>Ga0255336_102264_pt1 | contig 10198 bp, 13 predicted proteins | sample MeOH1_35cm_T3_17_FD_189102 | JGI IMG/M metagenome (GOLD analysis project Ga0255336, IMG submission 189102) | Sandy soil microbial communities from University of British Columbia, Vancouver, Canada - MeOH1_35cm_T3_179 | ecosystem: Engineered > Artificial ecosystem > Sand microcosm > Unclassified ...
AGCTGGAAGAGCGACGCGCGGATGCTGTGACGGTTGGCGAAGTGAGCAGGCGCAAGCACGCCGATCTCGTGCTCGCGCACGTCGCGCGCGGGACCGGCTGACTGCCTGGTCGCTTCCGCGGCGGCCTGCTGCGCACGGCGGGCGGCGTTCTGCGTCTGCCACCATTGCTCGACGTCGATCTTTGGCACTGGTGCGCAGAGCTCGCGCGCGACGAACGCAGCGTGCTTCATCTGCTGTTCGTCCGGAAACTTCGGGGCGAAGCCGAACCACGCGCGCCGGCGGTTGGTCCTCTCCAGCTTCGCCATCACCCCTTGCAGGTAGGAGCTTTGCCGCACGAGCCGGTCGACGAGCTCTGCGTCTTCATAGAAAAACGCTTTGTCGCACAGGATCGGCTCGCACCCCTCCATCGTGATGATCTGTTTGTTGTGCTTAAGCGCCCGCAGCTCCTGCGGCAGCATCAAAGGTCTGCCGTGCTCCGACTCGTTGGTGCTCGTCGACGAACTGCGGCCGCGGCTGCGGCTACGCGAGCGCGCCATGTGCGTGAAGGTACCCAGCATCTTCGAATACTCTTCCGATTCCTTCACCGTGCGCGGCGCATACAGGCTGCGCATCTTGCAGTTGATCGCCAGCGTTTCGGTGCCGTGCTTTCCGTACAACTTCGGATCCTCGAGCTGGGACATGCCCTGGAAGATCAGCATCAGTCTGAGGTTGTAGCCTGCGATGAACGGGTTCGCCGTATCGATGATGTCGATCTTGCCGGGCGCTGCAAACTCGTCCAGCACCAGCGCACACTGATATTTCAGTGCCGGATTCTCGGCGGGCAACTCGCGCGTGTTCAGGTCGATCAGCTGCGAGAAGAAGAGATTGACCAGCAGCGCGCCGGCCTTCAGGTCGCCCGGCTTGATGCCGACATAGATCGACATACGTTTTTTGCGCACGTCGGCCAGATCGAAGTCCGAGCGGCTGGTTGCCGCGTCGACAACCGGATTGGTAAAGACGTTCAGCGGCGCGGTCATCGTCGATACGATGTTCGCGAAGGCCTCCTTCGATTGCGACAGGAAACGGTTCAGCGCATCGAGGCACTCGAAGGTGAGCGCCGGCAGCGCGTCAGTCGCGCGAGTTGTACTAGAGCGCGTGCTGACGATCGACGAGACGTGTTCGCGAATCGCCCTGCCCTTGCCGGAGGCCTGCCGCAACACCTCGCCGAACGTGCACGGCAGCGAGGGCGTTTCCAGCAGGTACAGAACGATCCCGATGAACAGGTTGCGGGCATTGTCGTTCCAGTATTTCAGCTTCGCATCGACGTTGGACGGATACAGGTGCTCGCCGATCGTCATCACGTCGCCCACGCGCGTGTAGGCCGCGCGGCGCTGGATGTATTCGAAGGGGTTATACGCGTGCGAGCGGCCGTCTTCCGAAAACGGCGCCCACAGGTAGGTTTCGTGCCCGCACGCCCGCCGATAGCCCGACGTGTACAGGTAGTTCTCTTCCTTGATGTCCTCGACCACGACCGAATCGGGATAGGTGAGAAGGTTCGGGATCACGAGTGACGTGCCCTTGCCGGAGCGGGTGCCGGCGGCCGCCATCAGGAAGTCCTGGCCGTAGTATTTCAGGTATTCACCCTTGTACTTGCCGACAATGAACGGCGGATACAGATGTTGTGAAGTGGTCATGGTTATTTCCTCTCCAGCAGGCCCGCTTTCACAATGTCGTTACGGGTTGCGAACCGGGCCTCGCCAAACTGCGCGAGGCGCTTGCGGCCCGACACGAGCGCCATCGTGATCACGACCACTGGCAAGCCGGTGATGACCACCGACAGCAGCGTGCACACCTTGAGCGCGCGCACCACCGCCGGCACGTCGCCGTACGCGTGCCAGTACTCGTACAGCGTGAACACGCCCACGCTGCCCTCCGGCAGCTTCTGCATCTTTGCGAAAAGCTCGCCGGCGGCGAACTGGCCAAGGAGCGCGAAGCCGCATAGGATCAGCAGGAAGACCACGAGAGGGATGAGAATGCGGAGCGGTTTCGGCATGGTCGGGCCTCAGTGGGTGGCTGCGTCGACATCGAGCTGGAATGCGGCTGCGTCAAATCCGACGATCGGCTTCGCGGGCAACCCGCCGGTCTGATCGGCGGCCGCGATCAGCACATACAGTCCGGCCGCTGTCTCATCGTCGCAGTGTTCGAGCACGCTTTGCGCAGCGCGCAGGATCGGCATACGCGCGCGCAGGCGTTCGAATTTCGCGTAGGCGTTACGCGCGAAGTTCAATGGACGGTCACCCGTGACGCGTTCGGTCATGCGCGCGTGATCGTCACCAAAATGCAACAGCAACGGTTGCCCGGCACATCCAACTGTTTCGCTGTTAATCCACGTTGTCTCCGGCGTCATGCGGTCCGCAAGCTCGAGCATCGACAGGGCTATCTGCAACACCGCGCGCCGCGGCACCGATAAGTTCGCGTCGATCCGGCTGCCCGGCTTGCCATTTGGTTTTGCCTCGCGCACGGCGAACGTCACATGATCGGGATGCTCCGGCGCGTAACCGTTGCCACCCTCGGCACAGACACACTTGTCGCCGATACGGAATTTCAGATGTGTTGTCATGCCGCCATCTCCTGTTTTTGCAGATGCGCGGTCAGGTCGCGATGCAGGCGCATCGCGTCGCGCACGTTATCGAAGGGTCCGTGGAACTGGTTGCTGTTGGCCGCCGAACAGCGATCGATCGGCTCCCACAGCAGGTAGCGCCACTCGTCATAGACTGAGTACCGCGCGATCGTCCAGCCCGACGGGTGGACCAGCGCTAAGTCGCCGGACGGTCGCCATTTGCACTGGCTGCCATCGTTCGCGTCCGCGGCATAGGCAATCGCGGGAACCGGAAGATCTGCCTTCATTGCGGGAACTCTCCGAGTGGATCGGCGGACAGGATCCGCAGGGCGTCGCGCTGCGCGTCGTCCAGCTCAGCGTCGGTGATACGCTCGCAGCCGTACACGATCACGGCGCCGTAGAGCCGCGCCAGCGCGCGGGCCTCTGTGCTGGCCGCAAATGCTTCGTCGGACGGCGAGCGCATGCGCCATCCCTCGATCGCCGCCTCGATATCGCTGATCGCGAAGCTCATACACGGTCCTCCCTGCGAACGAGCCAGTGCGCCGTGAAGCCCCGCGCCCACGACACCGCGTAGACAAGGCACAGCGCGAGCACGCCGTATTGATGCGCACGCCATGCCATGTCGAACCAGAACGGCTGTGCGGCCAGCCCGAAGATGCAGGCCCAGCGCTGCCAGTGCGCACGCCGGTCCTGCGACAGAAACACAGCGAGCGCACCGCGCAGGCTGATCGCGATCTGTTCGATCATCTGCGCCGTGGCATCGGCGCTCATGAGACACAACCCAGCAGTTGCGCCTTGCCGATCGGGTCGTACCAGATCTCAGCGAGCCGCTTGTCGCGGTTCATGAACAGGACGAGGTCCACCGTTACGCGCACCTGGTCCATGATGAATTGCCAGTCGAGCGTCTGGCCAACGACGCTCTGCTTGATCAGCGTCGCGATGCGCGAATGAGCTGAACGCGCGTCGTTGCAATGCACCGTCGTGATGCCGCCTGGCGTGCCCGTGTTGAGCAGCGTCAGGTAGTCCCACGTTTCGTCGCCACGACACTCGGCGAGAAACACACGGTCGAACTTCATGCGCAGTGTGGAGCGCACCAGGTCCTTCGCCGGCAGCGTGTCGCTGAAGAACATGTGCACGCGATTCGGATGGTTCGGCAGCGACAGTTCCGGCGTGTCCTCGATCGTGCCGATCCGTTCATCGGACGGTACGAGGTCTGAGAGCGCCTTGTTCAGCGTCGTCTTGCCGGAGCCGGTGCCGCCGGCGAGCGCAATATTCAACCGGTTGGCGACGGCAAGCTCCAGCATGCGCGTGACATTGCGCTGCGACTTCGCCTCGAGCATCTCCATCTCGAACGGCTGCAGATCAAGCGCGGCTGGCATCTCGCGGCGAGGCGAAACGTCGCGGTATCCCTCGAACCAGCCGTTGGTGTCGTATTCGTCAACGGTAAAGCGCACGTTCGAAGGAATACGGATCGTGATGGAGATGGTGTCCTGCTCGCAGGCCGGCTGCATCAGAACGTGCCCGCGCTGGCCCTCCGGCAGCACGACTGGATGAATCGGTTCTTTCGTCCAGAACTTGCCGCCCTTCATGACCGTCAGGGCATTCGCGAGCTTGGAGCAGGCGTCGAACGTGCAGGCCGCGGCTTCGTGCCGCTTCCAGCCGTGCGAGCCCTGGGTCCAGATCTCGCCCGGACGATTGATCGCGACCTCGGTAAGACTCCCGTCGAAAAAATTTGAGATCCCCATCTGCTTGAGGAAGCTACGGGCGATCGTGCCCTTCTCGATCACATCGATTATGTCTGCGCTCATCTGCACTCCTTTCTGGTTCAGGCTCACATGCATCTTTCAAGGTGACGCGCCGGTTCAGCGGGGCGTGGTGCCCGAATCCTGCGGCTCGATCTGCACTGACACGCGATATGGGCGGCGATCGTCCGGCACGCTGCTGGCAAGCTCGCGAAGGGTTTGCGCCGGCGAGGTGGAAACCACGGTTGCGCTCAGCGGCGCGGCCGGCCGGGTCAATTTCCATGCCGCACCGCCGATCGCCACTGCGCAGAGCCCAGCTGCAAGCAGGACGCGCGATGTGCGTGGGGCATGGCGATCTTGAATTTTGGGGACCGCGGCCGATTGCCGGTTAGTTGCGCTCGCTTCCGTTGCAAGACTGGCCGCATGATTGGCTGGCTCGTCGAGCGACGGCAACGCGCTGTCGCCCCACTCCGAAATCGTCAACCCGATACGCGCCCCGACGTTACGCAGCAGGTTGCGCTGCAGCGGCGCTGACATATCGTCGATGCGGCACCCATCGAGCGCCATGCAATCCTCAAACGTGTGCTCGTCGGCGATCTGACGCAGTGGCAAGACATCGGGAACCACAAGCGCACGCCGCGCATCGACCCGTTCGGCCAGCTGCCGAACCGTCGTGCCGTAGAAACAGAAACGCAGTGCGTTCCGTAGTTTGGTCTCGAACATGTCGCGATCGAGGCCGTGCAGCGGGAAATCGTCCGGGTAGGTGATCTTCAGGTTCATGGGTCCGTTCCTCATTGCTGCCCGTTCTGGCCAACCGTGTTGCCCTGCGCGTCGATGTTCTCGTACACGCCGCTCAGGTCGATGTCGCGCGCCACAAAGATATTGATTACCGAGCCCTGGTTCGAGTACGCCGTCGGCGGGATGTTGATGGTGTTACGCAGCGTCTCTGCGGCCACGTCCTGCGTAGCGTTCGAACTGTTGGAGAACGTGATCGTCTGGCCCGAGCCGGTCGCCTTGTTCGCCAGCGCCTGGCCGAAGTCGCCGATCAGGCTCACCATCAGCGCGCCCTTGAACCGCTGCCAGAAGTGCTCGTCGACGTAGGCGGGAATGCCGGCGGCGCCGAGCGGGTCTGTCGCGGGCGAGTTCAGCGGAATATGCACGTCGCCGTCGTCGATCTCGTCCCAGATCGCGCCGATCACGCCCTGCCCCTGCAGCACCGCATCGCGCTGCTCGCCCTTTGCCATCGCACCCTTGCGAACGAGCAGCGTCGTGCCATCGTCGGACCACACGTCCTGCGCGATCGGGCATCCAATCAGGCCTGGCCGGTCGGTACGGATCGCCGTCGCCTGAGCACACCGGATCATCGTGTTGCGGCTGAGCAGGTAGTGCCGGTTCGGCCTAAACGAGGCTTGCATCGGCTGCAGCTTCGATGGCTGCAATGACTGGTCCATCGCGGAGCCCTTGCTGTCGCCCGCGTCCGCCTTGCTGGTTGCGCTGGGCGCACCGGCTGCACTGCCGCCGCGCAGCGCTGACATGCCCATCGACTTCGCCAAACCTGCCAGACCACCGGCGTCGCGGCCACCGGCTCCAGTGTTGCCGCCACTCGTGTTGCCATCGCTGGCACCTGCGGTTTCATTCGCCGCCACGGGACCATCGTCGCTCCGATCAGAATCGTTGTTGCCGCTCGCGACGAGCACGCTGCCCTGCAGGCGACGCTCGGCCGGCGTGAGCGGCCGCGGCTGGTTGCTCACGGCCACCGCCTGTCTGTTCGTCGCGCTACCCGGCTGCGATGCCGCGCCGGCCGGCGTCGCAAGCCGGGAATTCACCGCGACCTCCGACGCCGCACGAGCCTGCTCGGCCTCCGCGCGCTTGATACGATCCTTCTGCGTCTCGAGGTCCCCACTGGCGTCACTCGCGCCGCTGTCCTTCGGTTTGTTCAGCGCCGCCTGCTTCGCGTCCTGATGCTGCTGGAACAGACGCTGCAGATAGATCGTGACACCCGATGCACCCAGCGCAATAACAGCGAGCGCGACCAGCACCAGACGCAGCTTGCCCACGCGCGTCTTCCGGCGGCCCGGCAGGTCGAGCGAAGGCTGCGGACCGACGTCGGTCGGCGCCGCATGTTCCATTTCGTTTCGTTCAGTCATGCCCTGTTCGCTCCCTGGTCAGTTCGCCGATGCGTCAGGATGGTCGCGCTCGATACGCGCGCTGCCCGGTACCGACGAGCCGGCACGGTTGTAATGGCCGTCGGGTGAATAGCCGTCGTTGCGAATACCCAGCACCGACCGGCCGTAGCGGATGACAAACGACTTCGACAGTTCGTGCACAACGACCGTGTCGCCCTCCATATGGAAGTTCGCCGTCGCTTCGCCGCCGTCGGGCAGCGTCGTGAAGATCGTCGGCAGGTCACGCGCGGTTGCGTACTTGAAGTACGTAAAACGGCCGTCGTCCCACAGCGCAGTCGGTGCGAGTGCGCGATCGCCGCGCATCATGTACTGGATATTGGCGCCGGAAGTCGAGGCAACAGGGGCTGCTTTCGCAGCACCCACGCTGTTCACGATCGATGCCGGAATCGCCGGCCCATTAGCCCGCTGACCGCCCAGCGCTGCGTTCACAGCGTCCTGACGGCGCTGCTGCGCGGTTGCCGCTTTGGCACGCGTGTCCGGATAGTCGAAACGCAGTATCCATGTCGCCGGCTGTGCAGCCGACACGTCGACAAGTGACAGCGGATACGTGCGCCGGTTGGTGACCAGCAGAAGATTGGTTTCCGGCTGTGGCGCACCCGGTTTGAGCATCGCGCCACTGTCGTTGATGGCCACGTGCCAGGCCTTGCCGTCTCCAATACCCTCGCCGCTGTTGATGATGTGTTCGCCTGGCTCGAACTGGATCATCACCGCACGCCCCGGCATGGTCGCCACACGATAGGCTTGGTCCGGATCGTAGGTCGCGCACTGAATATGCGGGTCGGAACCGCAGCTTCGTGGCGTCTCCAGTGCGTGGGCGGGCGGGACAGCGGCCGCCATCCCCATCACGATGGCCGCGAGGCGGATGGAAACTGCCAGGCGTCGCGCTTTCATGACGCACCTCCGGTGGCCACTGGCGACGACGCATCTGCCGGCGCGCGGCTCCAGTCGCGCGTGACCTCATAGCTTGTGCAGCGAAAGCCGTCCGGGTCGATATCCTGCTGATCCTTCTTTTCCGGCACATCCACGCGCTCAAATGCGACCGTTGCAATCCAGTACGCCGGATCCGGTCTTTTTGCGGCCGGATTGAGCGGAATCAGCTGCCGCGAGAAGAACACCTGTGCGGTCGATCCCACGAACGTGATCGAGCCGACCCGTGCGATGACGCGTGCCTGATCCTTCAGCAGCTTCAGCGGTCCAGCCGGCCCCCGCACGAGCGCGTCGTAAGCTTCTTTCTCGTGATCGTCGCTCATGAACATCACTGTGGCGTGCGTGTCCGAAATCGTCTCCCAGTCGTAGCTTTCGCGAAGTTCGACGTAGGTGTGCAGGTCGTGCCGGTCGGTCTTCTCGGAAAAGGTCACATGGCCATTGGCCGTTGTCGGCAACACGTCCACCTTTCCGGTCGACGAATCCACGCGCAGCACAGCGGGTGGATTCGGGCGCTTTAGGAGTCCTAAAGCTCCCATGCCAGAAACAGCGGCCAGCGCAACAACGGCCGAGAGAACCGAGCGCCGGTCCGCAATACGGGCCTTCTCTTCAGCAGCGTCGACCTTCGATTTCTCGAAAGCCTGCGCCTGGGTCAGATACCAGCTGACCAAATCGCGTTCGTGTGCCTCGATAGGGCTGGTAGAAGCGGCCGCCTGGTCTGCCGTCGACGCCTTGCCGATCTGCTGACGTTTTCGCGCGGGCGAGGCCGCTGCAAACCACTGCCTGATTGTTGACGTCATCGTGACCCTCATTTCGGTTCTGTGCGACTGGCCTGTTGCGCCGTCGGCTGATTGACCGGTACCCACTGGCCGGTCGGCTCCGGCGGCTTCGGCGGCGAGCTGCATCCCCATAGGACAGCCAGCACGAGCACCACACTTGCTACAAGTTTCATGTTCCGTGTCTCCCACTCAGCCGCCGCGTGAACCACGCGGTGGCACTGTGTATGCACCGAGGCAAAAGGTGAAATCGCCCCACCATCAGGCGCGACTGCCCTCAGCAGAAAAGCTTGATCGACACCATGGCGCCAATGGTGGCTACAACCGCAGCCAGCAGCCACCACCGGGCAATCTTGACCAGAAACGCGTGCATGATTTACCTCGCTTCACTAAGGCTTCCGCCAGTTTTTGATGCCGATCCGCCACCGATTTTGCCCAACGAGGCGGCAAGCTTCGCCACGCTGCCGAGCTTGCCAACCATCGTCGATATTCCAACACCCCCAGCGAGCGACGAAGCCAGACCCGGCAGGTTAAGGGAGATGACCCAGAAAGCCAGTCCCATGATGTCAAGGTAAATAACCTGCGCCAGGGACGGCGACCCGTTCTGCGGAACGATACTCATCGCAAAGTTGACTTCGAGGGAGCAGGCAGCGGCGAACAGTGTGACGAGAAATACATAGTTCATGCATTGCCCAACCCAGTTCCAGAAAAACTGACGCGACGGAGGAAAGAGCGCGCTCGAGATAAACAACGGCCCAAGAGCCAGCAGAATTCCAAGCGCGAATTTGGCGAGGATGATGTATGCAATCGCTATCGCCATGAACGGACCGCCGAAAATGATCATCAGCGCAATCGTCCAGACCGCCGCAATCACCTTGAGTCCCGACGCCTGCGTGTAGATCGACTGCGCTGCGTTGATATAGGCGTTCAACAGGTTATCCAGGCCCGAAACCGGATTGCTCCCGTTGGTGAGCGCACCGGCGAGTTGTTCGCCGAATCCGTTGAAGAACGGCACGACGTAATCGCTGTAAAACTGGATGTTCATACCGCACGTGAGAATGAGCGCCCAGGTCGCCATGCGCATCAGAAAGTCATTGACGGGTTCATCGTTGCGCCCCTGCCAATACGTCCACAGAATGAGCAGCACATAGATGCTGAAACAGGTAGCCATCAGTGGCGAAATCAGCGAAATGATGCGAGTTGACCCGCTCGTGATGGTATTCAACACGTTCTGGTCAAACGCTGTTGTCATCGCTGAAAAAAGCTGGATGTCTGCCACGGATGCCTCCCGGTGGTTTAAAAGGGCGCTTGCGATATGCGCTTACTTCAGCCCCGCCGCTTTCGCTTCGGCGTCGTCACTTGCAGCGTTGATTCCCTTCGCCTTTCGCTGAGCGGCCAGCTTCTCCGGCGTCATCCCCAGGAAAGCGGCATCGAAAGCGAGCTCCTTCTTCTGCTCCGCCTCCTCCTGCAGGTTGTGTTGATGACGATCCCATGCGAGGTATCCAAGGTAGCCGGCGATAGCGATCAGCAGTGCGATGACCGTCGAGACAAGAGCCTTATTGACCATTGGTTTTCCCCAGGAAAGCGTTGTCGAATTCGCGGTCGCGCTGCTCTTGAGCAAGCTTCAGTTCCGCCTGCTGAAGCTGCGCGGTGAGCTGCAGGCGCGTCTGGTCGTTCGTGACCATCGCCTCTTCAGCGGCCATGCGGTTCTGCAAATCCGCCTTCTGCGCCGGATCCTGCGTGAGGTTGGACTGCTGCATCAGCGCCTGGATATTGTTCAGCCGTTCCATCGTCGCGCTGTACGCCTGCTCGTTCATCGCCTTGTTCGTCGCGAGTGTGTCGTAATAGCGCTGCTGCCCAGCCGTGCTCGCTCCGGTCATGCCTTCCTCCTGCTCAATCATGCGCATCGAAGAGCTCACGCCGCTGAGGCCCCCGTTTTTCGCCTGGTTGTAAATGTCCTGCCACTGTTCT
>Ga0255336_102265_pt1 | contig 10193 bp, 7 predicted proteins | sample MeOH1_35cm_T3_17_FD_189102 | JGI IMG/M metagenome (GOLD analysis project Ga0255336, IMG submission 189102) | Sandy soil microbial communities from University of British Columbia, Vancouver, Canada - MeOH1_35cm_T3_179 | ecosystem: Engineered > Artificial ecosystem > Sand microcosm > Unclassified ...
ACAAGACATAATCGGGGCAATAACGGGCGGACTTATCCAGAGTGACCGCCTGCTAAAACTGGATAGTCCGCTCGGTAATAACGTCCTGCTGCCGCAGCGGGTTATTGGCCGGTCAAGGATGGGTCGCCATTACGAATTCTTGGTGGATGTTGTTTCCACAGCCGACACCATTGAACTCAAGACGCTGATTGCGCAGCCTGTCACGCTCTGGATCGAGCAGACTGACAGCTCCTATCTCCCCCACCACGGTTATGTGCACACTGCCCGCCGTCTCGGTTCCGATGGAAGCCTGACCAGCTACCAGTTCGGCTTTGCGTCGTGGATGCACTTCCTGCGTTTTCGCAAGGACGCACGAATCTGGCAGAACAAATCTGCCGATACGATTCTGGCAGACGTATTCGGCATGCATCCGCAGGCCCGAGGCGCTTTCCGGTTTGTGCTCAAAAACCCGTTGCCCTCGCGCTCGTTCTGCATGCAATACGAGGACGACTGGAATTTCGTTCATCGCCTCATGGAAAGCGAAGGCTTGTTCAGTTATTTTGAGCAGGCCGATGATGGCAAATCACATACGCTGGTCATTACCGACGACCTTTATTCGGTGCCAGCCCTCGGGCAGACCATCTCGTTCTATCGTGCCGGCACGAATAGCGAAACCGACGCGCTGGTGCAGTGGTCCGGCATGCGAACCCTGCAAAGCACAACGCTTTCTACCCGAACTTTCGATTACAAGTCACCAGGCTCACCCGCGAATCCCAAAGGCACCAATACCCCGACGCTTACCACACAGGGAAACCTGCCTCAGCAAGCCGAAGTCTATGAATATACCGGCGCTTATACCTACGGCTCGCAGGATCGCGGTGATGCTCTTTCAAAAATCCGCATGGAAGAGTGGGAATCGCGGGCGAAACGTTTTTACGGTTCAGGCGGTGTTCGGAAAATGGACGCTGGTTGCTGGTTCGAATTGGATGATCACCCTGCCCACGCCACGGATAGCGAGCAGAACCGGCAGTTCGCGATGATCGAAGTAGCGTGGTTCATTGAGAACAACCTCCCCGTATCCAGTCAGACCGGCGATTTCCCGCACAGCCTCAAAAGCGAACTGGCGACGATCCGGGTGAATCATGCGGGCACGGCCAGTGCATTGAAGGTCCCACACGCCGACGGCAGTGAAGGTTTCTTCCTCGTTGAAATAGAAGCGCAACGCAGGGTCGTGCCTTATCGCAGCCCGCTTGAGCACCACAAATCGGACATGCACTTGCAGTCCGCGATTGTCGTTGGTCCGGCAAACGAAGAGGTCTATACCGACGAGCTGAACCGTATCAAGGTGCGCTTTCATTGGGACCGGCTCAACGATGGCGACGCGAATGCATCGTGCTGGGTCCGTGTCGCGATGTCTGATACGGGTGGCGGATACGGTGGCGTGCATGTTCCAAGAGTCGGTGAAGAAGTCCTGATTAGCTGGGTGGACGGCGATTGCGATAGGCCGCTCGTAACGGGCCGGGTTTACAACGGTGCAACGCAACCTCACTGGCATTCCAACGGCCTGCTATCTGGCTACAAGTCCAAGGAACATCAGGGCAGCGGCTACAACCAGATGGTAATGGATGACTCGACGGGGCAGAACCGCGTTCAATTGTATTCCACGAGCGCGAATGCCCAATTGCATTTGGGTTATCTGATTGACCAGTCCGCGAATACCAGAGGAGGTTACCTAGGCAGCGGCTTCGATCTGAAGTCTGACGCCTACGGTGCAGTGCGTGCGGGTCAAGGTTTATATGTCACCACCCACCCGGCGAGCAGCCAGCCGCTGGATGTGCGTCAAGCGAGTTCGCAACTGGTGAATTCGGAAAGCGTGCTGGAATCGATGTCTGACGCAGGCACCACGCATCATGCCGAAAGTCTCAAGGACGGGCACAACGCATTGAAGTCTTTCACCGATGCGACCCAGAACAATGTTTCGGGCTCCTCGTCGGGTGGCAAGACGGCGGGTGGCGGAACGGGCAATGCCAATGCGTTCAAGGAACCGGTCATGCTGTTTGGTAGTCCGGCGGGCATTGCCCTGTCTACCCAGAAATCCGTTCACATCGCGAGCGATGCACAAACCAATCTCGTGAGCGGACAGAGTACCCACATCGCAACCGGCAAATCACTTATCGCAAGTGTTGTGGAAAAGCTCAGCCTGTTTGTGCAGAACGCTGGCATGAAATTATTTGCCGCAAAAGGCAAGGTAGAGATTCAGGCACAGTCGGACAACATCGAACTCACGGCACAGAAGACGCTGAAGTTGCTTTCTGCAACCGAAACGATTGAGGCGGCGGCGAAGCAGGAAATTCTGCTGACGTCGGGTGGTGCATATATCCGCCTTTCCGGGGGGAACATTGAGATTCATGCGCCGGGGAAGATCGATATCAAAGGTAGTCAGCACGCATTCAGTGGACCAACGCGGCTTGACTATTCGCCGCCGCAGTTTCTAACGTCCCGCAACGCCGCCGCGATGCAATATCTGTATCACGACGGCACGCCCGTGCAGAACGCCAAGTTCACCATACACTACGACGACGGTGCCACCTTCTCTGGCACCGTCGACAGCCAGGGCCTGGCCGACCTGAAGGATGCGCCAAAAGGGTCGGGGCGCGTCGAATTGGGTGAGGACAGTCGAGCCTACGAAGTCAAGGCCACGGAGAAAAATCCCAGCTACAAGGCCGATTGGGACGATTCCGACATGCAAGCCTCCTTGAACAGAATGCAAGGAGGCCAGTCATGAGCAGCAGTTGGATCAGCCAGGCTGCGTCTGAGGTCGGTGATTATCTATGGCGCGGAGCCACTGCGGTCGGCGATACCGTTGTGGGCACCGTGGCTGGGGAGTTCTCGCAAAAACGCAACACCGGCGCCATTGTTATTGATGCCGTCATCAGCATGTTCCCTGTGGCGGGTGAAGTCACGGCCGCGCGCGATGCGATTGCCATCACCATTCGAATGTGTGATGACCCGAAGGATCGGGAGGACAAGTGGGAGTGGGTGGCGCTGGTGCTCTGCCTTCTAGCTGTCGTTCCACTGGCCGGTGGCCTGCTCAAGGGCGTTGGCAAGCTACTGATGCGCGCGGTCGAGAAATCCGAAGACCTGGCCAAGCTGTGCAAGGAAATCCTCGCGGTAATCCGCAAGGCCGGCTTGGGCGATGCGGTGCAGTGGCTCAGGAAACTGGATTTCGCCCAGTATCAGGGGGTGGTGCTCAAGGCATTTGGGACGATGCTGGACCGCATCCGCAACGCACTGAATTTCATTTTGAATAAGCTCGGCTCCGCCATCCCTAAGCAGGTGGAGGGATACATCCGGAAGCTCCTGCCCACGCTGGAGGAACTGCGCAAGGTGGGAGACACCAGAATCGCGCAGGGCATCAAAGATTTGATGCGATTATTAGAGGAGGTCAGAGGCCATCTCGTTGAGGGTACCTGGTCGGAGGTGTACGTGGGGGCTGGCACCACTCGGACGATGACCGAGGAGGCCCGTTTAGCTCATCTGGCCGAGGATACGAAGAGCCTGGGACACAAGGCAGCGACGGAAGCAAACTACGAGCCGAAGGATGGTTGGCCTGATTTGAGGAATTTCCCCGTGGAACAGGCCATCGGAACCTTCAGCGTCAAAGCACCCATCGCAGCTGTAACTCGGGCACCGGGTCAGACAATGATTCGTGTTGTTGACAGCCGCTATCTTGATAAGCCTTGGACAATCCCGGGTAAGTTCTGGGCAGATGTTCTTCCCCCTAACGGAACCGTGTGGCGCACTCAAAGCGCAATCAAGCACGCTTGGAGCATGAATGGTAGTTATGCCACCATGCAGGTGCCTACACGCGAAGCTATGGAAGCTCTTGGCATAGTGGTGCCCGCCAACTGGGATGGAATGCGTTTGTGGGAAGGCAAAATTGCTGAGCAGTTGGACGACGCAGCACCAGGCGCCACCATGCGCCTATTGGTAGGGGGGGACCTTCAGTTCTTTGTGGACTTCGAGCACCCTTTCAATGCGCCGGTGCGGGAGTGGATACAGAAGCAGGTAAAGGCGCAGGCGACGCATTGGACCGATGTGAAGTTGCCCGATCAAGCGGAGGCGCGAGCTTTATTTTTGAAAGAGCGTGAGCAATCGGCCAAGATCAGGCAGGAAGGCTATGCGCTGCGAGCAGGAGCCGACGTTGGCAAACAATCGACGGACGAACAGAACCAATGATGCTGAATACTCTGACCATGAGCCGCGAGCAGGAGCAGGATGCACGGGCCAAGGCGTTTTACCTGCTCAAAAAGTGGACCAGCCTCACCTTCCTGGATCATGCCGTTAAGTTGTATCAGGATTTCCTCGCTGCCTATGCAAAGCAGTTGAATGCGCCGAGTCCGAACCAAAAGAATCTGGAGACCTGGTATGTCCACAGTTTCCTTAGGCGGGCCGGCCAGATGGAAGACGGCCTTAATTTGTTGCGACAGGGGCGAGACAAGCTCGCTGCCTACCGTGAGCTCGTTGCGGGCGGAGAGTTTTCCGACTATCTGTTCGGACGAGCAGCTAGTGAGTGGATGATCGAGCATGACCCTTTTTTTCAGAGGCTTGGTGCACGTGTCGTCAGATTCGATCGGCCCGTTATTGCTGAAGATTATGTGCTCGGAACCGTAATTACCCATCTGAGCCTGGAGGCACTCAAATGCACGGGGAATTTTGATTTTTCATACAGGCTTGCTGGAAAGAATGAAAATGGGGGTGCACGTATTTTTAGGCATTGGACGTACGAATCGCTATTCCAGGAGTCTCCTAAACCAGGGTGGCCGAATTGGCCTCCCGGCCGCAGCTACCCCGCAGAACTGCCTCAATGCCCACCGAAAAACGAATCCCGGGAAGGCGAGGTTCACAGCGGCCAGGAGATTCCTGTTGAAGGTGTCTGGGAACCATGGTTCCCGATTGGCAAGGTCGGCTGCCCGAATTACTTCCTCAAAGGCAGCGTCGCCCACACGTACTTGCTGGAAGGGACGAATGACGAGCAGGCGGTGCGCTGGCGGTTGTTATGGGAAGACAAACGTTACCAGGACGGCAGCATCCCTGTGGAAGAAGAGACGTACTTCCCCAAGCCCGCCGCGCAACCGAGGCTGCGTGCTTTGCCGGGAGAGCCTTGCCCGCGCGCCGGCTACTGGCAAAACCCGGCGATGAAGGATCCTGTCTATGTCAAGGCAGGCGACTCCATGCCGGGACCCCAACACACTTCATGGGGATTGGTCATCTGGCAATATTGCGATCCGCAGCCGGACAACTGAAATGCGCAATTGCTGATGTACGGTCCAGTGACGTCAGGTCCGACGAAAAAAGCCCACCGCCAAGGTGGGCAAGACTGCGTCCAGGGCGACTCGCAGTTACAACACTGCACTGAGTAAACAGGAACGGCTTACCCACCGTTTTCTATCTCATGACCTTCAGGGCGCAGCCGCATATGAAAAGTTTCTTTTCGGCTACATCGACACGAAAATTTCCGTCGATAATTTTGCCTGTGCTCCTTCAAAGTTTCCCGCTTCCAAACCGGTTGCCGATATCGTTGCAGCCATCCGGCCGAAGAAATCGAAATGAAAAACCGCAGCACATGGTTCGTGGCATCAATGCTCGTAGTGGTCAGTCTCGGGGTGCGCGCGAATCCCACCTTGTCCTGCGACGCCGACAAGGGCAGCATCTCGCATTCGCTTGAAATTACCGAGAAGGACAGTGGTGTGCCTGATTTCTCGTATTTGTCGAGTACGCCTTCACAAGGACTCGCGCTGAATTGCACGATCGATTCCACACTCGTGAACGGCACGCCGACCGTCTCTGGCAGCACGGTGACCTATCCTCTTAGCAGCGGTGATTCCTTGAGTATCACGAAGCAGGCACATGGCTATCTTCTCGATATGTCGAAGATGGATGCGGCCAACTATTGCAGCGGCATCGTAGCCAAGAAGGTAACGGTTAGCTACGGGAAGAAGAAGTGCGACATCCATTGACCTGTGGTCACATTGGTGACGCACGGGACATAGCGCACGAAATCTACGAAGCTTTGGTATGCGAGTAAAACCTGTGAAACGATATCTGATTTTGAACGACGACAAGACAACAGCTAATGGCACCGTCCAGGCTACGCCAACCACAATTCAACTGAGCGGGCAAGACGTTGCACACGAGGGCGATAGCGTGACGTGTCCGTCCTGCAATTCGACAGGGAAAATCCAATGCGACGGCCCCCGCCAGATGATGACCGCACCGGATGGAAGACACGCCGCCCTCAGTGATGACTTGTGTATCTGCGGTTGCCAGCCGCCGCCCAGGTTGATTGCGTCGCAAAACATGATTTCTACCGAAGCATAATGTTGGGGATTCAGCGGATTTTGAATGGGGTCCTGATGTGTCCAGGGTGTCCGACGTGTCCGGGGAAATTCTGAATCTTCCTCTAAGCAAAATCATCATTGGGCCACTAAAGGAACTACCCGGCAGCAAGCGGCGCAAACGGAAGCGCTCAAAGTTAGTTTGAACAATTCGTGAGCGGCCGTGCTGCGAAATGCTGTGTTTCGGTCGTAGCTCTATGCAGTGAACTCACGGGCCGACAGCATCGGGTGTCCTTTGCCGCGGCTCACCTCTCGCCAAATGCACCTCCCGCTTTGCGAGAGTTTTTCTCGGAAGTCGGTCCATCGGCTGGTAGGGGTGCAAACGCGACCGGCGTGACAGACGGAGCGCGGCCAATTACGGTCGTTCGCCCAAGCACTCAGACTGACACTCAAGTGTCGTCTCTTCCTTCGCAACGGCCCTTTGTCGGGCCCGTTACGCCCGACGCGTGCTAGAGCGAATCGCTCATTTTGAAGCAACAGGGGGACTCAGAGTCGTCAGCTTTGGCCTTCCACAATGAGAGGGCCCAGCTCCCGGCGAGCGGCAATCTTTCTGTCGACTGGCGACTTTCCAAACAGGCCAACGCCGCCTTTCCGCGCAACAGCCGGAACTTCCTGCAGTCGGGAGAACCGTTCACGCGCTTCCCGGCCACGGAAATCCATGCGGATGGCGATGTCTAAGCCTTGGCGGCCGAGGCACCTCCAAATAGCGAGCCCGGATTGGTGCGATCCGGATAGAGTTCCAGCATTTTGTCGTAGAGCTCGCGCGCCGTCGTCGTCGACTCATCCAGGCGGTTGAAATCGAGAAGGTATTGGCGCGTCGCCTGGATATGCCGGACGTCGCTGTCGGGTTCGAGCACCCCATGCCCGGCGATCACCGCGCGAGGGTTCAGCGCTTCGATTTTATCGAGTGCGTCCAGCCAGTCGAGGCGGCCTTGCTTGTTCGACTCCGCCAGGTAGAGATGAGCACCGTTATAGACGGCATCCCCGGAGATGACCAGGTCGATGGACGGAACATGCAGGCATGTTGAGTGATCACAATCGGTGTGCCCGATATCCACCACCACAACCTTGTGTCCTTCCAGTTCGAACTCGTTGCTTTCCAGCACATCAGCTGCGATCAGCTCTTTCGGAAGTTGTCCCGGCCAGAGTCGTTCCCAAACGTTCTTTACCATATCCGGGGCGATCGTGGCATGCATGGCCTTGACCACCTGTGGAGGGGCAACGGCCCGCGCGCCTGGGAAGCGATCCAGCAATAGCTTCAGGCCGCAAAAATGGTCGGGATGGGCATGGGTGATGTACACCATGGTCAGGTTCTTTCCGCTGGCTGAGATCCAGTCGGCCAGTTCCTGGTTCTGCTCATTGGGAAGAAACGTATCCACGAGCATGGCGTCCCGCTCGCCATAGAGCAGGGTTACGGTATTGGTTATCCATGTGAGAGATTCCTTGCCCGGTGGCACTCGACTGGGATCGCTATTGCGCCTCTTGACCAATAGCTTCCACTGTAACGGCGCGTTCTTTGTCTTGGCTTCAGTCATTGCAATTCCCTCACGTAACTAGCTAATTGCTGGTTTGACTATGGCTAGCGAATCAATGGAGACATTCGAGGAACCAGTCGGTAATCCAGACTGGCGCAGATAGGATCGAGGTGGCCGCCGCGAACCAGCGCGAGCTTCCTCCACCTTGGCACGCGGCGCCCCTGTTTTTGCAGGTACCCTGAGAGTAGGCCGCCATGCCGTGAAACGCAATCTCAAGCTGATACAGCTTCAGACACAAACAGCTCCAGTGCCACCCGTGCCATAGACATACCAGACAGCAGGCTAGCCTGCACAAGTTCGCGTTTAAAAGTGCCGTCAACTGTGTCGCCAAAAGCTGCCGTTCGCCTTCCCGGATTCGCAACGGCAAAGATGGGTGGGTCCAGGCTGTGTGAAAACGCACGCTGATCGCCTAAACTGAAGTAACGCATTCAGGTCGGAGCGGGCACATGAAGCGATTCGTCGAAGGCGAAGACCGTAAGCAAGCTGTTTTGCTGCCCGAGTATCTTGAGGACTATGTGTCCGACGACAATCCAGTGCGCGTAGTCGACGTCTTTGTCGATGAGCTTGATCTTCGTGGCCTTGGCTTTGCGGGACCGCACCTGCAGCAACGGGACGACCGTCCTATCATCCGTCCGTACTGCTAAAAATTTACATCTACGGCTACCTGAATCGCATTCAGTCGAGTCGGCGTCTGGAGCGTGAGACCCAGCGCAACATCGAGCTTATGTGGCTTACAAGCCGCCTTTCGCCGGACTTCAAGACCATCGCCGATTTCCGGCGCAACAACGGCAAGGCAATCCGCAATGTCTGCAAAGAGTTCATCGTGCTATGCCGAAACTTGGACCTCTTCTCAAAGTCGATAGTGGCCATCGATGGTAGCAAGTTCAAAGCGGTCAATAATCGTGATCGGAACTTCACTAGCGGGAAGGTCAAGGCGCGCCTGCAGCAGATCGATGAGAGCATCGCGCGATATCTTTCTGCGTTAGAGACGGCAGACCGGACTCAATCCGATGTTGCTGAGGCGAAGACGAGTCGAATCAGCGACAAGATCAGCAAGCTCAAACAGCAGATGCAGGACCTTAAGGCGATGGAGTAGCGATTGCGCGAGTCGCCAGATGGACAGGTATCGTTGACTGATCCAGACGCGCGCTCAATGGCTACCAGCGGTCGGGGAACGGGAATGGTTGGCTACAACGTTCAGACGGCGGTTGATGATACGCATCATCTGATCGTGGCGCACGAGGTCACCAATGTAGGCAACGACCGCAGCCAGTTGACGAACATGGCTGGTCAGGCGCGAGCGGCTACAGGCATCAAGGAACTGACTGTTGTTGCCGACCGGGGCTACTTCAAAAGCGAGGAAGTTCTGCAATGCCATGAAGCAGGCATTACGACCTTCGTTCCTAAACCGCTGACGTCGGGCAAAAACGCTGAAGGCTACTTCGGCAAGCAGGATTTTATTTACGTTGCCAAAGACGACGAGTATCTTTGCCCCGCCCAGCAGCGGCTCAACTGGCGTTTCACGAACATCGAGCATGGCATGACGCTGCATTGCTATTCGAGCTCAGCCTGTTCTACCTGTGCCATCAGAAAACAATGCACATCCGGCAAACAGGCTCGCCGGATAAAGCGTTGGGAACACGAGGCTATCGTCGAGGAGATGCAGAAACGGCTCGACCAGAAACCGGAGATGATGCGCATACGCCGTCAGACCGTCGAGCACCCGTTCGGCACGCTGAAATTCTGGATGGGCGCGGCGCACTTCCTAATGAAGACACGTGAGCATGTCAGCACCGAGATGAGCCTTCATGTGCTGGCGTACAACCTCAGGCGCGTCATGGCGATCCTCGGCTGGATAGCGTCAACCAGAACGTCCGGTTTACCGACAACCATCTTGGCCGGACTTGCTGATTGTCGCCGTCCAGGGCACACAATGGCGGGGCACGTTTGCGTGCTTTGCCAAGGTTTGCAGAGTCGTTGCGTGCCGCTCATGTCAACCACTGGGCCCAAAAGGCCGCCGGTTTGGGACTCGTGTGTCCTGACATGGCTGGACGACTAGCATTCTGTCGGTGGATTGCAGGCCTCTGACCCACGCTCAAGATTTCAACTGTCCGATTCGGCTCGACCTCGGCCGACCCCGAATCGTCGCAAACCGGCCAACGAAAGGAGACGGGAGTCGATCCTCCATGAACGACCGGTATTCGTTCGAACCGCGCCTGCCGCTTGAGTGAGGGGCACGTCGTTCCCGCACATTCAAGATTGACGGAATCACAATCTCTGA
>Ga0255336_102266_pt1 | contig 10186 bp, 11 predicted proteins | sample MeOH1_35cm_T3_17_FD_189102 | JGI IMG/M metagenome (GOLD analysis project Ga0255336, IMG submission 189102) | Sandy soil microbial communities from University of British Columbia, Vancouver, Canada - MeOH1_35cm_T3_179 | ecosystem: Engineered > Artificial ecosystem > Sand microcosm > Unclassified ...
ACATATCTCAAGCATTTCGCCGACTTATCCCGGTCGGTTGCGGCGCATTGGCAGGGCCCTCTTCCATCATGCGACGATCCGCCGCATAAACCCGGCATTCCTTTCGGCCGGAACAAAAGGCCGACATCGACCAAAACATTCCATCGATTACCTGCTGACACCGGCCCAGGGCACCCTATATTTATTATCTGATTGGATACTTCACCGCTGGCCGCCCTCTCGACGCGCGGGCGGCCGCTTACTGCAGGAGCCGGCCATGTCCTCCCTCGCCACCACCGATACCTTATTTTTCGAGCGCGCCGGCCTGAATCTCGACCGCACGCAGCGTCAGGTAGCTGAGGCCTTGAAGGGATCCGAAGACGGTGAACTTTTCCTGGAATATAGCCAGTCGGAAAGCCTGAGCTTCGATGACGGCAAGCTGAAAAGCGCCGCCTTCGATACCACCCAGGGCTTCGGTCTGCGTTCCGTCGCCGGCGAGGCACATGGCTATGCCCATGCCAGCGATCTCAGCGAACAGGCGATCGAACGGGCCGCCCGCACCGTCAAGGCAGTGAGCAGCGGCTATAGCGGCCAACTCGCCGAGGCACCGATCGGCACCAATCGGTCGCTCTACGCCGATGAAAACCCGCTTTCGGCGCTGGAATTCAGCCGCAAAGTTTCGCTGCTGGGCGAAATCGATGCCTATGCGCGGGCCAAGGATCCGCGGGTAAAACAGGTCATGGCCTCGATTTCCGGCGTCTGGCAGGCGGTGCAGATCCTGCGTGCCGATGGCCACCGAGTCGGTGATATCCGCCCGCTGGTCCGGCTCAATGTCTCGATCATGGTGGAAGAGAACGGCCGGATGGAAACCGGCAGTCATGGTTCCGGCGGCCGCTTCACCTATGACACGCTGATCGACCCGCAGCACTGGCAGGCCAGTGTCGACGAAGCCCTGCGTCAGGCTTTGGTCAACCTGACCTCGATCCCCGCCCCGGCCGGTGAAATGCCGGTGGTGCTCGGCTCCGGCTGGCCGGGCATCCTGCTGCATGAAGCGATCGGCCACGGTCTGGAAGGCGACTTCAACCGCAAGCAGACCTCGGCCTTTGCCGGCTTGATGGGCCAGCGCATCGCCTCGAAGGGGGTCACCGTCATTGATGACGGCACGCTGCAGAATCGCCGTGGCTCCCTCAGCATCGACGATGAAGGGACGCCCAGCCAGTGCACGACCTTGATCGAAGACGGTGTCCTGGTCGGCTTCCTGCAAGACCGCCAGAACGCCCGGCTGATGAAGATGAAGCCGACCGGCAACGGCCGCCGCCAGAGCTTTGCCCATAACCCCATGCCACGCATGACCAACACCATCATGCTGGGCGGCGAGCATGCGCCGGAAGAGATCATCAAATCGGTAAAAAAGGGCCTCTATGCTGTCAATTTCGGCGGCGGACAGGTCGATATCACCTCGGGCAAATTCGTCTTCTCGGCCTCCGAAGCCTATCTCATCGAGGACGGCAAGATCGGCCCGGCAGTCAAGGGCGCGACCCTCATCGGCAATGGTCCGGATGTGCTGACCAAGGTCGGGATGATCGGCAACGACATGGCGCTTGATCCCGGCGTCGGCACGTGCGGCAAGGAAGGCCAGGGCGTCCCTGTCGGTGTCGGCCAGCCGACGCTGCGGATCGATGGCCTGACGGTCGGCGGCACCGCTGCGTAATAACCGTTTCGTGGGAGTTTCGGGCCGCAAATCTGCGGCCCGTTTACCGTTCGGCCGCTGCTTTGCGCTCGGCGATACGGGCAAGGATCAGATGGCGTTCATCCGGCGTCGAGATGATCCAGTCGCGGATTTCGTCGATGGTGCGCAGACAGCCGATGCAATAGCCGGTCTTGTTGTCCATCTGGCAGACGCTGATACAGGGGGAGGCCGGCCCGCTGGCCAGCAGCCGGCGACGTTCCTCGCGCCGCTTCTCCCGCGCCAGGCGATCCGCCGCCGGTTTGGTCGCGGCCGTCCGTTCGCTGCCGTTATCGATCGTCATTCCATCCTGTCCGATTGAGCGCAGATCGCCCTGTTTCCGGCATTCATTCGGTCTATTATCATAGCGGCACCCGGCTGAACAGGCAGCCCGCACGAGGCGGGGCTATGCAGCCAAGTAATAGGAGCTTCATGCCGTCGCAACGCATCATCGGCACGACCCGTCTGGTAACGGGTTTAGTCCTGTTTGCTTATGTTCTGACTCACAATACCAATCATGCTCTCGGACTGATCTCGATTCCGGCCTTGGAAGCGGGCCGCAGCGTCTTCGTCGGTTTCTGGCAATTCCCGCCGATTCAGATCGCCTTTTATCTCAGCATTCTGCTGCATATGCTGATCGCGCTCCGCGCCCTTTACCGGCGCCGCAGCCTGCGCATGCCGTTGCGCGATGCCTTTCAATTGATATCCGGCCTGGCCTTACCGCCGCTGTTGACCTTGCATGTGATCGGTACCGCCGTCGCCGGAATGCGCTTCGGCCTCGATACGCATTACAGCTACGTCCTCTGGACGCTCTGGGTGGCGAAGCCGCAATACGGGCTCATTCAGGTGGTTGCACTATTGGTGGCCTGGATTCATGGCTGCATCGGCCTGCATGGCTGGTTACGCCTGAAAAGCTGGTACGGCAATTGGCGCGATGTGCTGCTTGCCCTGGCGCTGCTGTCGCCCGTTCTCGCGCTGCTCGGCTTCGAGACGGCCGGCCGCGAGATTGCCGAGCTGTCGCGATCGCCGGATTGGGTAAAGGCCATGTTCGCCGCCGCCCATCAGCCCGATGCGGCAAGCATCGCGAGCCTCTTCTTCTGGAGCAATGTCACTTTCGCCGCTTACCCCGCGATCCTGCTTTGCGTTTTTGCCGCACGGCTGGGGCGGGATTGGATACAGCGGAGCCGAGCCATCACCGTGCATTATGCCGATGGCCGTGCGGTTACTGTTCAGCCCGGAACCACCATACTGGAAGCCAGCCGCATCGGCGCTGTACCGCATGCCTCGGTTTGCGGCGGACGCGGTCGTTGCTCAACCTGCCGCATCAGGGTCATCAGCGGCACCGACTATCTCTCACCGGCGAATGATGACGAGATCGCCTTGCTGGCACGGGTCGGCGCCGCACCCGGCACACGGCTTGCCTGCCAGGCCAGGCCAACCGCCGCCGTGACAGTGGCGCCGCTCCTGCCGTCAATGGCGGTGGCCCGTGCGGCCCTCACCCACTCGTCCCAGCATCACGGCCAAGAGCAGGAAATCGTCGTCTTGTTTGCCGATCTGCGCGGCTTCACCCGCTTTGCTGAACATCGGCTGCCCTATGACGTCGTTTTCCTGCTGAACCGCTATTTCCGCGCCATGGGCGAAGCCATCACAACGGCTGGCGGCCGAGTCGACAAATTCATCGGTGATGGCGTGATGGCTTTGTTCGGCCTGACCGGTAAGCCCGCCGATGCCTGTCTGCAGGCGATCGAGGCGGCGGCGCGCATCTCCGCCAATCTCGATCAGTTAAACCGCCTGTTCGATCACGATCTGCAGCAGCCATTGCGGATCGGCATCGGCATTCATGTCGGGCCGGCCATCGTCGGCGAGATGGGTTTCGCCGGCACGCAAGCGATCACGGCAATCGGCGATACGGTCAACACCGCCAGCCGCCTGGAAAGCGCAACCAAGGAATTCGACTGCCAGTTGCTTCTCTCGGCCGCGGTCGCCAATCTGGCCAATCTCGATCTGACCGGCTTGACCGCTCATGATGTCCCCTTGCGCGGACGCAGCGAAAATGTCACGGCTTATGCGATCGACGATGCCCGCTTGCTGAAACCGGATCTGCAGACATGAATGATTATTCGGTGCCCGCTGCCCTGTTGACGCCGCTGACCCGCGATAACGCCTTTTTGCGCCGGGAAGCGTCGCCCGCTTATTGGGCTTTGGCACCGCATCTGATTTCGCAATACACCGATTGCGCCTGCGCGCTGGCCAGCGCCACCATGGTGCTCAATGCTCTGCGGTCACTCGGCGGCCATCACCGGATCGGCGATGTGGTGTCCGAACAGCGTCTGCTGGACGCGATGAATGATGACCATTGGCGCGCGGCCTTCCGGCCGACCGATGGCGATGGTTTGAAACTGGCGCGTTACGCCGCAGATCTGCCGCGCGCCCTCGATCTCTTCCAATTGACCGGCTGGTCGGTATCGATGCATCGCATGCCGGCAGGTGATGCGGCGGCATCGTCCCTGCGGGAGTCGCTATCGGCGCTTCAGCACCGGGCTGACAGGCTGATCATTGCCAATTTCCATCTCGCGACATTCTATGGCGATGGCGTTGATATCGGCCATTACTCGCCACTTGCGGCCTTCGATGCCGAACGCGACCGCGTCCTGGTCCTCGATGTCTATAAACCGGATTACGAGCCGTCCTGGGCCCCGCTCGAGCGCATGATGGCGGCCATGTCGGTGCATGACGATCGGGATGTGCCGCGCGGCTATATCCTGCTGACACGCACCGACGGGAACGCGATCCTGCCTTAGTCCGTCATGTCAGGCCATGCGCCTTTTTGTAATCGGCGATGGCCTCGTCGAGATCTTCGGATTCTTCGCAATTGCCGCAGGCCTTTTGCAGCACCAGCAGGCGCTCTTGTGCCTTGGGCAGGTCGTTCATCTCCAGATAAAGCTCGCCGAGATATTCATTGGCGCCGAGATGGTTCGGCTCCAGCTTCAGCGCCTGCAGATAGTAATCCAGCCCCTTTTTCGCATCTCCCGATTTGCGATAGCTGAAGCCCAGCAGGTTGAGTGCATCCGCCGAGGGGCCTTTCTCCTTGATGGTCTGCTTCAGCAGGGGAATGGCCTTGGCATATTCCTTGTCATCGACCAGGTCCTTGGCCTGCTTATAGGTATCGGGCTGCGCAGCGCTGGGCGTGCTGTCGCTGCCGAGCGCAAGGGCACTTGACGTCGGCCAGGCGACAAGCGCCCCGGCCGTCACGCCGGCACCGACCAGCGCTACGCCGAATATGGAACGTCGCAACCACACCGCCATCATCGCTATGTCTCCTTCACCTGATATGTTGCTGAGCTTGAATCGCGCGCTGTCATTGAGCCGGCAAATTGGCCTCGATCGCCGCGATCAGTTTGGAATCGTCGGGCGTCACCCGTGACGAGTAACCGCCCACCACGCGCCCATCCGGCGCAATCAGATATTTGTGGAAATTCCAGCGCGGCCTGCCCTCATCGCCAAGCTTGGCATCCAGCCATTTATAGAGCGGATGAGCCCCGGCGCCGGTAACCTCGACCTTTTCCGTCAGGGGAAAATCGACGCTGTAATTGCGCTCGCAGAATTGCTTGATCTCCGCCGCCGTGCCCGGTTCCTGGCCGCCGAAATCATTGCTCGGCACACCGAGCACGATCAGTCCCTTGTCGCGATAACGCTCCCACAACTTCTCCAGCCCGCTATATTGCGGGGTGAAACCGCATTTCGAGGCAACATTCACCACCAGCATCGCCTTGCCGCGATATTGCGCCAGCGGCATATCCTTGCCGTCGAGGGATTTGAAGTCGAAATCGAAAGCGCTGTCCATGGCTGCCACCGCCGGGGAAATGGGTTGCGTGGAAATGAGCCCGAGCACCAGGGGAATGCTGCGGATCATGTGTCTAATCGTCATATCGTTCCTCTTCCCAGGGATCGCCGTGATCGTGGTAACCGCGGAGTTCCCAGAAACCGGGCTTGTCGAATTCGACAAACTCGATTCGCTTCAGCCATTTGGCACTTTTCCAGAAATACAGCTGCGGTACCACAACCCGCAGGGGGCCGCCGTGTTCGAGCGTGAGCTCGGCACCCTCCCAATGGGTCGCCAGCAACACATCCGCATCGGCGAATTCGGCCAAAGGCACATTGGTCGTATAGGTATCGTAGCTGTGCAGGACAACGTAATGCGCCGTCGACTTTGGCTTCACCACATCCAGCAGATCACGCACCAGGACGCCGCGCCAGCGATTGTCATAGCGCGACCAGGCGGTGACGCAATGGATATCGCTGACCGAGTCCGATTGCGGCAGCGCCTGCAGACCCGCCCAGTCCAGCCGCAGCGGGTTTTCCACCAGGCCGTCGACCACGAGACGCCATTTGTCGCGCGGGATATCGGGATGCACGCCGAGATCCAGCACCGGCCAGGTTTTTACCAGGCGCTGGCCGGGCGGCAGCCGGTCGACCTCGCGGCTTGATGTCCGGCCTGTCAGCAGGCGACCCGCGGCCGCCCATTCCTGCTTGCGCTGAACCAGTTTTTCGCGGATTCCCTCGGTTTGGGCCTTCTCGTCGTCGGACTGGACGCCCAAATCCTCACGCGACTTTTCATCCATCATCGGCACCTTCTCAAACTCGCCCGAACTCTACGCCGACTGACTGTCTTTCGGCCATGGCGTCAGGAATAATTCAAAGATGCAAACAGGAATCATGATGCAAAACGTATAATACGTAATCTAGGCGAATCGATGACCAAGAGCCTGTTCCGACCATCCGACAAGGCCCAGCCCTGACCCGCGTATTTGCGACGTTTTGTAGCGTCGTTTTTCGGCGATCCTCAGTCGCGTCAATAGCAGCTACCCTGCCGCGTGAAGCCTAGTAATCCCATCTAGGAGAGAGATCGACTGCCTGTAACGCGGGTCTCGGGATCGGATATGGCCGCATCATCAGATCGTACCTTGTTCATTGCCTGTGGGGCGCTCGGCCGAGAGATCGTCGCCCTGAAGCAAACCCATGGCTGGGATGAGGCAGTCGAGGTCACCTGTCTGCCGGCGATCTGGCATAACACCCCCCAGCGGATTCCCGCGGGGATCCGGGCCAAGATCCGGGCGGGAAAGCGGAAATTCGGGCGCATCTTCGTCCTTTACGGCGATTGCGGGACCGGCGGCGAATTGGACCGCGTCCTGCAGGAGGAAGGGGTCGAACGGATTGAGGGGCCGCATTGTTACGAATTTTTCACCGGCAGCGTCGATTTCAACAAGCTGACCGACGAAGAACCAGGCTCGTTCTTTCTGACCGATTATCTGGCCCGGCATTTCGATCGATTGATCTGGCAGGGATTGGGGCTGGACCGGCACCCGGAATTGCGCGATGCCTATTTCGGCAATTACCGGCGTCTGGTCTATCTGGCGCAGCTCGACGAGCCGCGGCTGGTCGAGAAGGCAGCGGCGGCGGCGGAGCGCCTGGGGCTGGAATTCCTGCATCGGCGGACCGGCTATGGCGAGTTGGCGACCTTCATGGCAGCGAAGGTCGCGGTTTAAGACAGTCGGCGCCTGACAAGACAGGGCATGGACGGGGCACGAAAGGGAGACAAATGGCGAGCTTGACCATCGTATATTGGCGGGACATCCCCGCCCAGGTCATCGTCAAGAAAGGTCGCGAATCGGCCAAGGTGCAGTTGACCGAACGCTTCGAAAAGGCGATCGACCGTGCCGCCATGCGCGCCAATCTGCGCGATACAGATTCATATCTGGCCGAATGGCGCCGCGCGGCCCCGGTCGAGGTCAGCGACGATCTGCAAGCAGAAGCTGATCGCAAGGCGACGGAGCTGGAAACGGCCTATTCGGATGAGCGTCTGAAAGGTCTGGTCGAAGCTGGCGGCAGCGATGCCGCCAAAGCCGAGGGCTGAAGGCGATGTATGCGGTTCGCTTATGGTCGGTCCGTCATGCCCGCGGCCTCAATCTGTTCTATAAGGGCTTCGAAAAGGCGATGATCGCGCTCCACCCTTTGTGGAACAAGATCGGCTATGACCGCCTGGAAGCCCCTTTCGAAGCCACCGAGAAGGTGGTGAAGGGCTTCCTGTTCGATTGCCAGATGTGCGGCCAATGCGCCCTGTCCTCGACCGGCATGTCCTGTCCGATGAACTGTCCGAAAAACCTGCGCAACGGCCCCTGCGGCGGCGTGCGCGCCAACGGCCATTGCGAAGTGAAGCCCGAGATGAAATGCGTCTGGGTGCAGGCCTGGGCCGGCGCCGAGCACATGGCCGGCGATCGCAAGGTCAAGGTCGGCGTCGATGCCATCGGCGATGTGCAGAAGCCGGTCGATAACAGCATCAAGGGCAAATCTTCCTGGCTGCGCGTGGTCCGCATGACCAAGCAGATCGGCGAATTCGCCCCGAAGCCCGTAAAGAAGCCGGCAGCAAAACCGGCCGCGGCGCCGGCCGCGACCGATGCCACCAAGACCGAAGGAAAAGCGGCATGAACCAGGATTTGCCGCCGCATTGGGATCCCGGCGCGCCTTTGCCGCATAAGGCCGGCCATTCCTCGCAGGGCCGGTTGGAGCGCGTGCTGCGCTCCGGTCGCTTTGCCGTCACCGCCGAATTAAACCCGCCCGATTCCGCCGATCCGCGCGAGGTCTATGAGCGCGCACTGGTGCTCTCGGAAGTGTGCGATGCGATCAATGCCACCGATGCCTCGGGCGCCAACGTGCATATGTCGTCGGTCGGCATCTGCTCGCTGCTGACCCGGGCCGGCTATGCCGTCATCATGCAGATCTCCTGCCGCGACCGGAACCGCATCGCCATTCAAGGCGATGTCCTGGGTGCCTCCGCCATGGGCGTGCAGAACATCCTCTGCCTGACCGGCGACGGCGTGCAGGCCGGCGACCAGCCGGCCGCGAAGCCGGTTTTCGATTTCGATTCGACCTCGCTGCTGGAATGCATCCGCGGCATGCGCGACAAGGGCCAGTTCCTGTCGGGCCGCAAGATCACCACGCCGCCCCGCGTCTTCCTGGGTGCGGCGGCCAATCCTTTCGCCCCGCCCTATCAGTATCGCGGCGTCCATATCGCCAAGAAGATCAATGCCGGCGCGCAGTTCATCCAGACCCAGTATTGCTATGACGTGCCGCTGCTCAAAAGCTTCATGCAGCAGGTGCGCGAGCAGGGCCTGCATGAAAAGGCCTTCTTCCTGGTCGGCGTCGGTCCCCTGCCTTCCTCCAAGACCGCGCGCTGGATGCGCAGCAACGTGCCCGGCGTCCATATTCCCGATGCCGTCATCGAGCGGATCGAGAAGGCCAAGGATCAGAAGGCCGAAGGCAAGCAGCTCTGCATCGATCTCATCCAGGAGATCAGCGAGATCGAGGGCGTCGCCGGCGTTCACGTCATGGCCTACCGCCAGGAAGAATATGTCAGCGAGATCATCCAGGCTTCGAATGTCATGAGGAATCGTCAGCCGCGCCGCGCGCCGCGCCCGGCCCCGGATGCAGATCCGGCCGAGACAGCCGCGGGGACCATGCCTGCTGCCGGCAGTGCCGGTACCGGGAATACAACGGCCGCTCAACCGCTATAGAAACATTACGCTATTTCGTCTGAAAGGAAGACCAATGACCGATACCGTTATCAGCTCGGCCACCAAGGAAATCGTGATCGGCTTTGATCGCCCCTTCTGCGTGATCGGCGAGCGCATCAATCCGACCGGCCGCAAGCTGCTCGCTGCCGAAATGGCAGCCGGCGATTACAGCCGGGTGAAGTCGGATGCCTTGGCCCAGGTCGAAGCAGGGGCCCATATGCTGGACGTCAATGCCGGCATCCCCATGGCCGATGAGCCGCGGATCCTGGCCGAGGCGATCCAGCTGGTGCAGTCGCTGACCGATACGCCGCTATCGATCGATTCCTCCATCGTCGCCGCACTGGAAGCCGGTCTTGCCGTCTACAAGGGCAAGCCCCTGGTCAATTCGGTGACCGGCGAGGAAGAGCGCCTGGAAGTCGTGCTGCCGCTGGTGAAGAAATACGGTGCTGCGGTGGTCGCCATCTCCAATGACGAAACCGGCATTTCCGAAGACCCGGATGTGCGTTTCGAAGTGGCGAAAAAGATCGTGCAGCGCGCCGCCGATTACGGCATCCATCATTCCGACATCGTGGTCGATCCGCTGGTCATGCCGGTGGGCGCCCTGGGCCAGGCCGGCCGGGCCGCTTTCAGCCTGATCCGCCGCCTGCGCGAGGAGCTGAAGGTCAACACCACCTGCGGCGCCTCCAATATCAGCTTTGGCCTGCCCAACCGTCACGGCCTCAACCAGGCTTTCCTGTCCATGGCGATCGGCGCCGGCATGACCAGCGCCATCATGAATCCGCTCCATATGGAAGAAATGACCGGCATTTGGGGCGCCGATGTCATGATGGGCCATGATGCCCATTGCGCCTATTGGATCAAACGTTTCCGCGAGCCGGCGGCCGAGGGCGATGCCGGCGGCGCACGCGGT
>Ga0255336_102267_pt1 | contig 10186 bp, 9 predicted proteins | sample MeOH1_35cm_T3_17_FD_189102 | JGI IMG/M metagenome (GOLD analysis project Ga0255336, IMG submission 189102) | Sandy soil microbial communities from University of British Columbia, Vancouver, Canada - MeOH1_35cm_T3_179 | ecosystem: Engineered > Artificial ecosystem > Sand microcosm > Unclassified ...
GTTGAGGCGTTGTGCGAACGACTTCGTGAAGCCCGGCGGCATATGCTGCGCAATCATCACGCCGGGTGCATCGGGCGGCAGCGGCAACAAGAGCTCGCGGATCGCTTCGGTACCGCCCGTCGATGCACCGACGATAATCAGCTTCTCCGTACTCACCAGCGGATTGTTCAGGTTCGGCGTGGGCTTCGACGCTGCGGCTGCAGCCCCTGGCGCAGCATGCACGACGTGAGGCGCCTGCCGCACCCGCGCCCGCGCTGCCGCGCGGATTTTATCGGCGAGCTTTTCGGAATACTCGAGCATGCCGTCGCGAATCCCCACGCGCGGTTTCGTCACGAAATCCACCGCGCCGAGTTCCAGCGCGCGCAGCGTGATTTCCGAGCCGCGTTCAGTCAGCGACGACACCATCACCACCGGCATCGGCCGAAGCCGCATCAACTTTTCGAGGAAATCGAGGCCGTCCATGCGCGGCATTTCGACATCGAGTGTCAGCACGTCCGGGTTGTGCTGCTTGATGAGTTCGCGCGCCACGAGCGGATCGGGCGCGGTCGCGCACACGTGCATGTCGGGCTGCGAGTTGATGATCTCGGTCATCAGGCTGCGCACCAGCGCCGAGTCGTCGACGCACAGCACACTGATCTTCGGTTCCGTGCTCTGGGCCATCGTCATGCTTCCTCCGCCGTCTTCGTGCGGACGGTTCGCTGCAGGCCGGCTGCGGCACCGAATAATTCGATGCGGGGTTTATCGGTAATCTTGGCTTTCGGCTGATTAAACAACTCGACACGCGCCCGCGCCTTTGCCAGCCGTTCGCTGCGCGCCTCGGGCGTTTGCCGCGCGAGTGCCTGCTCGCGTTCGACCACGCTCGGGTCCTGCTGCGTGATGAGCTTCTTGACCATCGCCTGGCCGGTGCGCGGCATGAACGCGACCTTGCGCGGATACATGCCCTGCAAGTCCTCGGCAACAATACGAATCTTTTCCAGCGCGAGATATCGGCGGACAAATTCCGAGTTGCGATCGCCGATATTGATCGTCGTCATGCCCGCGAGCACCGCGCCGCCGCCGAAGACTTTCGCTTCGAATCGTTCCCGCCGGCCGCCGCGCTTGATCATCTCGTTGATCAGCACTTCCATGGCATAAGCGCCGTATCGCATGGAATCCGAACTGGATTGCGATGCGTCGGAACCGTCGTCGGGAAGCATGAAATGGTTCATCCCGCCAATGCCCGCCGTGCGGTCGTGAATGCACGCCGCCACGCACGAACCCAGCACGGTGACGAGCACCATGTCCTCGCCGGTCATGTAGAACTCGTTCGGCAGCAGCTTCACGCCCGGACGCTTGAAATGGTTGTCGAAGTAAAGATTCGACGCAATCGGCAAGCCGCTCATGCCAGCTCCCCGGCGAGCGTCTTGCCCGCTTTCTTCGCCGCGGCCGCGGCGGCCGCCGCGTCACGCGACAACCCGTACACCGTCTGGCCGCGCAGCTTGAACGCCTGCGTCACGTACGTGAAGTTCTCCGAATGCCCGGCGAACAGCAAACCGCCCGACTTCATCAGCGGCTCGAAGCGCGCGAGCACTTGCGCCTGCGTGGGTTTGTCGAAGTAGATCATCACGTTGCGGCAGAAGATCGCGTCGAACTGGCCGGGCAGCGCGTATTTCGCGTCAGTGAGATTCAGTTGATCGAACTTCACCAGCGCGCGCACTTCAGGGCGGATCTTCACCATGCCGGCGTGCGCGCCCGTGCCCTTCAGGAAGAAACGCTTCAGGCGTTCCGGCCCAAGTGTCTTGACTGAATCGAGCGAATAAACGCCCGCATCGGCCTTCTGCAAAACCTGACTGTCGATATCCGTGGCGATCACCGAACACTGGCGCGCGGTTGCATCGCCGAGCGTTTCGATCAGCGTCATGGCGATGGAATACGGCTCCTCCCCCGTCGACGCCGCCGAGCACCACACCAAGAACGGCTGCGGCCGGCTCTTCGCGAACGTGGCGAGGATCGGAAAATGATGCGATTCGCGAAAGAACGCGGTCAGGTTCGTGGTCAGCGCGTTGGTGAACGCTTCCCACTCGTCGCTATCCGGCTGCGCGTCGAGACGATCGAGGTAAAGGCGGAACGTATCGATATTGCAGGCGCGCAGGCGTCGCGCGAGACGGCTGTACGCCATGTCGCGTTTATGCTCGGACAGCGAAATCCCCGCGCGACGATGAATCAGATCGCGAATGCGGCCGAAATCGGCACTGGTGAATTCGAAGTCGCGTTCCACTTCCGAACCGTTTCGGGTCCGGTCGCGGAGTGTATCGACGGGCGGGCGCGTTGCCATCATCTAGCCTTTGTTCTGCTGGAACGTGCATCGGCTGCATTCCGTACGGGCGCTGCACCGCGTTTCTTCGACTACCACACCGCCCGGCTTGACGCCTGGTTCTCGCACCTCAGTGAAATGCTCTCCAAGGAGCGCGATGTGATGGGCCTGCATGGTCGTCCGACACTGCCTTAAAAAGTTTCCCAGTCGCCGGCCGCTGCAACGGCGAGCTTCGTGGCGGGCGCTTTCGCGGCAGGTGTTGCTGCTGCGGGAGCTAAAGCGCGGGCTGAAGCAGCCGAAGCCGGCGAGGCAATAAGCTTATTAACGGCGCGATTGGCCGCGACGTTAGCCCGCGCTGCAACTTTAATCGCCGGCGTTTCGCGCGCCCGGATAGCCACCGTCGGCTCGATCCGCGCACGCGGCTCGCTGGACGGCGCGTCGCTGCTCACTTGCCAGTGACCGACCACGTCCTTCAGTTTGCGCGTCTGCTCTTCGAGCGACGCCGCTGCTGCCGCTGCTTGTTCAACCAGCGCCGCGTTCTGCTGCGTCACTTCGTCCATCTGCCCGACCGCGCGGCTCACCTGCTCGATGCCCTGCGACTGCTCGTCGGACGCCGCGCTGATCTCGCCCATGATGTCCGTCACGCGACGCACGGCCTGCACGATTTCGTCCATCGTCTTGCCGGCGCGCGCGACGAGCACTGAGCCGCTTTCCACCTTCGCGGTGGAATCGCCGATCAGCGACTTGATCTCTTTCGCTGCCGCCGCGCTGCGCTGCGCGAGACTGCGCACTTCGCCTGCCACGACCGCGAAACCGCGCCCTTCTTCGCCGGCGCGCGCCGCTTCCACGGCCGCGTTCAGCGCGAGAATGTTCGTCTGAAAAGCGATGCCTTCAATCACGCCGATGATGTCGACCACCTTGCTGGAACTCGATGAAATCGCGCTCATGGTGTCCACGACCTGCTCCACTACGGCACCCCCGCGCGAGGCGATATCCGACGCGTTGACGGCCAGTTGCGAAGCCTGGCGCGCGTTCTCGGCGTTCTGCTTCACCGTGCTGGTGAGCTGCTCCATGCTCGATGCCGTTTCCTGCAGCGACGCCGCCTGTTCTTCCGTGCGTTGCGAGAGATCCGTGTTGCCGCTCGCGATCTCCCGCGCGCCGACATCGATGGATTCCGCGCCACGATGCACCGATCCGACCATGGCGGTCAGGTTCACCCGCATCCGCTCTATGCCCGCAAACAAGCGGCCAATCTCGTTGGTTTTGTCGGTGTGCGCGGACTTGGTCAGATCGCCTTTCGCGATGCGCTCGAAGTGGTCGACGGCGTCGTTGATCGGCTGCACGATCATGCCGCCGAGCGTGACGCGCGTACCGATCAGCGTGAGCAGCGCCAGCACCATCACGCCGACGATCACCTCGATCAGCAACGTGATGTTCGCCTCCGAGTCCGTGCGCAACTGTTCGGCGTGCTTTTGCGTAAGGCCGACCGTGACGGCTGTGACGGCGTCGTAGGCGATGAACATCGGGCTGATCTTCGTGTCGGCAATGGCGTGATACGCGGCCATGTCGCCCGCGTGTATTGCCGCGAACTCGGGTTCGACGCCGTCGCGCAGCAGCGCGTCGTGTTTCGCGACAATGTCGTCGAGCGTGGCTTGCGGCAGCATCGGCTTCGGCGTGGCCACGAAAAGCTTCCAGCTCTCGTTCGATTTATCGAGCAGGAACTGCCCGCGATCGAGCGCCTTCTTCGCTTCATCGGCTTTGTTCGCTTCAGTCAGCGAACGCACGCGGTCGAGCGCCACGCGTGAACGCAGCAGGTTCGACGATGCGTCGTTGAGCGCGCGCATCGACACCATGTCGCTGTCCGCGAGCAGGGCAAGCGAATTGCCCGCCGAGCGCAAGCCATTCAGCGACAACGCGCTCACGACTGCTGCAAAGCCCACGAACAGCAGGCCCACGAGCGTCAGCGTGGTACGAATCGACCAGTTCTTAAGCATGTCTTTCTTCCCGACCCGCGTGGAGATAAACCGACCACATAAAGACTTAAGCGGCGACGGAGTCGATCAACTCCATCTCCTTGCTCGTCATCAACTTTTCGATGTCCATCAGGATCAGCATCCGGCCATCGACGGTCCCGAGGCCCGTCAGATATTCGGTCGTGAGCGTGGCGCCGAACTCCGGTGCCGGCATGACCTGGTCGGCTTGCAGCGTCAGCACGTCGGAGACGCCGTCCACCACCATGCCGACCACGCGATGCGCCACGTTCAGGATGATCACGACTGTCTGGTTGTCGTACTCCACGCGGCCGAGATTGAACTTGATGCGCATATCGACAATAGGCACGATGATGCCGCGCAAGTTGATCACGCCCTTGATGAACGCCGGGGCATTCGCGATGCGCGTGACGTTGTCGTAGCCGCGAATTTCCTGCACCTTCAGGATGTCGATGCCGTACTCTTCCGCGCCCAGCGTGAAGACGAGAAATTCCTGTCCCGCCGCTTCGGCCTGGCTGACACGTTGAACGTCACGGCGTTGCGCCGCGGAAGTGATGGATTGGATGTCTGCTGCCACGTTAACCCCCAGAATTTGGTTGGTAAGTTTTGTTAGTGCACTAGTGCGTCAGCGCGCCGTGCGCCGAGCGGTTTTCACGGTTCAGCGCCGCTACGTCGACGATCAGTGCGACGCTGCCGTCGCCCAGGATGGTCGCGGCGGAAATGCCGTGCACCTTGCGGTAATTCGTTTCCAGGTTCTTCACCACCACTTGCTGCTGGCCGACCAGCTCGTCAATCAGCATCGCAAAACGGCGTCCTTCCGACTGGATGATCGTGATGATTCCCTGCGTGGGTTCAGTACGTGCGTCGGTCACTTCGAAGACCTGGTGCAGCGCGACCAGCGGCAGATATTCGCCGCGCACACGCACCACGCGCTCGCCGCCGGCGACCGTGTAGATATCTTCGGAAACGGGCTGCAGCGACTCCATCACGAAGTTCAGCGGCAGGATGAAAATCTCGTTGCCCACCTTCACCGACATGCCGTCGAGAATCGCCAGCGTCAGCGGCAACACGATCCGCGTGGTCGTGCCCTTGCCTTGACGCGACTGGATTTCGACATGGCCGCCCATCGCCTGGATGTTGCGTTTCACCACGTCCATGCCCACGCCGCGGCCGGAAATGTCCGTGACCTGCTCGGCGGTGGAGAAACCCGGCATGAAGATCAGTTGCCAGACTTCGTCGTCGGACATTTGCTCGTTGACCTGCATGCCTTGCTTCATCGCCTTCGCAAGAATCTTGTCGCGGCGCAGGCCTGCGCCATCGTCGCTGACTTCGATCACGATGTTGCCGCCGTGGTGCGCCGCCGACAGAACCAGTTGTCCCACCGCCGCTTTGCCCGCCGCACGCCGCGCTTCCACGGTTTCGATGCCGTGATCGAGCGAGTTACGCACCAGATGCGTGAGCGGATCGATGATGCGTTCGATCAAACTCTTGTCCAGCTCCGTCGCCTGGCCGAACGTGACGAGTTCGACTTCCTTGCCGAGCTTCGCGGCCAGATCGCGCACGAGGCGGGGGAAGCGGCTGAACACGTAATCCATCGGCATCATGCGGATGGACATCACGGCTTCCTGCAGATCGCGCGCATTGCGTTCGAGTTGCGCCATGCCGTTGAACAGACGGTCGTGCAATGCCGGGTCGAAGGTGCTCGTGGTTTCGGCGAGCATCGCCTGGGTAATCACCAGTTCGCCGACGAGGTTGATCAGTTGATCCACCTTCTCCACGCCCACACGGATAGAACTGCCTTCCGCGGCTGCGGGCGCGGCACCGGCGCGCGTTTTCTTATCGCCTTCGGGTGCTTTCGGCGCTTCGGGCGCTTCGGTCACCGCGGCGCTCGTGCTCGCGCCTGTATTGGTGCGGGACTCGGCGGCAGCAGGAGCTGCCACCAGTGCCGTCTTCTCGGATGCGGGTGCAACGGCCGGCACCTCGTTGGACTCTTCCAGCTCTGCAGCAGCTTGCGACGCGCCGGCTGGTGCCGCATCCGCTGCATTGCCGCGGCTCACCGCGATCTGCGCTTCATCGATCACAAAACAGCACACGGCGACGATATCGTCGGAGGACACATCAGAGTCGAGCCACAAGGTCAAATCGGCGCCTGACTTCATTTCCCCGACAACCGTTCCCAGGTTTCCAAGCTCCTCAGTCAGCAAAGCCTGGTCCTTCTCTCCTACCCCCCGCAGCGTAATTTTCAGGTGCGGACCGTCTTGCTCAGCGGCGTTATCTGCCACATGGCTTGCACCCGGCGTGGCCGGGAATTCGGTCCACTCGCCGTCTTCCTCCACCGCCTCGCTCGCTTGCTCGATCACATGCGGGGGCGGTTCGTTCGGCCCCAGCGCCAACGCGACTTGCGCGAGATCCTGAGCGACCGCAGCGGCATCGGGCAATGATTGCTCGGGCTCCGGCTTGGCCATGTCGGTTGTCCCGGCGATGGCGCTAACGTCGTCGGCCGGATCGTTGTCCCGCAGATATTCAAGCTTCGCGCAGATCGCCTTGGCGGCGACCGCATCCGGCTCCGCACTCGCGCGATACGCACCGAGCTGATCCGACAGTACGTCCTTGGTCTCAAGGAACGTATCGATCATGTCGCGACGCAAAACCAGCTCGTTGTTGCGCGCCCGGTCGAGCAGCGATTCAAGGATATGCGTGGTCTCGGTCAGCGCCGAAAAGCCGAACGTGGCCGCGCCGCCCTTGATCGAATGCGCCGCGCGAAAGATCGCGCCGAGGTCCTCGGGATCGGGGTTCGCCAGATCCAGCGCGAGCAGCAATTGCTCCATATCCGCGAGCAGCTCGTCGGCTTCGTCGAAGAATGTTTGATAGAACTGCGTAATGTCGAGTGTCATGCCTGGGTCACCGCCGGATGCCTTGTCTGTCGTCGCTGTGCGCGTCGTAAAAGCTAATGTGTTCGTCGTGCCTGGTGCTTCGTGCAAAAAAATTCAGTGCGGGTGTTCCGCTTCCGACAACGTGGTCACCAGTTCGCTCAGCATGTCGGGGTCGAACGGTTTTTCGATCCAGCCTGTCGCGCCCGCCGCCCGCGCGGCTGCTTTGAACGGCTCGCTCGATTCGGTCGTCAGCACGAGGATCGGCGTATTCGCATACGGACGATGTCCGCGCAATTTGCCGATCAACTCGAGGCCGCTCATGGCCGGCATGTTCTGATCGGTCACGATGAGATCGAACTGCTGGGCGAGCGCCGCTTCGTAACCTTCCGCGCCATCCACGGCGACCACTACGCGATACCCCACCGCGGCGAGCGTCGCCGAGAGGATTTGCCGCATGGCAGCGGAGTCGTCTATCGCCAGAATGTTCTTGATCATGATGTGTGCCACCCTCTGTCCGATGTTCCTGTCGTGCTCTCGTGAGCGTGTCTCATGGCTTGGCCGGCAGCGCCGGCGCCAGCGCGCCGAAGTTCGGCTTGACGTTGCCCGGGCCGCCGGGGCCGCCCGCGTTGCTGGTGATCGTGGTCGCCGGCATGTCCTCGCGCGTCATGGACTCTTCCGACTTGTGGTTCAACACGAGAATGCTGATGCGCCGGTTCTCGGGGTCAAAGGCGTCCTGCTTGTTCAGGTTCTGCGTCGATGCCAGACCCAGCACCCGCAACACCTTCGCTTCGTCCATGCCGCCCGAGATCAGCTCGCGCCGCGAGGCGTTCGCGCGGTCCGCCGACAACTCCCAGTTGCTGTAACCCTTTTCGCCGCCCGCGTATTGCGTCGCGTCGGTGTGTCCCTGCACCACGATCCGGTTTGGCACATCGTTCAGCGCCTTGCCGATCTCGCGCAGGATGTCGCGCATGTACGGTTCCACGTTGTTGCTGGAGAGCGCGAACATCGGCCGCTTCTGGGTATCGACTATCTCGATGCGCAAACCCTGTTGCGTCGAGTCAATCCGGATCTGCTGCCTGAACTGGCGCAACACCGGATTCGCTTCGATCGCGGCCATCAGCTTGACCTGCAGGTCGTGCAGACGCGCCTGGTCGCGCCGTTCGAGTTCGCCCTGCGCCGCTCTTAACGTCTGTTCATCGAGCCGGTCCATGCGGCGCGTGCCGTCGCTCAAGCGGACCGTGCCGGGTGCGGGACTCGAAATATCGCGCCCGCCGCCGTTGATGATGCTGGAGTCCATGCCGCTGCGCTGTCCGCCCGTGATCGCGTTCTTGAGCGGCATGTTGAAATACTCGGCAATACCCTGGCGCTGCACCGGCGACACGGCGCTCAGCAGCCACATCAACAGGAAGAACGCCATCATCGCGGTCATGAAGTCGGCATAAGCCAGCTTCCACGCACCGCCGTGGTGCGACTTTTTGCCCGACACGACGCGCTTGATGAAAATCGGACGATCTTTGTGGGTCGGCATGGCGGGCTCCGGGCGCTCGGTCGCTAAAGGCGGTTACTTCGCCTTCACGCGGCGCACGTGTTCTTCCAGTTCGGAGAACGACGGACGCTCGGTGGAGAAGAGCACTTTGCGGCCGAACTCCACCGCGATAGCCGGTGCGTAGCCGTTCAGACTCGCCAGGATCGTCACCTTGATGCACTGGAACATCTTCGTCGACTCGGCTACGCGCTGTTCCGCGACGCTTGCGAGCGGGCCGATCAACCCGTACGACAGCAAGATGCCGAGAAAGGTACCGACCAGCGCCTGCGCGATCATCTCGCCGAGAACGGCCGGCGGCTGATCGGCGGACGCCATCGTGTGGACCACGCCCATCACGGCCGCGACAATACCGAACGCGGGCATCGCGTCGCCTACCTTGTGCAGCGCCTGCGCCGGGCCCTCGCCTTCCGCGTGATGGGTCTCGATCTCCTCGTCCATGAGGCTCTCGATCTCGAACGCGTTCATGTTGCCGCCGACCATCAGGCGCAAATAATCCGTAAGGAATTCGACGATATGGCGATCCGCCAGGATCTTCGGATACTGGCCAAAGATCGGGCTTTTGGCCGGATCGTCGATATCGGACTCCAGCGTCAGCGTGCCTTCCTTGCGCGCTTTGGCGAGCAGGACATAGAGCAGCGCCATCAGCTCCATGTACACATCCTTGTTGTACTTCGAACCCTTGAAGAGCGTGGGCAGCACGCGCAGCGTGGCCTTGATCGTCTTCATGCCATTGCCGAGAATGAACGCGCCCAGTCCGGCACCCGCGATCATCAGGATTTCAACGGGCTGCAGCAATGCGCCGAGGTGCCCGCCTTCCAGCGCATAACCGCCGAAAACGGACAACAGCGTCACCAGTGTTCCGATGAAAATCAGCACAGTCGAACCCTCATGGTTGCATCGGCGAAACCGCCGTTAAGTGGTTTACGGCAAGCGGCCGGAAAACTTTGAAGGGAAATAGCCGATGAGCAGAGCAACACGACGCGCCGGCAGCGTCTTTATTGGCGGCGCGTTCAAGCGTGTAAGGTGGTCGGCTGGGCAAGCCGGTTTGGTCGGCTGCCTGGCCCCAAACCGGTCTGCCAGCAAGAAACCGGGCAAACATGCCGGTTCGCGCCTTACGGTCGGCAATAAGTTGTAAGCATGGATCAGCCGGTTAAGAGATCAGACGAATCGTTTTGCCAGCCAGATGGCTTACCGCCTGATTAACGGCAGGCCGCGAAAAATCTTTAGCCAAAGCGCATTGATTTCCCCGCGCCGGGGCCGACGCCAACGCAGGGAGGGCATGGCCGGCGTGGCACGGCGCTGGCATGCGCTTTGCTGGTTCTTGCGTCCTCGGCAATGCATCTTGCACCGCGCAATTTGATGACGGACGCGCAATCGCTCGCCGCATGGGGCTTGCGTAATCCGTTGAGCGTCGTAACGGCCGGTGTTTCGGCCTGTAACAAGGTTAAGCGTTTGAAAAATGACTCGGCGATACCGGGAGTCA
>Ga0255336_102268_pt1 | contig 10182 bp, 12 predicted proteins | sample MeOH1_35cm_T3_17_FD_189102 | JGI IMG/M metagenome (GOLD analysis project Ga0255336, IMG submission 189102) | Sandy soil microbial communities from University of British Columbia, Vancouver, Canada - MeOH1_35cm_T3_179 | ecosystem: Engineered > Artificial ecosystem > Sand microcosm > Unclassified ...
AGCCGCGCCAGGAAATCGCCGATCTGGCCGCGCGAGCGCTCGTCGAGGGGCGTGAAGGCGGCCCGGCCTGCTGTCGTCAGACTGAGCAGGGTCTGCCGGCCATCGCTCTCGCTCGGCACTTTGTCGACCAATCCCTGCTGCTCGAATTTGCGCAGGATGCGGCTGAGATAGCCGGGATCGAGCGCCAATTCAATCCCCAGCTCGGTGGCGGTCGGCCGGTCCCGATGCGCCAGTTCGTAGAGCACGCGGCTCTCGGTCAGTGAGAACGGGCTATCGAGCAGCCCCTCCTGCAAGACACCGATCTGCTTCGTATAGAAGCGGTTGAAGCTGCGCATGGCAGCGACCCCGCGATCGAAATCGAATTCCTGGTAGAAATCCAAGCTGGACATATGACGGCCTCCCATCTAAGACCAGAATCAACTTATTATTTGACTTAGTCAACTAACATGAATCTTGCCAACCCAAATGAGACCAAAGATGGGACTGCCGCAGTTTGTGAAGGAGCCGCCGATGTCGACCGTCATTGATCTTGAAATCGAAGCCGCCGGCCTGGAAATCGGCAATCACCGGCCAAGTCGGCCCCGCTAATATCAAGCTGATCAAGATGGATGGACGGGCCATCGTCGCAGAGGTGCATGCCTATGACGAAGCCGTCTTCGTGGTCGATGGCCAGCTGACTCTGGAATTCAGCGATGAGGCACGGCGCGTCGATCTACCAACCGGCGCCCTCTTCATGATCCCGGCCGGTCAGCCGCACAGCATCCTGGCCGGTTGCCACGGGACGCCGCTTTTGGTCGACCTTCAGGATAACAATTAATTTTAAGAACAGATGCTTATATAGTTATCTTAAAGATCTTCGACATCACCGTCCGCCGAGGATCGAGCCGAGAATGCCGCGCACCACGGCGCGACCGATCGAGCTGCCGAAATTGGCACCGACAGAGCCGCCCAGGCTCTTGCCGAGGCTGCGGCCGATCTGTGTTCCGAGCGTGCTGCCGGTACTGCGCGCCACGTTCTTGAAGACGGAAGTGCCAAGGCTATCGCGCGGCCGCCCGACGGGCCGGGACCCGGCTTCATGGTCCGGCGCTCCCCAGGGACTGGTTCGGCTCGGCTCAGGCGCCTGCTGTTTCCCGGCGGCCCGGGCGGCCAGCTTCTCATAGGCGGAGTCACGGTCGACGGTGGTGGCATATTTGGGATCGAGGCCGCCGGCCGCGATCGTCGCCCGCCGCTCCTCCGGGCTGATCGGACCGAAGCGCGAGGCCGGCGGATAGATGAAGGCGCGCTCGACCACTTCGGGAGCCCCCTTTTCGTCCAGCACGGAAACCAGCGCCTCGCCGGTGGCAAGCTCCTGCAGGGCCGCGACCACATCGAATCCCTTGTCCGAACGGAAGGTCTCGGCGCAGGCCTTCAGCGCCTTCTGGTCGCGCAGGGTGAAGGCGCGCAAGGCATGTTGCACGCGGTGGCCGAGCTGGCCCAGCAAGCGGTCCGGAACATCGATCGGATTCTGGGTGACGAAATAGACGCCCACACCTTTGGAGCGGATCAGGCGCACCACCTGCTCCACCTTCTCAATGAGAGCCTTCGGCGCGTCATCGAACAACAGATGGGCCTCGTCGAAAAAGAACACCAGGCGCGGTTTCTCGGGGTCGCCGACTTCCGGCAGGTTTTCGAACAGCTCGGACAGCATCCATAGCAGGAAGGTCGCATAGAGCCGCGGCGACTGGATCAGCTTGTCCGCCGCCAGCACGTTGACGACGCCCCGGCCATCGGATGTCGTGCGCATGAAATCGTTGAGGTCGATGGCCGGCTCGCCAAAGAATTCTTCGGCACCCTGCTGTTCCAGGACCAGCAATTGCCGCTGGATGGCGCCGATCGAGGTCTTCGAGACCGTGCCATAGGTCCCGGTGAAATGCGATGCGTTCTCCGCCATGAACGCGAGCAGCGCCTGCAGATCTTTGAGATCGAGCAGCAGCAGGCCTTCCTCGTCAGCGGCCTTGAAAGCGATGTTGAGAACGCCCTCCTGGACCTCGTTGAGCTGCAGCAGGCGCGACAGCAGCAAGGGCCCCATTTCGGCGATCACGGTCCGGACAGGGTAGCCTCCCTGGCCGTACAGGTCCCAGAACACGGTGGGATAGGCGGCGAAAGCCGGCATATCGAGGCCAAGCTGGCTGACGCGCTCGGCCAGTTTCGGATTAGCCGCGCCCGGCTGCGCCAGGCCGGCAATGTCGCCCTTCACATCGGCGACGAAGACCGGCACGCCAGCCTTCGAGAAACCCTCCGCCAATACCTTCAGGGTGACGGTCTTGCCCGTCCCCGTCGCCCCGGCGATCAGGCCATGCCGATTGCCAAGCGGCAGCGGCAAGCGGTGCCGGCGCGCACCTTTAGCGAAGTCGATTCCTGGAAGCTCTGCCATGGCGGGTCCCTTTTGTGATGGGGTCAGGAACCTGTATAGCACGGAAAGGAAAGGGTAAAGTGGGCGGCGCCGCCTGGGCCGGTGGCTCAGAGATCCTCATGTGGCCTGCAAAGCAGGTGGGCGCCGTATACCGAGACCACGGCCCCGGCAGAGCCAGCTCCCGAGAGATCCTTATTGGCCCCAGGGATTGCTATGACCGGTCGTGCCCCGCAGCAGAACCGCCCGCGATAGATTTAGGCTGCTTGGAGCCTGGCTGCAATAGCCTCAATTTTGCTGGCGAGCGTTTCCAGAGAATTGGCGAGCTGCGCTTCGCGGCCATCCGCCAGCGAACGCTGTTCCGCCTGAAGCTGCGCCAACTCCTTATCGCGCTGGTCCAGCTCGTCGGCCAGCAACAGGGCGGTCAAGGCAAACAGCAGGTTCTCCGGCACGGCGCCGACCGATTTCGCCAGCTGTTCCATGCGGCCGCGCAGTCTGCCGGCCAGTTCGCGGACACGGTCTTCTTCACCGACACCGCAAGCCACATCATAGCTGCGCCCATTGAGCAGGACCGAGACTGTTGGCATTACCGCTCCCTTTGGCGCCCCGCGCCGCTAGATCGTTGGCGCCCCGCGCCGCTAGATCGCTTCCGGAAAGATCGCCTCTGTAACGAGTACCAGGGTGCCGCAATGCGAATATTGCAGCCCCACAGCAGCAGTCTTGCCGAAAATCATTCCTTTTCCGTTACCTGCTGCAGCCGGCCGATGACCGTATCCAGCCGGTCGGAGACCAGCAGGGCCTCCTGCTGCAATAGGGAATAGGTCTGGCGCAAGACGGCCAATTCATTCGTCAGGACATCGCGGTCTTTGGTGCCGCGCTCTGCGCTTTCTTCGATTGCCGCATCAAGTCGCGCCATCGCCGCATCAAGCCGGCTGATCGCCAGATCCAGTTTCGACATACCCTGCCTTTATTTCCCCCACCCGGTCGCACGGCATTGAACCTCAATCGGCTTCTTGAACCGTGTTCGACTGGTAAGCTGAGGGTCGATTAAAGCTATCTCACAGCATTACGTCAACAAGCCGGCTCATGCCACTGCCATTGAAAGAGATTTCTTCACCATAAACTGATCGAGCAATCGGCATCGACGGTGTAGAGTACAGCAGATCACGAATCGTCTCGGTTGAATGAGTTAGCGACCGTTTCGCCAATCACGCCCTACCCTCCATTGACGTCGAATCCCAATTTTGACGGGGCATTCGGTGGTTGACCCGCGACGATGCAGGCGGCATGTTCCGCACCGATTTTACTCCAACTTTTCCAGCCTGAAGGATTCATGATGGAAGCCGCCCGGCAGACTGCCGCCAACCAGGTTTCGCCGCGCGATATGGCCAATGCCATCCGCGCCCTCAGCATGGATGCGGTCGAAAAGGCCAATTCCGGTCACCCCGGCATGCCGATGGGGATGGCCGATGTGGCGACCGTTCTGTTCACACGCTTCCTGAAATTCGATCCGAAGCATCCGCATTGGCCAGATCGCGACCGCTTCATTCTCTCGGCCGGCCATGGCTCGATGCTGCTCTATTCGCTGCTGCATCTGACCGGCTATGCCGACATGACGCTGGATCAACTGAAGAACTTCCGCCAGTGGGGCAGCAAGACAGCCGGCCATCCGGAATACGGCCATGCCGAGGGTATTGAGACGACCACCGGCCCGCTCGGCCAGGGGATCGCCAATTCGGTCGGTTTCGCGCTGGCCGAGCGCATCCTCAATGCCCGCTTCGGCAATGGCCTGGTCGATCACCACACCTATGTCATCGCCGGCGATGGCTGCCTAATGGAAGGCATCAGCCAGGAGGCCATCTCGCTGGCCGGCCATCTCAAGCTCAACAAGCTGATCGTGCTGTGGGATCACAACAGCATCACCATCGACGGCTCGACCGCCTTGTCGACCTCCGATGACCAGCTGGCGCGTTTCCGGGCCAGCGGCTGGGCGACCGATGCGGTCGATGGCCATGACCAGGAAGCAGTCGCCAAGGCGATCGCCGCCGCCCAGAAGAACGACAAGCCGACCCTGATCGCCTGCAAGACGGTGATCGGCTATGGCGCCCCCAACAAGCAGGGTACCGCCGCCACCCATGGCTCGCCGCTCGGCAAGGACGAAGTGTCGGCCGCGCGCAAGACCCTCGGCTGGGATCACCCGCCCTTCGAGATCCCGGCCGATATCCGTGCCGCCTGGGCCGCCGCTGGCGCCCGCGGTGCCGCCGATTACACCTCCTGGACCAAGCGTCACGATGCCGAGGCGCAAAAGGCCGAATTCGACCGCGTCATGGCGGGGGAATTGCCAGCCAATTTCGCCCAGACCGTCAATGACCTGAAGAACACCATCGCCGGTGAAGCGAAGAAGCAAGCGACCCGCCAGTCCTCGCAGCAGGTCATCGAGGCATTGTTGCCGGTGATGCCGGAACTGGTCGGCGGCTCCGCCGACTTGACCGGCTCCAACAACACCAAGGGCAAGACCGCCAAGGTGGTGAAGCCCGGCGACTATAGCGGCAACTACATCTACTACGGCATTCGCGAACACGGCATGGCGGCGGCGATGAACGGCCTCGCCCTCCATGGCGGCGTCATTCCCTTCGGTGGCACCTTCCTGGTCTTCACCGATTACTGCCGTCCCTCGATCCGTCTCTCGTCGCTGATGCATCAGCGCGTCGTCTATGTGATGACGCATGATTCCATCGGCCTCGGCGAAGACGGCCCGACCCATCAGCCGGTGGAACACCTGGCCGCCTTGCGTGCCATCCCCAACCTGCTGGTCTTCCGCCCCTGCGACACGATGGAGACAGCTGAATGCTGGGCGCTGGCGCTCAGCACCAAGGATCATCCTTCGGTCATCGCCCTCACCCGCCAGGCTCTGCCCTTGCTGCGCGCCGATGCGGCGGTTGCCAACCATTGTGCCCGTGGCGGCTATGTGATCCGTCCGGCCGAAGGTGCGCGCAAGGTCACCATCATGGCCAGCGGCTCGGAAGTGGAAATCGCCGTCGCCGCCCGCGACAAGCTGCAGGCCGAAGGCATCGGTACGGCGGTTGTCTCGCTGCCCTGCTGGGAGCTGTTCGACCAGCAGCCGGAAAGCTATCGCAAGGAAGTGCTCGGTGATGGCGTGCGTATCGCCATCGAGGCGGCCGGCGGCTTTGGCTGGGAAAGATATCTCGGCGACAAGGGTGCCTTCATCGGCATGAAGGGCTTCGGCGCTTCCGCCCCGATCGGCGAGCTTTACAAGCATTTCGGCATCACTGCCGATGCCGCGGCAGCCGCGGCAAAAGCGCGCCTGTAACAATTGACGGCCCGGGGCGTTCCCCCGGGCCGTTTCTTTTTGAGGCTGAAGCGACGCCTCATTTCAGCCGGGAGCTGCATTTCCCGATTGACGGCCAACCGGCATCTCGGTTGTCATCGTCGCTTCTGTTTGCCGGCCGATTCCGGCCGCATCTGGACTTACATCGTCGAGCAACCCTCGACCCAAGAGAGGAAAAAAACATGGCAGTGAAGGTAGCGATCAACGGCTTTGGGCGGATCGGTCGTCTGGTTTTGCGCGGTATCATGGAAAGCGGCCGCAAGGACATCCAGGTGGTCGGCATCAATGATCTCGGCCCGGTGGAAACCAATGCCCACCTGTTCCGCTACGACACGATTCATCGCGCCTTTCCCGGCACTGTGAAGACCAAGGACAATGCCATGGATGTCGGCCAGGGCTGGATGCAGGTCACGGCTGAACGCGACCCCGCCAATCTGCCCTGGGGCAAGCTTGGCGTCGATATCGTCCTGGAATGCACCGGCCTCTTCACGGACAAAGCCAAGGCCGGAAAGCATCTCGATGCCGGCGCCAAGCGCGTGCTGATCTCGGCCCCCTCTGCCGATGCCGATCTGACCGTGGTCTATGGCATCAACCATGCGAAGCTGAAGAAAACGCATAAGATCGTTTCCAACGCTTCCTGCACCACCAATTGCCTGGTCCCCGTCGCCGCCGTTCTCAACAAGGCGATCGGTATCGAGCATGGTTATATGACGACGATCCATTCTTATACCGGTGACCAGCCGACCCTGGACACCATGCATAAGGATCTCTACCGCGCCCGCGCCGCCGCCCTCAACATGATCCCGACCACCACCGGTGCCGCCAAGGCCGTCGGCCTGGTGCTGCCGGAACTGGCTGGCAAGCTCGATGGCACCTCTATCCGCGTGCCGACCCCGAACGTGTCGCTGATCGATTTCAAATTCGTCGCCAAGAAGGCGACCACCAAGGACAAGATCAACGCCGCGATCATCAAGGCCGCCGAAGGCCCGCTGAAGGGCATCCTCGGCACCAACAGCGAAAAGCTGGTCTCGATGGACTTTAACCACAATCCGCACAGCTCGACCTTCGATCTGTCGCAGACCACGGTGATCGACGGCACCTTCGTGCGCGTCATGTCCTGGTACGACAATGAATGGGGCTTCTCCAACCGCATGGCCGACACCGCCGTCGCCATGGCGAAGCTGGGCTGATAGACCTAACGGGATCGGCCAAGGGCCGATTCCAACAAGAACAAACCCCTGTCATCGGCCCCCACGGGAACCGGCGGCAGGGGTTTTGTGTTTGGCGACGGGCGATTTTGCGGCCATGCTGAAAGCCGGTCGTTGCCATCGCTCCAAGAAGGGTCACCATGAAGGACCAGATGCAACATCATTCCCGATCATCCGACCGCTGCGCCGGAAGCCTTGACAGCAATCCCGGCCACATCCCTCAGCACGACCTGGCGACAGGAACACATCGTCCGCGATGGATCGTCGCTATCGCCTTCCTGGCGCTCGGTGCCTGCTCGCTGCCGCCCTATTCCCCGCCCCCGGGGGCGAAAGCGCCGCCACCTCCGAAGCCCTATGCCGGCGCACAACCGCGCTTCGCCAAGCCCGCCATCGCCAACTATCCGCGTCTCGTGCTCAATGAAGCGCAGGTACGGGGCCACCGGGTCCAGGTGATCGACGAGGACGGCCCGTTCTGGGTCAATCTCAGCCACAGCCACGATGCGACAGCCGGCCAGGGCAATCAGGTGAAGGTGACGGATGGCCGGTGGTGGATCGGCCCCTCGGGCCTGCTTTGTCTCAGAAGTTCCGTCTGGTGGAAGGACGGCACCTGCTTCGAACTGTTCGGCGGCCATCAGTTCGCCGAAGCGACGGTCATTCACTCCCTGAACCGGGATAACGGACCAAATACCTATTACCCCTTCACCGTTGTCGGCCCCGCCAACTAGACGGCACAGAAGATCTAACATATATTGACTGACAGATATTGATTTTTGTTATTCCGCAGGTTATCTCCTCCTCGGCCCGAGACGACGGGCCGTCGTGATCCCTCATTCCCGTGATCCATCGTTCCCAGGAGATTGAACATGCAGCAGCGGCAGCTCGGTAAGACCGGCCCGAAAACCTTCCCCCTCGGCCTCGGCTGCATGGGGATGTCGCCTGATCTCTACGGCCCCAGCGATCGCGCCGAATCACTGGCGACGTTGCGCATGGCGCTCGATGCCGAGATCAATCTGCTCGATACCGGCGACTTCTATGGCATGGGCCATAACGAGATGCTGCTCGGCGAAGGCATGAAGGGTGTGGCGCGAGACCGGGTCCTGATTAGTGTTAAATTCGGCGCCCTGCGCGGCCCGGACAATGCCTGGCTCGGCATGGATACACGGCCCGCGGCGATCCGCAATTTCGTCACCTATAGCCTGAAGCGTCTCGGCACCGATTACATCGATATCTATCGACCGGCCCGGCTCGACCCCAATGTGCCGATCGAGGAAACCGTCGGCGCGATTGCCGACCTCATCAAGGAAGGCTATGTCCGTCATATCGGCTTGTCGGAAGTCGGGGCGGAAACCATCCGCCGCGCCCATGCCGTGCACCCGATCGCCGATCTGCAGATCGAATATTCGCTGATCTCCCGCAGTATCGAAAACAAGATCCTGCCGACCTGCCGTGAACTCGGCATCGGCATCACCGCTTATGGCGTGCTGTCGCGCGGCCTGATCAGCGGTCATTGGAACAGGGAGCGGACTTTCGGCAAAGGCGATTTCCGCGCCGCCAGCCCGCGTTTCCAGGAAGGCAATATCGATCAGAACCTTGCCCTCGTCGAAGCCTTGCGCCGGATTGCCGAGGAAAAAGGCGTTTCGGTGGCGCAGATCGCCATTGCCTGGGTCCTCAATCGCGACCCACTGATCGTCCCGTTGATCGGCGCCCGCCGTCGCGAACGCCTGAGCGAAGCCCTGGGCGCCTTGGAATTCACCTTGACCGCAGATGAACTCGCTGCCATCGAAAAGGCTGTGCCGCGCGACGCGGCCGCCGGCGAACGCTATCCGGAACACGGCATGGCCTCGCTCGACAGCGAGCGCTGAGCGCATGAAGGGATTGGTCGGATCATGAATGACGCGGTACTGACCCGCGAAAAGATTCTCGAAGCGGCGGAGGATGTGCTCCGCCGCTTCGGTCCGGCCAAGACCACTGTTGTCGATGTCGCGCGGGCGCTCGATGTCAGCCATGGCAGCGTCTATCGCCACTTCCCCAGCAAGGCTGCCCTCCGCGATGCCGTGGTCGAGCGCATGCTGGAGCGGGTGACCCGGCCGCTGGAGGAAATCGTCGCCGATGACGCGCCCGCCGATGACCGGCTCTATCGCTGGTGCCGGGCATTGATGGCGGCGAAGTATCGCAAGGTGCATGACGATCCTGAGCTCTTTGCCACCTACATGGCCTTGGCCCAGGAAGCGCGCGAGGTGGTGACGGCGCATATCCAGCATCTCGTCGATCAGGTATCGGCCATCTTCGCCGACGGCATCTCCCGCGGCGAGATCGTCGCCGGTGATCCGCAGCAAATGGCGCGCACATTGCTGCACGCCACCGCCAGATTTCATCACCCCGCCTTCGCCGCCACCTGGACCGAACCGAACGTCATCGCCGATTTCGATGCGCTCTGGGCCATGCTCCATCCCGGCCTCGCGCGGGGTGACAAGCTTGCGCGCAAACAGCTGCGCAAAAACTAGCGCCTTTCTCTGGTTTTCAGTCCTCAGCCTATTTCGGGATCACGCCGCAGGCGATGCGAGCGCCGCCCCCGCCATTGGGCGGGGTGTCGGTGTAATTGTCGGCATTGGCATGGATGACCAGGGCCCGGCCACGGATATCACTGACATGCAGGCGCTTTGCCGTGGTGATCTCCGTGTCCATGCCGCTGGGATCGATGCTGACGACTTCGAGGTCGCCGAGATGCCCCATGCCATTGGGCCCCATGTGATGGCCCGTGTGGTTCGGGTCATAGTGGTCGCCGGCCGCCAGGCCAGCGACCATCTGCCCATCCTTCTCCGCCGAGCCGCAATTCGGGTTCTCGTGGATATGGGCGCCGTGATCGCCCTGCGGCATACCGCGCAGGTTGAAGGCCAGCTTCATGCCCTCCGGTGAATCGGAAATGCTTACCGTGCCGACCGGGTCGCCAATGCCGCTTGCTGAAATCGCGTTCAACTTGACCACGACCTGATCGGCCAGGGCCGGACCGGCGATCGCTATGGCACCCAGGGTGAGGACACCGACACCGAGGCCCGCCAGCCACCTGTCTTGACGCATTTCTGTCTTCTCCTTGCGCTGATGCGAATGTGATGCTGCAAACGCTTATGCTAGGTGGGGTCCATGCTAGCCCGGTTTCAAGCTTTCGTAGAAGAGGCGGATTGCTGCCGGACGATGAACAGTGCGTGAGTTTCTTAACCAAACGTGGCAAGACCAAG
>Ga0255336_102269_pt1 | contig 10182 bp, 9 predicted proteins | sample MeOH1_35cm_T3_17_FD_189102 | JGI IMG/M metagenome (GOLD analysis project Ga0255336, IMG submission 189102) | Sandy soil microbial communities from University of British Columbia, Vancouver, Canada - MeOH1_35cm_T3_179 | ecosystem: Engineered > Artificial ecosystem > Sand microcosm > Unclassified ...
CGCCATATCGGCGGCGGCGAGGCGCATCATGTTGAAGGTGCCGATCAGATTGACCTCGATCACCTTGCTGAATTTCTCCAGCGCCAGCGGGCCATCCTTGCCGAGGATGCGGCCGGGAATGAGGATGCCGGCGACATTGACCAGGATGCGGGCCGGGCCATGGGCGGCGCGCGCCTGTGCGACCGCCTGCTCGGCCGCCTCGGCCTTGGCGATGTCGCAGGCGATCGCCACCCCGCCGATCTCCTGGGCCACTGCCTCGGCGCCCGCGAGATTGACGTCCAGCACCGCCACCCTGGCGCCGAGCGAGGCCAGATGGCGCGCCACATCGGCGCCGATGCCTGAACCGCCACCCGTTACCAAAGCTGCCTGACCTGCAACCTGCATCGCTCATTCTCCCCTGTTAACGGCTTCACCGGCGAAGACCGCCGCGCACGCCTGCCTTCTAGCAAAGCCCGCACAGCTTGGCGACTGCCCGTTGTGCGCCGCTCCCGGGTCTTGGCCTCGCCGACAGAAGCGCTGCATCCGCGAAAACCGCAAGCGCCAGATCGCCGGTTTCATCCTGGCATTTCGCCGGAACGCAACCGGCTCGCCGTTGGATGGCTGATTTGGCTTGGCAAGCCCGGGGCCGGAGTTGCATAACTTGACCTATGTTCCTGCAGCCCAGGCTGTGGGGCTACCGAGAAAATCCAAAAGAGGATTCCGGTTCCGGGGAGGCTTGGTTTACGGCAGCGGCCGGCCAGGCGGGAGGGAAGTGCCAGCCGATGGTCGGTTCCACCGATTATTCGTCATCCATCCTATCGTCATCCGGCGTGACAGCCGGACCCGGTCGGCGATCTGCGCATCGTCGATCCACGCGTCGCCGATCCATGCAAGGGTCCGACGCGCGGCTGACAGTTTCCTCGACAGGCTTCATCGACCTACCGGTGGCGACGCGCGCTGCCCGCAGTCATTGGCCGGCGCGCTTGGCGATCGCCGCCGGCCGGTCGATCCCATCCGATCGCTCATTGCTAGGAGGCATCACGTGACTAAACTTTCCATCCTCATGTCGGCGGCATTTCTCGCTCTGACGGCCGGCATCGCCCAGGCCGGCGAGAAGATCGTCATCGCCACCGAAGGCGCCTATGCGCCGTTCAACTTCGTTGCCAGCGATGGCAGCCTGCAGGGCTTCGATGTCGATATCGCCAAGGCGCTCTGCGAGAAGATGAAGGCCGATTGCACCATCGTGAAGCAAGACTGGGACGGCATGATCCCGGCGCTGCTGGCGAAGAAGTTCGACGCCATCGCCGCCTCGATGTCGATCACCCCGGCGCGCGAAGAGAAGATCGCCTTCTCCGACAAATACTACAACACGCCGGCCGTGATTGTTGCCGCCAAGACGGCGAAGATCACCCTCGGCGCCGACGGCAACCCGGCGCCGGATTCCTTCAAGGGCCTGCGGATCGGCGTGCAACGCTCGACGATTCACGAAAACTACGCCCGGGCGCATTTCGCGGGTGCCGAGATCGTCGTCTATGACACCGCCGACAACGCCAATCTCGACCTCACCAATGGCCGCATCGATGCCCGCATGGATGACATCCTGGCCCTGCAGGAGGGCGTGCTGAAGCAGCCGGGTGGCGACGCCTATCAGATCTGGGGCAAGGGCTATGTCGGCGGCGAACTCGGCAAGGGCGTCGGCGTCGGCGTCCGCAAGGAAGACACCAAGCTGAAAGAAGAATTCAACGCCGCCATCAAGGCGATCATCGCTGATGGCACCTATAAGAAGATCAACGACAAGTACTTCAACTTCGATGTCTATGGCGGCCCGGCGTCGTAACAGGCAATGATGGTGATGGCCGCCGGTTTCTGGGACAACCGGCGGCCATTTTTGCGCCTCAAAGCCATCCGGCTCCAGACCAGTCAAGGATATTGGTGATGTCCGACTTCTTCGACCTCAAAGGCTATAGTCATCTCTTGTGGGAAGGGGCCATTGTCACTGTCGAAGTGTCGATCTGCTCTTTCTTCGTCGCGATCCTGCTGGGCCTGCTCGGCGCTTCCGGCAAACTCTCGAAGAGCCCGATCGCGCGCGGTATCGCCAATACCTATACGGTCGTCATTCGCGGCGTGCCCGAACTGGTTCTCCTCTTGCTGATCTATTATGGCGGTACCGTATTGGTGCAGAAGATCGCGTCGGCGGTCTCCGGTCAGGATGAACGCATCGACATCAACAGCTTTGTCGCCGGTGTTCTCGTCGTCGGCTTCGTCTACGGGGCCTTCGCCACCGAGGTCTTTCGCGGCGCCTTCCAGTCAATTCCCAAAGGCCAGATCGAAGCCGCTATTGCCGTGGGCATGAACAAAGGGCTGGTTTTCTGGCGCATTAAATTGCCGCAAGTCTGGCGTTTCGCCATTCCAGGTCTCGGCAACGTCTGGCTCGTGCTGGTCAAGGCGACCGCCATTACCTCGGCTATCGGCCTCACCGAATTGACGCGCCAAGCCGATGTCATTAAGCAGCCGACGCATAAGGCCTTCTCGGTTTTCTTTGTCGCCGCCGTGCTCTATCTGATTTTCACGATGATATCGGATTTCCTGCGGCATCGGCTGGAGCGGCGGTCCGCTCTCGGCATTCGGCGCGCCTGAGGGATACGGAAATGAGGTTCGATTTTCCCCTGATCTGGCAAAGTTTGCCGGCACTCTTCGGTGGCTTGGCTCTGACGCTGCAACTGACGATCATCTGCGTTCCAGTCGGCCTGTGCATCGCCATTCCATTGGGCATTATCAGAGCCTCGCATAACAAATGGGCGTCCGGTGCCGTCTACGCCTATACATATGTCTTTCGCGGTACGCCGCTGCTGATCCAGCTGTTCTTGATCTATTACGGCCTCGCCCAATTCCAGAGCGTCAAGAGCAGCGTCTTCTGGGTCTTTTTACGCGAGCCTTATTGGTGCGCGTTGCTGGCTTTCGTTCTGAACACGGCGGCTTATACGACCGAAATCATTCGTGGCGCGATCCAGAATGTCGCCTTCGGCGAAATCGAGGCGGCGCGCGGCATTGGCATGTCGCGCTTGCTCGTGCTACGCCGTGTGATCTTGCCGCAGGCCTTCCGTATCATGTTGCCTGCCTATTCCAATGAGGTCGTCCTGATGCTTCAGGCGACGTCAATTGCCAGCCTGGTGACCATCATGGATCTTACCGGTGTTGCCCGCGTCATCATTGCCTATAACGCGGCACCCTATGAGCTCTTCATCACCATTGCGGTGATGTATCTGGCCGTAACTTACGCCCTGATCTGGCTGTTTAAGCTATGGGAACGCCGTTTGATGCAGCATCTCGGCGATCGGCCTGTCGCGGCGCTGGAAGAAGGTGCCTTGGTGGTGCGGTGAAGCGCACCACCTGAGCCTCTCCGACCGGCGAAGGTGGTTTAGTCTTTCGGCATCAGCGCGCTGAGCCTCTTGCGCTGCTTTCCCTCGGCGTCGAAATTTTCCGGGGCGAGCCAGGTCTCGAAAGCGGCCTTGATCGCCGGCCATTCCTGGTCGGTGATGGCATACCAGGCGGTATCGCGGTTGCGGCCCTTATAGAGCGTCGCCTGGCGGAACAGGCCCTCATATTTGAAGCCGAGGCGCAAGGCGGCGCTGCGTGACGGCGCGTTGAGGGCGTCGCATTTCCATTCATAGCGGCGATAGCCGAGTTCGTCGAACACGCGGCGCATCATCAGATACATCGCCTCGGTGGAGGATGGCTTGCGCTGCGCCAGCGGCGAGAGATTGATGTGGCCGACCTCGATGACGCCGTTCGCCGGATCGATGCGCAGATAGGAGGCGACGCCGACCGCCTTGCCCGTGGCGCGATCGATGACGGCATGGAACAGCGGATCCTCGCCGCTGCAGGTCTGGCGCATCCAGGCCTTGTAGTCGTCGAGGCTGGCATAGGGACCGTAAGCGAGATAGGTCCAGTTGCGGCCCTCGGCATCGATCAGATTGGCGGCATGGAGATCGGCCGCATGGGTTTCCGACAACATCTCGATATCGGCGAAGCGCCCAGTGATCGGCGCTTTCGGCGGCCTTGGGCGTGCCGTCCAGTGCGGCACCGGAAAGCCGATCGGCTGGCCGAATTGATTGCTCTGGGTGCCGCCGCTGGGCGGTGCCGGCTGGTTCGGGTCGGTCATGATCACCTGCTGCTGAAACGAGCGGCGCACGCCGGGTAGGGCAGCGCCAGCCCGGCTTGTACCTGGATCAGCTTATTAGAAGATCGCCGTGGCGGCGACGAGAACCGGAATCCGCCGGGACGCGGTCCATTCCCTTCCGCCAGCCATGGGTGTGCCGGCCGGCGGCTCAACAGCGGGATTTTCAGCGGCCGGACTTGCCGGAGGAGCCTTTGAGCGCTGACTTGCGCACATAAGGCATTGGCGGCTCGTCGCGCGCCGAGAGCCGGCGATCGATCTCCCAATCCTCGAGGGCGATGCATTGCCCATCCGATCCCGGCTCCTCGACCGGGAAGATGGCGAACTCCACCAGGTATTCGGCACCGGATTGGGTCGGCCAGCGATAGCTGCCATAGACCGGCTGCTGGCCGGTCCAGGCCCGGTGATAGGCGGCGATGCCCTGCGCGTTGAAATTGGTGCCGTCATCATCCAGCGTATCGAGATAGCGGCCGGTCAGTTCGATGCCGTTCATCTCGACCACCTTGGTGCCGGCAAGGCGATAGAGCACGCGGAACGGGTCCGGCTCGATCTCGACCACCAGCATCCAGGGCAGGATCGGCTTCAGCTCGACGGGATCGATATCGCGGCGCCAGGGCATCGCCCGGTCGCCGCGCTTGGCCAGCCAATAGGCGTCAAACCGGCGGATGTGCCGGGACTGCACCTGGTCGAGCGGGATCAGTTTGAACATGAAAGGAGCCTGTAGGCGGTCCGCGGTCAGGCGGTTCGGGTATTTCCATCGCTTATGATCGAAGAGATTAACAAAATATAAAAATTGCAAAAATCACCCTTCGGTGATGGCTGGACCGGCGGTTTTATAGCCGCAGCCTTGATTTTGCTTGAATTCAGCTTAGCTTAATATAAGCTAGCTTATATTATATGAGATCAGGTAATATGCAGCCTCCAGAGAAATCCTTCGGCTTCCTGCTCTATGACGCGGCCCGGTTGCTGCGGCGCGACTTCGAACGCCGGGCGAAGCAGCTCGGCCTCACTCGCGCGCAATGGTCGGTGCTGGCCCATCTCGCCCGCAACGAAGGTACCAATCAGGCGGCTGCAGCCGATGTGCTGGAAATCGAACCGATCACGTTGGTGCGCCTGCTTGACCGGTTGGAAGCGGCCGGTTGGGTGGAGCGTCGCCCGGATCCCAATGATCGGCGGGCACGGCTGCTGTATCTCACCGAAAAGGCCCACCCGATCATTGACCAGATGTTCGCCCTTTCCCTGGAAACCCGCGAGCAGGCGCTGATTGGCATCGGTGAGCCGGAGCGGGACGCCATGATGGCGATGCTGATCAAGATCCGCCAGAACCTCTCCGGCCGCGAACCGGCCGTCGATAGCACAGACCGCGACGCGATCGCGGTGAAAGTCTGAAATCATGCCCGACAGTCACGATACCTCCGTGGACTCATCCATTCCGCTCGCGCCCGCTGCGAGCGAAGCTGCCGTTCATTTGCAGCGCAGCCTGCATCGCCGGCGCAGGCGCCGCCGCTTCTTCCTGCTGCTGGGGCCGCTCGCCGTTCTGGTCGGCGCCGGCTATTTCTATCTCAGCGGCGGGCGTTACGTCGGCACCGATGATGCGTACTTGCACAGCCACAAGATCCAGGTGAGCGCCGATATCTCCGCCCGCGTGGTGCAGGTGCTGGTGCATGAGAACGAGCCGGTGAAAGCGGGCCAGGTGCTCTTCGAACTCGATCGCGAACCACTGCAGATCGCCATCGAACAGGCCAAGGCCGATCGCGACAGCGCACGTAACGATATCAAGGCCCTGAAGGCGAGCTACCGCCAGCGCCAGCAGGACCTCGGCGCGGCCCAGGCCAATCTCGCCTTGGCGACCAGCGAATTCCATCGCCGCGATGCTTTGGTGAAGACCGGCGCCATCTCGCAGTCGGACTATGAGAAGGCGCGCAACGAATATAACGTGGCGGTGCAACAGGTCGCCGGCATCCAGCAGGATATCGGCCGCATCCTGTCGCAACTCGCCGGCAATCCCGATATCGATCCCGATGAGCATCCCGCGGTGCGGGCGGCCCAGGCGAAGATGGATCAAGCCATGCTCGACCGGCGCCATGCCACGGTCACCGCCTCCAGCGACGGCATCGTCACCCAGGTCGACAATCTGCGGGTTGGCGACTACCTGCGTGCCGGCACGCCGGCCTTCATGCTGATGACGACCCAGGATGTCTGGGTCGAGGCAAATATGAAGGAAACCGATCTCACCTATGTGCGCCCTGGCCAGAGTGTCACGGTGGCGATCGACACCTATCCCGACCGGACCTTCACGGCGACGGTTGACAGCATCGGTGTCGGCACCGGCGCCGAGTTCAGCGCTTTGCCGGCGCAGAACGCCACCGGTAACTGGGTCAAGGTGGTGCAACGCATTCCCGTGCGCCTCGTCATCCATCCCAGTCCCGATCAGCCGATCTTGCGCGCCGGCATGAGTGCCACGGTGGAGATCGACACCCATCACCAGCGCGAATTGCCGGGCATCGTCAAATCGGCCATGGCCCTGGTCGGCGCGGCGCCGAATACGGCCCAGCCAGACCCCGCCACGGCCGACCCCGCCACGGCTCAGAGCGGCAACTGAGCCACGCTCCCGGACAGCTCGTTCGCGGATAGGCAGCGATGAAGAAGCCCAACGCATCGCCGGCACTGATCACCATCCCGATCATGCTGGCCACCATCATGCAGGCGCTGGATACCACCATCGCCAATGTGGCGCTGCCGCATATGCAGGGCAGCCTCGCCGCCACCCAGGACCAGATCTCCTGGGTGCTGACGTCTTATATCGTCGCCGCCGCCATCATGACGGCTCCCAGTGGCTTTCTCTCGGCGCGGATCGGCCGCAAGAAGCTCTTCGTCGTCTCGGTGGTGGGCTTCACCATCGCCTCGATGCTCTGCGGCATCGCCACCTCGCTCGACCAGATGGTGCTCTACCGCCTGCTGCAGGGTATCTTCGGCGCGGCCCTGGTGCCGCTCTCCCAGGCGACGTTGCTCGACATCTATCCGCGCGAGACGCATGGTTCGGCGATGGCGATGTGGGGGGTGGGCGTCATGCTGGGGCCGATCCTGGGCCCGACGCTCGGCGGCTATCTCACCGAATACTACGACTGGCGCTGGGTCTTCTTCATCAACCTGCCGATCGGCATCTTCGCCTTGCTCGGCATCCTGGCGCTGGTGCCGGAAACCGAAATCGACCGCACCCGGCCTTTCGATGCCTTCGGCTTCGCCTGGCTCAGCCTGGCGCTGGGTGCGCTGCAGATGATGCTCGATCGCGGCGAGCTCAAGGACTGGTTCTCCTCGACCGAGATCATCATCGAGGCGACCTTGTCTGGTCTCGGCTTCTATATGTTCATCGTCCATATGATGACGCATGCGCATCCGTTTCTGACACCGCGCATCTTCAAGGACCGCAATTTCGTCATCGGCATCCTGTTCATCTTCGTGGTCGGCATCATTCTGCTGGCGACCATGGCGTTGCTGCCGCCTTTCCTGCAGAATCTGAAGCATTACCCGGTGGTGACCACCGGTTATGTCATGGCGCCGCGGGGTGTCGGGACCATGATCTCGATGCTGGTGGTGGGGCGCCTGGTCGGCAAGATCGATGTGCGGCTGACCATCTTCGTCGGCCTGGCGCTCGCCATCATTTCGCTCTGGCAGATGAGCAATTTCAACTTCGATACCGACATCAATGCGCTGGCGATCTCCGGCATCATCCAGGGCCTCGGCCTCGGTTGCATCTTCGTACCCTTGAGCGCCGTCACCTTCGCGACCCTTGAACCGGCCTTGCGCACCGAGGCGACGGCCCTTTTCAGCCTGATGCGCAATCTCGGCTCGGCGATCGGCATTTCCGTCGTCAACTGGCTGCTGTCGCGCAACACCCAGATCAATCATGCGGAACTGGCCCAGCATATCACCGTGCTGAACCCGCTTTTGAAGGCGCCGTATGCGCCGGATATGTGGTCGCCGACCGAGCGCAGTGGCCTCATCGCCCTCGACCAGATGGTCACTGCCCAGGCCAGCATGATCTCCTATCTGAACGACTTCCTCTTCATGATGTGGATCACCATTGCGGCGATCCCCATGCTGCTGCTGTTGCGTAAACCGAAGAAGCCGCAGAGCAAGGAAGAGGCGGAAGCCGAAGCAGCAGCAGCGATCGCCGATTAGCTGGATTTCAGAATCGCGCGGAATTGTGGGTCGAAGGTGCGCGAGATCGGCGCCATGGCCGCTCCCTGCGCCACCGCCCAGAGATCGGCGGCCCCCAAAGTAAGCCGCGGCAGGTTGCGGGCGGCACGGTCGGAGACCGAGGGCATGAGCGGTTCGACATGGCGGACGAGATCGAGCAGCAGGCCATGCGGCAATTGCCCGCCGAGCACCACGGTCTGGGGATCGAACATCGCCTCGACGATCTGGATCGCCTGGCGGAGATAGAAGCCCGCCTCGGCGCTCCATTGCAGGAGGGCCGGCTCGCGCGCCGCCAGCAGCTGGTCGAGCTTGCCGAACAGGCCCGACATGCCGGGATCGAGGCCGAGGCTGCGGCAGGCGGCCAGCATCGAGACGTAATGCTCCAGCGTATAAGGCTCATGCGCTTGCAGTTCGGTCTTGCGCGATCCGTTGCCACCGGTGCCGTTATTGTTGGCGCCGATCGCCGGCAACTGGCCGATCTCGCCGGCATTGCCGACCGCGCCGGCATAAAGCTCGCCCTGGATGATGAGCCCGGCGCCGAGACCATAGCCGAGGAAAAGATAGACGAAATTATCGAGGCCGCTGGCGACGCCATACATCTTCTCGGCGATGGCAGCGGCCCCGGCATCGTTCTGTAAGCCCGCCTCCAGCCCGGTTTCACGTTCGAGCCGGGCCAGCAGCGGAAAATCATGCCATTCCTGCATCACCCAGGGATCGACCAGGGGATCTTCCGGCGGATGCTGCGGGTCGAGGCGCTGGCCGAAGGGGCCGGGCATGGCGATGCCGAGGCCGAGCGTGCGATCCTGGGCGCGCGGATCGGCGGCGGTGAGATCGCGGCGAATGGCGGCAATGAGATTGAGCACGATGGCGAGGCCGCGTTTCGGCCCACCTTTCGGTAGCCGGTGCTGCTGCCGGCTCAGGGTGCGGCCGGCGAGATCGGCGCCGATCCCCAGCACCTGGTGGCGGTCGATCTGGATGCCGATCGAATAGGCGCCGGTCGCGACGATGCGGTAGGGGGTGGCCGGCTGGCCGCGGCCGCCGCGCACCGGGGCATCGGCGGCGACCAGGCCGGTCTCCGTGAACTGGTCGATGATGTTGCTGACGGTCTGGGCGGTGAGCTGGGTCGCCCGGGCGATCTCGGCCCGTGAGAGCGCTCCGTTCAGGCGCAGGGCGTCGAAGACGACGCGCCGGTTATGGGCGCTCGCCCCACCGAGATTGGTACCGGCCGTGGCGATGATCGGACGCTTCACTGACAGCTTTCCCCCGCTCCTCGTTTCCCTCTGTCCTTGCATTCCTGTCCGCCGCTGGCGCCACGTACCGGTCTCGTTTCCGGCATCTGGATCGCGCCTCGGACCGCCATTGACAGGGTGGACAAATTGCCGGAAACTCATTAAGTCAAACAAATTGATTTAATTCGTCGGACGATGCAAGCTTTTCGTACCGGCGGCGTTGAGAAGACCAGCAATCCGCCGGGTCCATGAAGGGCCCGGTTTACCTTGGGAGGAACGGATGTCACAGAAACTGCGTGGAATGATGGTGCGAGCCATGCTCGCCGGTACGGCGATGACCGCCCTGCAGGGATTTGCGGCGCATATGGCCGCGGCCGATACCACGATCAATGCGCTCTTCATGAGCCAGGCGGCCTATAGCGAGGACGATGTCCGCGCCATGACCAAGGATTTCGAGGCCGCCAATCCCGGCATCAAGGTGAAGGCCGAATTCGTTCCCTATGAAGGCCTGCACGACAAGATCACCCTCGCCCAGGGTGCCGGCAGCGGTTATGACGTGGTGCTGTTCGACGTGATCTGGCCGGCGGAATTCGCCGC
>Ga0255336_102270_pt1 | contig 10178 bp, 10 predicted proteins | sample MeOH1_35cm_T3_17_FD_189102 | JGI IMG/M metagenome (GOLD analysis project Ga0255336, IMG submission 189102) | Sandy soil microbial communities from University of British Columbia, Vancouver, Canada - MeOH1_35cm_T3_179 | ecosystem: Engineered > Artificial ecosystem > Sand microcosm > Unclassified ...
CTTAGCTATTACGATGTCATTTAACCCTACATAATTTTTAAGTTCCTTTGCATTTTCAATCTGGCAGTTTAAAATAATTCTATCTTCAATTTTAAACTTTTCTTCTTTTATATTTTTGATAGCATAAGCAAAATCAGTACTGACTACCTCAGTTAGAAAACCTAAATTGCCTATATTTACCCCTAGAATTGGAATATTATAATTTGCTACTTCTCTAGCAGTGCCTAAAAGAGTTCCATCTCCGCCAAGAGATATTATAAAATCCAATTTATTAGATTTAATATTATGTAACCCCTTACTGTCTTTAAATATGGTAATTTTAGAATCTGTAATTATATTTTCAATAGTGTTTGTAATGAAATTTAATATATCTTCATTAAAATCTTTTTCGGTATTTACGTTTATACCAATATTTTTCATAATTCCTCCAGTAGTAAACAAATTAAGTTAATTCCCCATGAGCCATTGCTACTAACTTATCTATGTTCTTTAAATCAAAACTGCTAACTAAACTTGTATCCTTAGATAAATACACCAAATACTCAATGTTTCCTTCTGGTCCCCTAATAGGTGAAAAATCCAGATCCAATATATTAAGCTTTTCTTCAATTAAAAAATTTACTATTCCATAAATGACTTCTTTATGGGTTATTGGATCCTTCACTACCCCTTTCTTACCCACTTTATCCCTTCCTGCTTCAAACTGCGGTTTAATTAGTGCAACTACTCTGCCTTCTTTTTTTAGCAGGTTTATTACTGGTGGTATAACTTTTTTAAGTGATATAAATGATACATCTATACTTGCAAAGTCACCATATTCTCCTATTTGTTCGGGTGTTACATATCTTACATTTGTCCTTTCAAGACAAAGAACTCTTGGATCTGTTCTTAGTTTCCAGGCAAACTGACCATAGCCAACATCTATGGCGATAACCTTTTGTGCTCCATTTTGAAGCATACAATCAGTGAAGCCCCCGGTAGAAGCACCAATATCAAAGCAAGTTAAATCTTTTAGGTTTAGTTCAAAGTTCTTTAAAGCTTTTTCTAATTTGAGACCACCCCTGCTGACATAAGGCATCACTTCTCCTTTAATCACTATTGAAGAAGTAATTGAAACCTTTTCACCTGCTTTATCAACTCTTTGACCATCTATAAAAATTTGACCAGCCATTATGCTTGCCCTAGCTTTTTCTCTAGATGGAAACATTCCGTTACTAACTAAAAGTACATCTAATCTTTCTTTTGTTTGCGACATAGAAACCTCTCTAAATTATAATAATTTAATAATACTGTTTGTTATTCCTGATGGGTCTAAGCCATATAATTTATATAGTATATCTACATTACCATGTGTGATAAATTCATCTTTGAAGGCTAGATTTATCACTTTTGCATTTTGCTTTAAGGTTGATACATATTGGAGTACTGCTGCTCCAAGTCCACCATTAATAACATTATCTTCTATTGTAACAATAGTGTAATCATCTTTTACTAAGTCAGAAAGTAAAGCTTTATCAATTGGCTTTATAAAGCATGAGTTTATAATAGTTAAATCAATAGGATATTGTAACAATTTTTCTTTTGCAATTAAAGCATGCTGAACCATTTTTCCTGCTGCAACCACTGCTATCTTTTTATTATGTTGATCTTTCTCTTCTATATCTCTTTTATAAAGTACTTCCCACTTGCCTAATTTGGTTTCTTTTAAGCTAGTTAAATTTAGTTCCCTATTGTCTCCACCTCTAGGATACCTTATTGCTATTGGAAAATCCTGATTTACAGCCCATTTAAGCATAGTATTTAACTCAGCTGCGCATTTAGGTGTCATTATTGTCATATTTGGCATTGTAGATAGGTAAGATAAATCAAATACTCCTTGATGAGTTTCTCCATCTTCCCCTACAATGCCAGCTCTATCAATTGCAAATACTACTGGTAACTTTTGAATACATATATCATGCAGCAGCTGATCGTAAGCCCTTTGAAGGAAAGTAGAGTAAACAACAAAAACCGGCTTTAACCCTTCACTTGCCATACCAGCCGCAAGAGTTACTGCATGCTGCTCTGCAATTCCTACATCAAAAAATCTATCTGGAAATTCTTCAGAAAAATTTGTTAGCCCTGTACCATCTCTCATAGCGGCAGTAATGGCAACAACATTTTTATTTTCCCTTGCTATATCAATAATTGTTTTTCCAAAGGTTCCTGAATAGGTTTCACAGGAAGTAGAAACAGTTTCACCGCTATCACAATCAAAAGGTCCTATACCATGAAACTTTCCAGGATTTTGCTCCGCGTATTCATACCCCTTACCCTTTTGAGTTACCACATGTATAATAACTGGCTCTTTAATACTTTTAGCCATGTTCATTACCTTCGTTAAATCCTTTAAATTATGTCCATCTATAGGTCCTAAGTATTTTAATCCCATATCTTCAAAAATCATGCTTGGAACTATTACCTGCTTTATACCATCCTTAAACTTCTCGATGAAATTAGCCATTCCTTTTCCTATGGTGGGAATTTTTCTAAGTGTTGTATCAAGGTCCTGAGCAAATTTATTATATTTAGGATCAGCTCTTAATTTGCTTAAATGCGTTGAAAGTCCACCTACATTTTTTTCTATAGACATTTCATTTTCATTTAAAATTATAATCATTTTACTTTTCTTATAGCCCACATCGTTTAAGGCTTCAAAAGCCATACCACCTGTAAGAGCTCCATCCCCAATAACAGCTATTACTTCATGATACTTTTTATTTAAATCACGAGCTCTGGCCATTCCTAATGCAGCAGATAAAGAGGTGCTACTGTGGCCTGTTTCAAATATATCATATTTACTTTCTTCTCTTTTAGGGAAACCACTAATACCGTTATACTTTCTTAAGCTATTAAATTTATCTTTCCTACCTGTTAAAATTTTATGAATATATGCTTGATGTCCAACATCCCAAATTAATTTATCAGAATTAAAATCAAAAGTATAATACAAACTTAGAGTTAACTCCACTACTCCAAGGTTTGAAGCAAGATGTCCTCCTGTCTTAGAGACCTTATCTATTAAAAAACTTCTAATTTCTTCTGCAAAACTTTCTAATTCTGCAAAAGACATTTTTTTTATTTCAGTTATATCTTTATAGTTATCTAAAATTTTGTACATAACATTTCCCTTTTTCAAATTATTTTAAATTCCATCTGCACAACTGCTTATATATATATGTATTTAATATATCTTTTATAAGCTTTTATTATTTGCAAAATAATAAAAGCTACTAATACTTATATAGTAGCCTTATTATCGTATATTATATCACAATAAATTAATATTTTCAAAATATGCATATTTTATAATTAAAATTCTCTTCTAAGAAGATAAATAGATAAATCTTTCAAGTTTTTAGTATCATAAGGAATACTATCTAATAAGCTTAAACATTCTTCAGTTAGTTCATTGCACATTTTCTTACATTCATTTACACCAAAAGTAGTGATAAAATTGGTTTTATTATTCTCTTCATCACTGTGTATACTCTTACCTAATAGCTTTTCATCTCCTAGTACATTTAGTATATCATCCTTAATTTGAAAAGCTAAACCTAATTTTTGTCCGAACTGATTTAAGGATTTTAATTCACTTTCATTTGCATTTCCTAATATTGCTCCAGCTAATATTGAAGCCTTAATAAGCTCCCCTGTTTTTTTGCTGTGCATATATATAAGTTCCTCATAGGTGATTTTTCTTCCTTCACTTAGTATATCAACCACTTGACCACCTATCATGCCATCTGCCCCAGCAGCCTTTGAGATCAAACTACAGGCTTCAAGTGCTTTATCATCATTTTCAAGACAAAACTTAAACATTAAATTCATTGCTTCATTTAAAAGAGCATCTCCTGAAAGCACTGCAATAGCTTCCCCAAATACTTTGTGATTAGTAGGTTTACCTCTTCTTAAATCATCATTATCCATACATGGCAGATCATCATGAATTAAAGAGTATGTATGTATCATCTCAATAGCTGTTGCTAAAGGCATAATACTACTATAGTTTCCTTTAAACATACTATAAGTTAATATTAAAAGTATCGGTCTAATCCTTTTGCCTCCAATACTTACACTATAGTTCATTGCTTCATATATTTTTTTATTATAATTATTACTAGAATCTAAGCAACCTTCTATATAAGTTTCTATTTCATTTTTTAAAGCATTAGTTTCCATAATTACTCCTCATTTAGTGTAAAAGTTTCTTCTTTACCTTCCATAAGTATTTTAACCTTGCCTTCTGCTTCATTTAAATTTTTATATAGCTTATTGCATAGGATAATACCTTCTTCATAATATTTCATGGACTGCTCTAAAGAAAGCTGCTCATTATCCATAATATTAGATATTTCTTCTAGCCTTTTCATCATTGATTCAAAGCTTTCATTTTTCTTAGGCATATTTCTCCTCCACTTAGATTTCCTTATCTGATAAACACTGAATTCTTGCTAGGGTGTTTCCATCCTTTAATCTTATTTTTACTTTATCCTTAGTCTTTAAAACTGATAATTCACTTATTACACTGCTGTCTAAATCTTCAATTAAAGAATAACCTTTGTTAAGTACTTTAAGTGGATTATGAGCATTTAGTACTGCATTCATTTTACTTAATTGTTCTTTGTCAGTTTGAAGTATCACTTTAATCTTATGATTTATTTTATCCTTAAATCTATCTATTTGATTGTATTGGTTACTAATATAATTCATAGGATTATTTAATTCTAAAGTCTTATTGCAGCAATCAACTTTATTGCTTAGAAAAGTAAGATAGGAATTTATTGAGGCTGAGATTTTATTTTTATAGCTGTTTAATAAAATTTCTATCTCCTTAGCACTTGGTATAGCTAATTCAGCAGCAGCCGATGGGGTAGAAGCTCTTTTATCACAAACAAAGTCAGCTATTGTAAAATCCGTTTCGTGACCAATACCTGATATGGTTGGCTTTTTAGAGTTATATATCGCATATGCTAAATTTTCATCGTTAAAAGCCCAAAGTTCTTCAATAGAGCCTCCGCCTCTTGCCAAAATAATAAGGTCTAAATCCTCTAGACTGTTAAAATATTCAATGCCTCTTATAATATCCTCGCTGGCATTAAGTCCTTGTACTAAAGCAGGATAAAGCAGTATATCTATAGAATCATTTCTCCTTCTTGAAATATTAATAATATCCCTAATTGCAGCCCCTGTTGGCGATGTAATTACTCCAACTTTCTTTGGATATTTAGGTATAGGTTTTTTATGCTTTATATCAAATAGGCCTAATTTTTCAAGTTTACTTTTTAATTCTTCATATTTAATGTATAGTTCACCTAAGCCAACTTGAGTCATATCCTCACAATAGAGCTGATAAGAACCATCCTTTTCATAAACAGATACTCTTCCTTTAACAAGAACAGCTTCACCATCTTTGGGCATAAACTTAAGAGTGCTGGCATGGCTTCTAAACATAATACAGTTTATTTTGCTGCTTTCATCCTTTAAGGAAAAATATATATGTCCACTGGAATGGAGTTTAAAATTTGAAATTTCTCCTTTAATGTTTAAATTGTTTAAAATAAAATCAGAATCCATTGTCTTTTTTATATAATTATTAAGTGCAGAAACAGATAAAGTTTTAATAAACATTTTTCTTAAAAGCCTCACAAGTATTTTTAATTAAAATAGTAGTAGTAAGAGCACCAACACCACCAGGAACAGGTGTAATAAATACATCTTTATCAATTATACTGTTAAATTGTACATCTCCAGCTATTTTTCCTTCTACCATACTGGTTCCAACATCAATAATAACTGCTCCATCTTTTATAAATTCCTCTGAAACAAATCCAGGCTTACCTAGTGCACATACTAAAATATCAGCATTTTTGCATATATCCTTAATATTTCTCGTTTTAGAATGGCATATGGTTACAGTAGCATTTTCCTTTAATAGAAGCTGAGCTACAGGCTTTCCCACAATATTACTTCTACCTATTACCACTGCATTTTTCCCTTCTATACTTACTCCAGTACTTTTTATAAGATGAATTATACTTTGTGGTGTACATGGAACAAAACACTCATCACCTTTGTAAAACTTACCCATATTAATATCTGTAAGTCCATCTACGTCTTTTTCAAAGCTTATTTTAGAAGTAACCACTTTTTCATTTATATGCTTTGGAAGTGGTAATTGTAAAATTAGTCCATCAACATCCTTAGAATTGTTTAATTCTTCAATTACATTTATTAATTCAGCTTCATTAGTACTTTCTACAAGTTCAACAAGCTTATACTCAGCGCCTAATTGGTTACATAATTTACGCTGATTATTACAATAAAATATAGATCCTCCATCTTTTCCAACAAGTATAGCAGTTAAGCAAGGTACTCTTTTATTTTCTTCTTTTCTCTTTAAAATAAAATTTGTAATTTCCTCTTTAAGTTTTGCTGCCTCTACTTTTCCATCGATTATTTTTCCCATAATATATACCCCTTGTATTTCTATGTACTGGTCAACTTGTACTCCCGATTCCCATCAGCTAGGTTAGCCGTAAAAGTCCATTTAGGACTTTTACGGCACGTAACAATTAGTAATTGTTACGCCCCTTGTGTTACTATTAAATATTTGTTTCCTTATTTATATTATCTAGAACTCCATTGATAAATTGAAAGGATTTATCCTCGGAGTATTTCTTTGCAAGTTCAATACCTTCATTCACAGAAACCTTATTTGGAATATCAGATTGATACATTATTTCATATGTACAAATTCTTAAAATTGCTAAGTCTATCTTTGATAATCTGTTTATCTTCCAATTAACTAGATATTGTTCAATTTTTTTATCTATTACTTCGCGATTTTCTTGTATACCTTTAAGTAATCTTGTTATGTATTCAAAATCAATATCTTTTAGGTCTTCTTCAGTGTTTTCCTTATAGTTTTCTAAAATGTCATTATAAGCTCCCTTATTAATTGACATTTCAAACTGTAATGCCATGGCGATTTCTCTAGACCTTCTTCTGTTCATTTAATATCCTCCTTGTATAATGTAGTCATAACATTCAATAGAAAACTATCTATGATAATTTATGAACATTACAACTCATTTCTTTTTTATTATTCGTAATTTCTTTTACCCGATAGGGTGCCTGTTTCTAATCTAATTTAGTTTTCTATTTTCCTATAATGGGAAACCAAATTAGTAAATATTGATGTATAATATCTCCTGAATAGAAGATAGATGGATTCCTCCTGGGAAGTGACTCTATCGAGTCATTATTACCCGTAAATTAGCGTATCATTCCATCAGTGAGAATTCTGTGTTTAGCTGGTTAGGTTTCCCCTTGGGAATTACCTGTGTCACAAACAAGGTTACAAAATCACTGATAGAAATGGAATATCTATTCTATCTCATAAATAAAGGAGATAATTTGTATGAGTAAATTTTTTTATAGACCAGTAGTTGGGATTGATGTTTCAGCAGACTTTTCATTCGCTGCTATACTGGCACCTAACGGTGAAATTTATAGAAAGCCTTTTAAGATAATGCATAATAGAAATGGTTTCGATTACCTAGTAGATCAAATAAAAAAAGTGGAAGAAGAATTTAACATGAAAACTGGCATTTTCATGGAATCTACTGGCGTATACCATCTTCCTCTTTTCCACTTTCTTAAAGATACATTTGAAGTTTGTATCCTTAATCCACTCATTACTAATTGTAACAAGAATGGTGACATAAGAAAAGTGAAAAATGATAAAAAAGATGCATTAACCATTGCTAATATAGGTAAATTTCAAAATGTTAAATATTCTTCTAACTTTGATGTTGAAATTTACACTTTAAAATCTCTTTGTAGAGATTACTATAAATTTACAGATAGCAAATCTACATTTAAAAAGAAACTTTCTACTGATTTAAGAGTTATATTTCCTAGTTACAGCACTGTCTTTTCAGATATCGCTGGTAAAACGTCAATAGCTATACTAAAAAAGTATTCTAACCCTGAAGCTATTTTAAGTGCTGATAGAGATGAAGTTATTAATATCATTTCAATCAACTCTAGAAAAGGACAAGCGCATAGTGAAAAAATTTATAGCAAACTATATGATGCTGCTGAAGAAGCTGCTTACATTGGTCTTAAATCACCAAGTCTATTTGTAAAAATAATTAATACTATTGCTGTAATACAATCATTAGAGATTCAAATTGAAAATCTCTTAAATGAAATACAGCTATTAATGAGTAGCAATAGAATTTCTGATGAATTTAAGAAAAATGTACAATTGCTTTACTCAATACCTGGTGTTGGAAAGCTAACAGCAACCACAATAATGAGTGAAATAGGCAATATTAAAGGTTTTGTTAAGCCAAAGCACTTAGTTGCTTATTTTGGCTTAGATCCTTCTGTTAGCCAATCTGGTAAGTTTAACAGTGACAGAAACATAATGTCCAAACGAGGTACCAGAATAGGTCGTAGGGCCTTATACGCTGTCGCGTTAGCGTCCATACGTAAGAGTAGAAACGGTGAACCTATAAACAAAGTTCTACTTAATTTCTATAATGAGAATATGAAAGGTAAAAGTAAAAAAGTAGGCTTAGTAGCAATAATGCATAAGCTAATAAACTACATATTCTCAGTTCTTAAAAATCAAAAAGAGTATGAACTACGAGACCCAAAGATACACTCTCAAATGTATCTTAATAATCAATCTAAGCCAGCAGCCTAACGGCTAAAATATTTGGAGCTATTTTCCATTGTTCGTATTTTACAATGGACTTTTTGTGATACCTATTTTTATTAATAAATTTTTTTATAAAACTTATTGACTTTTACTAGCTGGTCTAAAACTGCTATAATAATACCAATTAAATATATTATTCTATATTTGAATTATTATCAAGTTAAATATTATTATACAATTATATAAGTCATCCTTCAATTATTATAAAATATTTAATAAAAATAATGGCATCCATTTAGCATGTAACTTATTATGTCTATAAGTTATATGCTAAATGGATGCCATTAGGCTTAAATAATTATTCCTGAACTTCTTCTTGTTTTTCATCAAGTTTTGGAATTAAAACATTTTGAACATGTATATTAACAGCTGATACCTCAAGTCCTGTCATAGTTTCAACAGTCTTCTTAACATTTTCTTGAACTTGTTTACCTACTTCAGGTATTTTATAACCATAGTCAACAACAACATACAAATCTATAGCTGCACTATTTTCTCCGACGTTTACTTTAACGCCCTTTGATAAATTCTTTTTGCCAGTTAAAATTTGTGTAATTCCTCCCACAAGGTTTGCACTCATACCAGCTATTCCTTTTATTTCAGTAGCAGCTAATCCAGCTATAACTCCAACAACCTCATCGGATATTTTAACTATACCCATATTTATTTCTTCTTGAAAATTCTCTTCCATTTCAGTACCCCCTTGCTTAAAAAGCAATAGTTTTTTCTTAGGTACATTATATCAAAAGTAAATAAATTTTACAAATACTATTGTTTTTGTTCAATCTCAACATCTTTTATTTTAGTAATTCCTAAAACTATATTTTTTATATCTCTGGTTTGCTTATCTGTAAGCTTGTCTTTTGTTTTAACATAAACATTAACTTTACCATCTGATATTTGGCAGAAAGAATCGTCATAGCCTTTTCCTTTTAGCTGACCTTCAATTTTCACTTCATTTTCTGTATTAGTTGTTAAAGCCTTTAATTGAGAAATCATTGCATCCTTATATTCTTTTGCAGCGTCTTTGTCATCAATAATAGTTTGATATGTAGGCAGCATTTTTGCATTTTTCTGGTCTCTGTTTAGTCTAGCTTCTGTAAAAAAGTTTCCCTTATCCCCTACTGAAGCATTAGTAATTTCAGTAGAATCTACATATAAAGGGCTGTTTACCTTTGTAGCAAGAACACCTGCACATACAATAAGTACTAATAATGTGGCAATAATAAAAGCTTGTTTCTTATTCATTTTATATTCCTCCCATCAATCTTTCTAGTGAATTATATGATTTTCCTTAATAATTTATTCTACTTTTTCATTGGGTAAACACTAACTTTCTCTGCATTTATGTTGAATAATCTTGTTACCGCTTGTGTAATTTGCAATTGAACAACCTTCTCTTTAG
>Ga0255336_102271_pt1 | contig 10164 bp, 10 predicted proteins | sample MeOH1_35cm_T3_17_FD_189102 | JGI IMG/M metagenome (GOLD analysis project Ga0255336, IMG submission 189102) | Sandy soil microbial communities from University of British Columbia, Vancouver, Canada - MeOH1_35cm_T3_179 | ecosystem: Engineered > Artificial ecosystem > Sand microcosm > Unclassified ...
CACCTCACATCAATCGTAGCGGCCGATGGTGAGCATTTTCATCATCGTGCGATACGCGTTGTAGGCCAGCCAGTTAAGCACACGCTCACCAACCGGACGCGCCGCGTATTGCTCGACAGTAATTGGCCGGCCGTCGTGGAAAGCGTCCAGGATCGCGTCGCGCAACTTCACGATCTCGTTCTCGTGGTTCACCAGCACCATGTTCGCCTCGTTATTCAGAACGAGGCTCAAGGCGTCCAGATTCGACGATCCAACCGTCGCCCAGTTCAAATCGACCACTGCCACCTTGCCGTGCAGGATCGTTTTCTCATATTCCGCTATCCGCACGCCGTACTTCAGCAGATTGCGATACAAAAATGGCGTGGCGTAGTCGAGCGCGACAAACTCCTTCCTGCCGATCACCAGCGTGACGCGCACCCCGCGCTGCGCAGCGCGGGCCAGCGCTCGGCGCAGCTTGCGCCCCGGCATGAAATACGGGTTCGCGAGCATCACCTCCTTTTCCGCATGCGAGATCGCCGCGAGATACGCCTTTTCGATTGCGCGCCGGTTGACAAGGTTATCGCGGGCGACGAACGCCACACACGGCTGATCGACCGCGTGGATCAAGCCACGCCGCACGCGCAGACGCGTACGCAACGCGCGCCAGTTCGTTCTCGCCGATGCCCCCGGCCCGTCGGGCTGATCCGGCGGCCGCGATGCCCGCGGCTTTACGCCGAGGCGAATCCGCTGCCATTGCAGATCGAAGGCTTCACGCACGTCCGACACAACCGGGCCTTGCGCTTCCATCGCGAAATCCCAGCGCGGATAGTCGAGGTGTACGCCATTTTGCTCGAAGTCATCGACAATATTGATGCCGCCGCAGAACGCAAGGTGGTGATCGATCACCGCCAGCTTCCGATGCGTCCGCGAGAATCCAAGCTGCCCGAACAGATGCGGGTTGTACACCCGGTGTTCGACGTTCGCCTGTAGCCATTCCTCGAAGAGCGGAAGCTTCGCGGTGCCGATGCCGTCCGTGATCACCCGCACGTGCACGCCGCGCCGGGCAGCGTTCATCAATGCGGTGGAAATGGCGTGGCCGGCGGCGTCGTCGCTGAAGATATAGGTTTCGAGCGAGACGTCGAGCTTCGCGGCGTCGATACGTTCGATCAGCGCCGGGAAAAATTCCTGGCCTGTTTTGAACAGTCGCACCGTGTTGTGAATGGTGAAGCACAGCCGACCCGGGCGACGCCCGCGAAACAGGGCTTGCTTGAGTCTGGCGAACCGGCGTTTGGGCGCGCCGAAACCGATCACCGGTTGTGCTCCGCGAGGCGCTCGGGCAATTGCAAGATCGCCTCACGATTCGACGATGAAAAACACTTCCCCGCCGCCTCCCGGAAGGGCAGCCAGAGAAATGCCGTGTGCTCGCGCGGCGCGAGGGTCACTTCCAGGCAATGCGGCACGAGCAGGCTGAACTGGTGCTCTACATTGCGCACAACGCCTTCGGCATACCGATGTCGCCATTCGGGATAGATGTCGTATTCAATCTGGTGATGCCAATCGATCAGCGAGCGCTCCGGCACGGTTGGGCTGCCGATCACGATCCCTGTTTCCTCGGCCACTTCGCGCGCGGCAGTCAGGGCCATCGGTTCATCGATGTGATCTTTCGAGCCCGTCACGGACTGCCAGAAACCCGGCCGGTCGGCGCGCTCGATGACGAGCACGTCCATTTCGGGCGTATAGATGACGACAAGGACGGATTCGGGAATTTTGGGCGGCTTGGGCATGGTGGAAACGGTGCGGCCATTCGTGGAAGCTGGCCGAAGAATGTAACCTAAAAAACGAAAAAGGCGCACTAGGCGCCCTTTTCATTTCGGATGTTGCAAACGGGTTACCGGCCCGCTGTCTCAACGCATGAACTGGATCGAGACCGCTCACTGCTCCATCAACTCTGCATCCATCCAATTGCTGCAGTCGGTCAAAAGTCATTGCAAAGACGTTTTCGGTCAAGGGCTTACATTACTGTACAAAGCCGCTCACACGAACGTCAACCACCCTACCCGATGTACAAGAAATGAAACGCAATCTGCTTGCTGAATGGAGGGAAGGGGTCGCCGCGTTGGCGGATCAGCGCGAAGGGAAAGTGACGCTTCGGACTATTGAGATGGCGATTCCTTCGCCGGTCGACGTTTCGGCCGAGGAGATCAGGGAAATGCGTACCAAAATGAATGTTTCGCGAGCGGTGCTGGCTCACCGGTTGCGCGTCAACCCGCGCACGCTCGAGAACTGGGAGCACGGAACTGCAAAGCCGAATCCTCAGGCCGCCGTGCGGATCAAATTGGTCGAACAGCGCCTGAGACGTTCGACTATCTGGCCGCGCCATAACGCATTCGCCCGGTCTGACGCAGGCGGAGAGCTCTCAGGGCAATCTCGGAACCTCCAGATAACGAAAAAGGCGCCTGTGGCGCCTTTTTCATTTCATACAGTGTGGCTCGTCACGCTTACTGCACCTTCTGCTCCGGGGCACGCAACCGAATATGCAGTTCCTTCAACTGCTTCTCGTCCACCTCGCTCGGCGCCTGGGTCAGCAAGTCGGTCGCGCGCTGCGTCTTCGGGAACGCGATCACGTCGCGGATGGAATCGGCACCCGCCATCATCGTGACGATCCGGTCCAGCCCGAACGCGATACCGCCATGCGGCGGCGCGCCGTACTGCAGCGCGTCGAGCAGGAAGCCGAACTTGATCCGCGCCTCTTCAGCACTGATCTTGAGCGCGCGGAACACCTTGCTCTGTACTTCTTCCTGATAGATCCGAACCGATCCGCCGCCGATTTCCCAGCCGTTCAGCACCATGTCGTAGGCCTTGGCCAGACAACGGCCCGGATCCGTTTCCAGATATTCCAGGTGCTCGTCCTTCGGGCTCGTGAACGGATGATGCGCGGCCACGTAGCGGTTGTCTTCTTCATCGAATTCGAACATCGGGAAGTCGGTCACCCACAGCGGCTTCCAGCCCGATTCGAACAGCCCGTTCGCACGGCCGAACTCCGAATGACCAATCTTCAGACGCAACGCGCCCAGGCTGTCGTTGACCACTTTGGCGCGATCCGCTGCGAAGAAAATGATGTCGCCGTCCTGCGCGCCCGTACGTTCCATGATCGCGGCGATCGCGGCTTCGTGCAGGTTCTTCACGATCGGGCTTTGCAGGCCGTCACGACCCTTCGTCACGTCGTTGACCTTGATCCACGCCAGGCCCTTCGCGCCGTAGATGCGCACGAATTCCGTGTACCCGTCGATATCCCCACGCGACAGATCCGCGCCCTTTGGCACGCGCAACGCCGCCACGCGGCCGTCCTTCGAGTTCGCCGGCGTGCTGAAGACCTTGAAGTCGACATCACGAACAGCGTCCGTCAGATCGGCGAATTCCAGCTTCACGCGCAGGTCCGGCTTGTCCGACCCAAAGCGGCGCATGGCTTCCGAATACAGCATGACCGGGAATTTCTCGTCGAGCGAGACGTTGATCGTTTCCTTGAAAACGTGACGGATCATCGCTTCGAACAGATCGCGGATTTCCTGCTCCGTCAAAAACGACGTTTCACAGTCGATCTGGGTGAATTCCGGCTGACGATCGGCGCGCAAATCTTCGTCGCGGAAACATTTCACGATCTGATAGTAGCGATCGAAGTTCGCCACCATCAGCAACTGCTTGAACAGTTGCGGCGACTGCGGCAGCGCGAAGAACTGACCGGGGTTAGTACGCGACGGCACCAGGTAATCGCGCGCGCCTTCCGGCGTGCTCTTGGTGAGCATCGGCGTTTCAATATCGATAAAACCCTGCGCGTCCAAATACTTGCGCACTTCAATAGCCACGCGATACCGCAAGCGCAAGTTCTGCTGCATCTGCGGACGACGCAGGTCGAGCACGCGGTGCGTGAGGCGCGTGGTTTCGGACAGGTTGTCGTCGTCGAGCTGGAACGGCGGCGTCACCGACGCGTTCAGCACATTCAGCTCATGGCACAGCACTTCAATCTTGCCGCTGGTCAGCCCGGCGTTCGCCGTGCCTTCCGGGCGGGCGCGCACCACGCCTTTCACCTGCACGCAAAACTCGTTGCGCACGCCTTCGGCCACCTTGAACATTGCTGCGCGATCCGGATCGCACACGACCTGCACGAGGCCCTCGCGATCACGCAGATCGATAAAAATGACGCCGCCGTGATCGCGCCGGCGATGTACCCAGCCGCACAGCGAAACGCTTTGGCCCAGCAAGGCTTCGGTCACCAGACCGCAGTATTCAGATCTCATCGACATGATGTTGTGTCTTTCGTTATTCATTGATCAACGGCGCGCGCGAACAAGCTCAAAAAGCTGTTCGCTGCACGCCGGCATTACAGCGGCGGATCGACGGGGCGGCGCGGCGCGGCCTGCGCTTGCGGCATGGACGGCGCGACTACTCCCATTGACACGATGTACTTCAACGCAGCATCGACAGACATGTCGAGCTCGATGACTTCGCTTTTCGGCACCATCAGGAAGAAGCCCGAGGTGGGATTCGGCGTGGTCGGCACGTAAACACTCACATGTTCTTCGGTCAGATGATTGACTACGTCACCGCCAGGAATGCCCGTCAGGAAACCGATGGTGTACGACCCCGAATGCGGGTAACGGATCAGCAGTGCCTTGCGGAACGCGTTGCCGCTGCTGGAGAGCAACGTGTCCGACACTTGTTTGACGCTGGTATACAGGGGTCCGACCACGGGAATGTGACGCACGATCACATTCCACCACTCGACCAGTTTCTGGCCGACGAAGTTCTGCGTGAGCAAGCCCACGACGAAAATGAAAGCCAGCGTCAGCACAGCGCCGAGGCCCGGCAGATGAAAGCCGAAGAGCCGCTCGGGCTGCCAGGATTCAGGCAGCAGCAGGAGCGTCTGGTCCATGGTTCCGATCACAAGCCCGATCACCCACAAGGTGATGGCAAGCGGCACCAGCACCAGCAGGCCGGTCGCGAACACGGATTTCAACGTAGTCTTTTTGGTCGTCATTTACACAGCCGGAAGGCCGCTCCGCTTGGATTTCGCGGTTTGGCTGGTTCGCCGCCCGATGTTACGTCGTGGGTTTCGGGCGGACATCTGCGTGCGTACGATCGGACAGATCGAGCGGTTGAGCGCGGTGAAGGCGCGAGTCGAGCTTCGTTTCCGTTTCAGACTTCGCGCTTCGTTCCAGGGAACCAGACAGCGTCAATTCGACGCCGGAGCAGCCGGTTTCGCCGATGCCGCCGGTGCGGACGCCCCGCTGCTCTTCGAACTATCCGATGCAGCCGCGCTTACGGTGGACGAATCGGATTTCGAAGACTGATTACCCGAATCCTTCGACTCGCTACCCGAATTGCCCGAATTGCCCGAATCCGACGCGCCTTCGCTCTTCGTTGCGGCTTTGGCGCCATCGTCCTTCTTGGCGGCCGCACCATTGTTGCCGCCACGGAAGTCCGTTACGTACCAGCCGGAGCCTTTCAACTGAAAGCCCGCAGCGGTAACTTGCTTGACGAATGTGTCTTTCCCGCACTGCGGACAGTGGGTGAGCGGCGCATCGCTCATTTTCTGGAGCGCGTCTTTTTCGAAGCCGCAGGACTCGCAGCGGTACGCGTAGATCGGCATGTCACTCTTCCTACGATTAACGTTTCGGCGCTTGCAAAGCCTTGAATTATAGCCGCAAACCATCGGCGGCCCCTTAATATTGGGCTCGCGGGCGCGGGTTTCAAGGTGATGCAGCAGGTTTGCGCGTGTTTCTTTCGCAGAAACGCGATGCAGGTGGATGCGGGACGATTCGCCCGTGTCCGGTGTGTATCGGGCGCGTGCCGCCCGATGCAGCCGATGCCCGGAATAACACCGAGATTTCAGGCGGCAGGTCCGGCTTGCGGCGCGCGCCGCTGCCAGGTGAGCCAGCGTTCGCGTCCCGCGAAGACATCAATGGAACCGGTCACCTCGTGCTCCTCCACCAGCTCGAAATATGGCGTGAGCAGTGCATCGAGTGCGTCCCGCTCGATGCCGAACGGCGGCCCCTTGGGCGTCGCAGCGAGGAAATAGAAGCCGGCCAGCAGCGCGCCGGGCCGCAGCAATTCAGCCATGCGCACGGCGTAGTCCTGCCAACGCTCAGGCGGCAACGCGCACAAGAACGCGCGCTCATAGATCCAGTTCGTGTCGAATGGCGGCCGATACGCAAAGAAATCCGCCTGCTCGACCACCCCGGCATGCTCGCCCAATTGCTCGCGCGCCGCCGCGACGGCGCTGGGTGAAAAATCGATAGCCTTCACCGGCCAGTTTTCGCGCGCAAGCCAACGTGCTTCGTACGCGCTGCCGCAGCCGGGAATGAGCACGTTTTGCAACGTGTCGCGATGCGCCAGAGCAAACGTCTGAAACGCCTCAGGTACGCCGGCCTGATCCCAGGGTGTAAAGCGCTGATCGAAGCGTTCATTCCAGAAATCGGGGGAATTCGAGTCGCGCGTTTCGAATGTGGGAGCGATAGCGGGCGCGGCGGGTTTGCGAGTATCTATCATGGTGCCCTCAACCTCCGTACGCAAATACCTGCCAGAACTCGGCGAGCACGGCGCCCGCGCCCACGGCCAGCCCGAATATCAGCAATGCCTGCAACAATCGGTTGGTGCGTTTCTGCTCGACCAGGATCATGCGCATCAGCTCGTCGTTGCCGCCGCGCGGCTGATCGTGCCGGTCAGCCAGCAGCTGATGGATCAGCCGCGGCAACTGCGGCATCGTCTTGCTCCATTGCGGCGCTTCCAGTTTCAGCCTTTCGTACCAGCCGCGCCAGCCGACCTGCTCGTTCATCCAGCGTTCGAGATACGGCTTGGCCGTTTTCCACAGATCGAGTTCAGGATCGAGCGAGCGGCCAAGGCCCTCCACGTTCAGCATCGTTTTCTGCAGCAACACGAGTTGCGGCTGAATCTCGACGTTGAAACGACGCGAGGTGGAAAACAGCCGCATCAGCACCTGGCCAAGCGAAATGTCCTTCAGCGCGCGATCGAAGTACGGCTCGCAGACGGCGCGAATTGCGCTTTCCAATTCCTCGACGCGCGTATCGGGCGGCACCCAGCCCGACTCCAGATGCAGCGTGGCCACGCGGTGGTAGTCGCGTTTGAAGAACGCCAGGAAATTCTGCGCGAGATAGTTTTTGTCGAAGTCTGACAGCGCGCCGACGATCCCGAAATCCAGCGCGATATACCGCCCGAACGTCTCTTCCGCGAGACTCACCTGGATGTTGCCGGGATGCATGTCGGCGTGAAAAAAGCCGTCGCGGAATACCTGTGTGAAGAAAATCTCGACGCCTTCCTGCGCCAGCTTCGGGATATCCACGCCTGCCGCTCGCAAGACCTCGACCTGGCTGATCGGTACGCCAACCATGCGTTCCATCACAAGCACGGTGGGCGCGGAATAATCCCAATACATCTCGGGCACCATCAGCAGATCGAGGCCCGCAAAATTGCGCCGCAACTGGCTGCCGTTCGCGGCCTCTCGCATCAGGTCGAGTTCGTCGTGGAGATATTTATCGAACTCCGCGACCACCTCGCGCGGTTTCAGTCGCTTGCCGTCCGCCCACAGCCGCTCGGTCCAGTACGCAATGTCGCGCAGCAATGCGAGATCGGAGTCGATCACGGGCAGCATGTTCGGCCGCAACACCTTCACGGCCACCGCTTTGCCCACGTGCGCGCCGGTCTTGATCCGGGCGAAGTGCACCTGCGCAATCGAGGCGCTCGCCACCGGCACCCGTTCGAAGTCATCGAACAACACGTCGATGGGCGAGCCCAGCGACTTTTCCACGATCGCGATGGCGACGTCCGAATCGAACGGCGGCACCTGATCCTGCAGCTTGGCGAGTTCATTCGCTATATCGACGGGCAGCAGATCGCGCCGTGTAGATAGCACCTGCCCGAACTTCACGAAGATCGGCCCGAGGCTTTCGAGCGCAAGACGCAAGCGCACGCCGCGCTCGAGCTCGAACTTGCGGCCGAACGTGGTCACGCGCATCAGCACGCGAACGCGCCGGTCCTGGATGCCGCTCAGCACCAGTTCATCGAGCCCGAATCGCACTACCGTGAAAAAAATCTTGAGGAAACGCAGAAAACGCATGGTTCAGCCCATTACTTGCTCGTGCCGCGCGCTGACGCGGCAGCGCCGGACGCTGATGCGCCTCGGGCTTCGGCTTTTTGTTCGAGTCGCTCGATGCGTTTTTCGACGCGCGCGAGCGCGTCCCGGGCAGTCGACAGTTCGGCATTGAACGTATCGAGGGCGCTACGGCGCACGAGTTGAGGTTGTTCGTCGAGCAGGTATTCGGCCACCGATTCGAGCAAATTGCGTCCCGAACGGCGCGCCTGTTCACCGACCTTGCGCACGGTCGAGCCGATGCGGTGAGCGGGAGCGTCGCCAATCACGCGCGCCAGATCTTCTTCTGGCTCCCAGCGCAGATGCTCGGCCAGCTTCGCAATGGTGGTCGCAAATTCAGCGTCGCCTTCTATGCGCACGTGTTTCATCACGCCCGCCTGACCGCCTTGCAGGAACGCAGGGACGGCTTCAGTGGGAACAGAGAGGGTCACGTCGACAGTCGGCGCTTCGGTTTTGTCGATGGCGGCAATCAACCCGTCGGGCTGGACCATCAGCAACAACGCGAACGGTGAGAGCACGAGCCGCGCGGTTTTGCCGGCGTATGGCGTAAGCCGCTCACGAGCCCACGATTCGCGCGCGAGCACGTGGTTCACAGCGGCTGCGAACGCTTTCGACGCGGTTCTGGCAGCGGCCTGGGAGGCAGAAGTTGCTACGGGGTGGGCGAATTCGTCTGCGTGCGTCATCGGCTCTGAGATGAAAAAACCCGCGCAAGCGGTCACTCGCGCGGGTTTCTATTCTACCTTTGCAACGGGCGTTGTCGTTTGGCCCTTGGCCGCCACACCTTGACGTTGGCCATAAGAGCTGGCCGACAAAGCCTGGACGACTGGCTCGATCGGCCCACTCATCGGCCCACTCATCGGCCCACTCATCAGCCCACTCATCAGCCCGCTCATGAGCCCAATTAGCTGACCTGTTGAATCCCGGCCAGCAACCAGCCTTCGTTGCCGTACTTCTGCTTCGACAAGTTCCAGATTTCGATGAACGGCTCGGCAGCAGCACCTTCCGTTTCACGAATCAGGCCGTGGAAACGCACGCTGGCGAGACTTTCCGTGCCGCGATCCTCTACGCCCAGAATGTCGGCGTTGAGCTGAACGACGTCGGTGCGATTTGGCTGCGTGCCGCGTGCATCGATGTCCAGCTTCACTTCCGCAAACATTTCCGGCGTGGTGAATTCGCGGATGTCGTTGGAATTGCCGCGATCCCATGCGTCCTGCAAGCGCACGAAATAAACCTTCGCGTTACGCACGAACGCTTCAGTGTCAAAGCCTGCGGGCACGGCGACTTGCGGCGCAGCGTCCACGGTGTTCGCGCTGCCCAGCGCAGCGGAAGACGGGCCGTAACCACCCGGCGCCGACGGCGGCACATAGCTGGGTTCGTGTTGATTAAACTCGGTACGCGCCGAGCCGCCAAACGGCGAACCCGTGCCAGCACCTGCGTAAGCCGGCGTATTGGCGTTCTTCCTGCGATTCATGAAGAAGCGGAAGATCATCACGGCAGCCATCACGATCAACGCGATCATGATGATGTTCGCCATTGCGCCGGCAAACGCGCCGCCAAGGCCGAAGTGCGACAGCAGCGCGGCGATACCGAGACCCGCGGCCAGGCCGGCGAGCGGTGCCATCCAGCGGTTACGCGCCGGCTGTGCAGCCGGCGCGGCAGGTGCCGGTGCGGGTGCCGGTGCCGGTGTTGCTCGCTGGGCGTTAGCCGCCTGGCCCGACTGCATGGACTGCGAGGGCGGCGTAGCTTGATTCTGTTGTGCTGCGGTCGTTGATTGACGACCCAAGCTGCGGCCGCCGCCCATGCGGCGTGCCTCTGCATCTTCAGCGACCAAAGCACCGGCCATGATTACGCCAGCCAGCGCAACGACCCCGGCTTTCCTGAATAACGACTTCAGGAAACCCCGAGTTTGGGGTAAGCGCGAATCGGACATTTCGAATCCTTATAAAAGTGGAACACTAAAATTTGGTCCCGACGTGTAAAGCTACCACGCCACCTGACAAATTGTAATATTCGACTCGATC
>Ga0255336_102272_pt1 | contig 10155 bp, 7 predicted proteins | sample MeOH1_35cm_T3_17_FD_189102 | JGI IMG/M metagenome (GOLD analysis project Ga0255336, IMG submission 189102) | Sandy soil microbial communities from University of British Columbia, Vancouver, Canada - MeOH1_35cm_T3_179 | ecosystem: Engineered > Artificial ecosystem > Sand microcosm > Unclassified ...
CGCCATGGGCGCCTATGGCCATAGCCGCACGCGCGAGTTCCTCTTGGGCGGGCTCACCCGTCATATGCTGAAGAACACGACGATGCCGCTGTTGATGACGCACTGAGCCATCATCGTCCCGGCGCAATGGCCGCGTCGCGGCGCCTTCCGGTGCTGATGGCGGCGATGCGCTGGGTCGTCATATCGGTTGCCGGGCTGGCCATGGCCCGACCGGTCATGGCGATATCAGAAATCACACCAAGAACGGTCGTCAAGCCACTGGCTTTGAATATTTTTCCTTTTGCTCGGGAAGGCATATCCTAACCCCCGTCGGATGGTGTTGATGAATGGAGTTGGGCTGGCGTCATCCGGCTGACACGGACATCGACGCCGGGCAGGGGCGATCTATGAGGCCTGCGCCAGATGCGATCCGCGCAGCGACGACCGGCTGTCATTTTGACTGGTGGAGGTTCGTCACTGTCCAGAAAGATGCTGCAAATTCAGTATCTTGTTTGTCGCTGTTCGGGGGTTGAGCGAGGCGGTGCCGCGACCTCAGCCGCAAGTGATGGCGGTGATGATGTTGTTGTTATCGGTTTTGACATTGGCACGCTCGGGCACCATGTCGTCGGTCATCGCCGTGTCGGGCTTCAGCACCCGCACCCGGTGGGACGGCACCGCCGATTCGAAGAACTGCATCAGGGTAACGTCGAGCGGTTCGCCGATATGTTTCTGCAAAGGCGTGACGCCGCAGGTATCGGCGCCGGCCGGCATCGGCGGTGGCGCATCGGTCGAGGACCCGCTGGAGCACCCCGCCAGCCCGAAAACAGTCAGCGAAAGGGCGGCGGCGGTGAGGGAGAACGAAACCGAAAAGCGCATTGCAATCTCGAGAAGCTGAAACAGTGGCGTCATCAAAACAAAAGCGACGGCGGCGATCAAGTGGCCGGCCCGCCGCATGCGGGGCACATATCCGTGACCTTGTCGCATCGGTGCCGCCGATCAGATAGCTGTCTGGCAGGCCTGGCCCCGATCCCAGCGATACCCGACCCCAGTGACAGGCGATCCGGCAGGGATGTCCATGCGACAGGAATACCTGCGGCCGTTTCCCAGACGGATCCAATATCCCAAGGCCTTAGCGCTTGAAAGTCGCATTGGCCGGCGGCTGGCGCTACCGCCCGTTGGTGGCGCCGGTGCGACCTTCCGGCGCAGCTTGACCGGCTCGTAAGCCTAAGGTCAGTATGGGAAAGTGAATACCGGGCAGTCCCCGTCCGGGAGAAAGCTGGCTGAATGGATACTGTCCAGGAGCTGCCTGGAAGAATGACGAGATGGATGACACGGTGATGTCGACGCCAGTCCAGGAAATGCGAAAAGGTGTCGCAAGCGCGGCGACCCAGCTATCGCCCGCGTCCGCGGCGCTGAACGTGCTGGGTACCGCCGGCACGGGGCGGACGGCGCTGCAACCCTTCCCGCATGTGATGCTGCCGGAGGCGCTGGCGCCATCCGTTTATGCCGAACTGGAACAGGCCTTCCCGACGCTGGAAACCATCCTGGCCGGGCGCCGGCCGGATGCGGAGAATGCCGCCGTGCGCCTCTCCGCCGTGGATGTGCTCGCCAACGACAATATCGACAGGTTATGGCGGGACTTCTTCGCCTTCCATGGTTCGGCGGATTTCTGGGCGGCGATCGTGCGGGTCTTCGGCAATGAGATGCGGCGCGCTTATCCCGATCTCGAAGGTCGGGTCGGCCGCAAGCTGGAGGATTTCCGCGTCGGGCTGCGTGGCACCGATCAGCCGGCCGATGTGAAGCTGGAATGCCAGTTCGTCATGAACACGCCGAGCTCCACCACCAGTTCGGTGAAGACACCCCATGTCGACAAGCGGCAGACGATCTTCTCCGGCCTCTTCTATCTGCGCAATACGAGCGATATCAGTGAAGGTGGTGAGCTGGAGCTCTATCGCTGGAAGCGCGCGCCGCGTTTTCTCACCTATCGCATGATCCTGCCGGGCGATGCGGAGCGTGTCGCCAGCCTGCCTTATGCGCGCAACAGCATGATCGGCTTCCTCAATTCGGCGCAGGCGGTGCATGGCGTTTCACCGCGCGGCCCCTCGATCGTGCCGCGGCGCTATATCAACCTGATCGCGGAACTGCCGTTCCATCTTTTCGCGGCACCTTATATGGGCGTGCCGGCCCGGCTGTGGCACTGGCGCGAGGCGGGGCAGATCCGGCGCCGCCAGGTGGCCGGCGGAGAGTATTGAGCCCGGACGAGCAGGCCGACGCGCCGATGGCAGCTGGCGCGGCCCCGATTGTCGCATCTCAAGTCATCATGATCAGGCCACTATGCCGGCGACCACGGCGGCAAGCTTCGCCGCGTCCAGCGGCTTGTCGAGCACGTCATCCATGCCGGCGGCGAGATAATCCGCGCGATTGGTGACGTCGAGATCGGCAGTGATGCCGATGATCGTCACCTTGCCGGCCGCGCCCTGAAATGCGCGGATCTGCCGGGTCGCCTCGATCCCGCCGAGGCGCGGCATCTGGCCGTCCATCAGGATCAGGTCAAGATCGCCGGCCGCCGCGCGTTCCACCGCCGCCACTCCGTCCGACACGCATTCGACATGATGGTGCAGGCGCTGCAGCAGCACCGAGGTGAGGCGCTGGTTGAGATTGCTGTCATCGGCAACCAGGATGCGCAGACCCATGGAAGGGTTGAGCGCGGGCACGGCGGGTGCCGCAGGACGATCCGGCATCTGGCCGTCTTCCCCCGGCCGGCCATCGCCATATGCCACGCCATTGACCGATCGTATCTCTTGCGTTTCCGGTTGCGGCACAGCCGGCAGGTCGGACGGTTGGGGCAGGTTGGGTGGCAGGGGCAGGTCGGGGGACCAGGGCACGGTAATTTTGACTTTGGTGCCGGCGCCGCGCGCGCTGTTGATGCTCAGGCGGCCGTGATGCAGTTCCGACAATGCCTTGACCAAAGGCAGGCCAAGGCCGGTGCCCTGCAGGTTCTTGGCCCATTCGCTCACCACCTGGCCATAAGGCTGCAGGGCTTTTTCCAGCTCGGCCGGGGTCATGCCGATGCCGGTATCGGTCACCTCGATCTCGACGCCGGCAGAGCCGGCATGGCGGATATCCAGCGTGACCTTGCCGCCGGCGGGGGTGAACTTGACCGCATTGGACAGCAGGTTGAGCAGGATCTGCCGCGCGGCGCGTTCATCGGCATGCAGGACCGGGCAGGTGGACGGATCCGGCAGGATCAGCTCGACGCCACGCTCGACCGCCATGGCGCTGATCAGTTTGGTCGATTGCGCGACCAGCTCGGCGGTCGAGACCTGCACGATCTGCACGTCGCGTTGCCCGGCCTCGATCTTGGAGAGATCGAGAATGTCGTTGATCAGCGACAGCAGATGCGTGCCGCCATCATGAATGAACTGGGCGTATTCCTGGTAGACCGACGGCGTGATGGAACCGAACAGGCCTTTGCGGATGATCTCGGCAAAGCCGAGGATGCCGTTCAGCGGTGTCCGTAATTCATGCGACATATTGGCGAGGAAGCGCGACTTGCCGGCATTGGCATCCTCCGCCATCCGGCGCAGGCGATCGCGTTCCGCCGCCAGCTTCGACAGCGAGGCCGCCTGTTCCTCAAGCTTGGTCTTAGCCGCAGCGAGATCCTCCTCGCGCCGTTTCAGGGCGGTGATGTCGGTATAGACATTGACGAAGCCGCCATCCGATGTCGCATGATGGCTGATCAGGATGCAGCGACCATCGGAAAGGCGCCCTTCGCCGACAAAGGTCTCCCGCGAGGTATAGGTGTCCTTCCATTGGCGGACGAAGGCTTCGGCGTCTTCCGCGCTGTCTATGCCGGGATATTCGCCGTGGGTGGCGCCATAGCGCAGCACGTCTTCCATCAGGGTGCCGACCTTGAAGACCGGGGCCGAGACTGGATACATGCGCTGGGCCTCGCTGTTCAGCATGACGATGCGCAGATCGCGGTCGAGCAGGACGAAGCTTTCATTGATGCTCTCGATGGCATCACGCAACCGGGCCTCGGCCTGCTTCACGGCGGTGATATCGGTCCACAGGCCGACATAGCCGCCATCGGCGGTGTGCCGCTCGGTGACGCGCATCCATCGGCCGTCGGTCCATTGGATCTCCAGCGGTTCGGCCGGTGGACTGCGATGCTGTTCCAAGCGCCAGGCGAACCAGGCATCGCGATCCTTCAGGGCGTCCGTCGCCGTAAGTTCCGCCTGGGCGAAGGTTCCGAAGATCTCGGTGAAGCTGCGGCCGATCAGATTATCGAAGCGGGCGCGTGTACCGCTGTCGACGAAGCCCTCGTTGTACAAGACCAGGCGATCCTCGGCATCGAACAGGGCAAAGCCGCTCTCCATCACGTCGATAGCCGCGCGCAACCGCCCCTCGGCGGCACGCATGGCGGCGGTCATGTCGTCTGCCAGCGCCGTCGCCCGATCGCGCAGGCTCATCAATGCGCTGACCAGGGCGGCGAGCAGGGTGGAGAAGGCGAGGAGGCCGGCGGCGAGGAAGATATCGATCCGCCGGCCCTCGCCGACGAAACCCGGCGCGCGCGCCCAGGCGATGGTGAAGACGGCCCCGTTGAGCGTCAGTACCGTTTGCCGTTCGGCCATGAAATCGGACTGTTCGGGCTTACCGTCGATCTTCGGCTCGGGGCTGGCAAAGAGGAGATCGCCGGGAGCGGAAGCCGGACCTTCGCGGACCTCCAGGCGCAATTCCCGGAAAGAAGGCGAGAGCGCATGGGTGAAGAAATCGTCGGCGGTGAAGGGGGCATAGATCCAGCCCTGGAATTCCGGCCGCCCCAAGCCGCCGGTCGTGGAGACGGCGGACGGTCGATAGAATGGCAGAAAGAGCAGGAATCCCAGCGTCCTGCCCTGATCCTGCACCAGGAGAATATGCTTCGACAGCACCGGATTGCCGCTATCGCGCGCTTCCAGCGCTGCCCGCCGGCGGCCCGGCTCCGATGCGAGATCGAGGCCGATGGCGACGCGGTTCCGGGCGTTCGGTTCGGCGTAGAGGACGACGAAATGCGTCGGATAAGCGGCGTCCGCAGCACTGACGCCCGGTATGTTCCTGATGCTGAAATCCGGCGCGCCGTCGGCCCTTGCGGCGGCAATGAAGTCTGCCGCCGCGTCGGGCGTCACCGGCAGGGCGACACCCAGGCCGAGCAGGCCGGAATGCGAGTCCGCGAGGTGCATTTGATCGACATAAGCCTGCCAAGCCCCGCGTCCGACCGATGGCATGGCGGCATAGAGGCCGCTGCCGCCGCGCAGCAGGTCGACATAATCGCGCATGGCCTCTTCGACGCTTTCTTCCGCCCGCTGGATCAAGCGGGCGAAATGCCGCGCATTGGCGTCCGTCTGTCGTGCATCGACCGAGAGGAAGATGGCGGCGCTGATCGCGCAACCGGTGACAAAGACCAGGATCGGCACCGGGGAATGCGCGGCGATCCGTTCGGAAAAGACCATGCCGGCCAATGCCAGCACCGCCAGCATGAGTTGCATGTTGAGCAGGCTGTCATTGAGCGTGATGTCAATGAACGGACCGCGGCCGAGCGCTGTGCCGGCGACCCAGACGAGGGCGGCGCTCAGCGCCAGCCAGGTGCTGCCGCGGGCGCCGAACCAGTGGCCCGCCAGCAGGATCGCGGGAAAGATCAGGAAGAAAGCGCCGCCGAGGCTGGCATCGAGGAAGGGAAAACAGGCGATTGGCGCGCTGATCAGCAGCAGGATGACGACGCGCTCCGCCCGGTGCTGGTGCGGCCCCGCCGGTTCGCCGTCCTTGTCGTCGCCGTCTCCGCCCCTGTTGTCGCTGGGGCCGGTCACCTCGCGCAGCGACAGCAAGGCGGCCGCGACCAGCAGGATGCCGAGCGCATCGCCGGTCCACCAGGTCAGGGCGACGGCACCGCTTTGTTCGGCGGTCAGGGTGCCGGCGGCGACCAGCGTGGCGACGCCGGTCGCCATGCTCGGCAGCGGTGCGAAGAGTGCCGCAAGAACGAAGCTGGCCGTCCGCGCGATCGGGAAGTGTTCGGCCTTGATGCCGGTGGCGCGGATGACGATCCAGGAACCGAGCAATGCCTCCAGGGTATTGCCGAGGGAAATCGGCACGGCGGAGAGCGGCCCGCCGACCAGGCTGTTGGCCAGCAGGGCGCCGAGCGCGATGGCCGGCCACAGGCGCCAGCCGCCAAGCGCCAAAGCGGCGACGGCGAGGCCGGAAGCGGGCCAGACCGGCGATGCGCTCTCGTTCACGGTGGCGAGCAGGAGCCCGAGCCGGGCGGCGGTAAAATAGACAACGGCCAGCACCAGGGTGGCGGCCGGATAGGCGATCGCACGGCTACCCGGCAGGGCGCCCAGCGTGACGGGCCGCCGCCAGCCGAGATCCGGTCGCTGTCGCGGCTCAGGCAATGCCATGATGGGCAGATCCCGATGGGCCTCGGCGCATGCCGATCGGGCCGGTGGCGGATGGCCGCGGGATCATGGCGTGGGAGATCGGCGGCATGGCGGGGGCGCCACCGGTTATTCGAGGGGAGGTCCCAGGAGGTCCAGCAAGGCGGCGCCTTCGCTGCCGCCATCGCCCTTGATGCCCTTTTCCAGCACGGCGCGGATCGCCGCGCAATGGGCCGCGGCACGCCGGTCGAAATCCGCTTCCGGTAGTTTCTCACGCTGGCGGATCAGGCGACAGAGCGAGGCGCCGATCTCGCTGATGAGGGTGAAGCCGAAGGTGCTGCCCTGGCCCTTGATCTCGTGGGCGGTGCGGTAGACCTGTGTACTCCAGGCGACATCCTGCCAAGTGGGATTGGCGAAGCTGCGTTGCAGTTCCTCCAACTGCGCGCCGGTGACGCTGAGGTAATCCGCGGCCAGTTCCTGCAGGGCACGATCTGCTTCGGCCTCCATACGCTTCAGTTCGTCCGCTGACAGCGGGCGGAGGCGTGATGTCAGGTCCTTCTGGGCCATCTGTATTTTCCTTTTGGCGTTCGGGCCTTTTGGCGTTCGGGCCTTCTGGCGTTTGGGCTGACAACCCGCGCCGGTGATTGTCGATAGCACTGCTTTATGTCGCGCTTTTCAGCTTATTTTTTTGTCGGAAGTCTTGCGCCGCTCCGCACTGACACCCGCCGCCGGGCGGAACCGCCGGTCGGGACCGACATAGTCCGCCGTGCTGACGAACGGCCGGGGATCATAGATAGCGGCGATCATATTATCATAAAGTGTCCGGAAGGAGACCGGTTTTGCCATCACCCGGTTGACGCCGGCATCGCGCGCTTCCAACACACGCTCAAGCTCGGTATGGGCGGTCAATAGCAGGATCGGCACGTCAACGCAGCCGCATTCCTGGTCGCGCCGGATGCGCCGGACGAAGGCCAGCCCATCGAAGGGGATCATGTTCCAGTCGACGATCAGCAACTCGGGCGGCTTTGCCCGCAGCTCGGCGAAGGCCTCTTCCGGATTGTCGACGCTGCGCATATTGCGGATATTCATCGCCGCCAGCAGCGTGCGGACGATTTGCAGCATGTGATAGCTGTCATCGACGATCATGACATTGAGCGAACTCAGGTCATAAACCGGTTTCGGCGCCATCTTGCCCGACAAGGTTTGGTTAACTTTTGAAATTTAGGGGCTATCTGTAAATGAATCATTGACGAATGCGGGGGTGGCGAACGGGTGGCGGGAGCGCAGCCGGGCGCCGACCTGAACGGTCCGCTGCGCGCGCCTTATTCCACCCGCCAGGCAATGCGCCACCTGCGCCTATCCGGTTATGCAGCCGATAATCGCTCGATGCTGATCCTGTTTCACGACGGTAAGCTGGCGGCTGATCCGCAACACGCCGCGCTCGCACTTCAGCATCTGCCGCAAGGTGACAATATGACTGGATGACCGGGTGTCATGTCTTCGGCGGCATCATGGGGCCGCCGATCGCGATGGCTTTTTGCAAGGCTGGGCGTTCCATCAATCGGCCGAGATAGGCGGTCAGGCCGGGTTGGTCCGCGAGCATGCCCGAGCTGTCGGCGACGGCCAGCAGATAGATCATCTGGATATCGGCCAGCGTCAGATCGTCGCCCATCATATAACGCCCGGTGATGCCGAGGGTCATGTGATTGAAGGTGCGCGCCAGCAGCGGCGTGAAGAATTTCTGCATGCCGTCGGACATGCCGCCGGCAATGGCGCCGATCCGTGTCACCATGATCGGCAAGGCGGCCGTACTCTCGGCATATTGCAGCCATTCGTTATGCTTGAAATAGGCGTCGCTGCCGAGCGGCGGGGCGAAGCGGCCATTGCCGTAGCGGGTGTTGATATAATCGAGGATGACGGCGGATTCGCCGAGTACCAGATCGCCGTCCTGGATGACCGGCGCCTTGCCCAGGGGATGGACCTTCTGCAAGGCTGCCGGGGCGCGGAAATTCTCGTCGCGCGGATATTTGACGAGATCGTAGCGCTGGCCCAGTTCCTCAAGCAGCCAGAGGATGCGGGTCGAGCGTGAAAAGCTCAGATGGTGGACGGTGATCATCGCGCGGCCTCTTCCCCTGGTTGGTGCCTGACGCCGTGTCCGATGAGGTCAGGCGATCTCGTAAACGGCCATCTCCTCCTGGATGCCGCGCAAGGCTGCCCGGCCTGCGCTTGGCTTCAGAGCTTTTTCGCCGAGCAGGGACCGGACGTCCACGTCGCCGACCACGGCATCCGTGGTGAGGATGGTGCGCGATTGCGCCAAACTCTGCAATCGCGCGGCGATGTTGACGGTCTGGCCGAAATAGTCCTGCCGCTCGTTCAGCGTGACGGCGAGGCAGGGGCCTTCATGCAGGCCGATCTTGAGGCGAAGATCGTCGCGGCTGTTGTGCCGGTTCAAATCCTCGATCGCCGCCCGCATGCGCAAGGCGGCGGTGAGGCCCTGTCGCGGTGTCGGAAAGGTCGCCATGACCGCGTCCCCAATCGTCTTGACGATGGCGCCGCCTTCTTCGGCGACGATCCCGGTCAGGGCGCGGAAATGGGCGCGGACGAGATCATAGGCGGCCAAGTCGCCGATCTTCTCATAGAGCTCGGTCGAGCTCTTGAGGTCGGTGAAAAGGAAGGTGAGGCTGGTGATCTTGAAACGCTGGTCGATGTCCAGCACATCGGTGCGGTAGATATCGCGGAAGGTCTGGTGGGTGAGCAGGCGTTTCGCCGTCAGGAAGGGCAGGCGCCGTCCCATCAGCTCCATCAGGCTGTCGCCCGCCGACCAGACAATCGGCAAGGTGCGATGGGATGTCGTATTTTCCAGCACGAGATCGAGGGGACCCGCATGCAGGGCGACGGGTGCGCGCTGCAGATGGGCATCGTTGAGGCCGACGGCGAGTTCCTGAGGCTGATCGGCCGGCTTGCTATCGACCTCGATGAACTGGCCGGCATGGCTCACGGGGTCGAAGACGATGACCGTGCCCTGGGGCAGGGAGACCCGGCGCTTCGTGCTGTTGAGGGCCGGCAATTCCACGGCATCGAGGATCGCATCCCCCATCAGCGGCGCCAGGCCCTCCGGCAGATCCATGGCGGAGCTCCAATAGATCTGGCGCGCATAGTCCCAGAGCGGCAGGCTATCGGGATCATGGGCGGCGATCCTGCGCACGCGCGGGCTGACCGTGAAGGTCACCTCGATGGATTCATCGAGGGTCGGCTCGGTGTCGAGGGCGCAGAAGGTGCAGGTGTATTGCGCCTGGTCGATCTCGCGCAGCGAGGCACCGGCATGCAGGGTGCCGGCGCAGCTCCGGCACAACAGGTTCCAGCCGAGCTCGAAGAGCCCGAGGCGGGTGCCGTGCAGGAAGGCGGCGATGCTGTCCCTCTCGCTGAAGCCGTGCTCCTCGGCAAAACGCAGCGGGTTGATGCGGTTGAGGCTGGCATCGGGGGCGGTCCCGACGAGCTGCCGCAGGGTCCGGGCGATCTCGGGCGCCACCGATTGCGCGAGCGTGGTGAAAAGTGACGCCGTATCAACCATCTAACGCCTCCAACAGGATCTCGCCAGGATGGGCCTCCCAGGATGGACCTCGGGTCTAGGCCTGCCGGGCCAGATGAAAGATAGTCACCGCATCCGCATGGTTCGAGCGATTTATTTTTCGACGGTCCGGTAACTTTTTGCCGGTGCGCCCGAAGCCGGCGGCGGAACGATCAGGGCAGGACCTCGGCGAGGAAATCCATG
>Ga0255336_102273_pt1 | contig 10153 bp, 8 predicted proteins | sample MeOH1_35cm_T3_17_FD_189102 | JGI IMG/M metagenome (GOLD analysis project Ga0255336, IMG submission 189102) | Sandy soil microbial communities from University of British Columbia, Vancouver, Canada - MeOH1_35cm_T3_179 | ecosystem: Engineered > Artificial ecosystem > Sand microcosm > Unclassified ...
AGAGACTGGTCGGATGGACGAGGCTCGCGCATACCGCGTTTTGCGACCTTACTTCGTTGCTTCTTCGCGTCGTCCGAGGGTTCGGCCGCTTCGAGACTCAGCGGCGTGGCAACCATGACATTTGTTTGAGTGTCTGCCTGAGCCGCCTGGTATTTTTGCCATTTTCCAAACGAGCATCTCCCGCCTCGTAGATTCTGGCCCGCTCGGGGGGCGGACAGCCTTCCTGCATTGATACGCTTCGGACTCGGAAGCTCGGGATGATCCCGTTTGTCGAGTCGGCGAAATACACGATCCTTCATAAAAGTGGTCGTGTTTGTCGATTGAAAGTTCGGATTGCAAACTAATAGCCAAATGAGTGAAATTTTGTCGCGTCATTTGACGCGAGACGATCGGCCGGGAACGACATCATCGATTGCGCTCTATTCGTTCTTGGCCGCTGTGCGCCACTCTTGCAGAGCAACGCTGCAGGGTGGCCGCCGTCGCATTTGCGCCGCAGATGCCAAAAAACGCGGAAAACCCCTTCTGGATCAACCCTTGGAAGAGCGCAAACGTTCTACAATGGCCGCTGTTTTCCGACCTGAGCTTTCATGCGTAACTCTTTCCCCATCCGTCTCGTTCGCGCGTCCGCTGCTGGCGCTGCAATGATCGTCGCCGCCTTGTCCTGGTCCGCGCCTGCGCGCGCCAACAACGTCATCGTGCTGAATTCCGGTGAGGCCACGCTGAGCCTTATCGACCAGACGACTCATCAGGTCGTTTCCACCGTCCCGACGGGCAAGGAGCCGCACCATTTGATGGCGACGCCTGACAACGCGTCGCTGATCGTGGCCAATTCGGTGTCGAACAACCTGATGTTCGTCGACCCGAAGACGGGCAAGCCGCAGCGCTGGGTGGAGAATATCGAGGATCCGTATCAGGTTGGGTTCTCGCCGGACAAAAAGTGGTTCGTCTCCACCGGCTTGCGGCTCGACCGCGTGGATATCTATCGCTACGACGGCGCGAACATTTCGATTGCGAAGCGCTTGCCGCTGGCGGTCATGCCCAGCCATATCGCGTTCACGAACGACAGCAAGACAGCATTTATTTCGCTGCAGGTTTCAGGCGAAGTCGCGGCAATCGACCTGGCGACCCAGACAATCAAGTGGAAGATGAAGGTCGGCAAGGTGCCGGCTGGCCTCTGGATGACCCCCGGCGACAAATACCTGCTGGTCGGCATGACCGGCGCCGATTACGTAGCGGTTATCGACTGGCAGGCGCAGAAGATCGTCAAGACGATCAAGACAGGCAACGGCGCGCACAATTTCCGCTCGCTCGCGGACGGCAAGCATGTGGCTGTGTCGAACCGGGTGGCGAGCACGATCAGCATCATCGACGAAGATGCGCTGACGAACGTGGGCGACATTACCGGTCTGATGCCCGGACCCGACGACATGGAACTTTCCGCCGACAAGCGCTATCTCTGGGTAACGTTCCGGTTCGCGAAGCATATCGGCATCATTGATATGACCAATCGCAAGCTGATCCAGACAATCGCTGTTGGCCGGTCACCGCACGGGATCTACTTTTTCGACCGCGCGCCAGTGACCGGGCCGAATGGCGGGTAGGGCGCGTGTGAAGGGCCGGGCAGGGGCAAATCTCTCCCTGCGCGTGAATCACGAATTGACCCACGAATTGACCCACGAATTAACCAGTAAGCAGCACCTGTAGCGGAGCACCATGTTTCATTCGATCTTCTCCCTTTTCGACAGCTTCGTCTCGACCATACAGACGCGGCTTTATATCGACGTGGTGCAGCCGTTCCTGTTCAACGTCGACTTGATGGGTTACGACGAGGACACATACAACGCGTTGTACTGGGTGATCGTGGGTGTGCTGGAGGTGCTCTCCATGTACGCCATCCTGCGTCCGCTCGAAGCGTTGCGGCCTGCCGAGAAGTGGCCGGATCGCAAAGGCGTGCGCGTGGATGCGCTTTACACGTGGATCGTCAAGCTCGGGATCCTGAACCTGTTCTTTTTCTTCACCTTCCAGCCTTTCTTCGACAGCTTTCAAAGCTGGTTGCGGCTGCACAACATCGCCAACATCGATCTCGACAACCTTTGGCCGGGTGTGACTTCCCAGCCGCTCGTCGCGTTCGCCATCTATCTGGTCGTGCTCGATTTTGCCGGCTATTGGTATCACCGGATGGAGCACCGGATCGGTATCTGGTGGGAGCTGCACGCGGTTCACCACAGCCAGCAAAAGATGTCGCTGTGGTCCGACGATCGTAACCACTTGCTCGACGACATTTTGCAGGCTGGATTCTTCGCCACAGTGGCGCTGGTGATCGGCGTGCAACCATCGCAGTTCGTGGTGCTCGTGGCGGTCACCAATCTGATGCAAAGCCTTCAACACGCCAATATCCGGTTGCATTACGGCTGGCTCGGCGAGCGTTTGCTCGTCAGCCCGACGTTCCACCGGCGGCATCACGCGCTCGGCTATGGTCACGAAGGCACCGCTTACGGATGCAATTTCGGCGTGCTGCTGCCGTGGTGGGACATGCTTTTCAGGAGTGTGTCGTGGAATCGCGAACTCGAACCCACTGGCATTCGCGATCAGCTCGCGGTCAACGGCATGCCGGGCCGCAATTACGGCGATGGTTTTATCGAGCAGCACTGGCTTGCGTTTAAACGCATCGGGGCGCGCATTGCGTCGAATCGGGCAACCCGCGCTCCGGGTTCAGATTCGGACGCGACCGCTGTCTGATCTGCGATCTGGGTCTGACGCGTCCGTAACGTACCGCAACGCAACGCCTCAGACCCTGTCGCCGGCCTCCCGCCGGCGCTCCTGTTTTGGCCTGCAGCGTTAGCCATCCGGACGGGCAGCGCGGCAAACGCTCTCTGGTTTATCCTGTCTTCTTTGCCCTTCAAACGATCCCTGCATGAATGACTTGCTGCGTTCGTTCGTGCGCGCGCTCGCGAACGCTTTTCACCCGAGAATGCTGTGGCTGACGTTCATGCCATTTGCCGTGGCAACCGCCGTCTGGGGCGCTGTCCTGTGGTTCTTCTGGCAGACGCTGACGGGCGCCGCGCGTGACTGGCTCGACGGCTGGGCGTTCACGTCGACAATGTACCGGCTCTTCGATTCCATCGGGTTCTCGGCGCTGCATGCGGTGATTGCGCCGTTTTTCATTGTGATCATGGCGATTCCGTTGATCGTCGTGACTATTTTGTTGCTCATCGCGACGCTTTCCATGCCGTCTGTGCTCAAGCTGCTCACGCGGCGCCAGTACGCGGCGCTCGAAATGCGGCGCGGCGGCTCCTGGTACGGGAGTCTCGGGCATTCAGTCATCACGACGCTCGTTTGCCTGGTGCTCTTGGTTGTGACGTTACCGTTGTGGCTGATTCCGCCATTTTTCGCAATCATTCCGCCTCTGTTGTGGGGCTGGCTGACTTATCGCGTGATGACGTATGACGCGCTTGCGTTGCACGCAAGCGTGGAGGAGCGGCGAGCCATCGTGCGGCGTGCGCGCTGGCCTCTCCTGGGTATCGGTGTGATCAGCGGGCTGCTCGGGTCCTTGCCGACCATGCTCTGGGCGTGGTCGGTCTGGTTGCTGCCGTTGTTTCCCGTCATCGCGGCCGTGACCATCTGGATCTATGCGTTCATTCTCGTTTTCTCGGCGCTTTGGTTCGCACATTACTGCTTGCACGCGCTCGAGCGCCTGCGCGTGGAAGCGGCTGCTGCGCCGCCGCTGGGCAGTCCCGGCGCGCCGCCCGAATTTCGAATTTCCGGCTAATTTCAAGATCAGGGAGCATTCATGGGCTTTGGCATGGTCATCATTGGCGATGAGATTTTGTCCGGTCGCAGGACCGACAAGCATCTGCCGAAAGTTATCGAATTGTTGTCGGCGCGCGGGTTGTCGCTCGACTGGGCGGAATATATAGGCGACGACCGCGAACGCATTACCGCCACGCTCAAACGGAGTTTTGCGTCCGGCGACATCGTGTTTTCGACCGGTGGCATTGGCGCAACGCCCGACGATCACACGCGGCAGTGTGCCGCCGCGGCGCTCGGCGTGTCGCTCGAACTGCATCCGGAAGCCGCCGAACTAATCCGGGCGCGGATACGGGAAACGGCGGGCGACAAGCCGGTCGATCTGGAATTGCCGGAAAACCTGCATCGGCTGAACATGGGCACGTTCCCGAAGGGTGCGAGCATCATTCCGAACAGCTACAACCGGATTCCCGGCTTTTCGGTTGGGAATGTCCATTTCGTGCCCGGCTTTCCCGTGATGGCTTGGCCGATGATCGAATGGGTGCTGGACACGAAATACACGCACCTGCATCACGCGACGCCTTATGTCGAGCGGTCGGTGCTGGTCTTCGGGTTACCGGAATCGCGTATCACGCCGCTGATGGAGGCGATCGAACGCGACTTCACCGGGGTGCGTGTCTTCAGCCTGCCAAGCGTCGGCGACGCGGCGCGCGGGCCGGTGTTTGAGCGCGCTCATATCGATCTGGGCGTCAAAGGTGAGCCGGAAGCGGCGAATGCTGCGTTCGCGAGGCTGCGCGAGGGCGTGGCGACGCTCGGGGGCGAGATGGTCGAGGTCGAGCCGGGCGCAGCGGTTTAGACGCCGCTACGAGGTCGGCCGTTGTGCTAAAGGTTTTACGCGCCGATCCAGGGCAGACCGCGAAAGCACCATCCCGAAATGGTTTTGCGGTGACCTTGCCCGTCTTTGTCGCCCTCGAAGCCTTCGAGCAGGTCGAAGGCCATTGTGAAACCTTCTTTCTGAGCCAGGACGGCTGCGAGTTTCGAGCGTGCAGCGCTGCGGCACAGAAATAGGACAGGCGTGTCGGGCGCGGCCACTTCGCGCAATTGCTGGATAAATGCTGTGTTCGGAACCGAGCCCGGATAATGAATCCACTCGATGTGCGAGTACTGTGCGGTATCGATGGCAGGGCGGCCCACCCAGTCGAGTTCGGCGCGCGTGCGCACGTCGACCAGACGAACGGAGGGGTCGAGCTGCAGAAGCTCGAAGGCCTCGGCGGGGAGAATAGCGCCCGCGTAAGGCAATTGGTTTTGATCGGCGCGATGTGTGGCCTGGGCGTACAACTGCTCGAGCGTGCTCATGGACGGGTCTCCAATCGGACATTTTAATCAGGCATTCTAGCGTGCCGATAGCGGTCCGATCGTGCTCGGTCGCTTGAGGTGGGGGAACGCATCGGGCTGGTGCGAAGCGTTTAAATTGCCCTGAATCAGTGCTAACGTTATAGCTCTCACAATCGGATGCACCGCAAATGTGCATTGCAACACGACTTTGATCGAGTAAGCCCCTTGAAGGGTGATGGTGCTTCCCCGAAAAAGCGCGCAGCTTCAATCGCTTAGCGCAACATTGGTGCACTTGGCATGGAAGCTGCTTTTGACTCTGCCGATGGTTTGGAATCGGTTAGGCGGCGAATGGATGTTCGTCGATTTTGTTAATCAGGAGATAGGTAATGAGCAAATCCGTGGCCGACGTCATGCAACTCGTCAAGGACGAGGACGTCAAGTTTGTCGACTTCCGTTTCACCGACACGCGCGGTAAAGAGCAACACGTTTCGGTGCCGGTCTCGGCATTCGACGAAGACAAATTTGAAAGCGGCCACGCTTTCGACGGTTCGTCTATCGCCGGATGGAAGGGGATCGAAGCGTCGGACATGCTGCTGATTCCGGATGCTGACACGGCGTTTATCGACCCGTTCTATGAAGAGTCAACGCTCGTGATGTCCTGCGACGTCGTGGAACCGTCGGACGGCAAGGGTTACGAGCGCGATCCGCGTTCGCTGGCAAAGCGCGCTGAAGCCTACCTGAAGAGCTCGGGTCTGGGCGACGCCGCGTTCTTCGGCCCGGAGCCGGAATTCTTCATTTTCGACTCGGTGCGCTGGAGTGCGGACCAGTCGGGCTGCTTCGTCAAGGTCGGGTCGGAAGAAGCGCCGTGGTCGTCGTCGATGGAATTCGAAGGCGGCAATACGGGTCACCGTCCGGGCACGAAGGGCGGTTATTTCCCGGTTTCACCGGTTGACACGTTCCAGGACATCCGTTCGGAAATGTGCCTGTTGCTCGAGCAGATCGGCATTCCGGTCGAAGTGCACCACCATGAAGTGGCGGGCCAGGGCCAGAACGAAATCGGCACCAAGTTCTCGACGCTGGTTCAGCGTGCTGACTGGACGCAACAACTGAAGTACATCGTCCAGAACGTGGCGCACACGTACGGCAAGACGGCGACGTTCATGCCGAAGCCTATCGTTGGCGACAACGGCTCGGGCATGCACGTTCACCAGTCGATCTGGAAGGACGGCAAGAACCTGTTCGCCGGTGACGGTTATGCAGGCCTGTCGGAATTCGCGCTGTTCTACATCGGCGGCATCATCAAGCATGCTCGCGCGCTGAACGCGATCACGAACCCGTCGACGAACTCGTACAAGCGTCTCGTGCCGCACTTCGAAGCACCGGTGAAGCTCGCCTACTCGGCGAAGAACCGCTCGGCTTCGATTCGCATTCCGCACGTGTCGAACCCGAAGGGCCGCCGTATCGAAACGCGTTTCCCGGATCCGATGGCGAACCCGTACCTGTGCTTCTCGGCGCTGATGATGGCGGGTCTCGATGGCGTGCAGAACAAGATCCACCCGGGCGAAGCAGCGGACAAGAACCTGTACGACCTGCCGCCGGAAGAGGATGCAAAGATCCCGACCGTGTGTTCCGGTCTGGACCAGGCGCTCGACGCGCTCGACGCTGACCGTGAGTTCCTGACGGTTGGCGGCGTGTTCACGGACTCGATGCTCGACGCGTATATCGAACTGAAGACGACCGAATTGCAGCGCTATCGCCAGGCTGTGCATCCGATCGAGTTCGAAATGTACTACTCGCTGTAAGCGTCTTACATGGCGTGCGCGCTTCTCTGGTTGCCGTATCCCGGAGAAGCGCGTCGTGTGACGCGAAGCAGAAGTGTCGAATGAACGAAAAAGGGACGGCGTGCCGTCCCTTTTTTTAATCGCCGGCGCTTCTCCTGACAAGTTTCAAGACGGGGTCTCACTGCACGATGGTTCTCAAGAATCTCATCAAGGCGAGAAAGAGTCCTCCCGACAACTCGTTGTCCGACGACGCAGCGCTCGTCGCTACTCATTTGCTGCCGGGCATGGAAGCGCTGCCCACAGTCGTGCTCGTGCTGGACAAGCTGACTCTCAAGATCGCGTTTGCGAATCCGTCGGCGGAAGCCATGCTCGAGCGCTCGCGCAAGCAGTTGGCTCAAACCGCGTGGCCCGAACTGTTCGCCAATGCAGACGAACTGGTCACGACCATTGCGTCGATTGCCGATCATCGTTTTAACGCGACGCATCTTGACGCCGTGCTCGAACGTCCCGGCCGCGAGCCGCTGCACGTTCATGCGATTGTCGCGTACCTGGAAGTCGCACCGAATTACGTGCTGCTCGAACTGTTCGAGAACGAGCGGCATCTGAAGACCGACCGTGAAGAGCGTATTCACGATCTGACTGCGGTCAACAAGCAATTGATTCGCAATCTCGCGCATGAAATCAAGAATCCGCTCGGCGGCATTCGAGGCGCCGCGCAACTGCTGGAGTTCGAGTTGGGCGCGCGTGAGCGCGACGAATTGCGTGAATACACGCAGGTGATCATCAAGGAATCGGATCGGCTGCAAACACTGGTCGACCGGTTGCTTGAGCCGCACCGGCATCCGCATATTGTCGGCGACGTGAATATTCACGAAGTCTGCGAGCGCGTGCGCGCCGTGATCCTCGCGGAATTTCCGCGTGGCCTCACGCTCGAGCGTGACTACGACGTGAGCGTGCCTGATCTGCGAGGCGACAAGGAGCAGCTTATCCAGGCGCTGCTCAACATCGTGCGCAACGCGGCGGAAGCGCTGCGCGAACGTATTTCGCAAGGCGATGCGCGTATTGAATTGCGTACGCGCATTGCTCGCAAAGTGACGATTGGCAAACGCTTACACAAACTGGCACTGGACTTGCATATCACTGACAACGGTCCCGGCATCCCGGAAGAAATACGCGACCGGATCTTTTATCCGCTCGTGTCCGGGCGAGAAGACGGTAGCGGACTGGGCCTCACGCTCGCGCAGACTTTCGTGCAGCAGCACGATGGCCTGATCGAGGTGGAAAGCAAGCCGGGTTGCACCGAGTTCACCATCTTGCTGCCGTTCGAAGGGTGAGCGGGCTCAGATGAAGGATGAAGCATTGAAGCACCGAAGCATGGAGTCAAGGATCGAATACGAGGGTTCATCGACATTTTGAAAAGCGCTAGTGCGCCTGACCGTTTCGACGGGCTTATACCGAACCACACGAAGACATCTCGCCGAACTATATGAAGCCGATCTGGATAGTAGACGACGACCAATCCATCCGCTGGGTGCTCGAAAAAGCGCTCGCAAGAGAGAACTTCGCTACGCGCAGTTTTTCCGGCGTCCGCGACGCGCTGACGGCGCTTGAACAGGAAAGTCCGCAAGTACTCGTGTCCGACATCCGCATGCCGGGCGGTTCGGGCCTTGAATTGTTGCAGACCGTGCGCGACAAGCTGCCCGGTTTGCCGGTCATCATCATGACGGCGTTCTCCGATCTCGACAGCGCCGTCGCCGCGTTCCAGGGTGGTGCGTTCGAATATCTGGCGAAACCGTTCGATGTCGACAAGGCGGTGGAGCTGATCCGGCGCGCCGTCGATGAAAGCATGCGCGGCGAAGCGGCCTACGACAACAGTCTCACCGAAGCGCCCGAAATGCTCGGCCAGGCGCCCGCGATGCAGGACATGTTCCGCGCCATCGGCCGTCTGTCACATTCCGCGGCCACCGTGCTCATCACGGGCGAATCAGGCACCGGAAAGGAGCTTGTCGCACGCGCGTTGCACCGCCATAGCCCGCGCGCGAACGGGCCGTTCATCGCGTTGAACACCGCCGCGATCCCGAAGGACCTGCTCGAGTCCGAGTTGTTCGGCCACGAACGCGGCGCGTTCACCGGTGCGCAGGCCATGCGTCAGGGGCGTTTCGAGCAGGCGGAAAACGGCACGCTGTTCCTCGATGAAATCGGCGACATGCCGTTTGATCTGCAGACGCGTTTGCTGCGTGTGTTATCCGATGGGCAGTTTTATCGCGTTGGCGGGCATAACCCGTTGAAGGCGAACGTCCGCGTGATTGCGGCGACTCATCAGAATCTCGAATCGCGCGTGCGGCAAGGCCTATTTCGGGAGGACTTGTATCACCGGCTGAACGTCATTCGCTTGCGTCTACCCGCCTTGCGCGAGCGCAGTGAAGACATTCCGCTGTTGACGCGGCATTTCCTGCAGAAAAGCGCGCGTGATCTGGGCGTCGAGCCGAAACGGGTATCGGAAGATGCGCTTGGGTTTTTGGCGTCGCTGCCGTTTCCCGGCAACGTCCGGCAACTCGAAAACCTGTGTAACTGGCTGACCGTGATGGCGCCGGCGCAGACGATCGAACAAAAGGATTTGCCCCCCGATCTCACGCCGACCCAGGAATATGCCGGTGAGAGCACGGCGCTGACAGCGTCGGTGGTCGAAATGAGCGGTGGGTCGAACGCGACCCTGTCGGGCGGTGTCGGCGGTTTGCCGGCTTCGCTCGGCGCACCGCCTGCCGGCATTCCCGCCAGCGTGTGGGAAAACGGGTTGCGCACCGAGGTCGCAAGATTGCTGCGCGAGAATACCGCCGATGTCATGGACGAACTCGCGCGCCGGTTTGAGGCTGCGGTGATCCGTGAGGCACTCGACTTCACGCGCGGCCGGAAAGTGGAGGCGGCTGAGCGGCTTGGCATCGGGCGGAATACGATCACGCGCAAGATTCAGGAGTTGCATCTGGACGCTTGATCGCCATATTCGCGGCGCGGCGCGCCCGGCGATGCCTCGGCCGCGTTCTGCGCGGGTTTATCAGGCTTAAGCGCGAAAACCCTGCAGTTCACGGCAGGGATGAATAGCGCGGCCCGGCGCTCAGCCGGCATTCTGCGGTTGCTTTCCTGGGCGAGTGTGCTATATGTATATCCATACAGTGTTTGTGCTCGCCGAGCATACGCCTTGATGCCCCGTGCCGCCCAGCCCGATCCGACCATAACCACGCGAGTGCTGCGCCTGCGCATCAAGGACAAGCACGCGCCATGGCTGCGCGAGA
>Ga0255336_102274_pt1 | contig 10140 bp, 10 predicted proteins | sample MeOH1_35cm_T3_17_FD_189102 | JGI IMG/M metagenome (GOLD analysis project Ga0255336, IMG submission 189102) | Sandy soil microbial communities from University of British Columbia, Vancouver, Canada - MeOH1_35cm_T3_179 | ecosystem: Engineered > Artificial ecosystem > Sand microcosm > Unclassified ...
GAGGCGAAGAGGTCGCAGGCGCCCATGGTGACGAGCGTGGCCAGAGGCTGTGACCGCATCAGGCTGTCGAGCACTTCGACGCGGGTCTCCTCGTTCTCTCTCGGGATGTACATAAGCCCCTGCCCCCTCTAACTTCTAGTTACAAAGTCTCTATTATGTTTTACTTACAGGAATAGAGTTCGGTAAAGTATTCAAAACAAACAGATTAGATTCAAAGTATTGAAAATAAATGGTTAATGGGAAGAGCCTCGGATGTCTCCGAGGCTCTTCTGCTCTGGTTTTATTTTAGCAAAGCGGGTGGGGTGAATTGGCTTCTGGAAGTGGCCTGGATTGTTTGGGTTAGATGAGGGTGGGGCTTGACAGGGTGCTGTCGATCGCTTGAAAGGCTCCGTCCAGGCTGGCGGCCCGACGGGTGTCCTGCGAAAAATACAGGGATTCTTCGCCTGCGGCTCAGAATGACGGTGGGAGGATCTCAGGGGGTGGGTTTGCATTCTGGAAAGAAAAGCAGATTCCTCGACTTCGCTCGGAATGACAAACAAAAAGCTGTTCGGGACGACAGGCGAAAAGCTGTTTGGAATGGCAACAAAGGGAATGGCAACAAAGGGAATGGCAACAAAGATAGTTTGCCTGAACACCTTATTCTATAAAGCCTGAACACCCACACTCTATAAAGAGTGTTTGCTTGAAGACCTTACTTTATTTTGTCTGAATATCTTCAGCCGACCTTGCGGTCTTCCAGGATCTCGTCGAGCATTCCGGCGAGCGAACCGGCGCGGGAGCGAAGGGTGACCTGCGAGAGCGAGAGGCTGCCTGAGAGGGCCTCGTAACGCTGGCGCATCGTCTCCAGCTCGTCGGAGATGTTGAGCGCGGCGAGGACAGCGACCCGGAGCGAGTCCACCGTGTTGCCCAGGGCGGAGACGGCGCGCATCTTGGCGTCCACGATGCGCGCGAGCTGTTCGATGTAGGCGGGATCGGTTCCGCGGAGGTGATAGACCTGATCGTAAATCTCGACGGCAACGGCCTTGGCCTCTGCCGAGGCTGCGGGCTGGGGGCTCGAGGCGGTCTGGGTGGAGTTAGGATCCATCGGGTCTCCTTGAACGGCTTAGAGCAGCTCGTCCATCTGCTGCAGCATCTTCTCGACGCGCTGGCGAACGTTGTCACGATCTTTGGTAAGCGTGGTGACCGCGGTCTGAGCCTCGGTCGCAACCAGGGACTGAAACTCAAGCTGCTCGCGAAGGCTGGCAATCTCGGCCTCGGCCTTGGCACGAGCCTCGCGCTCCTGCTTGATGATCTCGACGGCGCGAAGCACCTTCTGTTCGAGGGCCTGGAACTCGTCGACGCTGACCGTTGCTGTGCTCATGGACATCTACTCCTGCATAAAGACTCTGGAAAAAGTATAGATGCCGCAGAGGTGGATTTTGCACAGGGGAACCCTTCTGGGTGCCCGCATTTTTTGTTCTTCCGGTTTTGGTGCAGAGGATTGCGGTTGAGAAGCGATTCCTTCAGATTGGCTTCGCTACTGTCGGGATGATGTGTTGATTCGTGGTGGCGAGGTGTGTCCCCGAGCATCCTGCAAAAAATACAGGGATTCTTCGCTTCGCTCAGAATGACGGTTGCGGGGTGGATGACGGTTTGTGGTGATGAGGGTTGGGAGAGTGGATGACGATGGAGGAAGAGGAACCGGCTCAGGCGCGGAGGGTTCCTCCCAGTGCGGTGAGGGAGTCGATGATGCGCTTCGACCAGTCGGAGAGCTCTTCGTCGCGCAGAGTGCGGTCGTTCGACTGGAAGACAGTGCGCAGAAGAAGAGAGTAGACGCCGGGATACTTCTTTGAGTCGCGCCAGATCTCGACCGGCCTGCGGCTCTGCAGCTCGGAGATGACAAGAGCATCGACGGAGGCCGCGACAGTATGCCATTGGACGGTGTCGGGAAGGACGAAGGAGAAGTCGCGCTCGACGGCCTGGAAGCGTGAGAGCTCATGCGCGGTGACTCGCCTGAGCGGAAGATCGTAGAGCCTGGTGAGGTCGAGTTGTGCCAGATAGACAGGCTGGCGCAGCTTGCGGCTCTCGCGCTCGGAGGCGGAGAGCTCGCCGAAGTATGCGAGGGGCTGGCTATCGAGCAGGGCGATAGCAGAGCGGCCTGCTTCAAGCCATGCAGGGGTTCCGGCCGCGGTAAAAGTGAGGGCAGCGGCGCCGCCGGGAGGCGTGAAGAGTGAGACGAGGGATTCGATGACGCCCTTCAGCTCGAAGATGGGTGCGTCGGCCGAGGGGTAGAGACGTGTCTCGTAGGGAGTGGCCGTTGTGATGCCGAGAGACAGCTGGGAAGACTCGTGGACCTCGGCGATGTAGGAGGCATCGGGCGCGGCGGTGCCGGTGAAGACCTGTCCCTGCTCGAAGAGGCGAACTTCGCGGACGTCGCGGTTGAGGTTGTGGCTGAGCATGGCCAGCATGCCGGGCACGAGCGACGGGCGAAGGAGCGATGCCTCTTCTGAGAGAGGGTTCTCCATGGCTACAGTCCTCTTTCCTGCTTCAGCAGTAGAGGCGTAGAAGAGGTCGGCATCGCGTTGTCCGCTAAAGGTGCTGGAGACGGCCTCGCTGAAGCCCAGTTCGAGGAGGCGCTGACGAACGGCGCGCTCTGCAGCTGCGGAGGGATAGTCGGTGACAGGAAGAGCGGTGGGCAGCGTGTTGGCGAAGCGGTTGTAGCCGTAGACGCGAGCGATCTCTTCGATGAGGTCGATCTCGCGCTCGAGATCGAGCCGCCACGCGGGCAGCTTGACGGAGTAGAGATCGGGGCCGTGCAGGACAAGCTCGCAGCCGAGCGAGGTGAGGAAGCGGGAGACGATCTCGCCGGTGATGCCCTCGGGGTCGGTGGTCGTGCCGAGGTGGCGCTGCACCTCGCCGACGGAGACCTCGATGGAGGGGCGGTCGGCGGTGCGGGCGGCGACCTCGGGGTCGATGACGTCGATGAGCTCGCCTTCGATGGAGCCGCCGCTTTCGAGGATGAGTTCGGTAACGAGGGCGTTGGCGAGGGGAGCGGCGTTGAAGTCGGCTCCGCGCTCGAAGCGGTGGCTGGCGTCGGTGTGGAGGAGGTGTCGGCGCGAGCTGCGGCGGACGGTGGCGGGGTCGAACCAGGCGGCCTCGACGAGGATGTTCTTCGTCTCGGGGGTGATCATGGAGTCCCAGCCGCCCATGACTCCGGCGAGGCCGAGGGCCTTCTTTTCGTCGGCTACGACGAGGTCGTCGGCTTCGAGGGTGCGCTCGGTTCCGTCGAGGAGGCGCAGCTTTTCGCCCTTGCGGGCGAGGCGGACGACGATGCCGCCCTCAATTTTGTCGAGGTCGAAGGCGTGGGTGGGGTGGCCCATGCCGAGGAGGACGAAGTTCGAGGCGTCGACGGCGTTGGAGATCGGCTTCTGGCCGAGGAGGGTGAAGAACTCGGCGACCTGGCCGGCGCTGGGCGCGATGGTGACGTTGCGGAGGACCTGCGCAGTGAAGCGGCCGCAGAGACCGCGGGCGGAGTCGTCGATGCGGATGGGAAACGAGGCGTCGACGAGGGTGCCGATGGGGAGCTTCGGACGCAGCGGCTCGAGGGGGAGGCCGTAGATAGTGGCGGCCTCGCGGGCGATGCCGTAGTGGTTCATGGCGTCGACGCGGTTGGTGGTGATGTCCATCTCGAAGAGGTGACCGTTGGCTTCGCCCAGAGGGTGCACGCCCTCGACAGCGATGCCGCGGAGGGTGAGGTCGTCGGCGAGTTGCCGGTCGGTGACGGTGAGCGTGGGAAGGTAGTGGCGCAGCCAGCGTGTGAGGATCTTCATGAGTGAACGCTTCTAGTCTAACAATGCCGGAAGGTGGAGAGGGAAAGACGATTTAAAGCGAACCATTGTCGCGAGTTGTGCGTATGAGGCACTTATGCCGTTCCGGAGGGGTGCTTCGATGAAGAACGTATATGTGCTGTTGTTGTGGGCTATGTTTGTGTGCTCGGGTTCGCTGTTGAATGCCCAGGCGATTCCTTCGCTGGACAGCATCAAGAACCAGGAGGATCTGAATCGCGTGATCACGATGCTCGACACGCAGCTCTTCGAGGCTTACAACACCTGCAACCTGGAGAAGTTCAGCTCGTTCTTTGCCGACGATGTGGAGTTTTACCACGATCAGGGTGGAGTGACTCTTGGGAATAAAGCTCTGACAGAGAGCATCAAGAAGAATATCTGCGGAAAGGCGCAGAGGGTGCTGGTTCCGGGGACGCTGGAGGCTCATTACATGAAGGGCTTCGGTGCGGTGGAGATGGGAGTTCACCACTTCACGCATCCGTGGGAGCAGGACCATGGCGTGGTGGGTGAAGGGAAATTCATTCACCTGTGGCAGTACAAGGACCGAGCGTGGAAGATTACGCGCGCTATCAGCTACGACCACCATCTGGCGAAGTAGACGGCATACTCGGCTTGCCAAGAAGATAGTCGAATACCTCATCGGTGCGGCCATTCACGATTGCTTCGAGCATGAGATTGGATCTGCTGGATTCGGGCACAAGGGCTCCTCAGAGGCTGCTTGCTCACGCAGGCAGTTTAAGCAGATGGGCTGGAGGTCCACGACAAAGTTTTGATGGTAAAGGGAGGACAACTCAAGTATCCTCAGGGCGATAGCAAGGCGCAACACTATGATAAGAGAGGATTAAGGAATGCGCTGGTTACTGCACTGGATTCTGAACGCCGTAGCTCTACTGGTTGTTTCCCACTTTGTACAGGGATTCGAGATTAACAGCTTCGTTTCGGCTCTGATCGCCGTCATCGTGATCGGGTTGCTGAACGCAACACTGGGACTGCTGTTAAAGTTCATTACGCTGCCTCTGGGGATTCTCAGCTTCGGGCTGTTTTTTCTGGTTATCAACGCGATCATTCTCTGGTTCTCGAGCAAGTTCGTTCCGGGCTTCGCGGTGACGGGTTTCAAGGCGGCGTTTCTGGGGGCCCTGGCCCTGGCTGTGATTCATATCCTCTTTGGGTTTATTAAAGAGCGTTCCTACTAGTTGCACTGGGGCCGGTACTTGGATTCGGTCAGTTGAATTGCAGAAAGGTCCCCATGGAGCTGCTTTTGAACTTTCCGCGACTGGTTTTTCTGATCTCGTTTCTGGTGCTCTGGCTGGCCACCTGGGCCGGAAGCAAGCTGAATCAGAGAGAGCACAGGCTGGATGAGGACACGCGCACGGACTTCGGAGTCGTTCAGGGAGCGACTCTGACTCTGCTGGGCCTGATTATCGGGTTCAGCTTCTCGATGGCAATCGGCCGCTACGACCAGCGCAAGACCTATGAAGAGGCCGAGGCCAATGCCATTGGGACAGAGTACGTTCGCGCGGATCTGCTGCCCCAGGCAGAGGGAGCGCAGGTGCGGGAGGTGCTGCGAAGGTATACGGACCTGCGCATCCGGTTTTATGAGACGCGCAGCGAAGAGGAGCTGAGGAAGATCGCGGTCGAGAGAGCTGCGGTTCAAAACGAGCTCTGGCAGGCCGTCGTTCCTCCGGCGACCGCTCAGCCGTCTCCTGTGATTGCGCTGGCCGTGGCGGGGATGAACGATGTTCTGAACTCGCAAGGCTACACGCAGGCGGCATGGTGGAATCGAATCCCCGAAGCCGCATGGGGACTGATGTTCTCGATTGCGATCTTCGCCAACCTGCTGCTCGGTTACGGGCTCAGGCGCGTACGGTCGAAGCTGCTTCTGGTCTTCCCTCTTGTTATCTCGATCTCGTTCTTTTTGATCGCCGACATCGACAGCCCGCGCAGAGGCTTGATCCGGGTTCATCCACAGAACCTGCAGAGTCTGCGGGATGGCTTGCGCTAGAGGATTTCGCGGTTGGTGGGGAAGAACTTGAAGAGGCAACGACAAAGGCAACAGCAAAGGCGAAATACAGGGATTCTTCGCTTCGCTCAGAATGACGGCTTTTGGGGATGACGGCCTTTGGGTGACTCCAGATTATCTGTGAAATCGCGTTAATGGCGTATGGCTCTACGCGAACTGCTCGAGGAAGCGCATGTCTCCTGAATAGAAGTGACCGATGTCGGAGACGCCGTGCAGCATCATCGCGATGCGCTCGACGCCCATGCCGAAGGCGAAGCCGGAGATTTTCTCTGGGTTGTAGGCGTCATCGGCGGGGTCGAGCTTGCGCCGCTCCTCGGTGACCGAAGCGAAGACAGCGGGGTCGACCATTCCGCAGCCGAGCAGCTCGATCCAGCCGGAGTGCTTGCACTTGCGGCAGCCGGTGCCGCCGCAGAAGATGCAGCTGATCTGCACGTCGGCGGAGGGCTCGGTGAAGGGGAAGAAGCTGGGAAAGAAGCGCGTCTTCACCGCAGAGCCGAAGAGAGCCTTCATGGCGTGATCGAGCGTTCCCTTCAGATCGGAGAAGGTGATGTTGGTATCGACACAGAGGCCCTCGATCTGATGAAAGATGGGCGAGTGCGTGGCGTCGGCAGCATCGTTGCGGTGAACCTTACCCGGAATGACGATGCGGATGGGAGGAGCCTGAGCGATCATGGTGCGGATCTGCACGGGCGAGGTGTGGGTGCGCATCAACAGGCGGTCACGCGAGGGACGCACCTGCTGGCCTGCGATCTGGAGCGTGTCCTGGGTGTCGCGCGCCGGATGGTTCGGGGGAAAATTAAGAGCCTCGAAGTTGTAGAAGTCGCTTTCGACCTGCGGACCGAGATTGGTGGAGTATCCCAGATGATGGAAGACGCGCACGACCTCGTGCATGGTGTTGAGCAGGGGGTGCGGAATGCCGGGCCTGCGAACGAGGCCGGGCAGCGTGATGTCGATTCCCTGCACTGCCGTTGCCGCGGTCGAGGCAGCGGGAGCCTCGAGGGCCTGCTCGATCTGCTGCTTGAGCTGATTGAAGCGCATGCCGAGCGGCTTGCGGGCATCGGCGGGCGCGGACTTGAGCCAGGCGTCGGAGATCAGCTTCAGGCGTCCCTGCTTGCGGCCCAGCCAGTGAAGGCGGAAGCTTTCCTGCGCTTCGGGGTTGGTCAGGGCGGCGGTCTGCTGGCGAACCTCTTCGGCGAGGGTCGCGAAGGCGGCTTCAAGGGCGGGCTGATCGTAGCTGCTTAGCTGGGGAATGGTATCGGTCATACTTGTGAGCTTTCAGGATAAACGACACGGCTAAAGAGCCGACAGAACGATGAGCAACACGAGCACGCCGAGCAACAGGCTGCGACTGTCGGTTATGGCGTAGACGACAGGGTCTTCATCGAGCTCGCCGCGCGAGGCCTTCAGCCAGAGACGGCTTATCCAGAGCAGAAGGACTGGAATAAGCAGCCACAGGCGTTTGGTGTGAGTGTAGAGCTGCGCAGCGTCGAGGTTGGAGATGTACAGCGTGAGCACTGCGACCGAGACGTATCCCGAGGCGGAACCGAAGCTGCGAAGCTGCTCTATGTCGCTGATATGGTAGCCGCGGCCCTTGGCGACAGCTCCGCCACGCTCACGCAGATTTTCGAGCTCGGCAAAACGCTTGACGAAGGCCAGCGAGAGAAAGAAGAAGATGCTGAAGCTGCCCAGCCAGGTTGAGGCCTCGATGCCGGTAGCGGCAGAACCAGCCAGGATACGGATGGTGTAGAGGCCGGAGAGAACAATGACGTCGACTAGTACGGCTCGCTTCAGCCGGAGAGAATAAGCCAAAGTGGTTACGGCATAGATTCCAAGCCATACCAGAAATTGGTATGGCCTTTTGAGAGCCAGCTCGGGTGCCACGTGCGCCAGAATATGGGGGAGAGAGATCGCAATCGCGAGCGAGACGATGAGAAACGTGATGATGACGCCGACCCCGGAGAGAGCAGAGAGGTCTCCGGAGGCAAAGGGGCGGCGGCGCTTTTTAGGATGCTGACGATCTACCTCTATGTCCAGAAGGTCATTGACGATATAGGTCCCGGAGGCGCACAGGCCGAAGGAGAGAAACGCCAGAATCGCGGCCAGGATCAGCCCCGGCTTGAGAGCGTGGCCGAGAAGAATCGGCAGAAAGAGCAGGACGTTCTTTGCCCACTGATGGATCCGGATAGCTTTGAGCCAGGCCTTAAGTGGAGAGACCTTTTCGGTAAAGGTGTGCACCGGCGTGATGTGGGCTTTGCGCAGTGCAGCGCGAAGTCCAGAGGTGGGATTCGCCACCATGGGGTGCTGGCAGTTTTGGAGCAGCGTGATGTCTGGAAGCGCGTTTCCGATGTAGCAGAAGTTATCGCCAAAGGTCTGACGGAAGGCTGCAAGCTTATTTGTACCAGCGAGATTAAGAACACCGTCGGAGGCGAGAACCCCTTCAAAAAGACCGAGATGTTCGGCCACGCGATTGGCCAGGGCGGAATCGGCGGCGGTCGTCAGGTAGATGGGGCGGCCGGTCGCATGCTGCTGCTCAAGATATTGCAACAATTCACGGTTATAAGGCAGATGAGCAACGTCTAAAGAAACAGCAGAGGTGATATGGCGCTTGAGCGCAGCTTTACCCTGAAACAACCAGCCTGGAATCTGAAGCAATGCGGCTGGACGATATCTTGCCAGTGCAAGCGTGGAGTCAACGAGCGTATCCGATTTAACCAGAGTGCCATCGAGATCGACACAGAGAGCGGATTGGGCCTCAGAGCCGAGAGCAGAACCGGAGATGGGCAAAGTCGAATCCTTCCTTGGGGGAGCGATTACCGGACAAAAAAGACGATGTTCGGGGAGATGTCTCTTCTTAATGCGTGCGACTAGCGAAACATTCAGTTCTCCTTCTACGTCATTATTAATTATTCTGAGGGTTCTACACCCACAGACCCTTGTTTTGAATATTTCTTCACAGTCTGAATCAGCTACTTATTTGAGAGCACGGTGAGCGCGCCAATGTCATCAGCCCCGATTAGCGAACAAGAGACCAAACCGGCCCTGCCTGCCGCTAAACATCACGTTTCCCTGCCGGAGCCTGAGAAGCCGAGTGGTGGAGGCTTCAGGAAGTGGATCATTCTGCTGGTCATTGCCCTCGTCGTAGGGGCTGCAGTCTGGAAGATCCGCAAGAATACCGAAGAGCAGACGGCACAGGGACAGAAGATGGCGGCGATGCTGGACCGTCCAATTCCGGTCCAGACGGTTCGCGTCCAGCAAAGGACGATGCCGATCTACCTGACGGCGCTGGGAACCGTAACGGCCTACAACACGGTAACGGTCAAGTCGCGTGTGGATGGCCAGCTGATTCGGGTCAACGTTCGTGAAGGACAGCGTGTGCGGCAGGGTGAGCTTCTGGCGGAGATCGATCCCGCTCCCTACCAGGCAGCCCTGGCTCAGGCACAAGGACAGCTGGCGCGAGATCAGGCCCAGCACGCCAACGATCAGGCGCAGTCGAACCGCTACTCAGCGCTGTTCGAAGCCGGTGTCGTGTCGAGAGAGAATGCCCAGGCTCAGGAAGCTCTGGCGGGCCAGTCCGGTGGAGCGATTCAGGCCGATCAGGCCGCGATTCAGGCAGCAAAGGTCAATCTCAACTACACAAGGATCACCTCACCTATCAACGGCGTGGTTGGCCTGCGTCAGGTTGACCCCGGCAACATCGTGCATGCGGCGGACACCAATGGGCTGCTGGTTGTCACGCAACTTGAGCCCATCTCTGTCATCTTTACTCTCCCTGAGGATCACCTCCCCGAGGTGCTCGACCTCACTCGCAAGGGTAAGAAGCTGACCGTGGAGGCCTATGACCGGTCAGGAGCGAACCATCTGGCGACCGGAAGCGTTCTCACCGTCGATAACCAGATTGATACGACGACGGGCACGGTAAAGGTAAAGGCCGTGTTCGACAACAAGGACGGGGCGTTGTTCCCGAACCAGTTCGTCAATGTTCGCCTGGTGCTTCAGCAGCGTCCGAACGCAATTGTCATTCCGACCGCGGCTCTGCTCTCCGGCTCGCAGGGCAACTATGTTTACGCGGTGAAGCCGGGCGATCCTCCTGCAGAGTTACAGGCGGCCAATCCTCCTGCCGGAAGGCACGGAAGAGGTGCGCGTGGTGCTGGAGCAGGCACGGGTTCCTCTGACCAGGCTCAGAATCAACCTCATTTCTACGTGGAAGCCCAGACGGTAAAGGTCGATCTTACGGAGGGCTCCCAGGTGATCCTGACCGATGGCGTGAAGCCGGGTGATCCGGTCGTCGTCGATGGC
>Ga0255336_102275_pt1 | contig 10134 bp, 7 predicted proteins | sample MeOH1_35cm_T3_17_FD_189102 | JGI IMG/M metagenome (GOLD analysis project Ga0255336, IMG submission 189102) | Sandy soil microbial communities from University of British Columbia, Vancouver, Canada - MeOH1_35cm_T3_179 | ecosystem: Engineered > Artificial ecosystem > Sand microcosm > Unclassified ...
CCGACCATGCCGGCAATCAGAAACGCAATCCTAAATCTCTTCGCACAGCCTCCGCCTCGACAGTGTCCGCACTGTAAAAAGCCCCTGACCAAAACACTCCTCAAAAATATGCCAAAGTAGTGCTAGTTTTGCCATTTCTTCTGCCGGCGTCAGGAGGTGGGCTCTGGAGGCTGCCTCAAGCTGCGCTGCAGTCCACTCGTTCCCGGCCATATCCGTACTCATGTCATCTTCCACTTCCAAAAGTTAGATGAGATGGCAGAGGTCTACGCGCTCCTGCGTGCCAAATCACTTTGCTGCTGCACTTCTACGGCCAGGCTTCTTGTCGCCGACTTGACGTCGAAGCATCACCGCAGCCACTTCGGGACGTGGATCTCCCTCACTTGCAGAATTACTGCCGGCCTGCGGCGTTTCGCCGATCGGAAAAAAGTCGGGGAAGGTCGCCCTGAGAAAAGCCGTACAAGCCAGGCGGGCGCGTTCCCGTTCAGCCGCACCAAAATCACCTGTTACATGCCCATAGATCCAGAAACCGTCCACCAAAGCATTCAGCCCCGCGGCTATCACTTCGGCATCGACGTCATGTCCGTGATCTTTCGCGATCAGGGAGACGAGTTTGAGAGCTTCCGCCCGATATCGGCGCTTGAGCTTCCCACAAGTGGCCCGATATGCCGGAATGCGAGAGGCTTCACCCCAGAAGGCAGCCCAGACTGCGAGCTTGCTGCGGCTGGTCACCCGCGAATCGAAGTCCGCACCAATACGGGCCGCTAATTCTGCCGCGGCTTCGGAGCCGGTCCGAAGCTTCGCCGTCCGGGCCCAAATCTCGTCATACTCTTCAACCAGTGAATTGAGCGCCGCTAATAGGAGCTTCTCTTTGGTTTTGAAATGAAAAGCAATGACGCCGAAGCTACACCCCGCTTCCTTTGCGATATCGTTCACCGTAATGCCAGACAGGCCCTTCTGGGCGATCACGGTGAGTGTGGCAGCAAGGAGCTCCTGCTGCCTCATTTGAGCAATTCTGCCCATCCTGTTCTCCAGACCCCAATTTTCAGGGGCCTATACTTAGCAGAAATTAACTGACGCGCAATTCGCCCTCAGCAGGGATTACCTTACATCGTCTTAATCTGTAAAAACTGATCCATCAATCAAAATCTGATTGACAGATCAGTTTTTGAGTTTTTTAATTCCAGCGATAATCAGTAAAAAAAGGGATCAGGGAAATGTCTGCAGGAGCCACAACAAAATCGACGGCCACTACGCCCAAGGATTGGGGTGTGGCATTGCCATCGCAGTCATTCATCAACGGAAAGTTTGTCGATGCGCTCAGTGGCAAGACATTGCCCTGTGTCTTTCCGGCGACGGGGCAAACGATCGGATACGTGCCGGCTTGCAACGCGAATGATGTTGATGTTGCCGTCCGATCCGCACGCAAGACATTTGAGGCAGGTTCCTGGTCCCGTGCGGCGCCGCAAGACCGCCGCAAGGTCCTCCTTAAGTTCTCGGAATTGATTTTGCAGCACAAAGACGAGCTCGCAACGCTCGAGACACTGAATGTCGGCAAACCGATCACCAACAGCAAGAACGGCGACATTCCCTCGGCGGCGGGCTGTATCGCCTGGTTCGGCGAAGCGATTGATAAGATTTATGGGGAGGTTGGCCCGACCGCACACGATATGACGGCGATCGTCACGCGCGAGCCGGTGGGAGTCGTCGCTGCCGTGGTTCCCTGGAATTACCCTCTTTCGATGGCTGCCTGGAAACTCGGCCCGGCCCTGGCAGCGGGAAATTCGGTCATTCTCAAGCCAGCGGAACAATCGCCTTTCACGGCCCTGAGAATTGCGTCGCTTGCCGTTGAAGCAGGATTGCCGGAGGGCGTCTTAAACGTCATCTCCGGTTATGGTGAAGAGGCCGGGAAAGCCCTGGGGCTTCATATGGATGTCGATTGCGTGACCTTCACGGGCTCGACCGAAGTCGGCAAACTCTTTATGCAATATGCCGGCCAGTCCAATGTGAAGAGGGTCAGCCTCGAATTGGGTGGAAAGTCTCCGCAGGTCGTTCTCGCCGATAGCGATCTGGATGCCGCCGCTGCGGCCATCGCCGCAGGTATCTTCAGCAATAGCGGGCAGGTCTGCAATGCCGGCTCGCGGCTTGTTGTCGAGGCCGGAGTCAAAGATGAGTTGCTGGAGAAGGTGATCAAAAACGCGGAAGCCTTTGCTCCCGGTGATCCGCTCAATCCGGCCACGAAGCTTGGCCCGCTGGTGAGTGCAGAACAATTCGAACGTGTCCTCGGTTATATCGATGCTGGCCGTAAAGCCGGGGCGAAGATCGTCACGGGTGGTGAAAAGACACTGAAGGATACCGGCGGATATTATATTCAACCGACGGTCTTCGATGCCGTGCGGAATGACATGAAGATCGCTCAGGAAGAGATCTTTGGTCCGGTCCTCTCGACGATTACGGTAGCGGATATCGACGAGGCACTCAAAGTCGCAAATGATACGATTTATGGTCTGGCGGCCGCCGTCTGGACAAATGATATCCGCAAGGCGCAGCGCGCCGCCAAGGCCATCCGTGCCGGTGTGGTTTGGGTGAACTGCTTCGATCGAGGCAATATGTCGATGCCTTTCGGTGGCTTCAAACAATCGGGTCACGGTCGCGACAAATCGCTGCATGCCATTGATAAGTATACCGATTGGAAAGCCGTCTGGTACGCCGCGTGAGCGGAAGCCCTGTGATGAAGCGCCAACAAATCGCTACGGCGCATGTGCCGATTCCCGCCCAACGTCGGATAGCGATCGAAAGCGAGCCGCTGCCGAGAAATATCGCGGAACTGGTCGACGTGGCGGCGAGGGCCGGTGGTGACAAGGTACTTTGGAATTTTTTCGAAAGTGCCGAAATCCTAACCTATGCACAGTTGCGTGAGAGGGTGTTCGGGCTGGCTGCGGGGCTTCAAAGCATCGGTGTCAAAAAAGGAACCCATGTCGGGGTCATGTTGCCAAATGTGGCGGCGATGCCCCTGACATGGCTGGCGATCGGTGTCCTTGGCGCCGTCATGATACCGATCAATCCCGGCTATCGCGAACGAGAGCTGATCTATGTCCTCAGCGACAGCGAGACGGCCTTTATCGTCACGGAGAAGGAAACTTTAGGTACCGTTACGAATGCCATCGTGGAAGGCAATATAAAGATACCGCCAAAGAATATCGTCGTTCTCGGCGATAATGAGGAAAATCATCGTTCTCTCGAAAAGCTGATGGCGACGGACCGACAGTTGCTACGACTGCCGGAAGATATCGGGCATGACGACCTTCTGAACATTCAATACACCTCGGGGACGACGGGCTTTCCGAAAGGATGCATGTTGACCCAGCGTTACTGGCTGAGCGCCGGCAAGGTGAATGCCTTCCGGGATGGCAGGTCTTATGCGCGCATTCTCGCATCCACACCGTTTTTCTATATGGACCCGCAATGGCTTCTGCTGATGACGCTATATCAGCGCGGCACCTTATTTGTGGCCGCCCGCCAGAGCGGGTCCCGCTTCATGAATTGGATTCGGGATCACAAGATCGAATTCTGTCTGCTTCCCGTGATTACGTTGAAGCAGCCGAAAGACGCCGCGGACCAGCAAAACGGTATTGTCAGGGCGAATGTCTATGGCATCGCCCCCAATCTGCACCGGGAGATTGAGGAGCGTTTCGATCTGTGCGCGCGGGAAGCTTTCGGCATGACGGAAATCGGGCCGACGATGTATATGCCCATCGAGGCGGAAGACATGGTCGGTTCGGGGGCATGCGGAATTCCATGCCCCTTCAGGGAATGTCGTATCGTTGATGGCGACGGCAAAGAGCTACCGGCCGGCACAATCGGCGAGCTGGTCGTTCGCGGCCCAGGAATCCTCAAAGGCTATTATAACAAGCCGGAGGCGACTGCGGCTGCCTTCCATGGCGACTGGTTTCGGACTGGAGATCTCTTTCGACAGGACGAACGTGGCTATTTCTACATCGTCGGCCGAGTCAAGGATTCGATTCGACGCGCTGGGGAAAACATTGCCGCGCGGGAAGTAGAAGCGGTCTTGCTTTCATTCAGCCCCGTGCTGGAAGCGGCCGCCATCCCGCAAAAAGATGAAACGCGCGGCGAAGAGGTTAGGGCTTGCATCATCTGGCAAGACGATGTGCAGGCAGATCAGCCCCTGCTGCAACAGCTGATCGAGCATTGCCAGAAAAATCTGGCGAGCTTCAAGGTGCCGCGCTTCTACACGTTCCCGACGTCGCTTCCGAAGACGAGTTCTGGAAAGATCGCGAAGCATAAGCTGATCGAAGAGATGACGTCAAAAACGGATCGCTCCTTTGACCGGGTGACAGCAACTTGGACTTCTTGAATGGTTGACGCAGATGAGTAAGCAGTATGACGCTATCATCGTTGGTGGTGGCCATAACGGCCTGGTCTGTGGCACCTATCTGGCCAAGGCTGGCGTGAAGACTCTTGTTTTGGAGCGGCGAGAAATCCTTGGTGGCGCCTGCGTCAGTGAGGAATCGTTCCCAGGCTTCAAGGTCTCGACAGGTGCTTTCTTAATGGCGCTCCTGCAGCCGAAGATCATCCTCGATCTCGAACTGGCAAAGTTTGGCTTTGAAACCTTGAAGCCACCACCTTCTTTCATTCCCTTTATGGATGGGCGTTCCATCGTTCTTTGGGATGATGTCGATAAAACCTGCGCGGAATTCGCGCAGTTTTCAAAAAAGGACGCCGCAGCCCTTCCGGAATACCGCAAACACCTATTGCGCCTTGCCCCGTTCATCCGCGAGATCATCTGGGAAACACCACCAAGTATGTTGCCGAAAACGATCGGTGACTTCGCGCAATTGGCAAAATTCGCCTGGCGATATCATAAATACGGCAGCCTCGCCGCGGATATCTATGACATCTTGACCTTGAGCGCTTACGATTATTTGGCTCGCTGGTTCGAGAGCGACGCGGTCATCGCGACCCTGGCTTATTTCGTCGGTGGCGGCGGTACGAACATGTCGCCCAAGATGCCCAGCACGGCTTTTGCACTGCTCCGCCCTTTGGTTCGAGATCACGGTACGGCGGCCGGTGATTGGGGCTATATACGCGGTGGGATGGGCAGCATTCCACAAGCGATTGCGCAATCCGGTGCTCGCTTCGGCTTGGAAACACGGGTGAATGCACCGGTCGCTCGGGTTTCAGTGAAGGATAACCAGGTTGTCGGAGTGGTGCTGGAATCCGGCGAGGAGATCGCCGCCAGATGCGTCATTTCCAACGCCAATGCGAAGACCACTTTCCTGAATCTGGTCGAGGACAAGGAAACGCCATCGGAGTTCCGCACACAGGTGAAGAATATCCGTACGCAATCATCCTGCTACAAGGTTCACCTCGGCGTTGACAAGCTGCCGACATATCCCGCCTTCGATAAAGTAGCGCGCGGTTTCGACTATCCGGGCCAAGTGCGTGTCGGTGCATCGATCGACTATCTGGAACAGGCCTATGACGATGCCAAATACGGTGGATTTGCCCGTCGCCCGTTCATGACCGTTCATGTCCCGAGCCTTCTCGATCGGACGATCGCGCCGAAGGGAATGCATTTGATGAGCATTTTTGCCGGACATGCGGCGCACGACCTCAAAGATAGCGGATGGGGACAAGAGCGTGGACACCTTCTTGAGAATACCATCAATGCCCTGGAGGTTTTTGCCCCTGATGCAAAGAGCGGCATTGTCCATAGCGAGATCTTGACGCCCGTCGACCTGGCGGCGCGTTTCGGCCTTCCACATGGCCACGTGCATCACGGGGAAATCACCATCGATCAGGTGTTCTTCCGGCGACCGGTCGCTGGTTATGCCGATTATCGGACGCCCATTCGCAATCTCTATCTCTGCGGTGCCTCGGCACATCCGGGCGGAGGGGTGACAGGCGTTCCGGGCCACAATGCCGCGCGTGAAGTTCTGAAGGATCTCAGAAAATGACAAAGCCCGGCTTGATTGACTACTCGAGTAAGCCGCCTGTCCGAGAGCTGTCGATACGGGCGCCGCATCTCGCGAATTACGATCGTATATACGGTTCGGTGGGTGAGGAGAAAGCCGAGGACTACAGCGATTCCGCCCTACAGAGCTATTTGAGCGCCTACGAGGAGGCCGGTGCGCATAAGGTTGTCATCAAGGCCCGTGATCTTGAAACGACTTTCGGCGCGAAGATCCGGAATGAGGATGTGGCCGACTTTTGCCGGGCGAACAGCAATCGGTTTATCGGATTCGCCGGTGTCGATCCCCATAAGGGAATGGCGGCGGTTCGAGAACTGGAATATGCCGTCAAGGAATTGGGGTTGCGCGGCCTCAATCTCCAATGCTTTGAGCATAAACTTCATATTAACGATGCGAAGATGTATCCGCTCTATGCCAAATGCATCGAGTTGGATATTCCGGTCAACATCCATTGCGGCATCAATTTTTCGACCTCGGCTTCAATGGAATATGGTCGCCCCCATCTGCTCGACGAGGTGATGATCCATTTTCCGGAGTTGCGCGTCTGCGCCGCACCGCCAGGCTGGCCCTGGGTCCATGAATTGTTGGGCGTTGCCTGGAAGCACTCAAATCTGTGGATCGGGCTCGTCTATGTCAGGCCGAAATACCTGTCGGTCCAGCATTCCGGTTATGAGCCGCTGCTGCAATATGGGCGAACGATCCTACAGGACAAAATCATCTTCGGCTCAGGTTATCCGAGCTTGTCGCTTGACTCCGCGCTGGCTGAAATCGACGCATTGGGTCTGCCAGAGCCCGTGCGAGAAAAGTGGCTACACAGGAATGCGGCGACGTTTCTGCGTCTCGATGACGCGGCATCGTGAAAACGTAAGCGACGTTAAAATCAAAAGAGAACTGGGAGGAAGTAATGTCAAAAGAAAATTATTGGGCCGATATATTGACGGGTGGCAAGGTCACGCGTCGTGAATTTCTGAATCGCTCTGCCGCAATTACCGGCGCAGCGGTTGCCGGAGCAACGATGCTCAAGGCTGGCTTGGTGAATGCAGCTGAACCCCAAAAGGGCGGCTTCATGCGCTTCGGCATGTCCGACGGCTCACAGACCGATACGCTGGATCCCGCCACATGGCCGGGATCCTTCACTCAGTCCGCAATCGGCGGGTCGATGTGCAATAACCTCACCGAGCTTATGCCGGACGGCTCTATTGCACCGGATCTCGCTGAGAGTTTCGAACCAAGCGACGGCGCCAAAAAATGGGTTTTCAAGATCCGCAAGGGCGTGACCTTCCATAACGGTAAGGATGTAACACCGACCGATATCATCGAATCGATGCATCATCACATGGGTAAAGACAGTGTATCGGCAGCAAAGGTCATCCTCGATCAGGTTGAGTCAATCGATGCGGATGGTGCTGATACCGTCATATTCAATATGAAGGGCGGAAGTGCAGATTTTCCCTATCTTCTTGCTGATTATCACCTGCCGATCATGCCGGCGAAAGCGGGTGGTGGCATGGATTGGGAAGCGAAAGTTGGCTCCGGTCCCTTTACGCTCGAAAGTTACCAGGCTGGAATTTCCGCAAAGCTGAAGCGGAACCCCAACTATTATAAAGAAGGCAAGCCATATTTCGATGAAGTTGAATTCGTTGTTATCAAAGATGTCGTAGCGCGAACCAATGCCCTGGTGACTGGCGAAATTCAACTTGCGGAGGATCTTGATGCCAAAACCATTAGCCTTTTGAAACGTAGCCCGGATGTCGCAATCCAGTCGGTTCCCAGCATCCGTCACTATTCTTTCGATATGAACACCCAGGTTGAACCGTACAATAATCCTGATGTTCGGTTGGCATTGAAGTACGCGATCGATCGGGAAGAAATCCTGAAAAAGGTCTTTTTCGGAACGGCCACGTTGGGTAACGACAATCCCGTCGCAAAGTCAATGAAGTATGCCTTCAATCCCCAACCGCAATACACCTATGACATCGAGAAAGCCAAGGAACATCTGAAGAAGGCGGGGCTGTCGACGGTAAAGGTCGATCTTTCCGTCGCCGAAGTCGGCTTCCCTGGTGCGATCGATGCGGCGGTCCTCTTCAAGGAGCAGGCGGCAAAGGCCGGGATCGAGGTCAATCTCATTCGGGAAGCCAATGACGGCTATTGGGACAACGTATGGCTCAAAAAGTCATTCGTATCAGTTGACTGGTTCGGCCGCGCGACCTGCGACTGGCTCTTTACCACGATCTATGCCGATGGCGCCGCCTGGAATGACACGAAGTTCTCGAATAAGCGCTTCAACGACTTACTGCTGCAGGCTCGGCCAGAGACTGACGAAGCAAAGCGTGCCGCTATTTACAAGGAGATGCAGCAGATCATACACGATGAAGGCGGTACCATCCTTGTTGGATTTGCGAGCTATATCAGCGGTGTTTCGAAAAAGCTTGGCTACAATACCGTTGGCGGCATTTTCCCAATGGACAACAGTCGGGCATCCGAGCGTTGGTGGTTCAATAGCTGACACAATAGCGGAAGTCGGGCGGCATTGCTGATGCCGCCCGCAAGATCAAGTGCCTGCTCTCGAACCTCTCTTGGATACTTCCAGTGCCCGCATTCAAGGAAGTCTATGATTATGTCATCGTCGGTGGCGGTTCTGCAGGATGCGTCCTGGCGAACAGGCTTAGCGTTGACGAAGGTGTGTCGGTGCTGCTGCTCGAAGCTGGGCCCCTGGATCGAGGTCTGATGATGGAAATACCCGCGGCGGTCTACCGGGTTTATCAGGATCCAACGGTGAACTGGAACTACATGAGCGAGCCGGAAGCAATGATGAACAATCGACGCATTTCGGTTCCGCGCGGAAGAGTGCTGGGCGGGTCCTCATCGATTAACGCCATGGTCTACTTGCGCGGGCATCCAAAGGACTATGATGGCTGGGCCGCGGCTCATAGTTTGTCCAAATGGTCCTACGCTGATTGCCTTCCCTATTTCCGTCGGTCGGAAAGAAGTGACAGAGGGGCAAGTCTTTATCACGGAACGGAAGGCCCTCTCAGTGTTGAACAGGGTCGATTGAAAAGCCAGATATTCGATGCATTCTTCGAAGCATCTGCGGATGCCGGGCACATGATCACCGATGATCTGAATGGCGCCCAGCCGGAAGGTATCGGTCGAATGGATAGCACGCGGAAACGTGGTCGCCGCTGCAGTGCTTCGGCTGCCTTCATCCGGCCAATCCGATACCGGCGTAATCTGCACGTGGCAACCGACATTCACGTTAATAAGATTAAGATTACCGGCAAAAGGGCAACGGGCGTCCAGGTTACCGGGGGGACCAGAGAAACCATCGAAATTCACGCCGCCCGTGAAGTGTTGCTCTGCGCAGGTGCGATCAACAGTCCCCAACTCCTCATGCTATCCGGTATAGGTCCAGAGGACGACCTTCGCAAACACGGCATCCCAATTATACATCGGGCAGAGAATGTCGGGCGGAATCTACAAGATCATCTCAACGTGGGGTTGAAATTCAAATGCAAGAAATCAATCTCGCTCTCTTGGTTGGATAGCCCTCTTGGCAAGGCCTATGCGGGCGCGGAGTGGCTGCTTAACAAAAGCGGCCCAGCCGCCTCGAATATTTGGGAAGTAGGCGGCTTCATTCGCAGCAGCCAAGACGTCGATTATCCCAATTTCCAATACCATGTCGGGCCGGTGATGATGAGTGAGACGCCAAGCGGCTTCAAGTTGACAGACGGGTTGATGGTGCATATGGCCCAACTTCGCCAGGAAAGCCGAGGTCGCGTGCAATTAAGATCGGAAAACCCGCATGACGCTCCTATTATCAAGTTCGACTTTTTTTCTACCGATAGAGACAAAAGCGAATTTCGAGGGGCGCTCAACGTTACTCGTGAAATTATGAACCGGAAGCCGATGCGGGATATTGGCGCTGTTGAAGTCCTGCCGGGGATCGATATCACATCCGTCACGGCTGTTGATGAGTTCATCGCCGCTTACACCAACACGGAATTCCATCCGAGTTGTACTTGTCGCATGGGAGCAGATGAGGCTGCGGTCGTAGATGCCGAGTTGCGTGTCAATGGTGTGGATGGCCTTAGGGTCGTCGATGCCTCCGTGATGCCCACCGTTCCCAGTTGCAACCTAAATGCGC
>Ga0255336_102276_pt1 | contig 10124 bp, 7 predicted proteins | sample MeOH1_35cm_T3_17_FD_189102 | JGI IMG/M metagenome (GOLD analysis project Ga0255336, IMG submission 189102) | Sandy soil microbial communities from University of British Columbia, Vancouver, Canada - MeOH1_35cm_T3_179 | ecosystem: Engineered > Artificial ecosystem > Sand microcosm > Unclassified ...
CACTATTTTCCGCTGATGGCCCTCGGTCGCGCGCTGTGCGCACGAGGCAGGCAGCCGATAGACGTGCTGTCAGGAGTGACTAGGCTTGGGGGATATGAATGAAATGAGCGATTAGCTTCCAAGGGAGCGGAATCGCTACGGCATAAAGTCGCTTGGCGGCGGCCGGCTCACCAGAACGGCTCAAACCCGGCAAGCCAACTGGCTATCAATTGTCTGGCACGCAAGGTGGTCATTCATTCGTGCCTAACGGGATGAGTCTGCCTTGACGCGTTGACTGTTTAGATAGGTACCATCGGAAGGCTCGCGATCTGAGTTGGCCCGCGCACCGAGTTCGAATTCCAGGTCGTCAAGGACCGATTGGCTCTTAACACCTGCCAGCGCCTGGACAGAGCCCTCATGCTCTCTTGACTATTTTGCATTGCGCGACGGATCGCCTCTATCGCTGTGGCGCTGCCGTGTAGAACCTGTCCCACATAATATCCCCCGTGACGGTTGCCATAACTGTACCATCACTCTCCGAGACTAAACACCTAGAGCGCCGTAAGCCGCGGGGAGTCGGGGGTGTTTTGCGAAGATGGTCGCGAGACGGCACGCACTCTTCATGCTTGACGGTTTCGGGCGGGCAAAGGTAGGCCCGTTCACCAGAGGACCCGCGGCCGGTCGTGAAGGCCCACGTTCCGTCACCGTAATTACAGCTGTGGAAGATGTAACGGGCAGCCCTCAAGCGTTACGATGCCGTCTGGGAGCAGATCTTGTAGCTTTCAACACGACATCGGCGAAGAGACAAGGACCGACGGTGCTGCCGATATGGGCGACCGCTTCGACAAGTCTGTCGAGGAGACCTGCGAGTTTGCCCTGATTCCTGCGAATTTGGCCAGCCAGGCCGCATTGTAGTCGACCACGACAATGGCCCGATAAGGCTGGAGGTTTTCGTTGCCTGTCGCAGTATTCATCAGAAATCACCCGTGGGCGATCAGGAGGCATGCGCGCGCCAGCCCGACCGCGTCTTCCGCCTTGGCCATGCTCGCAAGATGCGCTCTCGCCGCCTGACTGTCGCTCCTTTCGGCACTCTCCAGCAGGAGGACCAGCCCGATCACCGCCTGCAAGGCATCTGACAGGGCTGACGTCTCTCTGCCGTCTAGGGTAATTGCCGCCCATGCAGTCTGCATCCGCGCGCTCCACAGGCCGTACAGGGCCTGCCGGTCATGGATGCATCGATAGACCGTCCACCAGACGGCTTCCTGATCCTCGATCGGAAGGCCATCGAGAGCGACGACGACGGCCTGCGCCAATTCATTGGCAGTTTGCGCCCTGTCTCGACTCATCGACTTCTTGGCCCGACCTTTGGTCACTTCCGACAATATCGCCTATCGGAACTAGAGCCTTCTACTACCAGAGTGCAGTGTAGTTCGATGTTCGAAACACGCGGCTTGCGCCGGACGGCTAAATAGCTGGCATGGCGCTCGCACGAGCTCTGGGGGCTTTGGAAACCACACTGGAGCACACATCTCGAATGACTAAGTTCATCGCCCAAATACATATGTGCCTGGAGCGTTTTCCAGCAGAACATGCCCGTTGCTGAGCATTCCCATCGTTGGCGGCGAAACTGACTCGCTCGAGGAACGGCGATAGAGCCACTCTACCCAGGCGGGCCACCAAGACCCCTCCACGAAGCTTGCCGTTGTGATCCACTCATCAGCGCTGACACAAGGATCCGTCTTCTGCCTGGTGGCGATGCGGAAATGTCTTCCCGGTTTGCCTGGCTCGCTGACGATGCCAGCATTATGCCCGCCGCTAGTAAGCGCGAAGGTGACAGTATCCGTATCAGCCAAAAAATGGATCTTATAAACTGAACGCCATGGTGCGACATGGTCGCGCTCTGTGCCGACCACAAACATCGGCACACGGATATTCTGGATGGCCGCTGGCCGATCATCGACCATGAACCGACCGCTGGCCAGTTCGTTGTCAAGATAGAACCGCTTCAGGTATTCGGTGTGCATACGATACGGCATCCGCGTGGAGTCAGCATTCCAGGCCATGAGATCGCTCATTGGAGTGCGCTCGCCCATAAGATAGTCATGTACGTGGCGAGACCATACGAGATCATTGGACCGTAATAGTTGAAACGCCCCGGCCATTTGATCAGCAGCCAAGTAACCGCGGTTCCACATCATGCTCTCGAGGAGGTGCATCTGGCTGTGGTCTATAAAGAGCGCTAGTTCACCAGGCTCGCTGAAATCGGTCTGCGCAGCGAACAGTGTTATGGAGGCCAGCCGCTCGTCGTCAGAACGCGCCATAGCGGCGGCAGCGGCAGCTAGAAGCGTACCTCCTAAACAGTAGCCTGCGGCATGAACCTTTTGACTGGGGACAATCGAATTGACCGCCTCAAGGGCAGCCATTACACCGGATCGGCGGTAGTCATCTAAGGTGAGGTCCCGGTCTGCACTGGTAGGATTGCGCCAGGAAATGCAGAAGACCGTGAAGCCGCTTCCGACGAGGTATCGGATCAACGAATTCTCAGGCGAAAGGTCGAGAATATAATACTTCATGATCCAGGCCGGCACGATCAGGATCGGTTCCGGGCGCACGGTCGTTGTCGTTGGCTCGTACTGGATCAGCTCGATCAAGTGGTTACGATAGACCACTTTGCCCGGCGTAATAGCGACATCGCGGCCGACAGCGAACTTCTCAGCGCCAACAGGCGGGCCGCCGGCTAGAAGATGACCCACATCCTCAGCCCAGTTCTGGAATCCCTGCAAAAAGTTGAGGCCACCGGACCTCAGCGTCTTTTCGAGGATCTCAGGATTGGCGTAAGGCATATTGGACGGCGAAAAGATGTCAAGGATTTGCCGAGCAGTAAACGAGATCACCTGCTCATGGTGTGGCGTCACGCCGGGTACATCGTGCGTCACATTGTGCCACCATTGCTGATTGAGCAAGAAACCCTGTTGCCACAGCCGGTATGGAAATTGTTGCCAGCTGTCGTGGCGGAAGCGGCTATCGCCCGGCAACGGCTCTATGCAGGAGGGTATGTCTGGATTGGTTGCCGCAGACGCCGCAAATGCCAAGAGGCGTAGGGCTTTACGCAATGCTTTGTGTATAAGCTCGAAACGTTTCCCCGGAGCGCGGGCGAGATGGAGAGACCAGTCAAACAGCGCGAGCGCTAATGCCGTACTGGAGAGGCCTGCAGTCAATTGTGCGTTCGCCGCTTCGGTCATCCGGTCGAGCGCTCGAAACCCTTCTAGGCCAATGGGTTCCTCGGAGTGCAGGCTGGAAAGCGGCAAAGTGGGGAGCGGCGATGCTCCTGTCTTTGCGGTCATCGGTCGCGCTTCCCAACATTTCTATTTCGCCGCTTGGCGACTTTCGCCGGCTTCACGGTGGCCGGTTCTTTGACCGCCTTTGCCCGACCCATGGCCACATCGATTATATCCCTAAATAACTTCTCAAGTCGGCCGCCGGGTTCATCAAGCATCGACTCCATTTGAAGCACATGCCGAAAGATGCCGAAGCCCGTAAGGCAGGCGATCGCAAGGGCCGCTCGTTGTTCAGTGGGCTTAGCGACCTGTTTCCCCAGCGGCTCGATTACATCGTCCATCAATGCTGACCGAATTAGGGGGATTGCCTCTGGACTGAGCAGTGACCGGATCAGAATATCGAGCGGGTCGACCAATCGGAGCGCTTGGTCCAAGCTTGGCTCGAATAGCCGTCCTGTGAGCTTCGTAGTTATATCTCCGTCCTCGGCCGTAATCAGCCGGCGCGGTTCAAAAGCGGCGTTTACGACCTCTGAGAAGAGTTGCTCTTTTGAACCAAAGCATCGGTGGACATAGGCAACATCGACACTTGAGTCGTCTGCGATGTCGCGCAGCTTGGTGTCGTCATAGGAATGCTGCGCAAATCTTACTAGTGCGGCCTGTAGTATTCGATCCCTTGTCGTGCTTGGCGCTTGGTCTCGGACCTTTAGTTTCTGAGGCATTGTGCCACCCTACATAAGTTCTACACGCCACCACGATGCATTTCTTCTCATGCTTAGTCAACTGCGGTTGATGTGGATCAATGTGGCTCATCCGTAAGCACAGTAGGTATCTTTTGTCGATGGCGGTCAGGATAGCCAGTCCAGGTATTAGCCGAACTGGCTGAGGGCAGCTGGCGACAGGATGGTCCTTGTCATTTAGAGGCAATCCTTCGGGCATTAGGTAAGTCAACACCGGTTGACTTTTCTGCAACGCATTGCGAACCTGCATTGCCTGTATCTTCGGAACACCTATAGAAGAGAGGATTTTCAGATGCCAGCCGATAAAGCCACCAAGCAGCCGCCCGCAGCGGCGTCTGTTTCCCTGTTTCCTATCAATACTGAGTGGGCGAGGCCGCTTGTTGAGGGCCCCATCAAGTTCTACTCCGAGCAGCTGAATTTTGCCGCCCGCTGCTTGCGTTCACAAGCGGATTATCTTCAAGGCCTAGCCGATTGCAAAGATGTGGGCGAAGTGTTCATGCAGCAAACCAAGCTCCTCCAAGGAGCTTCGCAAGAGTTCTCGAATGAGGGCGCCAGGGCGTGGAAGGTGATTCAGGACGCCTCATGGTTCCTGAGACCCTGAAGAGCGGGGCGCGGGCATGTAAGCAGGGTAGGACACCTATAGCTGCGCAGTATGTCTCGTTCCTTATTTCTCGGTATGACTCACCCCGGCTGGTTGCGTGGCATAAGCCACGCAACCAGCCGGGGTGTTGTCGCACAGCTTCGTCAAGGATGTAGATGACGTCGGGCTGTCATATCTCTCAATTCTTCGGAGCATCTCCCTATGGGCGTCCGGAAGCGGTTCTTCACGAGGGTGCGTTGTAGATGAGCAGTATCAAAGTGCAGCCTTGGATCATCATTGTGGTCATCCTGATTGCCGCCACCAGCGCATTCTATGGTTGGAAGAAATTGCTGCCGCAGGGACTGCCGGAAGGCATCGCGGGCAGCAACGGGCGGATCGAAGCCGTCGAAATCGACATCTCGGCTAAAATTCCCGGTCGTATCAAGGAGATCCTCTTCGACGAAGGCGATTTTGTCACGGCCGGGCAAGTGGTCGCTCATATGGACACCGAGACGTTGGAAGCGCAGCGGCGGGAGGCTGATGCGCAATTGCAAAGGGCCCGCATCTCGGTAGAAAGCGCATTGAGCCTTGTTGAGCAGCGCCGCGCTGAACGGGAGGCGGCGGTAGCTACCGTCGCGCAGCGCGAGGCTGAATTGGATGCAGCCGGTAGAAAATTGGCTCGTTCAACAGAACTTGTAAAAAACGACAATGTCTCACGCCAAGTGCTCGATGACGACCGGGCTAGGGCGCAAGGCGCAAAGGCGGCTGTTGCAGCTGCAGAAGCTGTCGTGGCGTCGACCGACGCCGCGATTAGTGCGGCGAAGTCACAAGTCGTAGATGCGCAAGCGGCAATTGACGTCGCGTCGGCGACCATCCAACGCATTGACGCGGACATTAAAGACAGTGCCTTGAAGACACCTCGTGACGGCCGGATACAATATAGGATCGCGCAGCCAGGGGAGGTGTTGTCTGCAGGAGGCCGGGTGTTGAACCTTGTGGATCTCGGCGACGTATATATGACGTTCTTCTTGCCAACGGATGAGGCTGGGCGCGTCACTTATGGTGCGGAGGCTCGCATCGTGCTTGATGCAGCGCCCCAGCTTGTAATCCCTGCCACGATCTCTTTCGTTTCTGACGTGGCGCAATTTACGCCCAAGACCGTCGAGACCGCGGTTGAACGCCAAAAACTGACGTTCCGGATCAAGGCCAGGATAGCCCCCGCGCTCCTGCGCAAATACATCTTACAAGTCAAGACGGGGCTTCCTGGGATGGCCTATGTGAAGCTCGATCCCAACGTAGCGTGGCCAGCCAACTTACAGACCACAGTCACGCCATGACTGGGCCGGTTCCCTTGCGGCCCTCCCTGGAGGGTCCGGTTACGGAGGAGCCTGTGGTTGAGTTAAGGGAGGTGGGTCTCTCTTATGGCCGGGTGCAGGCGTTGAGCCAGGTGAGCCTCACCATACCAGCGGGGCGGATGGTCGGGCTGATTGGGCCAGATGGGGTAGGCAAATCCAGCCTATTGTCTCTGGTCGCCGGTGCACATGTCATCCAGCAAGGGGAGGTTCGGGTGCTGGGTGGGGACATGGCCGACGCGCGGTATCGTCGCGAAGTTTGCCCCCGGATCGCCTATATGCCCCAGGGGCTCGGGAAGAACCTTTACCCAACGCTATCGGTCTTCGAGAACGTCGACTTTTTCGGCAGGCTGTTCGGCCACGCCGAGGAAGAGCGCGAACGACGCATTGTCGAGCTTCTCAAGAGTACCGGACTCATTCCTTTCAAGGATAGGCCTGCTGGAAAACTCTCCGGCGGAATGAAACAGAAATTGGGCCTTTGTTGTGCACTCATCCATGATCCAGATCTATTGATCCTCGATGAGCCGACCACAGGTGTTGATCCGCTGTCCCGGCGCCAGTTTTGGAACCTGATCGACGATATCCGCGGGGAGCGGCCAGGTATGAGTGTGGTAGTAGCTACAGCATACATGGAAGAAGCGGCCCGTTTCTCATGGCTGATTGCCATGAATGCTGGCCGGGTGTTGGCGACGGGGACATTGCAGGACCTCCTTTCGCAGACAGGTACCGCATCGCTCGATGCAGCTTTCATAGCCCTTTTGCCGGAGGCGGAGAAGAGGGGCTACCGGCCGGTCAATATCCCACCGCGTAGCGAGGGTACATCTTCGGATATCGCCATTGAAGCAGAGGGGTTGACCATGCGCTTTGGCGATTTTGTTGCAGTTGACCATGTAAGCTTCCGCATTCCCCGGGGTGAGATCTTTGGTTTTCTCGGCTCCAACGGTTGTGGCAAGACGACGACCATGAAGATGCTGACGGGCCTGCTGCCCGTGAGCGAGGGCGATGCCCGCTTGTTTGGGCATTCGGTCGATCCCCGAGACATCGAAACCCGGCGCCACGTTGGCTACATGTCGCAGGCATTCTCTCTCTATTCTGAACTCACCGTTCGGCAGAACCTCGAACTCCACGCACGTCTCTATCGTCTCCCGGCGGAGGGTATGCCGAAACGTGTGGCTGAGATGGAAAGCCGCTTTGGCCTGACCGGTGTTATCGATAGCCTGCCCGACGCCCTACCACTTGGCGTCCGCCAACGGCTTTCGCTGGCGGTGGCTATGATACACGCCCCGGAAGTGCTGATCCTGGATGAACCCACATCAGGCGTGGATCCGATTGCACGTGATGCACTTTGGCAAATCCTTGTTGACCTTGCGAGGCTGGATAACGTCACGATTTTCATCTCCACGCATTTCATGAATGAGGCCGAACGGTGCGACCGTATATCATTGATGCATGCAGGCAAGGTCCTCATCACCGATACTCCTGGCGCCATAGCAGAGAGTCGGAGAGCCCAGACATTGGAGGAGGCTTTCATCGCCTACCTTGAGGATGCTATTGGGAAGGATGCAGCGGATGTTCCAGTTCTACATGCGCCAACGGCATCTTCAAAGTATCAGGCGGCAGTGCCGCAGCGCTTATTCGACTTGCGCCGTATGCTCAGTTACACACTTCGCGAAAGCCTCGAACTGCGACGCGACCCGATCCGAGGAACCCTAGCGTTGCTCGGCAGCGTGATACTGATGTTGGTGATGGGATACGGCATCAACCTTGATGTGGACAATATCCGCTACGCTGTACTCGATCGCGACCAGACCACCGTTAGCCAAAGCTATGCAACCGACTTGGCAGGATCGCTTCCCTACTTCATCGAGCAGGCGCCGATCGCAAATTATGAAGAGTTCGACCGCCGCATGCGAAACGGAGAGCTGAGCCTCGCGGTCGAGATCCCACCAAATTTCGCGCGTGATGCTATGCGAGGGCGGCCCGTTCAGATAGGTGCCTGGGTTGACGGCGCAATGCCACAGCGTGGCGAAACAATCAGGACGTATATGCAGGCAATGCATGCGCACTGGCTATCCAATATGGCGCGAAACTCATCGGCGCCCATAGCTAGAGACGCTTTCCGTCTGGAGATTAGATTTCGCTACAACCCCGACGTCCTGAGCATTGTCGCGATCGTACCAGCCGTTATTCCGCTTCTGTTGTTGCTGATACCGGCCATCCTTGCTTCGCTTAGTGTCGTTCGGGAGAAGGAGCTTGGGTCCATCATCAACCTGTATGTCACCCCTGTGACTCGGCTTGAGTTTTTGCTTGGGAAACAAGTGCCTTACATCGCCCTTGGCATGGCCAATTTCTTGTTGCTGATGGTCATCGCTCTTCTTGTTTTTAAAGTCCCCTTTACTGGGAGTTTTTTCGCGCTTTCAGTGGGCACCCTGGCATATGTGGTGACATCAACTGCCTTGGGGTTATTGATGTCGACTTTCACGCGTAGCCAAATTGCAGCCCTTATTGCGACAGCGGTGTCTACGTTGATCCCTGCCGTACAGTTCTCCGGAATAATCGACCCTGTCTCTTCGTTGGGAGGCTTTGGGGCTTTGATTGGCCACATCTATCCAACAACTCACTATATCACGATTGCACGCGGGACATTCTCCAAGGCGCTGGGGTTCGCCGACCTGACTAGCGCATTTATACCTCTCATCATTATTGCTCCTGTATTGACGGGCCTTAGCGGCGCCCTCCTGAAGAAGCAGGAGCGTTGAGCCATGCGGATCTCCAACATAGTGAACTTGGGGGTCAAGGAACTGCGTGGGCTATTACGTGATCCTGTCTTGATAGCCTTAATCATCTATACCTTTACGATAAACGTATATATCGCGACGACAGCGATCCCCGATACGCTTAGCAAAGCGCCGATATCCGTGGTTGATGAGGACGTATCCCCACTCTCTGCGAGGATCATCTCCGCCTTTTACCCACCGCACTTCACGGTACCGAAGGTAATCACAGCCGCGGAAGTGGACAGCCGCATGGATGCCGGCCTCGATACATTTGCCCTGGATATCCCGCCAAATTTCCAGCATGACTTGTTGGCTGGCCGCTCACCAGAGATCCAAGTAAGCGTCGATGCGACCCGGATGATCCAGGCGTTCAATGGTAGCGGTTACGTCCAGAATATCGTTTCGGATGAGGTTGCGGCCTTTTTGCAGCGCTACCGCTCTACTGGATCATTGCCGGTGGAATTGGTGTTGCGGTCTCGCTTCAACACAGAACTCAGTAGGCCATGGTTCCAAGCGATTGTCGACCTGATTGACAACATCACTATGTTGTCGGTGATCCTGACCGGCGCGGCACTGATCCGCGAACGCGAACACGGTACCACGGAGCACCTGCTGGTGATGCCGGTATCACCAACGGAAATCATGATCAGTAAGATCTGGTCAATGGGCAGCGTCGTCCTCTTGGTTTCCGGCCTTTCAATTACTGTGGTGATTGAGGGCTTCCTCAGGGTGCCCATTCAAGGGTCGATCGCGCTTTTCCTGTTTGGCACAGCCCTCCAGCTTTTCGCTACCACATCGATGGGTATCTTTCTTGCCACCATTGCCGGATCGATGCCGCAATTTGGTCTGCTGCTGATGCTAATCCTCCTTCCGCTGGAAGTGCTATCGGGAGGGCTGACGCCCCGCGAAAGTATGCCGGAACTGGTGCGAGACACTATGCTTGCGGCGCCTAACACGCACTTTGTCATGTTGGCGCAGTCGATTCTCTTTCGCGGTGCGGGAATTGAGGTTGTCTGGCCCCAATTCGCTGCGCTCTTTGGAATCGGGGCGATACTCTTTACCTTTGCTCTCGGCCGCTTTCGGAAATCTCTCAAGTGACTGCATGAGCAGTGCCGTCGGCCTACAGTCAGCAGCGCAGGATTGGCGGCAGGATTTTTCGAGTCATGTTCCTGCGCTCATCCTCAAAAGGGCCAGATTGTCAACGCATGTTGACTTGGATCAAGAGAGGCACACCTGGTGGAAGGCAAAATCATTAGGTGATCTGAGATCCTGTCGTCTTACGGGTGTCTTTCCAGTTCTTGATCGATGCGGTCGCTTTTTCCGCCGTGAGGCAAATAGTTCGCGCTTGTCGGTACCAAAGTGGAGGGTGAAATGTCCAGGGTAGCGGTCGTTACAGGTGGTACGCGGGGAATCGGTGCCGC
>Ga0255336_102277_pt1 | contig 10122 bp, 10 predicted proteins | sample MeOH1_35cm_T3_17_FD_189102 | JGI IMG/M metagenome (GOLD analysis project Ga0255336, IMG submission 189102) | Sandy soil microbial communities from University of British Columbia, Vancouver, Canada - MeOH1_35cm_T3_179 | ecosystem: Engineered > Artificial ecosystem > Sand microcosm > Unclassified ...
CACGACCGTGACGATCACCTTGCGCGCACAGACCGTCGAGCCGCGTGAAGCGAGCGACAACGAACCCGCGGCACAAAAGCAATAAACGTTTTCTGGGGAACGAAGTGAACATACGATCGATAGCAGACGCCGTTTTTCTTCTCGCACTTCTCACCGGTTGCGCTAGCGAGCCGCCGGTGCGGATCAGCGCGTATCGGGACAAATTCGGGGACAAATTCGGAGGCGATTTCACGACGAGCAGCGTCAAGACCTATGCGCTGCAATCGTCGAGTGTCGAGCCTCAGGGCAATGCCGCGACCAACGCGGCGCCCGCCCGCTGGCTTGATGAAGCGCTGGCCACCAAGGGTTTTCGGCCGATGCCTCCGAACAGCGCGGACTACCTCGTGAAGCTGGGTTATGCAACCCGCCCGCAAGCCGTGCGTGTGCGTGCCGCGTGCACGGGCGCGCCGGAGAGCGCATGCGACGACGTGGCGCCGGAGAAGGATTGGTTTGGACGCAAACGCTACGTCCATGCGCTAACGATCCAGTTTGTCGAGCGTGCGAGCGGGGCGGTCGGTTACCAGGTGAGCATGACGCATGCGGATCGCGATCCCGTTGGCAGCGCAGCGCTGCATGGCCTCATGAGTTGTGCGTTCGCGGACTTTCCGATGCACAATGCCGAGCGGCGCGAGGTCGCGCGGTGTGATTAACGGCTAGCGGAAAATCGGCATGCGGGAGATTGGCGTATTCTTGCGCCTGAACGAAGCGGCGAGTGGTGCGGGCGACCGAGCCAAGCCGTTGATGACGTTCAGTCCACACGAGCCCTAAGGACTCGACATGCCAGGGAACCCGCAGTGAAGTTTGCCGATTTTTGCCGTTGCACCCTAGTCTCTTTCACGTGCGTCTGGGTCACGAACGCCGTCGCCGACGAGCAAAGCGCCACCCCTGATGCGAGCGCCGCCGATCCATGGAAAATCTCGGTCGGCCCTGCGCTGATGGTTTCACCGAAATACCCTGGTTCGCGTTCGTTCCAGGTTTTGCCGCTGCCATCGCTCGATATCTCTTACGACGACCGGATCTTCTCGCAAGGTCTTGACGTGCTCGGCATCAATCTCCTGAAAGGCCCGGCTTATCATTTCGGCACGGCCATCAGCTTCGATTTTCAATCGCGTAACGAGTCCGACGATCCGCACCTGCGCGGCCTGGGCAATGTGCACTACGGTCCGAAGCTGAAGGTGTTTGCCGACTATTCGGTGTCGCTGCTGACGGGTTCGGTCGCGGCTTATCAGGACATCGCGGGCACGGGGCAGGGTTTGCTTGTCAGCGGCGATCTGGTGGCAAATATGCCGCTTACGTCGAAGCTGCTGGTATCTGTTGGACCGGGCGTGACCTGGGCCAACGCCGTCTATAACCGTACGCTGTTCGGCGTGTCGGCCAGTCAAAGCGCTGCGTCTGGTTTGCCGGCATATAACACCAGTTCGGGCATCCGGGACATCCACCTGAATACCTATGTCAGTTACGATTTCTCGAAGAAATGGGTGGGTTCGGTTTCGCTGACGGCCGGCCGGCTTGAGCACAATGCAGGGAACAGCCCGATCACCGAACGCCGGACCGAATTGAATTTCCTCGCCGCCGTGAACTACCGGTTCAAGTGATCTGCGGCTTTTATCGCGTGATGTTTCCCTTCACGCGGTTCTTCAGAATGTGGCGCGTTCGCCTGAGCCTTGTGAAGAAATACTGCACACGCGATGCGGTTCCATCGCGCTTTCCAAATCTGCTCCGTTGCCGCTCCGTAAAGTACTGAGCGCTGTGCACTCCCCTGTGGGCTGGCTTGGCGAGGTATTCGGCCAGTCTTGCCAAGGTGGCTTGCCACCGGCTTGACCGCTTGCGGTGGGCTCCATATACTTATTTTTGTTAATTGAGACTTTACAAGCGGGTGGCTACATCGTGATCGGCGAGAGACTTAAGGAATTGCGCACTGCCCACGGCCTGTCGTTGCGGGACCTGGCAAGTCAGGCAGGCGTATCCGCAACGTTGTTGAGCCAGGTCGAACGATCCGTCACCGATCCCAGCCTGGAAACCATGCGGCGACTAGCCGGTGTATTCGGCGAATCCGTCGCGTCCCTTTTTACCGCAACGGCGGCGCCGTCTGTGTGGATCAGCCGGCCCGGCAACCGCGCAAGACTAATCGCCCCCATGGGGCAAGTGACCTATGAACGGCTGACTGCCGGCAACGGTCAGCTCGAAGTGCTGCGGGCAGTGCTCGATCCCGGCCAGACATCAGCCGAGGAGCCACGCGGTCACGCTTCAACGGAGTGTGTCTATGTGGTTGCGGGTGAGCTCATCGCGGAGATTGCCGGCGTCGACTACACCGTCGTCGGTGGCGAGAGCGTTTCCTTCGATGGCCGGCTGGCCCATCGTTACCGGAATGAGTCGGATAAACAAACCGAGATTATCTTGTCGGTTACGCCGCCGAATCCCTGAGGGGTCTTGAGCCTCGCGCCGCGTTAACGCTGAATTGGCCGGCGCGGATTTCATTCAATCAAAGCTCGCGCAAGGTGAGCTTTTTCAATCGATACTCTACGCAGTTGTGGAGCGCGATGCGCGGGTCTCGCGACGGTCGCTGCTCAGCTATGCGCCAGTCCTCGTGCCGTTTCGGGATGTCCGCGAAGCACGCGGCCGAGAAATGCCCTCGTGCGTTCGTGCCGGGGCGTGTCGAAAAATTGTGCGGGCCCTGCTTCTTCAACGATTTTTCCCCCGTCTATCAAAATAACGCGATCGGCGACTTCTCGCGCGAACCCCATTTCGTGCGTGACGCAAATCATCGTCATTCCTTCTTTTGCAAGGCCAACCATGGTGGCCAGCACCTCTTGCACGACTTCCGGATCGAGCGCCGAGGTTGGTTCATCGAAGAGCATGATGGAAGGCTGCATGCATAACGCACGTGCTATCGCGACCCGTTGTTGTTGTCCGCCCGATAACTGCCCGGGATATTTTTTCGCTTGATCGAGGACCCGGACCTTATTCAGAAAATAAAGCGCTCTTTCTCGTGCCTCGGTCTTCTTCACGCCGCGCACTTTGACGGGTGCCAGCATGCAGTTTTCAATCACCGATAAATGCGGAAACAGATTGAAACTCTGAAAGACCATGCCTACTTCGCGACGAATATCCTTGAGCCGTCTCAAGCGCTCACCGTTATGCACGTCGGTTACATGGATCGTTCCGGACTTGAATGTCTCAAGTCCATTGATACACCGGATCAACGTCGACTTGCCCGAACCCGATGGACCGCATATGACGATCCGTTCTCCTTTCTTGACGCGAAGATCGATGCCCTTCAGGACAGAAATCGCTCCATAGCTTTGCTCAAGCCCTTCGATCTGAAGGATTTCGTTTTGAGTTGAAAATGCGTCATCCATGGTCAGACCTTGAAGGTAACGATGATTTAAGGACGGGCAAGGCCGAACATGCGCTTTGCGCGTTCGAGCCTGCCGTTGGATGAACGCTGCCCTTGTTTTTTCCGGAAGCGTTCCGAGAGCTCAGACCCCATCGAGCAAATGAGCAGATAGACAACCGCGACCGTCGAATAAAATTCCACGAGTTTCGAATCGCGCTGAGCGATCTTTGCCGCCGCACCGAGGAAGTCGGTAAGAGACAGCACGTACACCAGTGCCGTGTCCTGAAACAGGATGATTGTCTGCGACACGATTATTGGTGCGGTTGCCCGCAAAACCTGCGGAACGACAACACTCCAATACATGGATGAGGTGGAAAGACCAAGTGCCTTTGCGCCTTCATATTGCCCTTTGTCGATTGCCTTAAGTCCGGCCCGCACAATCTCCGCATAGTAAGCAGATTCAAAAAGGGTAAAGGTAATAAAAGCGGTGAACCTTGGGCCGAGCGGTATCGAGTGGCCGGTGGGCGTCAGGTGACCCAGCAACAGTGGAACTAGAAAGAAGAACCAAAAAAGAACAAGGATCAGGGGAATGGAACGCATCAGGGTGACGTATGCGCGAACGGCCTCGGCAGCAACCGGCACGCCCATGTGCCTGATGATTGCCATGAACGTCCCTAACAGCATACCGCCGATCATGGCCACCAGCGTGAGCTCGACGGAAAAGAGAAGTCCTTGCAGCAGGTACGGAGTAGCGCTGACGACAGCAGCGAAGTCAAAGGACATGAGGTCACCTACTTTCTGGGCGTATTGTTTGGGCTCATTCCAGGAATACGAAGGATCCGCTCCACCTGAAACGCGACTTGATGCAACACGAGCGCGATTAGCAAGTACAGAGCGGTTGCACTCGCAAACGCGTCGAACGTCCTGAACGTGAACTCATTGATCTGTGCCGCCCGGGCAGTGATCTCAAGCAGGCCGATCGTCAGCGCGACGGACGTATTTTTGAGGAGGCCAAGTGCTTCGCTGGTCAGCGTTGGAATGGTTATGCGAAGTGCCTGCGGCAATAGAATCAGGATGTAAGTCTGAAAGGCGGTCAAGCCAAGCGCGTCTGCTGCTTTTCTCTGGCCGTCGGAGAGAGAATTAACGCCGGCGCGAACCTGTTCCGCAATACGTGATGCCGTGTACAAACTAAGTCCGGCTACGGCGGGATAAAAACTGGCCCAGGGCGGCGCGATCTGCTTGATTGCACTTCCCCATGTGGTTGGGATTACTTCGGGAAGGACGAAGTACCAAAGGAACACTTGCACGAGGAGCGGGACATTGCGGAACACCTGAACATAAAGCCGCGCCGCAATTCGCAGTGGAAGATGGCGGACGGTGCGAGCCGCACCGACGCCAATGCCTATGACGAACGCGAGCACGCCGGAAACAAACCACAGGAGCAAAGTCCAGAAAAGGCCGGACATCAACCAGCCAAGGTAGGTGCCACCGTCGGCTGCCTGGTCAAAGAGCACTTGCATTGCTTTTCCCTCACTGAAAGGGCGCCCGCGACGGGGCGCCACATCGGGTAACAGGTCGACGGCCAGATGATGTGAATGTCTTGCGGCAAAGACCCATTGAAACGGTCCGCCTTTAGCCGGTCACGGCTTACGCGGGCTGCAGCGCTACGGGGTAAGAGAATCGCTGGGCGCCGCTACGCGAGCCTTGAGCGCTTCGTTCATGGGCAACGCAAGGTTCTGTCCGTGGGGCGGAATGGGCTGGGTGAACCACTTGGTGTAAGTCTTTGAAAATTCCCCGGATGCCATTTGAGCGCGTAGGGCGCCATCCACCAGAGACTTGAATTCCGGGTCGTTCCTTGGAATCATCAAGCCGTAGTAATAGACCTGCCCGCTTGCGTTTGGCAGGTATCGAAATGTCTTGGGTTCAGGTGATCCGGCAACGAGACCTGCCTCCAGAATGTTGTCTTCAAACCATGCCGAAGCGCGTCCTGTGCGCAGCAATAAAAGAGATTCGGCTTGTTCCTTCGATTGAAGGATCGTCATATTGAGCTTGAGATCGCTATTGATCTTCATGGCGAGACCGAGGTTCAGCGAACCCTGCGTCATCACAACCGTCTTACCCTGAAGCCCTTTCTCGTCTGTAATACCCGACGATGCGGTCGTCAGCCAGGTCGGCGCGCCGGCGAAGGTGGCGACCGAAAACCCGACCTGCTGCTGGCGTTCGGCTGTGTTGGTGGTGCTTCCGCATTCAATGTCGATCGTGCCGTTTTGCAGGAGCGGTATCCGGTTGGCCGCACTGACCGCCAGATAAGCGACATTTAGCTTTGGCATCTTCAGATCCGCCTTTAACTTCTCCGCAATCGCGGCGCAAAGGTCGAGCGAGAAACCCACCGGCTTTTGGTCCGCACCAAGAAAAGAAAACGGAATCGACGATTCGCGATAGCCAAGCGTCAGCGTGTTGGACGAACGGATTTTTTCCAGTGTCGGACTTTCCGCGTGCACCGCGGGCGCAGAAAGTCCAAAGCCGGTAACGGCCGCAATGACTAGCCAATGTCTGGCCGCAGTGTGCTTCATGGTTTCCCCAGTATTGAATGAAATCCGTTCGATCCTGATCGCAAAGCTCAGGCAGCTTTCGCGATTGCTGTCTCATCGAGACTGTCGCGCAACGCCTTGTCGAGGATGTCCACCGCACGATCGATCTCGTCCGTTGAAACCGTCAGCGGAGGCGCAATGCGCCATACGGAGCCGCGTTCCGGCCGACGGCGAATATTCATGCTCAGACCGTTTTCAAAGCATTTCCTGGTCGTCATGGCACCGAGTTCGTGAGCCGGATTGCGCGATGCCCGGTCGGTCACCAGTTCGACGCCAAGCAGAAGGCCCGCGCCCCGGATGTCGCCGATCACCTCATAGCGCCGCTGCAATTCTTCAAGGCGGCTACGCAAGTAGCCCCCCATTTCGTTCGCGCGCGCAATGAGGTTTTCTTCCTTGATCACCTTCAAGACCGCCAGTCCAACTTCGGCCGTCAGCGGGTCTGAAACGTGGCTTGTGTAAAACGTGAAGTGTTTCTGGTGGAGGACTTCTTCGATCTTTGCCGTCGTCGATACCGCGGCAAGCGGCAAGCCGCCACCGAGCGTTTTTGACATAGTCATGATGTCGGGAACGACATCGAAAAATTCAGATCCGGTCCGGGTTCCTATACGGCCAAATGCCGTTTGCGCTTCATCGAAAATGAGCAGCATGCCGCGGTCGTCCGCCGCCTTGCGCAGTGCTTGCATGAATGATCGCGGAGGCACCAGGACACCCCCCGCGCTGATAACGGGCTCGACAATGATCGCCGCGCCCCGGCCGCTCGACTGCATGTCGAACATCTTCAGTGCCAGGTTCAGGTTGGCCAGTGCCGATTCTTCCGGCGTTGCCCCCTGAATGTATGGGCGATATGAATTCGGCTCGGGAATCAGGAACACGCCGGGTGCGGGAACACCGTATCCCTTGCGGTCGCTCGCGAAGGACACGGTACTCGCACCGCCCGTGATGCCATGCCACGAACCACCCAGAGCCAGGACTTCGTAGCCGTCGGTGTACATCTTGGCCATGCGCAGCGCGACCTCGGTCGCTTCAGACCCGGTATTGATGAAGATCGTCTTCTTGATATCACCAGGCAACCAGTCGCGTGCAAGCGTCTGCCCGAGTTCAGCCACGACCTCGGGAATCATGCCGCTGAACATGTGGAAGGCCTTCTCGCCTGCCCGGTGAACCGCTTCGACAATCGCCGGATGGTTGTGCCCGATCGTGGCGCACATCTGCCCTGATGTGAAGTCCAGGTATTCGCGTCCGTTGCTGTCCTTGACGATAGTGCCCTTGGCGGACGTGAACAGGTTCGGGAAGGCGTCGCCGCCGTATCTGACCAAGAAGTCGCGGGATGCTTGCAGAAGTCCTTCTTTCATCGTTCACTCCGTTGGCTCGTTATCCGGCCATATCTGATCGCTGGCGGGATAACCTGGGTTGCGTAACATCATCGGTCCACACATCGGACGACCGCCGCCGGCGCCATGCTCGTCGAAGTACAATATTTGGCATACGACTTGCTTTTGCTGACCGCCGTCAGAAAAGATCATAGGTAGGCGAAAATGCTGGCGCCAACGCATATAACTCAGCACCTCGTGAAATGAGCTCAACTAGAAGCACGACGAAATCCCGCCTGCCCCCGCTCAAGGCGCTGCTTGCGTTCGAAGCGGCGTCACGAAGGGGAAGCTTTGCGCTCGGCGCGGAAGAGCTCGCGGTCACACCGTCAGCGGTCAGTCACCACATCCAGCAACTCGAGGATTTTTTGGGTGTGCCGTTGTTTCAACGGCATCCGGGGCGAGCCGTTCTCACGGCCGCGGGGCGCACCTACGCCCGCGAGGTTGAACGCGCGTTCGGTGTGATCGCCGACGCCACTAATCTGGTCGCGCCGCAGTCGCAGCGAGGCTATCTGGTGGTTGCATCGGGTCCAAGTTTCGCCGCCAAGTGGCTGCAACCCAGGCTTCCGGAATTCCTGCGCGCCAATCCGGAAATCAGGATCCGGCTATCTACGCTGTCCGATCATGACGACCTCGAGACGACTCGATTCGATATCGCGATCGCCTATGGCCATCCGCATACTTCGAAGCTCGATGTCGAGCCCTTGTTGGTTGAGCGGCTGCGCCCGTTGTGCAGCCCTGCGCTGGCCACCACGCTCGCGCTGAAGAATCCACGGGATCTTTTGCGGGCCACGCTGATTCATTCGTCCAACGGGCTGACATGGTCGGAGTACTTGAGGCGGGTTTGCGACGAGGAAGTCCGGCCCGACAACGAACTCTGGCTCGATCGGTCGGTCATGGCGATCGAGGCTGCAGTCGACGGTCTTGGCGTCGTACTTGAAAGCGAGGTTCTGGCCGCGGAGGAGCTGAGCGACGGACGGCTTATCGCGCCTTTCGATGACGCCCGGTTCAGCATCGACGTGACGTCTTATTACCTGGTTCGATCGAGAGGCTATAACACCAGCTCACAAGCTGCGATGACCTTTGAGAGCTGGTTGCGGTCCGCTTTCAATGCGGCGAAGCTGACGTCAAAATTGGGTGGAGTATGAGTCGCGCGGAATGGGTGCTTTGCGGTCGTCTTCCATTCCAGCGGCGTTTCAAAACGTGTGCGTGATTCCCACCGACACAAGCACCTGTTTCGCCGAGCTCGAGTCAACTCCGGCACCGGCGATTTCCGCTATCGCTGTCCGGCCCACGTTAGCGCCAGCCGAGTTGAATACGGGTGCTATGCCGTCTCCGCCCGCCTTCTGGAACACGGCCACGGCGAAGAGACTGGTGCGCTTCGATAGCGAATAGTTGGCGCCCAGGTTGATTTGCTGGAAGGTCGGCTTCAGCCCTTCATAATCCGCCTTGCCCGCGTTGTAGATATAAGCGCCTCCCACAAGCAGCGCAGGCGTAAAGCGATACGTGGCCGTCACTTCATAGCTGTCGAGTTTGAAATCGCTGCCGCTTCCGGCGTTGGCGAAACCATTGGCGACAAAATACTGGCTGTTCTTCAGGACGGTATGCGAATAGACCAGACCTACGTTCGCGTTCCCAATCGAATAGGATGCGCCGGCGCTAAGAACCTTCATGGCGTTCGCATCCTGTAGAGCAACGTAGTTGCTCAGCGAACCCACGTAGTTGCCGTTCGACGCATAGACACCGCCCGTTCCGTTCGCGTTCGTCGCGGGCGTGTTGATATCGAGGTAACCGGCTGCGAATGCGAACGGCCCCGCGGTGTACGAACCGGCAAGCGCCCATACGCGGTTCGTCGAAAAATCGCCTGCCTGACCACCGAGGCTGAACATGCCGTCGACTTGAAGACCGTTCCAGACCGGGCTCACATACTTGACCACGTTGTTGATGCGGATCGACTGGTTCAGGTTGTCCAGGTCGCCGAAGTGCGAACCGTACCCGGTCGCAAAGTTATTGCTCGATGGAAACATCCCAACCGTATCGGATAACGAATCGTACTGGCGTCCAAGCGTGATGGTCCCGTAGTTATTCGTCAAACCAACGAACGCCTGCCGGCCAAATTCAGTGCCCCCTTGGCCCAGCCGTCCATTCTGGATATTGAAGCCGTTCTCCAGCGTGAAGATCGCTGCATTGCCGCCACTGAGGTCTTCACGGCCCTTCAATCCCCATCGGTTACATCCGGGCGGCGCACAAGTCTCGGACTCGTATACGGGCCCCTTGCCGGTGTTGTTGACGTATGTAACCCCTGCCGTCACGAGGCCGTAAAGCGTCACGCTGCTTTGGGCAAATACGACTTGAGGCGACGCGATTAACGCGCCAATACAGAACCAGCTCTTTTTCACGGCGATCTCCAGAAGGCGTGTCGAGGATGTCAGGCAGGACGCGTTCGCCATGCTCCGATGGCGGCGTGGGCAAACGCGGATAGGGCGATGGATCGTTTAGATGCGTGTCAGGGACCTGGTCCTACGCACCGAGCTTGTAGCCGTTGCGAGAAGTCGTTGACGGCGCGGCGCTGTCCAGCAGGCCGATGCCAACGGCGGCCGGCGCGGGTGCCGGCGTGACGAGGCTGACCAGAATGGTCACGCCAGCGTTGATCGCCATGGCGATCAAGCCGGGTTCCCATTGTGGCCAATGTGTTCCCCAGTAGTGCGCGGAGAACGGTGCGAGCAAGGTGATGAAACCGGCGAGCATGCCAGCGAGAACGCCGGTTGCACTCGTGCGTCTCCAGATG
>Ga0255336_102279_pt1 | contig 10111 bp, 10 predicted proteins | sample MeOH1_35cm_T3_17_FD_189102 | JGI IMG/M metagenome (GOLD analysis project Ga0255336, IMG submission 189102) | Sandy soil microbial communities from University of British Columbia, Vancouver, Canada - MeOH1_35cm_T3_179 | ecosystem: Engineered > Artificial ecosystem > Sand microcosm > Unclassified ...
GCAAACCATCGACGGCAAGCCGGTGCAGTTCTGTGCAAGCATCGCAGACGGCGGCAGTCCGCAACGTGTCATCATCAGCCGCGCCGATTCGGCGAAGTCACTTGTGATTGTCGAGGCGTTGGGGATTATCGGCGCAATCAAGGCTGAGATCGAAGCGCCGGAAACTTTTGTCGCCAATGCCGTGCGCAAGGCGCAGCAGGAAGGACTGATCGAACGCGCGCTCGCAACGGGCGAAGTGCTGACTACGACGCTCTGATTTCTTACCGCACCCCTCAGAAAGAATGCCCGCCTGGCTTAAAGCAGGCGGGCATTCTTTCTAGTGGTTAGCAGTCTCAGGCAACTTCAGGCAACGTCAAACCCAACGACGCGACTATCACCTGTCATGCAACGAGCGTTCCCGACACGGTCCATGATCTCAGTGCTATGGCCCCTTGCTGCATTTGACTGAAACCGGCTTACGCGCGTTATCGCCCTTTGCCCGCTTGCTCTCGACCACCCGTCGCGCCATCACCGCTGCGAACAACAGCAAGGCCACCGATACCCCCGCCGACGCTTTCACGCCCGTCACGATCTGCGAGCTTTCCCCACCCGCCGCGTGACTTGCCAGCGCGCCGAACGCAGCGACACCGATCGCACCGGCCGCTTGCCGCGCGGTGTTCAGCACCGCCGACGCCGTGCCTGCGCGTTCAGGTTCAACGGCGCCCAATACGGCGGTTGTCATCGCGGGAACGCCGAGTCCCATGCCGGTCGGGATCAACAAGAAGGGCAACAGTAACGCGACTACGGGCGTAGACACATTGACGAACAGAAGCACGGCAAAACCTGTTGCATCGACCAATGCGCCGACGATCATCGGCAAACGTGAACCGAAGCGCGCAACGACGACTCCGCTAGCCAGGTTCGACAACAGGAAACCCCCCGTGAGCGGCAGAAACGCGATTCCGGCTTCTAGCGGCGTATGGCCGAGCACGCGCTGCAAGTACAAGCTCAGCACGAACACCATTCCGTAGTACGTAAGATTCACGCAGATGCCGAACACGATGGCCGAATTGAACGTGCGATCGCGAAACAGCGCAGGCGCAAGCATGGGCGCGGACGCGCGCCGCTCGATCAGCACGAATCCCGATGCCGCCAGATGCGCCACGACAATCCCGCCGATGACCAGCGGATGCATCAGTCCCAGCGGCCGGAGTTCGATCATGGCGCCCACGAAGGCGGTCAGCGCAATGGTCGCGAGCACTTGCCCAGGCAAGTCGATACCGCGTGCTTTTTTCTCCGGCTTTTTATCGGCGATCCATAGGTACGTCGTCAGGATGCCCGCCACGCATAACGGCACGTTGACCCAGAAAATGCTGCGCCAGCCAAACGCCGCTATCAGCAGGCCGCCGGCGATCGGCCCCGCGGCAATCGACACTGCGCCCGCTGCCGTCCACAAGCCCACGGCGCGCGCCCGCAGCCCGTCGTCATGGCCGCAGGACTGGTTGAGCAGCACCAGGGAGTTGGGCAGCATCGCGGCCGCGCCAATGCCCTGCAATGCACGCGCGGCGACCAGTTGTGTTGCATCCATTGCAAAGCCGCAAGCAGCGGACGCGAGCGCAAACAAAACCAGGCCCGCAACGAACAAGCGCCGCGCGCCGAAGCGGTCGCCGAGCGCGCCCGCCGAGAGCATCAGCGCGGCGAAGGCGAGCGCGTAGGCGTCCACCGTCCACTGCAGGCCGGCCACGCTCGCGTGCAGGTCGCGCCCGATGCTCGCGAGCGCAACGTTGACGATGGTGACATCGAGTTGAGAGACCACGAAACCCATGCTGGCGGTGGTGACGATCAGCGTCTGACGGGTGCTCAGTCCGGCGCGTGAGGAGGAAAGGTTCGAGTTCATGAAGACCAGCTTATCGACACGAACCGCTCGACGTTTCCGTGCTTCGTGAAATATGCATTCACGACTTTTGGCGGTCGTGTGTGCCGGTGCCATACCCGGGGAAAGCGTCCCTACAACGCTTATCTGAAATGGTCCGGTTCCGCCACGTGTCGGCACACCCAGTGACTTCGCGAGACAAATTGAAAGCATTTGTGACGGTGTGGAGAACGTATTTAAGAGTTCTCCGATGGATCAAGTAGGTGTCGCTCTGGAGAATTCGCGCGTATCAAGTGGTCTCGTGGAGCGTCATGAGACCTTCTTTGGTGCCTTCAATTACGTCTCGAAATACGTCTCGAAGTCACCGTTTGCAGGTTCACCGGTCCCGTTATGATGCGCGTCGCAATTCTTCAATCCGATCCCCAGCATCGTTTCGTCATCGGTGAAATCATCGAACGGCTTGGCCATGTGTGCATTCCCTTCAGCGACGGTTTGTCGATGTCGAAATCGCTGTCCCGTTCCACTGTCGACATGCTGGTGCTTGACTGGCACGCCACCGGTTTGTCCGGGCTCGATCTGCTCAAGTCGATGCGCTCCGGCATCGGCGAGCGTGTTCCCGTGACGTTCGCTTCGGCGGATGGCGGCGAGAGCAACGTGGTGCGTGCGCTGAGCGCGGGCGCCGACGACTATGTCACGCATCCCGTGCGCTCCGCCGAGTTCGGCGCGCGCGTGGCGGCGTTGTTGCGGTGGGCTTATCCGGCAAGCGCCGCCGCTGTCACTGAGTTGGGTCCATATCACTTCGATTCGCGGCAGCAGAGCGTCACGGTACGTGGCCAACTCAGTTCGAAAATAAGTTGAGAGTTTCAGAAAGTGGTCAATTTTTCGCAAATAGGTTGCGAGTTGCCTTAATGACAAAGGCGTCTCGCTGTCGAAATCGGAAAATTGTTAAGTCATAGTTAATTAGTATAACGAAATTAAAGTCGAAGGTTAGCTTGTTCAATCGTTGATCCAGGCGGATAGCTGAATGATAGGCCGAATGTCGAGTGGAAACAAAAGCAGCGGGTAGGAGGGACACTATCAGTTCGTGCGGGAGTTCGGACGTAGCGAACGGGCGCTCCAGTAGGGGGAGCGCGCTCGCTGACGAACGTCCGTTGGTAATCGCAATTTCAGAGCGGTTTTCCAATCCGCACGTCCATGGGCGGGCGTGCAGACTGGAAAGACGGGGGGCCGAAGAGCAGGTCTTCGGCCTTATGGAAAGCTTCGCATAAGGCCGAATTTCGGTCATCAGTTTGCTGAACTCCGAACGCAGTCCAAACCTTCACATAAACGTCTTGCGCGCAGCGGTATCGTCGCGCCATCGACCTCGCTCAGCTGGATCGGCGAAGTGGCAAAGTCAACAATTATGGGCAATATGCCTATACTAAACGGGCAAATTGCCGATTCAATGAATAAGGGCCATATGATTGCCATTTCCTTCAAGCCCAGCGGCGCGGGGAATCCCCGTCGGAAGGAGTTCATGATTCTCCAAGAACTGCTCGATTCGCCTGTTCGTAGCGGGGTCGACATTGCGGAGCTCGCAGTCGAGCGAGTAGACGTTGCGGTCATTGATCGCTTGGCGGCGCTTGGATTGAAGGCCGACGAGCTGCTATTCATCATTCCGCGCCGGACACTGACCCACCGGCGGGCGCAGCACGAACGCCTCTCAACAGAGGAATCGGATAAGGCGATTCGGCTTGCCAAAATAGTCGCTCAGGCCACTGCGGTTTTCGCTGACCATGATAAGGCGATGAGATGGCTGCGTAACGCGCAGGCAAAGTTCGGCGGGCGCACCGCGCTAGACATGGTGAGCACTGAGCATGGCGCTCGGCTGGTGGAGGAGGCCCTAGTCCAGATCGACGAGGGGTACTTTGCTTGATGGTCCTGTGGAGAATCAGCAATTATGCCGACCTCAAAGGTCTCGGAGGACTTCGCGCCGCCGGTCGGTGGCATTTCGCCGGGCAACCGGTCGTGTATCTGGCCGAGCATCCTTCTGCTGCGCTGCTCGAGATCATCGTGCATATGGAGATTGCCGGTCTCGCCGATCTGCCGGCAACGTACCAGTTGCCTCGCGTCGAAGTCGAAGAAAGTGCGACTATTGCGGAGATTCCGGAGGAAGGCATTCCGGAAAATTGACAGGACAATCAGGCCTGGTCACAAGACGCGGGGACCGAATGGCTTGCTGGCAAAACCAGTGTGTTGCTTAAGGTTCCGAGCGCAATCAACCCGTACGCGCACAACTATTTGACGAATCCTGCGCATACTGACGCTGGCCTTTTGAAGATCAGCACGGCAATGCAGCAAGACGGCTTTTTCGTTGGTGCCAGGAGAGGCGGTTTTCGCCGCGATCCCTCAAATGGTCCAGATAGTTAATTTATTCGCATCAATGGAAAACCGGTGCGACGTGTCCGTCTTCAGGCGAGGATCATCGCTGGGAATATCGAACGCCACGCCGAGGATTCTCAGCCGCGCATAACGCTCCCCGCGCCGCAATTCGATACCGTCAACCATGCCCTCGAAAAGACCCTCATCGGACGGCGTGATCGCAAGCGCCGGCAGCCGCCACATCACGGTTTGTCCGATGGAAAGTTCAACATTACCCGCAGCGTTCAAACATAACTCGCCGCCTAGTTCGACCCTGTTTGCATCGACTACGCGGCCTTGCCCGACATTGTGCAAGCCAAGCAATTGCGCAACACGCATTGAAGCGGGGCGTTCGAAGACCTCGCTTACCGGCCCTGCCTGAAGCACGCGGCCGTGCTCGATGAGCAACACTTCATCGGCTAGAAGCGCGGCTTCATCGGGATCATGCGTGACGATCACCGTGACCGCCGATATCTCGCGCTGCAACGCGCGCAGCGATTGTTGAAGACGACGACGGCGCGGTGTGTCGAGCGCAGCGAACGGTTCGTCGAAGAGCAGCAACTGGCTATGCTGCGTGAGTGCGCGAGCGAGCGCCACGCGCTGGCGCTGGCCGAACGAGAGCTCACGCGGCAAGCGGCCAAGCAGCGTGGAGAGCCCGAGTTGATCGACCCATAAACGCGCGCTCGCAGCATCCGCGCTCAGCGGAAACGCCAGTTGCCGGGCGACCGTCATATGCGGGAACAAACCGTAGTCCTGCGGCATATAACCGATCCTGCGCTCCTCTGGAGGTAGATCGTCAAGCCGGGTCTCCCCCAGCAATATGGTGGACCTCTGCCCCGCCTCGAGCCCCGCGATCAGTCGCAATGTCAGCGACTTGCCCGACCCTGAGGTGCCGATGATTGCAAGACGCCGTGTTTGCGGTGCCCATTCGATGTCGAGATCGAAACCACCGAGGTGCTTTTTCAACACGATGCTCAGGCGACGATCATCCTCGTCCAGGACCGGAGGTGCGTGGGTGTTGTCGTCGGCGTCATCTCCATTGACGAGTTCCGCGCTTGATGAAGCGCGCCCGTTGCGGCTATAAATAGACAGCGCCGCGCAAGCTATGGCGATGGCGAGCGTGGGCAGCAGCAAGGGCATCATTGCCGGCAATCCCTGGCCGCCGAAGACGACGTAGGTATAGACCGGCAACGAGTATGGGTGATACGCGACCATTACCGTTGCGCCGAATTCACCGAATGCGCGCAGCCATGCCAGCGCCAGCCCGGCGCTGATCGCAGGCCATGCAACGGGCAGGGCGACGCGAAAGAACCGGCTGCTGGCGCGATGGCCCAGCGTAGCGGCTACGTCTTCGAACATCGGATCGACGGCGGCGAATGCGGAGCGAGCAGCGATGATCAGGAACGGCGCCGCGACGAACGTTTCCGCCAGCACGATGCCGGCGAACGAGTCGGTCAGCGCGCCGCCGGTCAGTTGTCCGACCCAGCTATAGGGACCAAGAAGAAACAGCAGCAATACGCCGCTCGTCAGCGGCGGTAAGGCGAGCGGCAATTGCACGACAAAGCCGAGCAACGCCGCCTTGCGCGAATTCGACCGGGCGAGCAGATAACCCAGCGGCACGCCGCCCAACAAAATGACGAGTGACGCGACACTTGCGCTGGCCGCCGATACAGCCACCGCCGACAGCGTCGTTGTCCAGTCGACCCCGTGCCAGTCCGCCGCGTCCACTTGCGGAATGCTCGCGACGAACGGTGCGCACAAATAGATTGCGAGCAACGCCGCGAGCCACAACAACGGTCGCGCTGCGGTCCGTTTCATTGCGTAGCGTCGATCACAGCCTGAAGGGATGGCGGCATTGCCTGGGCGTTACCGGTGATCGCAGGTTTGATTACATCGACACCATGTTCCTTAAGCAGTTCGCGACCCTTCGCGCTCAGCAGGAAGTCGACGAAGCGCGTTGCACCCGGCGAGTTCGGGGCATTGCCAAGAATGGTGAGCGTGTAGCTTGCCTTGGCTTGCAATTCCGGCGCGGGACGAATCGATGGAATCTTCAGGTCGGAGGTCTCGGTCGAATAGAAAAAGCCAGCGTCGAGTTGCCCGGATTGCAAACGTCCTACAAGGGTTTCTTCAGGCAAGACCTGATCCGGATTTTCTGCTGCGCCCAGGGTCTTTTCAACCAGATCCGGCTGGTGATAAAGGTCGGCCGCCTTGGTCACCATCTCGACTGTGAACGCGCCTTTCGGGTCCAGCTTGGGATCGGTCCGGCCGATACGAATACCCGGCTCCTGCAAGACCTTATCCCAGCGCTTCGTCTTGAAGTCGGCGGCAAATTTGCTGCGCGGGTTATAGCCGATCATCAGCGGCGATTCGGCAAAGGTGACATACCACGCGACATGGTCGCCATTGGCCGCGCCCATCAAGCCCGTATTGACCTTCGGGCTCGCGCTGATGAATACGTCGCCGCGCCGCAATTTCCCTTTGATCTCGTTGGCGATCTTGTTCGACCCTGCCGCGTAACCCTGGAAATGCAAGCCGGTTTCTTTTTCGAAAGCTGGGCCGACGCTACGCTCCATCAAATTGACGAGCGAACCGGCATACAACACGTTTACGGCATTTTCATCCGCCACGGCAGCATGGCTTAGCAGCGCGCTAGCCAGGACCGCAACCGACACCATCACCTTACGGATCATCTGATTCTCCACGTTGATTAAAGGCGTAATAAAGGCCGCTATATTACGCTGAGACTTGGTACTTCCGTTATCCCCGCTATCGGGTTTTGCGCGGCTATTTGCCTCGCCTGAGGGCTGTAGTGCCGTTAAACTTACGGCGTGCCTGTGAAGCGACACCAAGCGACACCAAGCTGCAATCACAGCAAAACGTGCGTCCTCACGTCCCGGCGATTCACGCCTTCGAAGGACGCCGCAACCGGAGAGAAATAATGCGAACAAGCGCCCGAAATCAGTTTGTCGGAGAAGTGGCGGACGTCAAGCACGGTGCAGTCAACGACGAGATCTTGCTGCGTGCCAATGACGGTCTTGAGATTGTCGCGGTGATTACGCATGGCAGCGCCGCCTCGCTTGGTCTGGCCGCCGGCAAGGCCGCGTTCGCGCTGGTCAAGGCGTCGTCTGTGATCGTGATGGTCGACGTGGCGAGCAGCCAGGTTTCGGCGAGGAATTGCCTGGCCGGAACGGTATCGGCGGTGACGCCGGGTGCGGTCAACAGCGAAGTCATTATTACCGTCGCGGGCGGCGCGCAGGTGGCCGCCATTGTCACGAATGAAAGCGCGCAACGGCTGGGACTCGCTAGCGGGAAAGCGGCAACGGCTATCTTCAAGGCGTCGAGCGTGATCATCGGCGTGGACGACTAGCCGGTCTTTCGGGCGCACTGCATTAGTTCAGTGGAATAGACCGCAGGGTGCTGGCGCCGCTAGCGGATTTCTGGCGGTCTATTACGTACAGCAAGTGGTGCCCAGGGTCGATAGCCACCCCGCGGGCATCCTCGAAATCGTTCGCGATGACGGCGACCGAGTTGTCCGGGCTGATCCGGCACACCGCCGTCGAATTGCATTTTGTGTAGAGTGCACCGTTTGAATCGATGGTCAGCAGGTCCGGTCCATTGATCTTGATGACCGTTGTGTTCAAGCCGCCGGTCTGGGCGTGATTGATCAAGCCTGAGAGGCTCGTCTTAAGGATCATGTTGTTAGCCTGATCAGAAATGAAAACGGTGTCGCTTTGCACCGCGATGCCAACGGGCTTGGCCAAACCGGTCAGCAGATTGTGTTCGGATGCGGTGTGGGCTGATTCATCGTAAGTGATCAGGCTTAAGCCGCCCGTTGCCGGCGCATTGCCGTTCTTGACGAACCAGCTCGAGAGCAGTCTTCCAGCACCGATGGCACTCAGGCCAAGCCTGCGCCGCGTTGGATCGGGGCCTGACAGGGCGGAGACGGACTTGTCTGCGCCGATGTCGAACACGGCGCCGGCTGTGCCAAATCCGAATCGCCCCACTAGCAATGAACCAGTATCCGCGATAGTCACCTGACTTAGCGCATTCGCTTGTCCCGCTACTACGGGGACCGCCGCGAACAGCGTGAACGTGCTGCCGTCGACCGACGAAAGCACACTGTTGGTTTTGTCGTCCGTAATGAAAATCCTGCCGTCGGCCGGACGGATAGTGATGCCATTCGCCCGGGCATCCAGGGAGGCGCGGATCGGCGCGCTAGCGACTTGCGCCGATCCGCAACCGGATAACGTGACGGCTGCCGCGGCCGTCAAAGCGCTTGCGATTGTTAACGCGTAGCGGGCAAGACGCTTGGAGAAGTGCGAAAAAACCATTGTGTTTTCCTTCCTGACGCGTTGGTCGAAGGCCACCAATATATCGCTTAGTACCGTTTGGGCGGGCATATGCGCGAATTTGTATGGTGCGTATTGCTTGCGCACTGAGTTGGCGGCCGTGACAGCAGCGTAATATTCGGGTGGATATAATGCCGGACAAGCCGCCTGAATGAATCCGGCCCCTGGAGGATGAGAAATGAGTGATGCCAACGCCCATGCAGTCGCGGTTGAAACCATTGCGAAAGCCGTCATATCGCTTGAGGGAGATTTCCTGCGACCGATGTCCGTCGATCTTGGGCAATTCAGCGAGCAACCCACTGTCGTCGCCGATCCGTTCGATCTGCGTTGTTATACGACGAACCGGTTCATTCGCAGTGTCGACACCTATCGCGGGGTGTTGCTGAAAGACCTGATCTTGAAAGCCGGACTGCGGCCTGAGCCGAAGGGCGAGTTCAAGCGCACGGTGTTCATTGCAGTCGCGCAGGATGGTTACGCGGTCACCTTCTCATGGCACGAGTTGTTCAATACGCCGGTGGGAGAACGCGTGATCGTGGCGTATGAATGCGGAGGCCGCGCACTCAGCAGCGAGGAGGGCGTGCCGATTCTATTTTCAGGTGCGGACATTCTTCCCGCACCCCGTCATGTGAAGCGGCTTGCGCGGATCGTGGCCCGTGTCTTGACGGTTTGACTCGCGGCAAGCGGTGCTACAGGGTCCCTTCAAATTGCACGAATTCGATCCAGTTCGGGTTTTTGCCAGCCGGATACTGTCCGATCGCCTTGAGCGCGCCGGTCTGCTTGTCGATGCGATATACGCTCATCTGCGTCGACAACTGTCCGGCTGCCAGCAGATAGTTTCCCGATGGATCGATATTGAATCCACGCGGCTGCTTCTCCGTCTGCCATGTGCCAATTCGCGTGAGCGTGCCCGATTTCCGGTCGACGCGAAACGAGGCAAGCGTGCTCGACGTCCGTTCGGATGCAAACAGGAAACGGCCGTCCGGCGTCAGATGAACGTCGGCGCCCCAGGGCTTATCGCCGGAAAAATCCGACGGGACGATCGAGACGGTTTGAACTGGCTTGGCGGTGTCATTCGCGGCGTCGAAGGCAAGAACATGTAGCTTGCCGTCGAGCTCATCGATCAGATAGGCGAACCGATGATCCGGCGAGAAGACGAAGTGACGGGGGCCCGATTTCGGCGGTAATGCATAGGCAGGCGCTGCATCTTGCGTGAGTTGGCCGGTCACCGCATCGAATTTCAGCCGCAACCACGCGTCGGAGCCGAGGACAGAGGCGAATACATAGCGGTTATCGGGGGCATTCCTGATTGCGTGGGCCATCGGCCCCGTTGGAACGGACTGCTGCGGGTCGCCCGCTAAACCATTCGTGTCGATGCTATTCACGGAAAGTAGATTGCCGCCGTACGATGCGGAGAACAAATAGCGACCCGTAGCGTCGGTGGAGAGGTAGGCCATGCTCTCGGCCAACGGCGAGGTTTTGAGCAGGATCAGGTGGCCGTCCAACGGGTTGA
>Ga0255336_102280_pt1 | contig 10109 bp, 11 predicted proteins | sample MeOH1_35cm_T3_17_FD_189102 | JGI IMG/M metagenome (GOLD analysis project Ga0255336, IMG submission 189102) | Sandy soil microbial communities from University of British Columbia, Vancouver, Canada - MeOH1_35cm_T3_179 | ecosystem: Engineered > Artificial ecosystem > Sand microcosm > Unclassified ...
TGCGGCAGGATCGGTCGGCTCTCAGCCTTCTCGACTTCCTTCAGGATGCTGGCAAGGCGGCCGGTCATCTCGATAAAGGCCGCATAGAGCTCGGCGATGCTGGTCTCTCCGCTATATTTGAAACCGACGCTGCGCAGCGCATAGTCGAGCAGGGCGGCCTGCTGTTGGCTCATGCTTTCTTGATTGAAACGGGCGGATTTCAAGTTCGACAGATTGACCGACTGCATCTGCTTCTGCGCCGTCATGAGCAGGTTTGCTGCCTGGTCAAGCGCCTCGACGGATCCCGGCGCGCCACGTTCCCGCAGCTTCAGGGCGTTGAAGAGCGTTTCCAGCGCGCCAAGTGCCTGGGCGCTGGCTTCCGCCGCCTGCTTGGCCTCCGGTGCCGTGCGCTGGCTGAAGACATTGGCGAGCTCGGTGGCGGCGGCAGGCGGTCCGTCCGCCAGACCTGAAGAGAAGAAGGCGAGGCCCAAGACGAAAGGCACAACGAGCTTCAAGCCCGGTGTTGGGCTATGGCTTCGACGTACACCACTTTTGGCGCATGGCATCATGATCGGCTCCGATTTTCTTTTCCTTTTCCATTTCGCTCCAACGTGTCGCGACAAGGCTGTTGCCGAGGAACTTGCAGAAGTCGCGCGCATAGGCGCCTGCCAGATTGTCAGACAGGCCGTCGGCGACATCCTGCCGGTAGACCGACAGATAGAAGTTGAACATGATCCACAGATTCTTCTCGAAAGCCTCGGGCGGTCCTTTCACCTGGCCGGCAGCCAGCGATGCGATGAAATCGCTGTCGGCGTAGAGCTTGTCGATCATCTCCCGCGCATCCTTCTGGATGCTGTAGCCGTTGGCGGCACGCAGGGCCGTCGAGGTACTGGAGAGCTGGTACCAGGTGGCGCCGAAGCCGATGATGCCGACCAGCACGCCGACCACCGCGCCCACCGCGCCGATCTCGTCGCTGTTGGTGCCGAGCCACCGCCAAAGTCGCCGCAGCCATTCCATCGAAGAAGCCCCGTCCGTCGTCGAGGGCGGCACGATGCACTGTCGTACCACCTGACCATGAGTCCCTCTTATGAGGTGACTCGCGTCCCGAGGCATCCTTCATGTGGATTAGGTGCGATCCGCCAAGAGCAGCTGCCTCGACGCCGCATTGGCGGAGGGGAGGGAGCTTAAAGGCGGGCTATATCGCCGCCGCGAGCGCGCTCGCATGCAGCACCGGCCGGTAGCCGGCGCCGAGCGCCCGCAGGGTCGAAGGCGGGGTCAGCAGGCCGTCGAAACGCAAAGCCGTCGCCGCTGAGGATGCCGGCATGTGATAGCCGTCCACGCTCCACTGCCGCAGCCGGCCGTCCGTGACGAGATAGCTCTCGCCGCCGGCAGCCAGCATCGCCCCCGTCGGCAGATCGCGGGCTGGTGCCGGCAGCGGATGCAGCCGCTTCTCCCGGCCCCTGAGCCGCTCCGCATGCAGCACGGCATCGATCTCGCCAGCCCGCGGCAACGCAAGATTATCGGCGCGGGGCGGCGCGACATGATTGCCGGCCACCCAGTGATTGCCGGTGACCCAGGCGGCGCGGAAGGCCTCGGCCTGCGGGCGGCGGCAGAGGAAGCAGGGCCGATGCCCGGCGGCCAGCGCCGTCGCCTCGTCGAGGAAGAAGAGCTCGGTCCAGCTGCGCCGCGCCATCACCTCGCGCCGGGTTCCCTTGTAGTCGCAGCGGCAGATCAGCCAGGCCTTCAAGGTCCAGCGTTTCGTGGTCAGCGTGCGTGTCTCCGGGTCATGGATGATGCCGCGATTGCCGATGAACAGGCCGCGTGCCGGCGTGGCGATGATCTCGCCGAAAGGGGTGACGCGGTTCTGCAGGGGCATGGCGGCCTTCCCTCCTCGTCGCGGCAGTATTGTGACAGCCGGCGAAACGGACGTGTCTTGGCTATCACATAATCCGCTGCGATGCCTCTCATCGCCATCGCTGGAATTGCCGTGATGGTCGAGGCCACCGGCGGCGATCGATGAATCGCGTTACGGCTGTCATAGATGCGCGATTATATCTTCCGGCCCGCAGGACGGCTCCCTAACTTTTATTTCACGCATCCGGCCCACCGATCACGAACACGCTGAGTACCGATACTCCGAGCACTGGCACATGCCCGCCAACCGGCGCTTGCCCGATCTCTCAGGCAACACGGCAAGGGCGGTCGCGCGCCTGAGGCGGCTCGGACGCAACCGGGATGCAGGCAACGGCGAAAGAGGATGGGAGACGCATATCGTGCAGATGCTGGAACGCGCGCGGCGCATTGCCTGGCCTTGCAAGAGCCGGGAATTCCACAATCATCATTTCGATTCCACCGTCTGGAACGATTTCCAGTTCCGGGACGACGACATCATCATCGCCACCTATGGGAAATCGGGCACGACCTGGATGCAGCAGATCGTCAGTCAGCTGATCTTCAATGGCGCCGAGAACCTGCCGGTGCCGGAGATGTCGCCCTGGGTCGACCTTCGTCTGCCGGCGAAAGCGGAGAAGTTGGCGGCGCTCGAAGCACAGACCCATCGCCGCTTCATGAAGACGCATCTACCGGTCGACGCGCTGGTCTTCTCGCCCAAGGCGAAATACCTCTATATCGCCCGCGACGGGCGCGATGTGGTGTGGAGCCTCTACAACCACCATGCCAATGCGAACCAGCTCTGGTATGACGCGATCAACGACACGCCCGGCCGCGTCGGCCCGCCGATCGACCGGCCGCCGGCCACGGTCCGGCAGTATTACGACGACTGGATGGCGAAAGACGGCCATCCGCTCGGGCCCTTCTGGTCGCATATGCGAAGCTGGTGGGCGATCCGGCATCTCCCCAATGTGCTGATGCTGCATTTTGCTGATATGAAGCGCGACCTGCCGACGGCGATCCGCCGCATCGCCGATTTCCTCGAGATCGAGATCGATGAGGAAACCTGGCCCGATATCCTCAATCATTGCGGCTTCCGCTACATGAAGACCCATGCCGCGACCGTCGTGCCGATGGGCGGTGCCCCCTGGGAAGGTGGAGCGGAGACCTTCATCCATCGCGGCACCAACGGCCGCTGGCGCGACACGCTCAGCGCGGACGATTGCGCGATCTATGAGCAACGCGCGGTCGCGGAACTGGGCGAGGACTGTGCCCGCTGGCTGGCGGGTGGGGGATCTGTCTAGAGACGGATTCACGTTTTAGATCGAAGCACCGCGTGATTCGATCTAAAACGATCCGGCTTTAGGAGTGTAATCCGCGCCGCGCTGGTCTGCATCGGTTGTCTCTGGCGCTGGGGCTATTTACGGCGTGGCAAGCGACGCCTAGAGTCAGACTGTCAATGACCGGAACGCCGCCTGACCCGCTCTCAGGTGTCGCCAATAAAATCCGGCAAGGGAGGGCTATTGTGCACATCGAAGAGCGGGTGCGGCCATGCGCTTGGCCGCGGAAGACACGTGAGCTTCACAATCATCATTTCGATTCCACGGTGTGGAACGATTTCAAATTCCGCGATGACGACGTCGTCATCTCGACCTATGCGAAATCCGGCACCACCTGGGTGCAGCAGATCGTCAGCCAGCTGATCTTCAACGGCGCGGACGGGTTGCCCGTGGCGGAGATGTCGCCCTGGGTCGATCTGCGTCTGCCGGCGAAGGAGATCAAGCTGGCAAAGCTGGAGGAACAGCAGCATCGCCGCTTCCTGAAGACCCATCTGCCGGTCGATGCGCTCGTCTTCGCGCCGCAAGCCAAATACATCTATATCGGCCGCGACGGTCGCGATGTGGTGTGGAGCATGTATAACCACCACGCCAATGCGAACCAGTTATGGTACGACGCCCTCAACGACACGCCCGGCCGCATCGGCCCGCCGATCGAACCGCCACCCGCTTCGGTGAAGCAGTATTTCGATGACTGGATGGCGAAGAATGGCCATCCCTTCTGGCCGTTCTGGGAGAATGTCCGCTCCTGGTGGGCGATCCGCGATCTTCCCAATGTGCTGCTGCTGCATTTCGCCGATTTGAAACGCGACATGGAGGCGGAGATCGGCCGCATCGCCGACTTCCTCGAAATCGAGCCGGATGACGACAAACGGGCGGACATCCTCACCCATTGCAGCTTCGATTACATGAAGCACAACGCCACCCCCGTCGTGCCGCTGGGCGGTGCCTTCTGGGATGGCGGTGCCACGACCTTCATCCATCGCGGCACCAATGGCCGCTGGCGCGACACGCTCAGTGCCGGGGATTGCGCGGGTTATGAGAAACGCGCGGTCGATGAACTGGGCGAGCTCTGTGCGTGCTGGCTGGCTGGCGGGGGCAGGGCGTAGGGCCGAGCTTTCTCGAGGCCTGATCTTTGGCGCCGGGCAAAAGAATGCAGTGGGCAAAAGGGTTCGGTGGACGAAAGACTTCGCTGCGCGTCGTAAAACGTCCTTTAACGACTGCGATTTCAAGTCGGTACCGCCGAGCCGGCCGCATTCCAGTCACAATTCGCTGGCCGGGCATCCAATGCGGGCGTAGCGTTGGTGGCATCGGAAGTCGCTGCGACAAAACGATCACCATGGGCAGCGACAGTTGGGGGCCGTTGTAACTTTGGCAACACACTGATTGGGAAACCAGTAGTGCCGATCCAGGGAGGATAAAATGGGCCACTACCTTCTGCAGTGGAGTTACAAGGACAGCCAATACAAGGCGTTTACCGATAAGCCGCAAGACCGGGAAAAGGTCATCGAAAGAGTGATCAGATCTTTCGAGGGAAAGCTGCACGGATTCTACTTCTCTTTCGGCGACTATGACGGTGCCGCCATCATGGAATTTCCCGACAATGAGAGTGCGGCGGCGTTCCTGCTCACCGTTGGCGGCGGCGGAGCCGTGACGAAGCTGCACACAACCGTCCTGATGACGCCGGCCGAAGCGAAGAAGGCGATGGAAAAGGCGCATGGCACAACGTCCGGATACAAACCGCCGTCAGCCTGAAATCGACCGCCGGATGATGCATGACGTGGCATTGATCGTGTGACGTTGAAAGCCCGGATGCGGGGTGAGCCCGTTTGAGTCAAACAGCATCCGGGCTTCGTTTTCCAAAGGACATTCAGGAAATGCGCGCCTGGCCTGGGGGCAGCAACGCCGCCGCTGCCGATCTCGCCTCTTAGATCGCGACCTGCGGAAAGCCGCGCCCGTCGCAGGCCGAGATCGACGTGGTCTCGATCTGCTTGAGCTGCTGCCGGTTGGCGGCATTCGAGGCCGCCAGGTCCTCGGCGGTCGAGCCGTAGAGGTAATTGCGGGCGACCGAGGCCCGGACCTGCCGCAGCGCCTCGTTCTTGCCCATCTCGCAGGCATTCTTATGCGTGCTGATCAGCGCCGTCAGGTGATTGATCTCCGTCATGTCGTCGGCATTGACCAGGGTCGTGCGCTTGGAGATATCGACATATTTCAGGAACAGGCGATCCGCATTGTCCGGACCCGGATTCTGCGGCGAGGTCATGCTGGCGCAGGCGGACAGCAACAGCGAGACAGCTATCGCTGCCAGGAAAGGAGTGGTCTTCATTCGATTATACCGCCGGTCGTCTGGTTTGCCCGTCATCGTCACGGCAGGGAGCCGAGTCGGACTTTCCCCGATCATACACCGCCATGGGGCAAGGCTATTTGATTTCCACCGGCGGAAACCCGCTATAGGGACAGTTGTTACCTGACGGCGCCGCGTTCTGGAGACCTTTCAAATACTGCTTCGCTTCTGCCTTCTTGTTCTGCAACTCGGCGTCGCTCAGGGGCGCCGTCGGCGAACCTGCCGCCGCCAGCCGCGCCATCGGGAACAGCTTCAGGAATTTCCGCGCAAGACAGGTATCGGTGCTCGTTCTGATCCGACCCGTGATCTTGGCGGCGCCTTCAGCCTCATCCGGGGTCATCGGCGACGGGCGCTGTGCGATCTCGGCATATTTGAGGAAGAGCCGGTCCACGTCGTCATGCACAAGCGGCTGCGACGTGGCGCAGGCCGAGAGCAGTATCGGCATCGCCACGGCTGCGACAAGAAGGGAGATCTTCATCGAATATGTCCGCCGGTCTTGATTATCTCTTTTTCACCACCCCTAACGCGGCGACCGGGATGAAGTTTCCCACGTCGACACAGCGAAGGGCTCAGCTGCCGCAACGATGATCCGTTTAGTCGATTTTGACTTGTGGAAATTCATGCCCGGCACAGCCGCTCGGCATCGGCGTCTTTTGCAGCTTCCTGAGGATCTGGCGGCCCTCGGCGCTCGCCTGGGGCCAGTTCGCGTCGTTTTTGTCGATTGTCAGAGTCGCCATGAGATATGGGTCAAGTATCGACCGGTTCTTCGCCAATAAGCATGGATCGCCGCCTTCGGAGAGCCGTTTAGCCTGCGTGGCAAGGTCCAACTCATCCTCGATTGTCGCCGGCGAAGGTCGTTGGGCGATTTCAAGGTACTTCAGGAAGAGGCGATCCGCGTCATCATGGGCGGCGGGCTGCGTGGTCGCGCAAGCAGCCAGCAGTGTCGACACGACAAGCGCGCTCGTTACGAAGAAAAGCTTCATCCTGTTTTTCCTGTTCGTCATGGCTGCCAGCCTTCAGGCGACTGGCCATAGGCATAGGCGACCTCGAGCCGGGCCGCGCGATTGGTGTTGAAGACGGCGGCGTTGAGATCCTGGGGGAAGCCATCGGTGCCGTAGTGATAGAGCGAGGCAAGGATCAGTTGCGCCACCCAGCAATCCTGCTCCGCCGCCTGCTGCAGCGCGGTCCTGGCGCGATCGATATCCACCGCCTGGCCAAGGCCGTAACGCGCCGCATAGTAGTCGGGCAAAGTGTGGCAGGAGGTGTCATGGCCGGCTTCCTGTGCCGCCGCGCGCAGGCGCGTGCGTGCCTCCTGGAGATAGAACATCGCCAGGTCCTTGTCGGCCGTTACGCCTTCGCCGAGCGCATTGGCGCGAATGAGGGCGAAGTCGGCCTGGACAATGCCATGCTTCGCCGCCCGGTTCAGCCAGTGCAGTCCCAGCGGCATGTCGCGGTAATAGAAGGTGTTGAAGGCGACCTCATAGCGATAATAGATCTGGCCGTATTCATATTCGCCAAGCGCGTAGCCCTGCGCCGCCGCCTCCTTGCACCAATCGGCGCCGCGACCCGCATCCGGGCTGGCGCCATAGCCGGTGCGGAAATCGACGCACGCGGCGGTTTGAGCCGCCGGATTGCCGGTCCATGCCCGCTCAACCGTGACCTTGAACCCGCCATCCTGATTGGGCCGCAAGATGCGATAGGCACGGGCAAGATCGGGGTCGGCCAAGGCAAGCCGCGCAGTCGCCGCAGGCATTGCATCCGGTTCGCCGAATGCGTCGAGAAGGCCGCCAGGCGCCGGCCAGGGTGTCGCCGTGGCGGCCGGCTGTGTGCTCGGTGGTGTGGATGAGGTGCAGCCTGCGACTAACCAGGCGAGGCCGCCTTCCAGGATGAGAGCGGCAGCCAAACGCAATGACATGAGGTCCCCCGACAGATCTGCTTTGCGCGCAGTGTCAGGCTAGCATGGGCGATGTGATCCGGGCAAAAGCCGATGTCATTCCGCATCATTGATGCGCGGCATATTCATGTATGCGGAGATTGGAGGGGGCGTGTCCGGGAGGGGCCGGAGGGTGTCTCGCCATCGTTCGCGGGTGATGGCAAAGAACGGCCTGGGCGCCACATAGGCCTCAACTACCACTCGGTCATTTTTCTATCTCGGCAATAAGCAGAAGCGGTGATAGAGGATACTGTGACCAATGTAGAAGCTCCCCGCTTCTGACCCGATCTGCGGATGGCCACGCCCTTCGCAAGCCCATATCGACTTGGCCTCGCTTTTGCCTATCATGCATGCTTTCTTTCGGGCGTTGAAAAGGCCCGTCAGATGGTTGATCTCCATCATGTCATCCGCACCTCGAGCATGATTCTGCTTAGGCAACTCGTGTTAGCCGATTAGCTACTTCGAGGGGTGGTGCCAGGTCGAGGTGGGGTGGCGTCTTTTACCTTTTTAGCCGCTAATTTTAAAACGAACTCACGGTGCAAAAAGTTTTCGACGGTGTCGACGATCGTATGCAGTGTCTCTGCACTCGGCGCAAAGCCGCGATGCGCGGCAGCACTCCCTGCATCCGTAATTGTGCCAAGAATATCTAGCTCATCTTTGCCAACGTGCCCATTGTCCAGCATTAGTTTCAGCTTGCCTTGGAATCCTCCTTTGGGGTCGCCAATACAAAGAAACATTGCGCGATCCAATAGTGTTCGGGTTCCTATGGAAGACAATACGATTAAACCACCATTAAGAGCTTGATAGACCTCCGCCATCACTTGTCGAAGAATATCGTCTTGGAGTTTTTTTGACCATTCTGGCTGTTTTCTTTTTGTCACGGGCGGCCAGCATGTGATCTCTTCGCCCCTAATCAACCTAGGCTTTCCAGTAACTGGGTCTTGATCAATATTATCCCATTCTGATAACCAGAAAATTCGGCGAACCGACATCTTGCCACAACCGCAGCACTCAAGAATTTCGTAGGTTTCCGACCAAGAAACGCCTTCATCATCGCCACTATTCGTGTGTGTTGCCTTCTTCAGAGATTTTCTGTCTCCTCCGCAACCATCGCAATGTGCACTGACCGTCACCGTCTCCGGAGCCATTTCTTTAGGTCCAGTTGTTTCCGTATTACGTCCTTGCGTGCCTGAGGCTATCTCCCATCCTGCTGGGGAAATCCCAAACGTTGCGCCCCTGTCCACGCTCTCAATTACGCCGCGCTTCAAAGCATAGTCTATCAATCGTGAAACCCGCTTACTGTCGACGGCCCCAACCATTCCTGCCAAGGGCTCGAGATCAGGCATAGCTCTTTGTCCGAGGCGGTCGTCGTCTAGGAGAGCAGACAGCGAAAGAACTAATTTTTGCAGCTGATGCTCGACATCGGGTAGCGGGCGTCGGCATAGCTCATCTAGATTAGTACTACCGACAAATAGTCGGTCTCTTTTCGAGGTCTCGCTTCTGATTGCATGACTTAATCGAGCTCTAACCAGTGCATCTTGTGAAACCCTGCTTTGAAGCATCGCGAGTGCCGTCCCTGAAATCTCATAGGGACCGCATCGCGGACATTCGATCTGATTTCGCTCTCCGTAGTCACGACGAGTGCTGAGCTCAATTGCGTTTAGGCACACTGGACATTGTTCGAGCAAACTAGGTCTCCTTCACTTTCACAGAAGCAGGAGGGCAAGGCGTGGCATATCTTTGCATCTACTAATAGGCAATCTGTGCGACTACCAGATAACACCGGCTTAAATCAAAACCCCCGACCGCCTTTCGGCGATCGGGGGTGGGGTTCCCGGCAATCTATCGGATAATGTAGGGCCATCATCCGCAAGCTTCGGGTCGTCCTGTTAGCTGCATCCGCTGGTCGAGCCGCAGGTGTTGCACTTCATGCAGGTGCCGTTGCGCACCAAAGTGAAGTTGCCGCATTCGCCGCAGGCATCGCCTTCATAGCCCTTCATGCGGGCCTCGCGCACTTTCTCCAGCCGCTCGTCGACCTGGGCGATCACCGTGCTGCTGACGGAGACGCTGGTGGTGACGCTGCCGCCGCCATGGCTGTGGCCGGCATGGCCCTGGCCGCCGTGATCATGGCCGCCATGGTCATGCGCATGCGCCACGGTCTGCTGCGGCGCCATCGCCAGCGCCGTGTTGCCGGCGGCGGCATAGGCGGCGTTGCTCAGCACCACCAGGTTGTTGCGCACATAGCCCTTCGAGGTGACGCGCTTAACCGCTTCGAGCGCCGCCGGTTCGCGGCCGGGCAGGTCGCCCTGGGCGACACCGGTGCCGACGGCGTCGGGGGCGAGATCGCTCGGCTGGACATGGGCGAGGTCGTTGCGGCCCAGATACGAGATGGCGAGCTCGCGGAAGATGTAGTCCAGCACCGAGGTCGCCATCTTGATGGCGTCGTTGCCTTCCACCATGCCCGACGGCTCGAACCGGGTGAAGGTATAGGCCTCGACAAATTCCTCCAGCGGCACGCCGTATTGCAGGCCGATCGAGATGGCGATGGCGAAGTTGTTCATCAGGCTGCGGAAGGCGGCACCTTCCTTGTGCATGTCGACGAAGATCTCGCCGATCGTGCCGTCCT
>Ga0255336_102282_pt1 | contig 10100 bp, 14 predicted proteins | sample MeOH1_35cm_T3_17_FD_189102 | JGI IMG/M metagenome (GOLD analysis project Ga0255336, IMG submission 189102) | Sandy soil microbial communities from University of British Columbia, Vancouver, Canada - MeOH1_35cm_T3_179 | ecosystem: Engineered > Artificial ecosystem > Sand microcosm > Unclassified ...
GAAGATGCCATCCACGCTTTTGACGAACGCCATCTCGCCGGTTTCCATATTTTCCATGTAGAGATTGATATTGAGGATCAGGTTGCTGACCTTCTGCACTGTGCCCCAGGCAGCCAGTTCGGTTCCGGCCTTCCCGGTCAGATCACGTTCACAACCGTTGCAATTGCGAAGCTCTGTTCCGGGCGCAAGTGAGCACTTGGTCAACCAGACCCGGAAACAGCTCTTCGATATCCGGCCGCAGCGAGACGAAGCAACGCGTCCCTTCCCGCCGGGAGTGGGTAATCCCGGCCTCGCGCAGGATCTTCAAGTGATGGCTGAGGGTCGAATTGGCAACGTCGACCTCAAATTGGCTCCAGGCCAATTCCTCCCCTTTGGCCAGGCGGCAGACAAGAGACAGGCGTACAGGATCGCTCAAGGCCCCCAATATGCCAATTAGGGATATATCCTCCAGTTTCGGGTGTTCTGGCTGTTTCATTGGAGCTCTTGTATCCCGCCTTCGGGGAACAGCACTTCGGCCGCGAGGAGTGCCTTGCCGGTCACGTTCGGTAGTTCTCCCTTGAACAGTGGCGTGATCGTCTCTTGGAGCTTGACCCCGCCTTGCGTTGTCCCCTGTGCTGGTCCGTCCGCATCGGCCGGGGCCGCAGTGGCGGCGAGGACAGCCGCGCCGACGGCAAGAAGTGCATGCTTCATCTTGAAGGCTCCAATTTAAAATAGTGCCGAGCTGCTACTGGTTGACTGCAGCCGGTGGGGTGCTGAAGCTGATCGCCATCCAGCTGTAAGCATTCATCATACCGATCGCGATCGTGAGGTCGTCCAGCTGCTTCCGGTCGAACATGGTGGCCACGGCCTCATATCCGCCATCTGGTACGCCTGTTTCGGCCACACGCATCACCGTCTCCGTCCAGGCAAGTGCTGCGCGTTCGGTGTTGTCGAACAGCCCACCGCCCTCGCGCCAGGCCGGCACCAGCACAAGCTTCTCGACCGTGATGCCCTCGTTCAGCAGTTCACGCGAATGCATGTCGATGCAATAGGCACAGCCGTTGATCTGCGAGATGCGAAGGTAGATGAGATCGACCAGCGCTTTCGGCAGGCCGCTCCGCAGAATGTGACCGTAGACATTGCCAAGCGCCTTGACACCGGCCGGGGTCACCAAGTTGTAATCCATGCGTTGGGTCATCTGTCATCTCCTGAAAAGTATCGAGTATTCAACCGGGCGACAGCACCATGGCGCGGCTATCCCGGTCGCTGGCTGTAGCGAAAACATGCGCACCGTCCTGGGAATGAAACAGTACCGAGATTGGCAATTTTGACTGTACCATCGAGCGACGGCTGACCTCCCTATCAACAGACGAAGAGATGTCCAGAGAACGGATCTTGCACCAGCACCGACTGGGCAAGGCCATCGAAGCCTTTGCGCATATCGGACATCGAGCAGTAATCAAGCTCGATTTATGGGTACGCACCCTGGCTGATGTCTTGCGACCGTTGCGATATCAGGCCGCTTTGGCGAGCTCCGCCTTGACCCGCTGCACCAGCGCCGGATCGTGCAAGATACAGGGCGGCTGCAAAAGCTGCTGGACTTCCAGAATCAGACGACGAACGACAGGATCACGGAACGCCACCCGGTAGAGGCCGGATGAAAAAGCGATCGCGTCGTCGAAATCCGCGGGACGCGCGCCGCGTGTATCGGGATAGATGAAATCCGGCACGGCGGACATTTCCCATGGCGCCTGGATCAGCGGCTGAGCGGCTTTGAAGAAGGCCTCTCCCAACCCGTTCAGCGGGTCCGCGCCACGCGCCCGATGCCGCAACAGATCATCGAGGAGCTGCGCCTCCTGGCTGGCGACGCTCATACCCTGGCCATAGATGGGGTTGAAACGGCAGATCGCATCGCCGATCGGCAGCAGGCCGCGCGGAAAGGCACTGAGACGGTCGAAATGCCGCCGCACGCTCTGCTGCAGCCCGAACCGCAGGATCCCGCCTTCCAGCTTTCCCTGCCTGATGGCGTTGTAGATCGTGGGTGTCCGCAGGGTCCGGACATAATCCAGGAATCCATCCGGATCGGCCGGCGGCTTGTCATCATCCCGGCCGTTGAGTCCCAACATCCAACGGTCGTTTTCCATGCGAACGAAATAGGCGGAACGGCTGCTGTCCGGTGCCACCGGCAAGGTGATCACACCTTTCCAGTCGCGCATGGCATCTTCCGGCAGTGTATAGATGGCGGTGGCGTAGCCGATATCGACACCGATGATGGTTTCCTCGGGCAGCGCTTGCCCGCTGGCGCGAAGGAAAGTGCGGGTCAGCGCGCCGCTCGACGAGGCATCCACCACGAGATCCGCCGTCAGCCGGTACTGCACGTCGCCGTCGGTTTCGTACCGGACGCCCGACGCGCCGGCGCCGTCTCTTGCCGGCAGGATTTCGATGACGCGGCAATTTTGCCGGAAGATGACATTGTTCTTCTGCGCGACGCGTTGCCGCACCGTGAATTCCAGCAGCGGACGGGTCAGCAGATACATGTCGTAATCGCGATCCGGGTTCGGCATGGGATCGCAATCGGGAAACTCGTAACGAATATCGCGCCCCGCGTCGATCCGGACGCCGCCGGCCTCACGTAGATTGTCTGCGATGCCAGGCAGCAGCGCGCCCAAGGCACGCAGGCCGCCCGCCAGCAAGCCATGCAGTTGCTTGTCCTGCGGCGTCCCCGTTCGCGGCTTCGGACGCGCCGGCAGCTCGTCGCGCTCCAGGACGACCACCTGTTCGAAATGATTGGCAAGCGTCACCGCCGCCGCCAATCCGCCCATGCCGGCACCGATGACGACGGCCTGCTTGCCGATGAAAGAATGTGACATCACCATCTCCATGAATTTTTATTCGCTGACGATCGGATGAAGAAAGCAGAGCCGACGATCACCCGCATGAAAACTGCGCAAGAAGGGTTTGAAGTCGGCTCGGAATTGCGCCGGTTGCTGGTTACAGCGAGAAGATGTGCACTGTCCTGAGAATGAAACAGTATCGAGATTGGTAATTCTGAATGTACCATCGAGCGATGGCTGACCTCCCCATCGACCTCGACCGTGCCAAAAGGACACCGCTGGCTGCGCAGATCTACCGGGCGATCCGAGAGGCCATCGAGACAGGGCGGCTTGCCTCGGGCGCGAAGCTGCCTTCCTGGCGGGATTTGGCGGCACAGCTGGGCGTCTCCCGCGGCACCGTGCGAGTGGCTTACGAACTTCTGGTCGACGAGCAATTTGCGATTGGCCTGGGGGCAGCGGGCAAGCGCGCCGCCAAACCCCCGTCTCTACCCTCAACCCCCGTCCGGTCGCTGGAAGCGTCGCCTCTGCCGGAGCTCTTTCATAGCTTCGGAACCGCGCCCTTAGCGTTCCAGATGGGTCTGCCTTCTCAAAACGCTTTCCCCTTCGTCCAGGACGGCAGGCGTGCTCTCGGCTTAAGAACGCCACGCTCGATTGCGCTGCCGATTCCTTTAAGAATCTGATCTGCCAAAAGGGGTCTTGGCAGACCTGTCGATATCCAATCAGAGCGGCTTAGCCATGCCCCACATGGTGCACTGCTTTTGTCAAGTCTTGGTGCTTTATTTTGGCCCAACCAGAGGACAATTAAGTATCAGAAACGGCTCGATACGTCAGATGTCACACGGGATCTGTCAATTTCGGTGGCTTTTGAGGCGAGCAAACAGGAGAGCGTCATGAGATTGATACCCGTCATCATTGCGGTTTGCTTCGCCATTGCTACACCTGCGGTGGCACAGAGCTACGGCGAAAAGGTAACACCGAATTTCGATCATGCCTTGCCGAACATTCCGGGGAAATCCCTGAAAGCCGTCGTCGTCGACTACGCCCCCGGAGGAGCTTCCCCGGCGCACTCGCACGCCAAATCGGCCTTTATCTACGGCTACGTCGTGTCCGGCGCAATCGAAACGCAGGTTGAGGGCGAAGCCCCACGCGTGGTCCGGGCCGGTGAGAACTTCTATGAGTTGCCCGGCGCTCATCATATCATCAGCCGAAATGCGAGCGCCACGGAGCCAGCCAGGTTGCTCGCAGTCTTCGTCGTCAATACGGACGATCACGCGCTGACGACGCCAGACAAATAGGAGAACGAGCATGAGCAAGCGCCTCGATTACAATCAGATCGCGCCGGCCGGGGTCAAGGCCCTCGGCACCGTCTATGGATATGTCACTCAGAGCAGCCTTCCATCTGTCCTGATAGATTTGGTCTTTCTGCGGGTCTCACAGATCAACAACTGCGCCTACTGCCTCGATATGCACACCCGGGAGCTGCTGAAAAAGGGGCAGAGCATCGAAAGCTTGCGCTGGTACAGGCGTGGCCGGATGCGGGGAAGCTGTTTGATGACCGTGAGCGTGCCTCGCTGGCTTGGGCGGAAACGGTGACACGTGTTGCCGAGACCGGCGTGCCGAATGCGGCATACGAAGCCGCACGTGCTGTCTTCAACGAGAAGGAGATCGTCGACCTCACCATCGCGATTGGGTTGATGAACGCCTACAACCGCCTGGCAATCAGCTTTCGAAATACACCGCAGGCTGCCCTCGATAAGTGACGCCAGGCGCACCAGCTAGTTAGGAGATCTTGGTGAAAATATTTGTTGCTGGCGCCACAGGCGCCGTTGGCTTGCCGCTGGTCCGGGCCCTCTGTGCTGGCGGCCATCGAGTCACCGGTATGACGCGCACCAGGCCGGGGGTGGACCGCCTCCGCGAATTGGGAGCCGAAGTGTCAACCGCCGATGCCTTTGACGCGAAGGCAGTGCGGGCGGCGATAAAAGGCGCTTCACCCGATGTGGTGATTGACCAACTCACTTGGCTTCCCGCCAACCCTGCCGACATCATCAAGTCGATGCCCAATGACACCCGCCTCCATGGAGAGGGTGGCGTGAATCTGCTTATGGCAGCCCACGAAGCAGGGGTTGCGCGGTACATCCTGCAGTCTCGTGGCTTTTACCTGAATGTTCCGGCGGGACAACTGGCGGACGAGACCGCGAAGCTCAGATACGAAGCTCCTGGGGAGATTGGTGCGAGTGCGCGCACTATCGGCCAATATGAAGAGCACGTACTCGGATCGCCTACGATGCATGGCATCGTCTTGCGCTATGGCTTTTTTTACGGCCCCGGCACTTGGTATCGGCCCGAAGGTGCCGTTGCGGAACAGGCGCGGAAGGGTGAATCGGCAATTATTGGGGATGGAAGTGCGGTTTGGTCGTTCGTTCATATCGATGATGCGATCACCGCGACCGTCGCATCGTTGACGGCCGAGTCCGGTGTTTACAACATCGTCGATGACGATCCGCTGCCGGTCATTGAATGGCTTCCTGCCTTTGCGCGATGGGTCGATGCGCCAGAGCCACCGCGAGTGAGCGCAAACGACGCGCTGCGAAGGTTTGGCACGGAAGCGGTTTACTATCATACGCAGCTGACCGGGGCGACCAACAGCCGGGCTAAGGCGCAACTCAGGTTCACGCCACGACCGCTGCTCTGGAAAGATGGCCGGACTCAGGTCGTGGGAGCGCACATTCCGTGATGCCGGACAATACTACTATAATTGCACGGGAAAGCCGTTAATGTCGTCTATTGCCTCCTTTCCGATTGCTGCTCGTTGGCCCGCGCAGCATCCAGATCGCCTTCAACTCTACTCGCTGGCGACCCCGAATGGCGTCAAGGTCTCGATCATGCTGGAAGAGGTCGGGCTCCCATACGAGGCGCACCTCGTGGATATACTCAAAAACGAGAACGGTACGCCGGAATTCCTTACCCTCAATCCAAACGGCAAAATTCCTGCGATCATAGACCCGGACGGCCCCAGCGGAGCTCCCCTCGCCCTATTCGAGTCTGGAGCCATCCTTGTGTATCTGGCTGAGAAGACCGGCAAACTACTTCCGTCAGAGCCGGCGCGTCGCTATGAGACGCTGCAGTGGGTATTCTTTCAGATGGCTGCGATCGGCCCGATGTTCGGCCAGCTCGGGTTCTTTCACAAGTTTGCCGGCCGCGAGATTGCCGATAAGCGTCCGCTTGAGCGCTACCGCGATGAGTCGAAGCGCCTGCTAAATGTGCTCGAAACGCGTCTCTGCGGTCGTACCTGGATCATGGGAGATGAGTATACGATCGCCGACATCTCGATTATCGGATGGGTGCGCAATCTGATCGGCTTCTACGGAGCACGAGAACTTGTAGACTACGACGGCTTGAATCGGGTTCCTGCGTGGTTGGAGCGAGGCTTGGCCCGCCCCGCTGTTCAACTCGGTCTCGATATTCCGAAAAGGGCGTAGCAGTGCTCACGTGGCTGTAATGGAAGTATCCGAGAATGCTGCGGTGATCCGTCTAAGGCTGAATGACGATGCGAGGATGTCCCATGATCGATGCCAACTGGATGCTCCGAGGGCGTGAGTTTGGCAACTGCAATTGCAACTACGGCTGCCCATGCCAGTTCAATGCGCCTCCCACCAATGGTCACTGCAGTGGACTTATGGTTCTTGATATCGAGGAGGGCTATCATGGCGGTACGCGGCTCGATGGCATTAGAGCCGCGAGCGTCTACCGCTGGCCGGGACCGATTCACGAGGGCAAGGGTGAGCGGCAGATGATCATCGACCGGCGAGCAGCACCGGCGCAGCGAGCGGCACTGTTGCGCATCCTGAATGGCGAAGACACTGAGCCGGGTGCCACCGTCTTCCAAATATTTGCGTTGATGAGCGACACCACCTACGAGCCGGTCTTCGCCGACATCGAGTTCGAGATCGATGTTGATGGCCGCACCGCTCGCGCTGTGATTCCAGGTGTGATCGAAGCGCGCGGCGAGCCAATCTTGAACCCGGTCACGGGCGCCCAGCATCGCGTCCGAATTGAGCAGCCCGATGGGTTCGAGTTTGCCGTAGCGGAGATCGGGCGCGGCTGGTCGAAGACAGCGGGTCCAATCGCATTTGAACTGGCCGATTCCTACGGCCAGTTCGCGCGACTGCATCTGAATCAGAACGGAATGGTGCGTTGAAGGCGGCTTTCATCGATGCGATCAGCCGGGAAGCGGCTTCACTGGCCGCGGGAACGTACTCTCGGCGTGTCCAGCTCAATTAATTAATGGTATGATCTACGTTCGAAGGCACTGAAGTGACTATGATGGATGGCATATGATGGCTGTGTCGGCTGAGATTATCTCTCCGTACTGCCCTATTGATGCCGCGTGACCCGTCTGGTCAGGTGAAGACGATCATGCGCACTTTGCTCAGATGCATATGACTCAAAGCGGCGTCGTCCGTTGAACGGGAGCGGCGAACGGGCTCTCGAGGCGCTGCCTCGGCGCGATCGGCAGATCATCGCTGGAGCCCTGACTGCGCTTACTATTGCAGCCTGGGGATACACCTTCTGGCTCGCACAGCTCATGCACATGCCGGGCATGGAAACATCGGGCATGCGCATGGATGCCAATCCGATTACACCCGCGATGATTCCGCACATACAGCCGTGGAGCGTCGCGGAGTTTGGCCTCATGTTCCTAATGTGGTTGATCATGATGATCGGCATGATGACGCCGTCGACTAAGCCGATGGTGCTTCTCTATGCACATGTTGGCTGACTGACGGCAGGCGGCCGTGCGATCGCGAGTGCGTGGTGGTTCCTTGGTGGATGCTTCGTTGCCTGGGCAGCGTTTTCGCTCACGGCAACTATCGGGCAGTGGGCACTCGAGCGCGTGGCCTTGCTCACCGGTGCAATGGCGGTCGCGGCAGACGAATTGGCGGCCAACCTCCTATTTGTGGCCGGGTGCTATCAATTCACAGCGCTAAAAAAGCTTGCCTGTCGCAATGCCATGCCAGGCGACGCCCCAGAAGGCTATGATAGCCGCCGCGATGGTTCCAATAACCTGCCTGTTTTCGCCATCGACGGCGTTCCAAAGCCGATAGAAATTCTCGATACGCTCGAAGAACGGCCCCGCAATGACGCCCAGCAAAACCAGCGTCGCACAATAAAACAGCATGGAGTGAAGCACGCTGCGGAGTTTCGGACAGGCCTTGAAATTTCCCATATCGCATTCCCCCAGACGATAGGTAGAGCGTCACGCTATGTCAGCGGAGCCATCAGTGTCCAGCCGCAAGTCGGAGTGTGGTGTGCTGACAGCGGTCATGAACAGACCGGCCGGTAATCTTTGCAGCGTGCATCCGCAAATCTGACGTACTCACATTCCGCAATGAATCAGCTTCCGCCATTTGAACCGCTCCGCTTGGACCGCCGATGGTCGGTGAAGGGCACGACGCAGCGGTTCTCGGTACGTAACCACTTTGCGGCCAGGCGGCCCGTGTCGTTTGGAGGAAGATCAGAATCGGCGGCCGTGTCGGTTACTTCGACGGCGATCGAAGCCTAAAATAGCATGGCATCGCGTGAACGGATCATGACGGCTGCTTTCAGTGAGCAGAGTCGTAAAATGGCCAACCACAACTTTCGGCATCATGTCCTTTTCGGCAAGTGAATGATCTCCAGCCGTGGGCACTTCAGATCATTAGACAGAAGGAAGTTTGATTTGGTGATCAGTTCCTAGCCACGCTTCTTTTTTTCAGATTTTGGAACTTCCGTTGTATTTGAAGAGCGAGCTCGCTCCTTACGTTCCCATTTTAGCAGCAATTGGATTTGCTGATGGGCCAACGATAGAGCGTCATCTGAAAGGCTCTCAAGTTGGGAAAGCATCTCTTGCATACGCGCGTCTTTGCGCGCCTCGCTTCGTCGAAATGCAACTCCTAAGATCGAGAAGACGTCATAGGAGAGGGCGTGAGCGATGGCCTCTATCGACGTAATCGACGGTACCACTCCACCCCGCTCAATTGCTGAGATCGCCTGCTGTGCTAAATTCGATCTCTGGGCCAATTCCCCCTGCGACATACCCTTCAGTTCTCTCGCCGCCCTGAGAAAGTTTCCCAAGGCGGCAGAGTCAAATTGGCTCTTTCCCCCATACGGTTTTTTTCTAGGCATTGCGCAAGGTTTGGCTGGTTTGCTTGTCTTGACCGCCGATTTTCATTAGGCATTGTCCGAAAATTAAACCACTCGCTTCGCCCCGGTGAGTTTCACCGCGGCACAACCGTCGCCTTTTCTATCCAAAAGACCTACACCCCGAAGCAGATCGCTTTACTTGAGGCCTAAGTAAATTATCTCTTAGTACTACAGAATTACTTTCAATCTTAACCATTACTGCCAAAAGGCTGCGAAAACTGACAAATTGGCTGCGACAACTGACACGTTTCCTGCGAAAACCCAGTCCCTTCGCCGTTTCAGACATCCAGGTTGGCGACATTCAGCGCGTTCTGCTGGATGAATTCGCGGCGTGGTTCGACGACGTCGCCCATCAAGGTTGAGAAGATTTCCTCGGCCTCGTCGGTATGGCTGATCTTGACCTGCAGCAGGCTGCGAGCCTCGGGGTCGAGCGTGGTTTCCCAAAGCTGTTCGGGGTTCATCTCACCGAGCCCCTTATAGCGCTGGATGGCGACGCCCTTGCGGCCGAGTTCCATGACCGCTTCGGCCAGGCCGATCGGGCCATGCACCGGCATTTCCTTATCGCGGGCGATCAAGGCGGCGGAGCCCATATAGGTTTCGATGAAGTCGGCCTTCATGCCGTCCAGGCGATGGCATTCGGCGCTGCGGATCAGCGTCGCATCGATCACATGGGATGAGGTGACGCCACGCAGGCGACGTTGGAAGGCAAGACCACCATCCTGGTCGGCAAGACCGGTCCAGCCGCGTTCATTGGCCGGCGACAGGGCATCCAGGCGCCGGGCAATCAGCTGGGCGATATTGGGATCGCTGGCAGCCTGCGGGTTCAACGCGCCGGCAATGGCCGATTGCTCGACCACATCGACCGATCCGACCTTGCGGATGATGGGCTGCATCAGCGCACGTGCCTGGGCCGCCAGGTCGACCAGCCGCCGGAGATCGCTGCCGGCGATCTGTGCACCGCTTTCGAGACGGAGCACGGCATCTTCCAAGCCGCCGGTGATCAGGTAATCTTCCAGCGCGCGATCGTCCTTCAGATAGCGTTCCGATTTGCCGCGTGCGGCGCGATAAAGCGGCGGCTGCGCGATATAGAGATAACCTTTCTCC
>Ga0255336_102283_pt1 | contig 10095 bp, 9 predicted proteins | sample MeOH1_35cm_T3_17_FD_189102 | JGI IMG/M metagenome (GOLD analysis project Ga0255336, IMG submission 189102) | Sandy soil microbial communities from University of British Columbia, Vancouver, Canada - MeOH1_35cm_T3_179 | ecosystem: Engineered > Artificial ecosystem > Sand microcosm > Unclassified ...
CCCCGTTGATATCCTCGTGAACGCGGCCGGCATCAGCGGCGAGACGTCCTTCGTGGATTTATCGATCGAGCAATGGGACCGGATGATGGCCGTCAACCTGCGCGGCACGTTCCTCGTCACAAAGCAGTTCTTCGGCGACATGATCGCGCGCAAGTATGGCCGCGTGATCAACATCGCATCGCAACTCGCTTACAAGGGTACGCACGACATGAGCCACTATTGCGCATCGAAAGCGGGCGTGGTCGGCTTCACGCGCGCGCTTTCATACGAAGGCGCGCCGCACGGCGTCGCGGTCAACGCCATCGCACCGGGACCGGTGGAGACCGCGATGCTCGCCGGTTTCAGCGACGAATGGCGTGCGATGAAATTCGCGGAGTTGCCAGCGGGCCGCTTCGGCCACACCGATGAAATTGCACCGACGGCATTGCTGCTCGCATCGGAGACGGGCGGTGCGTACTTCATCGGACAGACACTGTCGCCGAATGGCGGCGACGTGATGCTCTGAGCATTGTTTTATCTTTCAGCTACGGGAGAAACCGCATGGATCTGGATCGCGATTTCATAGGCTATGGCGCCAATCCGCCTAATCCGAACTGGCCGGGCAACGCGCGCATTGCCATCAATTTCGTCATGAACTATGAGGAAGGTTCCGAGCCGTCCATTGCCGATGGCGAAGATGCAACGGAGACCTGGTTCACGGAATCGCATGGACTCAATTCGGGCGTGAGCGGCCGCGATCTCGCGGCGGAAGGCCTGTTCGAATACGGCAGCCGCGTTGGCTTCTGGCGCCTCATGCGGATCTTCCAGGAGCGCGGTCTCGCGCTCACTGTGTACGGCTGCGCGCTCGCGCTCGAGCGTAACCCTCAAGCGGCCTCTGCAATCCGCGCATCGAGTTTCGACGTATGCAGTCACGGTTGGCGGTGGATCAAGCATTACGGCCTGAGCGAGGAGGTTGAACGCGAGCACATTCGCCTGGCGATCGAGTCGTTGGCGCGCACTACAGGCGAGCGTCCGTACGGCTGGTATTGCCGTTATTCGCCTTCCGTGAACACGCGCAAGCTGCTGGTGGAAGAGGGCGGATTTCTCTACGATTCCGATTATTACGGCGACGAATTGCCTTTCTGGAAGACGGTCCAGGGCAAGCCGCATTTGGTGATACCCTACTCTTTGACCACGAACGACGGCCAGTATGCCGGCTCGGTAGGCACCGGCAACCAGTGGTTCGAGTTCATGCGCGACACCTTCGACATGCTGTATCGCGAGGGTGCGACGCAACCTAAAATGATGTCGGTCGGATTGCATATGCGGCTCATCGGGCATCCGGCGCGCGCGGCGGGGCTGGAGCGGTTTATCGACCACGTGATGAAACACGAAGACGTGTGGATCGCGCGCCGTATAGACATCGCGCGGCACTGGATCAAGGAACATCCGTATATACGATAGTGCATGGCGAGCCTATACCGATGTCGGGCCATGGACATGCCAGTCCGGACGACATGCGACCACATTCCAATCAGACGCAGGACATGCTAAATACAGCTGGCGAGACTAAGATCCGTAAGCCCCGAAAGACCCGCGACGGCGACAACAGCAGTGAAGAAATTTACGAGCAGATCTACGTCGCGTTGCTTGAGCATCGGCTGGTGCCCGGCACCAAGCTCGCGGAAGAGCGGCTGGCCAGCATCTTCGGCGCGACTCGGGCGCGAGTCCGAGATGCATTAAGCCGGCTTGCCTACGAGCAGATCGTGGAGCTTTATCCGAAGAAAGGCTGGTTCGTGGCGAAGCCATCGGTGGATCAGGCTCGCGATGTTTTCGAAGCGCGCCGCTTGATCGAGCCTGCCGTCATGCATCGGCTGACGCGCGACATCACGCCGGAGAAGCTCGCCCAGTTGCGAGAACATCTGCGCCTCGAAATGGATGCGCGCGCACGTGACGACAAGCGGGCGATCATCCGGCTCTCCGGTGAATTTCACAACCTCGCGGCGGCGCTCGCTGGCAACTCTTCGTATACGCGCAGCCTGCGTGAACTGTCCACGCTGACGTGTCTTGTCATCTTGCTGTACAACGCGCCGATCAGCGTCAGCTGCCGTGCCGACGAGCACACCGCCATCACCGATGCGATCGCGCAAGGCGACGCCGACAAAGCCGCGCAACTCATGCTCGATCACCTCGACCACATTCAAGGCTCGCTGAATCTTGACGTAGTCGATAATGAAGTGGATCTGGAAGCAATATTTAAACGGTAAAGCGACGGCGGTGCCCGGCATCGCCGTACCTTAGCCGACCAAATCCTGATAAGCATGCGTCAGTCCGGCGCAATGCTTCATTCCGTTACGTCAAACCGCCGACGCGCCTTTTCAGCAGGCGCGCGACGGCTATCGCCCGCCGCTTCACTTCTTTCACACTGGAATGACCCCATCCGTTGGACAGGAAGCGGGTTCGGAATTGACCCATGTTTGCCGGGTGAGAGGGAGAGGCAACTATGGCTGCGGAACGCCGTCATTCCACGGAGCTCAAGCTCCGGCTGGTCAAATCGTATCCGAATGGCGACTGCGGCGCGCGACCGAAACCGTTCTGGATGAGCAGTACGAACAATCCGACGCGCACTTCGTAGTCGCACAGCATTGAACGAGCCGTTTTAAACCACGTTGGGTGGGAAGGTGGTCCGCCGCGCTAGCAGAATTGATGGGCATTATTAGTGTAGTGCTTCTGAATTAGTGGAACCAATTGGTCGTGCCATTGTCATGCTCTTTGTTCTGGCGGGAGAGCTTGTCATGAAGACGGCGAGACTGATTGAGTTGAGCGACGAACAACACATCAAGCTTGAAGAGATGGTGAGATCGCAAACCCTCGAGGTAAGAGCCGTTCGGCGAGCGCAGATCGTCCTGTCGGCAGCCGATGGCATGGGCAATCGGGAGATTGCCGCGGCCTTGGGAATCGGACGAGTGCAGGTGGGACGTTGGCGCGAGCGCTTTATTCAGGGCGGCGTCGTAGCGATCGAAGGTGACCTGCCGCGCAGCGAGCGCAAGCCTCGCGTCGATCGCGCCGAGATCGTACGGTTGAGGACGCAGACCACGCCCGAAGCTGCGACTCACTGGAGCACGCGCACCCTCGCCGAGAAGGCTGGCGTCAGCGATACCACAGTACTGCGAATCTGGCAGGCCAACGGACTCAAGCCGCACTTGGTCGATGGCTTCAAGGTCTCGCGGGATTCCAAGTTCGTCGAGAAGCTCGAGGACATCGTGGGCCTGTATATGTCCCCGCCCGAGCACGCGTTGGTCCTGTGTTGCGACGAGAAGAGCCAGGTGCAGGCGCTCGACCGTACTCAACCCGGGCTGCCCTTGAAGAGAGGTCGCGCGGCCACCCAGACTCACGACTACAAGCGTCACGGCACCGCGACCCTGTTCGCGGCGCTCAATACTCTCGATGGTTCTGTCATCGCCCGCTGTGATCAACGCCACCGCCACAGCGAATGGCTCGACTTCTTGCGCCAAATTGAGCGCGAGACTCCCAAGGGCAAAGAGCTGCATTTGATTTGCGATAACTACGCCACGCACAAGCGCCCCAAGGTCAAAGAGTGGCTCGCGAAACATCCTCGTTTCACCGTGCATTTCGTCATGAAACTATGTCAACGTCGGCACAAAACATTGCTGCTGTGGTGTTGGCAGCAAAGAATGCACGTACGGCCTGGGCGATGCTGGTGCGAAACCAGTGCTACCAGGCTAACCATGTGGATGGTCTACTACCGGGCAACAAACCGCCTGGACCAATCGAACGGCATAACCCCTCGGATTTGTCGGATTGACACTGCTGGGCATAGATTGCAGTTTGAGCTTTGACTGCCGGTTGCGAATGACCGCAATGGCCTTTGGTAACTGGTGTCGCGCAGGACCAGCAGGCTCGCGCACATCGCCGCGTGCACCGCAACTCCGTCAACTACTTGCCATAGCACCTCTCCATTTCATCGCGAAACGAATTCAAGTTGTTGAAAGCAAAAGATATTTCGTGCTGGTTCCGGTCAGCGGAAACGCCGTCTCGGGGTACTTATGGCGCGATATCGTTGCTTCCGTAAACGCAGCGCTGGTATCGGCCCGACGGTTTAACAACCTCGCGGCCCCAGCCAACCGGTGCACGCGCTTTTCGTTCGGGCACAGCACACAATTTGAAGGAAACGGAAATTGAATAAGCGCAAGTTGGGTAATTCGGGTATTGAAGTCGCACCGTTTGCTTTCGGAGGCAATGTGTTGGGGTGGACGGCAGACGAGGCCACCTCATTCAGTCTTCTGGATGCGTTCACGTCCTCAGGTTTCGATCTGATCGACACCGCGGACGTGTACGTCAACTGGATCCCCGGTTTCAACGGGGGCGAGTCCGAGACTATCCTCGGTAAATGGTTCGCCCGCAGTGGCAAGCGTGCGAAGGTCGTACTCGCGACCAAGGTCGGCATGGAAATGGGTCCTGGCCGCAAGGGCCTGTCCAGGCGATACATCATCGAAGCGGTGGAGGAGTCGTTGCGACGTTTGAACACCGACTATATCGACCTGTATCAGTCGCATCTGGACGACGCCGATACACCGCTGGAAGAAACGCTCGAAGCGTATGCGCAGTTGATCAGACAAGGCAAGGTTCGCGCCATTGGCGCATCGAACCATTCTGCGGTGCGGCTCGAAGAGAGTCTGCGGGTGAGCGCCAGCGCGGGACTGCCGTCGTATCAGTCGCTACAACCGCAATACAACCTCTACGACCGCGCCGCGTTCGAAGGCGACGCCCAGGCCGTATGTGTCAGACACGGCCTGGGCGTGCTGACTTATTTTTCGCTTGCCAACGGATTTTTGACGGGCAAATACCGTACTGCTGAGGACTTCGGCAGTGGCGCCCGCAGCGCGGCGGTAAAGCCCTACTTGAACCCGCGCGGTATGGCCATCCTCGCCGCGCTCGACGAAGTCGGGCAGCGCTTGCACATGACCCCGGCACAGATCGCACTCGCCTGGTTGGCTGCGCGGCCTGCGGTGACGGCGCCGATTGCCAGTGCAACCTCGCTCGCCCAGCTCGATGACCTGATGGCAGCCGCGCACCTGAGCCTGCCGGACGACGCGATCGCAACGCTGGACGCGGCAAGCGCGTAGGGAGACCCATTGAGGTTCATGGGACAAGATCGCGCGGCTCGCGCATGACGAGTTTTCGTGCGGTGCGTCGCTTGCAGGATGGTATGACAAATGCAATACCGAAACGACGACCGAGCGTTTGCCCTGGCATAACGCATACGGCAGTGTGTCATCGCTTATGAGGAAGTTGACAATGTCAAAAGCAGGTTTGTTGCAGCCTTTCAAGCAAGCGGGCGTGGCGATTTCGCTGGCCAGTCTGTGTCTCGTCGCGAGCATGGCGGTCTTTGCCGCGGACCGCTTCGTGCCCGCGCCGCCGGAAGCCGGTACTGCCGTGCCCCATCAGCAGGTGAAGTTTGGCATGCGTCCATTTGCCGATAACACGTTCTACGTCATTGCGATGCAGAAAGGCTGGTTCAACGATGTCGGCATCGGAATCGAACCGGCACCCGAGGGGCTCAAGGTCAACGACACCAATGCCACCGCTCTACTGCTCAATGGGCAGGTGGACGTGATTAGCGAAAACTGTCCCAACATGCTGCCGACCTACAAATCGGCACGCACGCTCAAGTGCGTTGGCTTCACCGACAACTTTCTTGGCAACGCGATCCTGGCCAACCCGCGTTTGCACCTCAAGTCATTCAAGGACTATATCGCACAGGGCATGAGCTTCGACGCCGCGCTTCACGCTGCACTGGCACCGCTCGAGGGCAAGACGCTGGTTGGTCCACCGCAAGTGACCGACCGGCCGTTCGAAATCCTCGCCTCTAAAATGGCCAAGGTGAACTGGAACCTGCAGGTGCTCGACGATTCGAAATCGGTGGTGCTCGCGCGCGCCGGCCGCGAAGACTTTGTCAACCCCGACGGCGCACCAATCGTCTACTCGCTCGAACAGGCAGGCTGGACCGATATCCTCGACGTGGGCGATATGAACAAGTACGCGCCTGCCGGCCCGGGCTCGCCGGTCGAACATCTGGTGACAGTCGTGGGAGTGGGCGCCAACGGCAACTTCGTCAACAGTCACCAGAACGCCATCCTGCGCTTCATGTCGGTGGTGTGGCGCACTCTGGACGCGGTGAAGAAGGATCCATCGCTGTTCGCGTTGCAGGCACCATATCTGAACAGCGTGGCCGGTACCTCGCTGGACGCGAAGGGTGTTCAGAACACGGTGGAGCGGCTCGATCCGTTCTCGGTTTATGACTACGATGCCACGTATTTCACCGACGAGAAGAGTGTCTACTTCTACAAGAACGCATGGTCGGCCATCATCGAGGACATCGCTGCCAGCGGGATCATCGACAAGGGTTCGGTTACGCCGGAAGACGTCGTCTGGGCCGCGCCGATTTGGCAACAGATGAAGGATTATCAAACCAGGACCGATGCCCTTTTCAAAGCCCTTGATGGCCAGAGCCTGCCGCCCGACAAGGCAAAGCTGCTGAAGCAAGCGCACCAGTACTACACATGGTTCGACTTCCTGGATGCCTATCGTTTCGCAAGCGCCTCAAGCAGCAAGACGTAAGGAGTATTGCGATGATCCGTGGCACGGCATCAGATGTAACAAGGGTGGGCAACCCGAAGTCGTTCCCGCGTCTGCGAGCGTTGAGCGCGGCGCGATGGCGACGCTTTGACCCGCTGGCACTTCTCGGGGTCGTCGTGATGGTTGCGGCATGGCATATCGCCAGCCGTTTCGTGGCAGGCTCCGTGTTGCCGTCGCCGTTTAACGTCGCGAAACGCATCGTCGCAGACTTCTGGCTGGCACGAGAACTGGCCTATTACGGCCTCGGTAACACAGGGCTCTTCGGCAGCCTTGTGTTTACCGGTGTCAATGTGCTGGTCGCCGTGTTCGCCGGTTCGCTGATCGGCATCGCGATCGGCTTGCTCGCGGCGCGCTCGAAATGGCTAGGGCCGCTTGTGCAGCCGGTGATGATGACCGTCGGCACCGTGCCGACGCTGGTGGTCGCACCGTTTTTCCTGATCTGGTTCGGCGTAGGGCGGGGCAGTTCGATCCTGCTGGTCCTCATGTATAGCGCCGTGATCCTCTATGTATTTGCTCAGCGCGCTGCCGATAATCTCGACCCGGTATTCGAAGATTACGCACGCACGCTCGGTGCGAGCCCTCGCCGGGTCATTCGCGATGTGCTGATTCCGGGCACGGTGCCGCAGATTCTCGGCGGGATCCGCATCGCGCTGGCGGGTGCATGGGGCATCGAAGCGATTGTCGAACTGCTCGGCGCGCAGCAAGGCATCGGCAAGATCGTTTCAGTACTCGCTCAGTCGATCGACATCGAAGGCATCTTTGCCGCGTTGATCGTATTGGGCATCGCGGCAGTCGCGTTCGACGTACTCACTGCGACGGTGATTCGACGCCTCGCGCCGTGGAGTCCCGCTGCAATCCGGCATAAGGAGTAAAGCAATGTCTTCGGTTATTGACGGCTCGACGATCACGGCCAGCAACCTGTCGCAGCGTTTCAAGCGTGCCGACGGGCAACTCGTGAATGCGCTAGCCTCGGTCAGCTTCACGATCCCCGAGGGCCAGTTCGTGTGCCTCGTGGGCCCGTCGGGATGCGGCAAAAGCACGCTGCTGCAGATCATGTCGGGTCTGCTCGCCGCCACGGACGGCACGCTGGAAGTGGGCAACAAGCGCGTGACCCAACCAGCGCCCCAACGCGGCGTTGTGTTCCAGAAAGACAGCGTGTTTCCGTGGTTGCGCGTGGTCGACAACGTCGAGTACGGCCTGAAGTGTGCCGGGCTCGCCAAAGCGAAGCGGCGCGAGATCGCCGAACATTACCTCGAACGGGTGGGCTTGAGCCAGGTCGGCCGCGCGTGGCCGCGTGAACTGTCGGGGGGCATGCTCAAGCGCGTGGCGATCGCGACGGTGTTCGCCAACGGGGCGAACGTGTTGATGCTCGACGAGCCGTTCGGCGCCCTCGACTATGTGACGCGCCGGCAGTTGCAGGAGGTGCTGCTCACGTTGTGGGGCGAGGCGACCGATAGCGGCCGGCGCCGTACGGTGATTTTCGTGACCCACGATGTCGACGAGGCATTGCTGCTGGCCGATCGCATCCTGGTGCTGCGTGGCGGCCGGCTGGTAGACGACCTTCCAGTCTCCGCGCCACGTCCACGGACCACCGACAGCCTGTTGCGCGCCGACCTTGTACAAGCCAAGCACACTTTGCTGAATCACCTTGGTCTTGAGCGGAGCCATGCATGAACCGGCAACTTTCACTGCGCGGCCAGCTGGCTGCCTCGGTACTGGTGCTGCTGGCGATGGCGGGCGGCTGGCAGGTGCTGTCGCTGATCTATACAGCTGAGGCGGCACCTGGTGAGCCGTTGGTACCCGGTTGGCAAGTGCTGTTCTCGCACACATTTCAGTTGCTGGCCGATTACTGGCCGGGCGGGTACGGCGTGCCGTCGGTGGCCGAAGGTGCGCCGCGCAGCTACACAGCCGCCGCACTCGCAGTGCTGCTGCATTCGTGGGACACCATGCTGCGCCTCTATGCCGGATTCGCGTGTGGCGCGCTGGGCGGCGCGCTGCTTGGTCTCGCAGTATCGTGGTCGGACTGGTCGCGACGGCTGGTGAACCTGCCATTGCAGTTCCTGCGCACCTTGCCGCTGCTGGCCATGGTGCCGCTTTTCGAACTGTGGTTCGGCACCTACTTTGCCGGCAAGGTTCTCTTCGTCGCTTATGGTGTCGGCGTCATCTTCTTTGCCGGGGTCATCAACGCAGTAGGCAACGTACCGCAGTTGTATATCGACTATGCGCGAACGCTCGGCGCGTCGCGCCTGCGCCTGTACTGGACAGTGATCATTCCGGCGATCTTGCCCGAACTGCGTTCTTCGATCCTGCTCAGCCTGGGTACTGCCTGGGCGGCTGTGCTGGGTGCCGAGTACCTCGGCGCGCAGTCCGGTATCGGCTATATGATCGAATATGCGAGCCAGTTTGGTTACGTCGATCGAATGTTCCTGATAGCGCTCGTGATCGTTGTCTACGCGTCGATCAGCTATGCGCTGTTCAACCGGCTGGCATCGATGTGGCTCGTGTGGACGCCGGGCGCTCATCCGCGCGAACGCAGCGGCTGACACCACTGCTTTTATTACCTGCTACTTCAAGGAGCGACATGATTGAACGCATCGATTCCGGCAAACGCCTGAGCAAGGTCGTGATTGCCAACGGGTTCGCTTTCCTCTCGGGCTTCACCGCGAATGTGGTGACCCCGGGCGACGTCTGCGCACAGTCCACCGACGTGCTGGCGCAAATCGACGAGTTGCTGGCCAAAGCCGGTACGTCAAAGTCGAAAGTGGTGCGCATGAACATCTGGCTCGATGACATGCGCGATTTCGACGCCATGAACGAAGTCTATGAAAACTGGATCGATCCGCAATGTCCGCCGGCGCGCGCGACCGTCGAATCGCGCCTGGCGATCGAAGGCACGCTCGTCGAGATGATGGCCACGGCCGTCGTCGACTGACGCTGGCGGTCCTTGGGCTGATTCCGGTCGGCGTGAAATCCGACCGTCGTCGCATGCAGGGGCGCTTGCAGCATGGCCAGGCGTCTATCGGCGTTCGCGTGTCTAACGGATGCACCGCCAAGGCATTGGAATTTCAGGCCAACGGGGCGAAGCAAAATCGCGCCGGGCGGCCAGTCGCATTGTTGGTTGGTGCTTCGGATCAGCAGTGCGCCCGGTCAATCGTCCGTCCCGATGCCGACTAGCCGACCGGCGCACGGGTAACAACGCAATACATGGTCATAGCTAAAACGAATCGGTAGCGCGCGCAAAAATCGGAGAGGACGGTGCTATCCCGAGCCTCGCAGGTTTTGGGTGCATGGCGCTGGCCTTTGCTGCGCGTTCTTTTGTTAGTGACATGCAGGAACACGTTGGCCACCTGAGCATGAATTGAAGCGATGCGTTGAAAGAGACGCCGAGTTGAGCGGCGCATTAGCCACGTGCCTGTGTCGCGCGGCAGTGGCGGGTCAAGCGTCGCTCCCTGCTGG
>Ga0255336_102286_pt1 | contig 10083 bp, 7 predicted proteins | sample MeOH1_35cm_T3_17_FD_189102 | JGI IMG/M metagenome (GOLD analysis project Ga0255336, IMG submission 189102) | Sandy soil microbial communities from University of British Columbia, Vancouver, Canada - MeOH1_35cm_T3_179 | ecosystem: Engineered > Artificial ecosystem > Sand microcosm > Unclassified ...
TCACATATGGATCGGCTTGCTGGCGATGGCGAGGGCCGCTTCCTTGATCGCTTCGTTATAGGTCGGATGGGCATGGAAGGCGCGGGCGACATCTTCCGCCGAGCCGACGAATTCCATCGCCATCACGCATTCATGGATCTGGGTGCCGGCATCCGGGCCGAGGATATGGGCGCCGAGCAGGCGGTCGGTCTTGGCATCGGCGATCAGCTTCACGAGACCCTCGGTGTCGCCGGTCGACTTGCCGCGCGAATTGGCGAGATAGGGGAACTTGCCGACCTTATAGGCGACACCCGCCGCCTTCAGCTCGTCCTCGGTCTTGCCGACGCTGGCGAGCTCTGGCCAGGTATAGACGACGTTCGGCACCGTCGCGTAATTCACATGGCCGGCCTGGCCGGCCAGGATCTCGGCGATGGCGACACCTTCCTCCTCGGCCTTGTGCGCCAGCATCGGGCCGGCGATGACATCGCCGATCGCATAGATGCCGGGGACATTGGTCTCGAAATGGTGGCCGGTCTTGATGCGGCCCTTCTCATCGAGCGCCACGCCGGCGGTATCGAGGCCGAGGCCATCGGTATAAGGCTTGCGGCCGATCGCCACCAGCACGCTATCGGCGACCAGTTCCTCCTTGTCGCCGCCCTTGGCCGGCTCCAGGGTCAAGGTCACCTTGCCCTTCGCGGTCTTGGCCGAAGTCACCTTGGTGCTGAGCTTGAAGGTCATGCCCTGTTTGGTGAGGATGCGTTGATACTGCGTGCCGATCTCGGTATCCATGGTGGGAACGATGCGATCGAGGAATTCGACCACCGTCACCTTGGAGCCGAGGCGCAGCCAGACCGAGCCCATCTCGAGGCCGATCACGCCGCCGCCGATGACGACCATATGTTCCGGCACCTTGTCGAGCGAGAGGGCGCCGGTCGAAGAGACGATCTGCTTCTCATCGATGGTGACGCCGGGCAGCGGCGTCACATCGGAACCGGTGGCAATGATGATGTTCTTGGCCGAGACGGTCTGCTTGTCCTCGCCATCGACCGCGATCTTGCGGCCGCCGAGCAATTTACCAGCGCCCTTCAGATAGGTGACCTTGTTCTTCTTGAAGAGGAACTCGATGCCCTTGGTGAGCTCGCCGACCACCTTGGTCTTGCGCGCCATCATGCCCTTCAGGTCGAGATCGAGCTTGCCGACCTTGATGCCGTGTTCGGCGAAGCTATGCCCCGCCTCGGCATATTTATGCGAAGAGGTGAGCAGTGCCTTCGAGGGGATGCACCCCACATTGAGGCAGGTGCCGCCAAGGGCGCCACGCTTTTCGATACAGGCCGTCTTCAGCCCCAGCTGCGCCGCCTTGATGGCCGCGACATAACCGCCGGGACCGCCGCCGATCACCACCACATCGAAACTCTCTTCAGCCATGATCGGCTCCTTTCTGCAAATACTGTGCGCTCACGAACCGCGCTTGATCAGCACGGTGGCGCGTTCTTTCTTGGGACCGTAAGCGGTCATGCGGATGAAATCGGGATGCGAGACGGACCGGCCGGTCTGATGCCGCGCCGTCTGGCCCTTATCGCGCGAGATCCAGGGATCGTTGATCTTCACCAAGTCATCGGTGATGTCACTGACCACAACCCAATGCGGCCCGTCGCTGCCGTGGAAGAGTGTGGTCGAGACAAGCACGATCGGGATCGCCCCCTTGGCCATCGCCTGGCGTAGGGTCGCGATATCGGTCTTGCCGCGATGCACCGGGATGCGCAGCCGTTTCGCCTCGGCGAGGTCGTCTTCCTGCAAGAGGCGCATCACGGTGACACGGTCCTTGCCCTCCGGCTTCTTCTCCAGCCGGTCGGTCAGGAAGACGCCACCGCGATTCATCCAGACCTCGGCATCAAAGCCGCGGCGCTCGGCGGCGAGCGCCAATCCCAAGGCCCCGCAACCGCCATGGCCGTCGCCCATGAAGATGGTCGTGGCCTCGCGCCAGAGCTGCAGCTCGAGCAGGCGGGCGATCTTGACCTTGGGGTCGAGTGCATTCATCGCCATCATCAGCGATGAGGGGCCGCAGGTGAATCCGGTGGATTGGTTGTAATAGGCGACTTTGCGCTTAGCCGGATGCTCGGTAGTGGGACGCGCCGCCTTGGCAGCGGCGCGCGCCCGGAGCGGCCGGCTGGCCGCCTTCTTCGCTGCGGCCATGCCGCGCCTCAGACTTCCAGGATGAGGCGCTGCGGGTCTTCCAGGCAATCCTTCATGCGAACGAGGAAGGTGACGGCCTCGCGGCCATCGATGATACGATGATCGTAGCTGAGGGCCAGATACATCATCGGCCGGATCTCGACCTTGCCGTCGACCGCCATGGGCCGCTGCTGGATCTTGTGCATGCCGAGGATGCCGGATTGCGGCGTGTTGAGGATCGGCGTCGACATCAGCGAGCCATAGACGCCGCCATTCGAGATGGTGAAGGTGCCACCTATCAGTTCCTCGATGGCGAGCTTGCCGTCGCGGGCGCGGCGACCGAGCTCGGCGATCTTGCCCTCGATCTCGGCCAGGCTCATCTTGTCGGCATCGCGCACCACCGGCACGACGAGGCCCTGTTCGGTACCGACGGCAACGCCGATATCGTAGTGATTCTTGAAGATGATATCGTTGCCGTCGATCTCGCCATTGACCGCCGGGATCTCCTTCAAGGCCTGGATCGCGGCGCGCACGAAGAAACCCATGAAGCCGAGCTTCACCTTGTGCTTCTTTTCGAAGCCTTCCTTGTATTTGTCGCGCAGGGCCATGACGGCGCCCATATCCACCTCGTTGAAGGTGGTGAGCATGGCGGCGGAGTTCTGCGCCTGCTTGAGGCGATTGGCGATCACCCGGCGCAGGCGCGACATCGGCACGCGTTCTTCATTGGGGGCGAGCGGCCGCGGCACATGCGGTGTTTCCACCGGCGGCGGCGTCGGCACCGCCGGGCGCGCGACAGGCGCCGGAGCCGGCGCCGGTGCAGCGGCCGGGGCAGCCTTCTGCTTCTCGATATAGTTCAGCACGTCTTCCTTGGTCAGGCGGCCATCCTTGCCGCTGGCCGGAATCCTGGCGGGGTCGAGATTGTTCTCGGCCACCAGCTTGCGCACGGCCGGCGCGAGATCATCGCCGGCTGCCGCGACAGGCGCCATCGCTACGGGGGCCGGCGCCGCAGCGGCCGTAGTACCGCTGCCACCGATCAGGCCAACCGTGGCGCCAACCGCCACGACGGAGCCCGCCGGGGCAACGATGTCGCTCAGCGTGCCGGCGGTCGGGGCAAAGACTTCCAGCGTCACCTTGTCGGTTTCCAGTTCGAGCAGGGCCTCGCCTTCCTTCACGGCGTCGCCGACCTGCTTCATCCATTTGGCGACCGTGCCTTCGACCACGGATTCGCCGAGCGCCGGCACCACGACCGGCGTGCCGGCCTTGGCAGCCGCTGCCGGGGCTGCCACCTTGGCTGGCGCGGCCGATGCCGCGGCCGGCTTCGCCGCCGGTGTCGCAGCTGGGGCGGCGCTGCCATTGGCCTTGCCGCCCGCCGCGCCATCGGCGATCTGGCCCACCACGGTGCCGACCGCCACGACGGAACCGGCCGGAGAAGCGATCTCGCCCAAAGTGCCGTTGGCGGTGGCGAAGACTTCCAGTGTCACCTTATCGGTCTCCAGTTCCAGCAAGGCCTCATCGACCTTCACCGGATCGCCAACCTGCTTCATCCACTTCGCGACCGTCGCTTCCGTCACCGATTCACCGAGAGCCGGAACGACAATGGGCGTTGCCATCTTTCACCTCGTTTTTGGGCGCGCCCCGCACGGGCTGCGCCGATCTTTCCCGCCGACCCCGTCGGCCTCGAACGAAGACCGCCGGACTTGCCGGCGGTCCTTCAACTCACTTAACCGCGACCATGCAAGGTCAGCGCCTGGTCGACCAGCTTGGCCTGCTCCTGCAGGTGGCGGCGCAGGAGACCGGTCGCCGGCGAAGCCGAGGCCGGCCGGCCGGCATAGATCAGGCGCGGCTGGCGATGGCCGTTGCTTTCCATGACGCTTTCGATCTCCGGATTGACGAAGGTCCAGGCGCCCATGTTCTTGGGCTCTTCCTGGCACCAGACGATTTCCGCCTTGGGGAAACGCTGCAATTCGGTCGCCAGCGACTTGTGTGCGAAGGGATAGAGCTGTTCGACGCGCAGGATGTAGATGTCCTTGATGCCGCGCTTCTCGCGTTCCTCGAAGAGGTCGTAATAGACCTTGCCGGTGCACAGCACGACGCGCTTGACGTCCTTGTCGGGCCCGAGATTCTTGCCGTCGTCCCAGAGCAGGCGATGGAAGCTGGTGCCGGGGCCGAATTCGCTGAGCTTCGACACCGCGAGCTTGTGACGCAGCAGCGATTTCGGCGTCATCATGATCAGCGGCTTGCGGAAGTTGCGGTTGATCTGGCGCCGCAGCACATGGAAGTAGTTGGCCGGGGTGGTGGCGTTGACCACCTGCATATTGTCCTCGGCGCAGGCCTGCAGGTAGCGCTCCAGGCGGGCCGAGCTGTGTTCCGGTCCCTGGCCCTCATAGCCATGGGGCAGCAGCATGACGAGGCCCGACATGCGCAGCCACTTGCTTTCGCCCGAAGTGATGAACTGGTCGATGATGACCTGGGCACCATTGGCGAAATCACCGAACTGCGCTTCCCACAGCACCAGCGCCCGCGGCTCGGCCAGCGAGAAGCCATATTCGAAGCCGAGCACGCCGGCTTCCGAAAGCGGGCTGTCGATCACCTCGAAGCGTGCCTGGTTCGGTGTGATGTTGTTGAGCAGCGTATATTCGGATTCGTTTTCCTGGTCGATCAGCACCGCATGGCGCTGCGAGAAGGTGCCGCGTTTGCAGTCCTGGCCGGAGAGGCGGACATAGACGCCCTCATTCAGCAGCCCGCCGAATGCGAGCGCCTCGCCGGTCGCCCAGTCGATGCCCTCGCCGGTCTTGAACATATCTTCCTTCTGGGCGAGCTGGCGGGCGATCTTGCGATTGACGTTGAAGGTCGCCGGCACGGTGGTCAGCGCCTTGCCGATCTCCTGCAGCGTCGAGGGCTCCAGCGAGGTCTCGCCGCGGCGCTCATCACCACTGGCGGTGCCGAGACCGCTCCAGGCACCTTCCAGCCAATCGGCCTTGTTCGGCTTGTAGGCGGCAGAGCCTTCAAACTCGCTCTCGAGATGATGCTGGAAGCCCTGCATGATGCTGTCGACATCCGCCTGGGTCAGCGCGCCGTCCTGTACCAGGCGCTCGGCATAGATCGCGCGCGTGGTTGGGCGCACGCCGATCTGGCGGTACATCAAAGGCTGGGTGAAGGCCGGTTCGTCGCTTTCGTTATGGCCGTAGCGGCGATAGCAGAACATGTCGATGACAACGTCGCGCTTGAATTCCTGGCGGAATTCCATGGCGAGGCCGCAGCAGAACAGCACCGCTTCCGGATCGTCGCCATTCACATGCAGGATCGGCGCCTGTACGCCCTTGGCGATATCGGAGCAATAGGGACCGGACCGCGACGCCACCGGATTGGTGGTGAAACCGATCTGGTTGTTGATGATGAAATGAATGGTGCCGCCGGTGCGGTAGCCGTTGAGTTCCGAAAGATCGAGCGATTCCGGCACCAGGCCCTGGCCGGCGAAAGCGGCGTCGCCATGGATCAGCAGGCCCATGACCTGTTCGCGATTCTTGTCGCCGCGCTGGCGCTGCTTCGCCCGCACCTTGCCGAGCACCACGGTATTGACCGCCTCGAGATGCGAGGGATTGGCATTGAGCGAGAGATGGACGATGCGGCCATCGAATTCGCGGTCGGCGGAGGTGCCGAGATGGTATTTGACGTCGGCCGAACCCTGCACGTCTTCCGGATTGGCGGAGTTGCCCTGGAATTCCGAGAAGATCGCCGTGAAGGGCTTATTCATGAAGTTGGTCAGCATGTTCAGGCGACCGCGATGGGCCATGCCGACCACGACCTCCTTGAGGCCGAGCTGGCTGCCGCGCTTGATCACCTGCTCAAGGGCCGGGATCATGGTCTCGCCGCCATCAAGGCCGAAGCGCTTGGTGCCGGTGAATTTCTTGTCGAGGAAGCGCTCGAACATCTCGGCCGCCGTCAGGCGCTCGAGAATGGCGCGCTTGCCGCGCGAGGTGAATTCGCGCTGGGCGCGACTGCCTTCGATACGGGTCTGCAGCCAGGCCTTCTGGTCCGGATTTTCGATATGCATGTATTCGATGCCGATCGAGCCGCAATAGGTCTGGCGCACGGCATGGACGATCTGCCGGAGTGTGGCACTCTCATAGCCGAAGGCGTTGTCGATGAAGATCTCGCGATCCATATCGGTTTCCGAGAAACCGTAGGTGCGGGGATCGAGTTCGGCATGCTTGCCGCGCGGCTTCAATTCCAGGGGATCGAGGCTGGCTTCGAGATGGCCGCGCACGCGATAGGCGCGGATCAGCATCATCGCCCGCAAACTGTCGAGGGCTGCCTTCTGGCGGTCGCGCGCAGTCAGGCGCGGCCGGGCGGCATCGGGCGCAACCGCCGCTTCATCGTCATGGCCATTGACGATTTCGACTTCGCGCTCGCGTGGTGCCCAGCTGGCGCCACGGATGTCCTGCAGCACGGTGGCTGCGTCATCGCGCAAATCCTCGAAGAAGCTGCGCCAGGACGGGTCGACCGAGGCGGCGTTCTGCAGGTATTTGGCGTAGAGTTCTTCGATGAAAGGGGCGTTGGGGCCAGAGAGGAAACTGGTCTGATCCATGATATGGTCACTCTTTGTCAGCCGGAGCCGCGATCGGGCAGCGGCCCTGTCGATTCCCCTGTGACGATCCTGCAACTAAGAGTGTTAACATTCTGTCGCCAGTTAACGCATTCTGGCCGTCAACGAACTCTGACTTGCAGGTTGCGGAAAGCCGACCCGATCGGCGGCATCCCGCGGCACTTTCCTTCCTCCCGATGCGTCGGCCGCGCAACCCTTTTTTTGAAGGGCGCGCGGCCGATCCACCGGTTGATCTTCAAACTGGGGATTATTTCCCCATTGCCTTCAGCATCGTGCTGCCGAGGCTGGCGGGCGAATCCGCCACCATGATACCGGCCGAGCGCATGGCTTCGATCTTGTCGCCGGCCCCGCCCTTGCCACCGGAGATGATGGCGCCGGCATGGCCCATGCGGCGGCCCGGAGGGGCCGTGACGCCGGCGATGAAGCCGACCACGGGCTTTTTCTTCTTCGAAGCCTTTAGGAAGGCTGCGGCATCCTCTTCGGCATTGCCGCCGATTTCGCCGATCATGACGATCCCCTGGGTTTCGTCATCGCCGAGGAACATCTCCAGGCAGTCGACGAAATTGGTGCCGTTGACCGGATCGCCGCCGATGCCGATGCAGGTGGTCTGGCCGAGGCCGGCCGCCGTGGTCTGCGCGACGGCTTCATAGGTCAGCGTGCCGGAACGGGAGACGATGCCGATCTTGCCACGACTATGGATATGGCCCGGCATGATGCCGATCTTGCATTCGCCCGGCGTGATGACGCCCGGGCAATTGGGGCCGATGAGCCGCGTCCTGGTGCCGGAGAGGCCGCGCTTGGCGCGCACCATATCGATCACCGGAATACCTTCGGTGATGCAGACCACCAGCTCGATGCCGGCTTCCGCCGCTTCGAGGATGGCGTCGGCCGCGAAGGGAGGCGGCACATAGATGACGCTGGCATTGGCGCCGGTCTTGGAGACCGCCGCCGCCACCGTATCGAACACCGGCAGATCGAGATGCTTGGTGCCACCCTTGCCCGGCGTGACGCCGCCGACCATGCGGGTGCCATAGGCGATCGCTTGTTCAGAATGGAAGGTGCCTTGCGAGCCGGTGAAGCCCTGGCAGATGACCTTCGTGTCCTTGTTGACGAGAACGGCCATTACCTCAAGCCTCCTTCACCGCTTTGACCACTTTTTCCGCCGCATCGGCCAGGTTGTCCGCCGAGAGGATCGGCAGGCCGGATTGCGACAGGATCTTCTTGCCCAATTCCACATTGGTGCCTTCAAGGCGCACCACCAGGGGCACATGCAAACTGACTTCGCGCGCCGCGGCAACGACACCTTCGGCGATCACGTCGCAGCGCATGATGCCGCCGAAGATATTGACGAGAATGCCTTCGACATTGGGATCGCTGAGAATGATCTTGAAGGCCGTCGTCACGCGTTCCTTGGTGGCGCCGCCGCCGACATCGAGGAAGTTGGCCGGCGCGCCGCCATAGAGCTTGATGATATCCATCGTCGCCATGGCGAGACCGGCGCCATTGACCATGCAGCCGATATTGCCGTCGAGCTTGATGTAATTGAGGCTGTGCTTGGCGGCTTCGAGTTCCGCCGGATCCTCTTCGTCTTCATCGCGCAGCTCTTCGACGTCCTTGTGACGGAACAGCGCGTTGTCGTCGAAATTGACCTTGGCATCGAGTGCCAGCACGTCGCCGGCACCGGTCACCACCAGCGGATTGATCTCGACGATCGAGCAATCGAGCTCGATGAAAGCCTTGTACATCGCGGTGATGAACTTGTTCGCCGAGGCGATCTGAGTGCCCTCGAGGCCGAGGCCGAAGGCGATCTCACGGGCATGGAAGGGCTGGATACCGGTGGCAGGATCGATCGCCACCTTGATGATCTTCTCCGGCGTCTTCGCCGCGACTTCCTCGATCTCCACGCCGCCTTCCGAGGAGGCCATGATGGTGATGCGCGAGGTGGCGCGATCGACCAGCATGCCGAGATAAAGCTCGCGCTTGATGTCGCAACCGCCCTCGACATAAATGCGCTTCACCAGCTTGCCGGCCGGGCCGGTCTGGTGCGTCACCAGGGTCATGCCGAGCATTTTCTGGGCGGCCTCGCGCACGTCATCGATCGATTTGACGACCTTGACGCCGCCGGCCTTGCCGCGGCCACCGGCATGGATCTGGGCTTTCACCACCCAAACCGATCCCGCCAATTTGCGGGCCGCATCAACCGCCTCTTCAGGCGAATAGGCGACGTGTCCCTGGGGGACGGCGACGCCGAATTTTCCAAGGAGTGCCTTGGCCTGGTATTCGTGAATATTCATGCTCGGCTACCGTTATGTTGCCAGTCGGAAGGGCTGGTTGCGCTGCGCAACGAAGGATGGAGAAACAAAGCGCCGGATTTGATGAAAAAATTGTGAAGAAAGCCCAGGGACGTCAGGCAACAGGACATTTCGACGGGGCGCTCCAAAAACAAAGCGGGCGACAGCGACAGCCAACGAGTTGCTGTGGTGCAGCAATTCGTACTCTATCACCTTCCAGGGCGGGTTCAAGCCAATTGAACTTCAAACCGCCGGGGAGGCAACAGGGCTGTCGCCGTCGCAGGCCTTTGCGCTAGGCGCAGATCTGGTCCGCAATTAATGCCGCAGACCAGATATATATTAAGAAAGGCGCGCTTACTTCTTCGCAGCCTTCTTCTTGGCGGCCGGCTTCTTGGCAGCCTTCTTCGCAGCCTTCTTGGCAGCCGGCTTCTTCGCGGCGGCCTTCTTGGCGGCGGGCTTCTTGGCGGCCTTCTTGGCGGCCGGCTTCTTCGCGGCCTTCTTGGCGGCCTTCTTGGCGGCCAACAGGATGGTCTCAGTCATGTTACTTCTCTCCTCTTTGAAGCTTCCTCACCACAGCGATGAGGCCCCTAACGGCCTCGATCGATTTGTTGAACTCGGCCTTTTCGGTCTTGTTCAACTCGATCTCGACCACTCTCTCCACGCCGTCAGCACCGATCACGACCGGCACGCCGACATAGAGCCCTTTAACCCCGTATTGGCCGTCCAGATGGGCGGCGCAGGGCAGCACCCGCTTCTGATCCTTGAGATAGGCTTCCGCCATCTGGATCGCGGCTGCGGCCGGGGCATAGAATGCGGACCCGGTCTTGAGAAGACCGACGATCTCGGCGCCACCGTCACGGGTGCGCTGCACGATCGCATCGAGCTTCTCCTTCGTGGTCCAACCCATTTTCACCAGGTCCGGCAAGGGAATGCCGGCCACGGTGGAATAACGCGTCAACGGCACCATGGTGTCGCCATGGCCGCCGAGCACGAAAGCGGTGACGTCCTCGACCGAGACCTTGAATTCCTCGGACA
>Ga0255336_102288_pt1 | contig 10070 bp, 11 predicted proteins | sample MeOH1_35cm_T3_17_FD_189102 | JGI IMG/M metagenome (GOLD analysis project Ga0255336, IMG submission 189102) | Sandy soil microbial communities from University of British Columbia, Vancouver, Canada - MeOH1_35cm_T3_179 | ecosystem: Engineered > Artificial ecosystem > Sand microcosm > Unclassified ...
CTTCGCCGCCGTCGCCGGCGCCCAGCTCATTGCGAGGAGCCGCTCGGATATCTCGCTCTACGACGCGTTGATCGACAGCTATCGTGTGGCGGGGCTCCTACCGGCGCAGACGGTGCAATCTTAGCCGACGCGCGGCAGAGAGGCCCGGCGAGCAGGCGACCTGTTGCCTGAGAGCGGTGCTGAATCCGCTGGCGAACGCATAGCACACAGTCGCTGCGACTTTACCAAGCGACGTCGCCAGTGAGGATGACCCCAGAGGTGCGCGCGAGATGGGCGACAGGCGCGCCTGATCCCGTGCCGTCAGGCGGTCTTTGCCGCCTGCAGCAGCATCAGCGGATTGGGCTTTGGCTCCGCCACCTTCACCAGCGTGTTCACGTCGCGGTGGCGGAACGGTTCCGCCCGCCCGTGCACGACCAGCGTGGTATCGGAAACGTATTTCCAGCTGCCATCGGCGTTGAAGGTGATATCGAGGTGATAGGCATCGGTGCGGAAGGCGTATTCGAGGAAGGCGGTGGAGCAGATGCCGTAACTGGTCTCGCCGCGCGTGGCGCTCACCGTGAGGCCCGTGTCGTCGGGCTTGGCGCGGCCCGCGGCGAGTGCCACCTGGCCGCGCGGGATGCTCAGCGATTGCAGCACCAGCCCGGTCGCCGGCTCCCACAGCCAGTGGCCGACCTGGTCATGGAAGGTGATGTCCTCTTCCGGCGTGTTGATGTGCACATGATAGCGCAGCCCGTAGAAGAGCTGCGGCCCGTTGGCCTGGGGGTCGATCGGCTGCATGTCGATGCGCTCGATATATTGCCGCCGCTCCGGCCCCTCCGCCTTCGGGTTGAGGTCAACGCCCTTCATCCCCTGCCACATACCGGCGAGCCGGCGCAGCGGCCCGAGATTGGCGAGCGTGTCCGGATCGACATCGGCCGGTTCGGTGAAAATATCCTCGGGAAAAGGATTCATATTATTGCCCCTGCTTTACGGTTCAGAATCCGCGTTCCCGCGCGCCCGCAGTCCCGTCAAAAACCTGCGCTATCGATATCGCCGGAGCGCGGGATCTTCCGCCGCCTCCGCAATCAGAGAGCGGCCGCGATGGCTTCGATCTCGATCACGAATTCCGGCCGCACCAGGCCGGCCACCACGATCAGCGTCGTTGCCGGCGGCGTCCCGGGAAATTGCCGGTCGCGTGACCGCCTGTAGCCTTCCATATGTTCACGGCCCGTCACATAGACGCTGAGGCGGACGATGTTCGCCATCGTCATCCCGTCTTCGGCCAGGATCGCCGCAATGTTGGCGAAGCAGAGATCGGCCTGCGCTTCGCTGTCCTCGGGAATCCTCCCATCGGGAGCGATGCCGAGTTGCCCCGCGGTGATCACCAGCCGGTGGTCCGCCGGCACGGCGATACCGTGGCTGTATCGCGCCAAGGGCGCTCGAATCGACGCGGGAGACAGCGCACGCATGCCAGTGATCCTGAATGGGGAAAGGGCGGATGGTGCCGCCGATGTTAGTCGGGGGCATGACGCTGCGTCAATCAGGTAACGCCGCAGCCGCGTCCGCTTCAAGCGCAGGTGGAAGAGGCATGTTCGATCCGGCTCTCGATGCGCGCCTGCCAAATGGCCATCACCCATGCGGGCGGCTTCGAGGTATCGTCGCAGACGACGCGGCCGAGGAAGGTCGGTTCGAAGGGATAGAAGTCCGCCGTCATATTAGCAAGCAGTGTCGTTTCGTGCACAAGGATGGGATGGGATGGGACGCTCTACCCGGCGTGAAGAAGACGGAGCGCGACGAGACTGGTCCTGTCGCTTCCGTCCTTCAGTCGCTCCCCCTCACCCCTACCCTCTCCCGCGAGGGGAGAGGGAGTTCAGCGAGTCCGATCTGAACGCCATGGCAAGCCGACAATAGAGCAGCAGCCCTGCTAGCCGCCCGGGTGGAGACTAACCGCCCGGGTGCAGGCCCGGGGCTTCCTGGCCTGTCCGGACCACATATTCGGTGTAGCCGCCGCTGAACTGATGCACGCCGTCGGGCGTCAGTTCCAGCACGCGGTTCGAGAGCGCGGCCAGGAAGTGGCGGTCATGCGAGACGAACAGCATGGTGCCCTCGAATTCCGCCAGTGCTGCGACCAGCATCTCCTTGGTCGCCATGTCGAGATGGTTGGTCGGTTCGTCGAGCACCAGGAAGTTCGGCGGGTCGAACAGCATCTTGGCCATGACCAGACGCGCCTTCTCGCCGCCGGAGAGCACGCGGCAGGGCTTCTCGACATCGTCGCCGGAGAAGCCGAAGCAACCGGCGAGGGTACGCAAGACGCCTTGCCCGGCCTGCGGGAAGGAGCCGTCGAGCGATTCAAAAATCGTCTCGTCGCCGTCCAGGAGATCCATGGAGTGCTGGGCGAAATAGCCCATCCGCACACTGCTGCCGATATTGACCGTGCCCTCATCCGGCTCGGTCGCCCCGGCCACCAGCTTCAGCAGCGTCGATTTGCCGGCACCATTGGCACCGAGAACACACCAGCGCTCCTTGCGCCTGAGCTGAAGATCGAGGCCCTGATAGATCGGCTTCGCGCCATAGCCCTTACGCACATTCTTGAAGCTCGCCACGTCCTCGCCCGAGCGCGGCGGGGTGCGGAACTCGAACTGGATCGACTGGCGCCGACGGGGCGGTTCCACCCGTTCGATCTTGTCCAGTTTCTTCACCCGGCTCTGGACTTGTGCTGCGTGCGAGGCGCGCGCCTTGAAGCGCTCGATGAACTTGATCTCCTTGGCGAGCATCGCCTGCTGGCGCTCGAACTGCGCCTGGCGCTGCTTCTCGCCCAGCGCCCGCTGCTGCTCGTAGAAATCGAGATCGCCGGAATAGGTCGTGAGCGAGCCACCGTCGATCTCCACGACCTTGCCGATAATGCGGTTCATGAAGGCGCGGTCATGCGACGTCATCAGCAGCGCGCCATCATAATTCTTGAGGAAATCCTCCAGCCAGATCAGGCTTTCGAGATCGAGATGGTTGCTGGGCTCGTCGAGCAGCATGCCATCGGGCCGCATCAGCAGGATGCGGGCCAGCGCCACGCGCATCTTCCAGCCGCCGGACAGGAGACCGACATCGGCGTCCATGCGTTCCTGGCTGAAGCTCAGGCCCGCCAGCACCTCGCGCGCCCGGGCATCCAGCGCATAGCCGTCCAGTTCCTCGAAGCGCCCCTGCACCTCGCCGTAGCGCTCGACAATCGCATCCATGTCGCCGGCCTGGTCCGGATCGACCATCGCCGCCTCGAGCTGCGCCATTTCGGTCGCCAGCGCACTGACCGGCCCGACGCCATCCATCACCGCGGCGACCGCGCTCTGGCCCGACATCTCGCCGACATCCTGGCTGAAATAGCCGATCGTCATGCCGGGATCGATCGAGACCTGGCCGTCATCGGGCCGCTCCTCGCCGGTGATCATGCGGAAAAGCGTCGTCTTGCCGGCGCCATTCGGCCCGACAAGTCCCACCTTCTCCCCCTTCTGGAGGCCCATCGACGCATCGATGAACAGGATCTGATGGCCGTTCTGCTTGCTGATGTTATCGAGACGAATCATGTGGTCCGTACTGGCTGACAGAGGGTACGACGTCAGCGCGCAGAGCGCTGACAGGGGGTGCGACGTCAGCGCGGAGAGCAGCCAACCTGGCGGGGAATTGACCGAAACGGCCCCTGCCCGGCGGCGCATATCCCCGCCGGAACGACGTGATCGGTGCCGGTTTTACCCTTACTCCCCCGCACTTATCAACCGGACCCTCAAGCTTATGATTTATCTGTGAAAATATCTGTTCTCCGGCAATTCAGCGCAGGGGCGGCCTGCCCTTGCATCCGTCCATCCATGCTTATATACTGAACCATATGGTTCAGTATTCGACAGCCCGCCTCGATGCCTCGTTCGCAGCCCTTTCGGACGCCACCCGGCGCGGCGTCCTGGAGCAGCTCGGACATGCGGACTGTTCGATCACGGACTTGGCCGAGAAGTTCCACATGACCCTCACGGGCATGAAGAAGCATATCGGTGTCCTGGAGCAGGCCGGGCTCGTCGCCACGGAGAAGGTCGGGCGTGTGCGGACCTGCAGGCTCGGTCCGCGCCGGCTGGCGGAGGAGACGGCCTGGATCGAGGCGTACCGCCAGTTCTGGGCCGCACGCTTCGACGCGCTGGACCTGGTTGTCGAGGAACTGAAACAGAAGGACGAGGTCGATGGGCGGAAAAGAAGAGCGTGATCCCCTCGCCGGGAAGAACCGCGAGAAGAATCGCACGGTGGTCGAACGGAGGTCCGAGCGTGAGCTAATCATCACGCGGCGCTTCGACGCCCCGGCGCGCATCGTCTTCGAGGCCTGGACCACGCCCGATCTGCTCAAGCGCTGGTGGGTGCCGAAATCGTCAGGTATGTCACTGCTTTCTTGCGCGGTGGATGCGCGGACCGGCGGCACATACCGGTTCGAATTCGGCCCGAAGACGATGGTGTTCTTCGGCAAATATCTCGAGGTCACACCGTATTTGCGCCTCATCTGGACCAATGAGGAAAGCGAGGACGGTGCGGTCACCGCGGTGACCTTCGAGGAAAAAGACGGCAAGACGCTGCTGACCTTGCGCGAGCTCTATCCCTCAAAGGAAGCGCTCGATCATGCCTTCGACGGCATGGAAGGTGGAATGCCCGATCAGTTCGAACAGCTGGACGAACTGCTCGTCACCCTGGGTACCAGCGCGGCGTGGCCCTGAAGCGGTCGATGAGCAGGATCTGACGGCCCCTCTGCGTTTACCAGAAGATTGGTTGCAGGCATCAGCCCTCCGCCGCTCCCTCACGCCCACTCGATTACTCAAAACCCGTTCATACCATTGATCTAGCTGTGTCTCTTCTGGCCTCCGAGGCAAAAGGCCGACTCACGGGCCGTCAAATTCTTACGGTGTAGTTAAACTCGATGTCAGAACGGCATCCGTGTGAGCCGCGGAGGACGATGTTGCGGGTCTGTAGAAGCCATGACGAAGGCGGGACGACCGAAGAGTCGCCCCGCCCTTTCATATGCGATCGGTCCCCGATCGCTCTACTTCGCGGCCTGCTCGATTGCGTTGGCCAAGCCATCCGGATCGGTCAGGAACGGGGTGTGGCCGGTTTGCAGGGTGTATTCGACGCGTACCGGCGTGCTGGCGACCATCTGCGCCTGGAAGGCGGGGCTGATGACCTGGTCAAAGGCCGTGTGGATATAGACCTTATCGACCTTGCCGAACTTGGCGCTGGTCACCTTCACTGGCGTCGCCAGCGGGGCCAACGGCTCATCAAGGATCAGATCCGGGATCGCCTTTCGCAAAGCATCCGGCCCCCCATTGGCGAAGAGGTCAGCACGCGCCGCATACTCGACAGAGGCAATCCCCTTCTCCTTGTCGATCTGCAGGTGCGGACCGATCTTGGCGTCGCGATCCTGCTGGGCCATGGACACCAGTGAATCCCCGTCATGCGGCAGGTAAGCGGCGGCATAGACCAGCGTCTTGATTTTCTTGGGCGCTTCCTCGGCCGCGGCGGAGATGACGATGCCGGCGAAGCTGTGGCCGACAACAATGGCGGGACGCTTGGTTGTACCCAGAGCCTTTACGACGGTATCGCGATAGAGGTCCAGGCTGACTTTGTCGGGAGCCATCGGGTTGCCCGGGCGGCCTGGCAGGTCAACGGTCACAACCTTATAGCCGTCCTTTTCCAGCTTCGCCGTGACGTGACCCCAGACCTGGGCGTCCTCGAAGGCGCCATGGACCAGGACGATCGGCGGCGTTTCTGCAGCCATGGCGTTTGCGCCAAATGCCAAGACCGACGTGGCGAGAGCAGCAATAAACATCTTCATTTTCGTAATTCCTCTAAGCTTTTCAGCACCCGCATTGATGCGACGAGGAGTGAATTGGTGGCGAGAGCTGCATCGCGCCATTCCATGGCCTCCGGTTTACATGATCGATCGTCCGGATTTTTCCGTTGGGAACGGCCTGAGGGCCACACGGTTGTTAGCAACACGTGCCCCCGCCACGGATCGAGACGGCAGTCCACAGGAGGATCGGACACCCGGGAGGATCGGATGCCCCGGGAAAGGCGCAGCCGGCCCCTGGTTGGGCCAGGCTCCCCTAGCTCGCCAGCACCCCGTTCTGCATCGCCCGCTGGATGCCTCCCGCTACGACTGCTGGCTCCTGGCCTCGCTGGGCGCATAGCCGAAATGGGCCTTGAACGCACGGCTGAACGCCGCGTCCGAAGCGTATCCGCTGCGAGAGGCCGCTTCCGTCACTTTCAGTCCGCCGCTGCGGAGCAGGTCGGCGGCTATCGTCAGACGCCATCGCGACAGATAGCGGAGCGGCGGCTCGCCGACGGCAGCCGTGAACCGCTCGGCAAAAAGAGAGCGCGACATTCTGGCGATCTCGGCCAGCGACTGCACCGTCCAGCGCCGGAAGGGATCGGTATGCATCGCGCTCAGGACCCGCCCAATCCGTTCCTCACCCAATCCGCCGAGCCAACCCATACGGTTCGCCTCGCCCGCTGCCCAGCTGCGCAGCGTTCGAATGACCAGCAGGTCGATCAGTCGGGAGATCATCAGCGACGAGCCAGGATTTGCTTGCTGTGCCTCCGCGACCAGGAAGCGAGATATTGCGGCGAGCCAGGGGGGCGCACCAGCGTCGCCCCGAGGGATATGGATCAAGGGTGGAAGCGCCGACATGACCGCTGGAAGCGGGCTTCCCTCGAAGCTGAAAAAACCTCCGACCAATTGGCTGACCGGTCCGTTACCGCCATGTCGCAACACCAGCTCGTCCCGGTCGAAATGTTCCGCCGCGACGACTCCGATATTCTCAGCCGGTGAACCTAAGGCATCGGTCATCACATGGCCTTTTCCCAACGGCAACAAGACAAGATCACCCTGATTGACCCATGTTGGTCTTTCGCCGGCCGGCGCTACCCAGACCCCACCTGTCTCGACGAAATGAAAATGGGCGGGGCCGGGCTGAAACTGGAGCCCCCAAGGTTCGCCGAGAAACGCGGTGTAGACCAGTTCTCCACGCAGCCGGATCAGCGTCAGCACCTCTGACAGCACGTCATTGCGCGCCGCCGACATCCCGAAATCCTGCGTCATTCCGGACGATCCATCATGTATTCCGGAGATCGTGGCATGTCCGGGTCTCCTCCCTTCGGCTCGTTTTTGCCCATCGGATCCCCCGAAATTACCAGCAAAAAACGCGAAGGAACAATGGAATGGCCGCTGAAAACTCTGTATCGAACCCGTCCTCGGACATCGACGGCATGGCTGCAGAAAAGCCGCCCGTCATCCTCGTTCATGGCGCCTTTGCGAGCGGTTTCGTTTGGGGGCATATACGCGCCTGGTCTGGACCAATGAGGAAAGTGCCGATGGCGCAATCACCACGGTGACCTTCGCGGAAACTGACGGCCAGACGCTGCTGGTCTTGAGCGAAGTCTATCCCTCCAAGGAAGCGCTCGATCAGTCCTTCGAGGGCATGGAAGGTGGAATGCCCGAGCAGTTCGATCAGCTGGACGCGCTGCTTGTCAGCCTGAATGCAAGCACGGGCCGATCTTAACGCCAGAGACGCTGCGGCGTTGATGGCCGCGCCCCGCTTTCCGGAGTCAAATAACAAGGATTGACATACCATCCTACTAGTTGGTAGGAAGTGGCATGAGCAATTTATCGAATAAGGCTGACGACATTCTTCGTTGTGCCCGCGCCTTACTGATCAAGGGCGGCTACAACAGTTTCAGCTACGCCGATATTTCCGATGTGGTCGGCATTCGCAAGGCGAGCATTCACCACCACTTTCCCGGCAAGTCAGATCTCGTCCGCACGGTCGTTGCTCGGTATCGGGAGGAGGCTGAAGCCGGGATCGCCGAACTGGAACGAAATGTCCCCGACCCGCTCGAACAACTGCGCGCTTATGTCGGCTATTGGGAAACATGTATCGTTGAGGCATCACATCCGTTCTGTGTCTGCGCCTTGCTCGCCAGCGAAATCCAGGTTCTTCCCGAAGAAGTCGCTCTGGAAGTGCGCGCGCATTTTCGACGGCTCTCGGACTGGCTCACTTCCGTCCTCGAGCGCGGCGCCGTAACAGGCCGCTTCGCGCTGACCGGGACCGCCAAGAGCAATGCTGAAATGTTCATGGCCACCGTCCATGGCGCCATGCTTTCTGCCCGCGCCTACGGCGACGCAACGGCTTTTGGCGCGATAACCCGTCCCTTGCTGGAGCGCATCGCCGTCTAAAATTGGAGCTTCGTTTCCGGTGGAGACATGACACTAATACCTACCAACTAGTAGGTAGCATTCACCTCAACGCCCCCTTCCATGAGATGAGAAAGGCAATGTCTTATGTTCGGAATTTCTCCGCTAGGCTGGATCCATACGGCCGGCAGCCTGCCAGCCATTCCCGTGGCGATTTACATGCTTGCCCGGCATGGGCGGATCACGCCCCGGTCCCGACTGGGTGCCATTTACTTTGTTTCCATGCTCATCGGCGCTGCGACGGTATTCCTCGTTGCCCACCAACCGGTCAGCTATGGCATCGGCGCCGCGACCATCCTGCTCCTACTTGTCGGTTATGGGGTCGAGCGCATTCTGGGGTCGGCGCGCGCAGCCAGATACATTGAAACCATCTGTCTCAGCCTCAGTGCGTTTCTTTTGATGCTGCCAACCATCACCGAAATCCTGCGCCGCGTTCCGGACGGCCACCCCTTTGTCACCGATTTGAAATCGCCGCTGCTGCTCGACGCTCAGGGTACGCTGCTGGTTCTTCTCCTCATCGGCCTTACCGCGCAAATCATCTATCTAGCAAGGCGGGGTAACAGCGCCGCGAAATAGTCGTTTCATCACATCGCCTGCGGCAATCGTTCTCTCAGCCAGTTACCACGGACAAAGAACCGAACGATCATCCCCGCGAGTCATGACTCACGGAAAAGGCGGCAAAGCCATGCTATTGCCGCCTTTTGTCAGCCGACGCCCCTTCGCCCTTATTCCCATTCGATGGTTCCGGGCGGCTTCGAGGTGTAGTCGTAGACGACGCGGTTGATGCCCTTGACCTCGTTGATGATCCGCGTAGCGACCCGGCCCATGAAGGCCGGCTCGAAGGGATAGAAATCCGCCGTCATGCCATCGGTCGAGGTGACGGCGCGCAGCGCGCAGACATAGTCATAGGTGCGGCCGTCGCCCATCACGCCGACGGTCTTCACCGGCAAGAGCACAGCGAAGGCCTGCCAGATCTCGTCATAGAGCCCGGCCTTGTCGATGGCGTCGAGATAGACGGCATCGGCCTTGCGGAGGATCTCGAGCTTCTCGCGGGTGATCTCGCCGGGCACGCGGATGGCAAGCCCCGGTCCCGGGAAGGGATGGCGGCGGATCATCTTTTCCGGCAGGCCCAGCTCGCGGCCGAGCTTGCGGACCTCGTCCTTGAAGAGCTCGCGCAAGGGCTCCACCAGCTTCATGTTCATGCGTTCCGGGAGACCGCCGACATTGTGGTGGCTCTTGATGGTGACGCTGGGGCCGCCGGTGAAGGAGACGCTTTCGATCACGTCGGGATAGAGTGTCCCCTGGGCCAGGAAATCGGCGCCGCCGATCTTCTTCGCCTCTTCCTCGAAGACCTCGATAAACAGGCGGCCGATGGTCTTGCGCTTCACCTCGGGATCGGTGACGCCCTCGAGCTGGCCGAGGAAGAGGTCGGCGGCATCGCGATGCACCAGCGGGATGTTGTAATGGTCGCGGAACAGCGCCACCACCTGCTCCGCCTCGCCCTGGCGCAACAGGCCATGGTCGACGAAGATGCAGGTGAGCTGGGCGCCGATCGCCTCATGGATCAGCACGGCGGCGACCGAGGAATCGACACCGCCGGAAAGGCCGCAGATCACCTTGCCGCTGCCGACCTGGTGACGGATCTTGGCAATCTCGGCATCGCGGAAGGCGGCCATGGTCCAGTCGCCCTTGGCGCCGCAGATCCCGTGCACGAAATTCGAGAGCAGCTTGGCGCCGGCGGGTGTGTGCACCACTTCCGGGTGGAACTGCACGCCATACATGCGCCGCGTCTCATTGGCGATGGCGGCGAAGGGGGCGCCGTCGC
>Ga0255336_102289_pt1 | contig 10066 bp, 8 predicted proteins | sample MeOH1_35cm_T3_17_FD_189102 | JGI IMG/M metagenome (GOLD analysis project Ga0255336, IMG submission 189102) | Sandy soil microbial communities from University of British Columbia, Vancouver, Canada - MeOH1_35cm_T3_179 | ecosystem: Engineered > Artificial ecosystem > Sand microcosm > Unclassified ...
GCACCCGAATCCCCCTCCCCTGCGTTGCTTTCGAACGCACGCCGCGCTTTGCCAAGCGCTTCGGTCGCAGCACCGTAGTCGCCCAAAAGAGTCTGCGCGAGCGCGATTCCATACCAGTTCGCCGATACATTCAGCGCAGTTTGATCATCGATTTCAGAGCGCAAGCGGCTGGCAATATCGCGATATTCACTCGCCGAATTCACCTGCAGCACGCGCGCGCGTGCCCGCACGAAACCGTACTCCGAACTCTGATGCGGCTGCCGATATGGCACCCGGCGCGCCCGGTCCTCCATATCGGCCATTCGTTCGCCGGTGAGCGGGTGCGTGCGTAAATACGGCGCCAGGCCGTTCTCGCCCATGGCGGTGCGGTCAAGCCGGGCGAAAAAGGCGACCATTGCGTAGGGATCGTAACCGGCCGCGCTGAGCATCTGGAAGCCGACGCGGTCCGCCTCGTGTTCCGCCGCCCGCGAAAACCGCAACTGGCTGTCGAACGCGAACGCCTGTCCACCCATCGCGATGCCCATGCCCAGATCGCCGCTATGGGCCACCACGCCCGCCAGTACGCCGAACAGCATGGCGGCGAGCGCTGCGTAACCGCTGCGCTCGCTCGTGCCCATCATGCGAGCGATGTGCCGCTGCAGCACGTGCCCCATCTCGTGCCCGATCACCGACGCCAGCTCCGACTCCGTCTGACTCGTCGCAATCAAGCCCGTGTTCACGCCGATAAAACCGCCGGGCATCGAGAACGCGTTGATCTGGGAATCGCGGACGGGGAAAAGATCGAAGTCCGGCAGATAGCTGCCGAGGTATTGCGTCTCCGCCGCAGCGGATAACCGCGTCGCGATCGAATTCAGGTAGTCGCGGATGAGCCAGTCATCAAGGTAATCGGGATCGCGGCGCAGGTCGCGCATCAAACGCTCACCGAGGCGGCGCTCGGCTTGCGGGGTCAGCGCGCCGCCGGAACCATCGCCGAGATCGGGGAGCTGGAGCGCGTTCATCGATGACTGGAGGCCCGCCTTTTCACCCGGGCGGTTGGCGAAACGGGTTTCGGCGCCGCCGTAGAGACCGAAGACGTTGGCGTCGATGGTGGCTGCGGGGGTGGTTGGGCTTGCCAGTGCGGTCGTGAGCGGGGAAGCAGCAGGCTTTCCGATGGGTGATTGGAGTGGCGCGGTAGAGGCGTTTGGCGTGTTGACCACGTTTGACGTGTTGGGCGCGACCGACGTGTTCGGCACGTTCGGCACGTTGAGCGCATTGGATACCGTCGCCCCACCCGCCGACTGCGCACCTAAACCCGCTCCCGCCTGCGCGAACGCGCCGGGAGGCAGGGCCACGGTCAGGCACAACACAGCGGCGATTAAACGGTTTGGACGCATGGCAAACTTTTGCTATACGGTCGCCTGGTTGACGACCGCCCATTGGCTGAAAAACGCTGCGAACGGAATGCGAAATCTGCTTGAAAGGCTTATCGTAGCAGCGTGAGCGCGTCTGAACCACTGGCGCGCCGCTGTTATGATGAGCGCCCGTTGCAAGGAGAGGTTATGTCCGGACTTACACATTTCGATGCTTCTGGCGAAGCGCACATGGTCGATGTCGGCGACAAAAGCGAGACACACCGCGTAGCCGTGGCACGCGGTTCAATCGCGATGCTGCCCGCCACGCTTGCGCTGATCCGCGACGGCAAGGCTAAAAAAGGCGACGTGCTCGGCGTCGCGCGAATCGCAGCGATCCAGGGTGCGAAACGGACCTCCGATCTGATCCCGCTATGCCATCCGCTGGCGTTGACGCGGGTAGCGGTGGATTTTTCCATCGATGAAAACCTGCCCGGCGTGTTTTGCGAAGTCCGTGTGGAAACGGTCGGGCGCACGGGCGTGGAGATGGAAGCGCTGACCGCCGTTCAGGTGGGACTGCTGACGGTTTATGACATGTGCAAGGCGGTAGATCGTGGGATGACCATCAACAACGTGCGCGTGATGGAGAAGCACGGGGGGAAATCGGGGGATTGGGTGGCGGGGAGTTGATCAAAGGGCGTTTGCATATCGCCGTGGGCATCGCCCCGTGGCCAAATCACTATCGCTGGTCAGCAATCAAGCTCGTCATAGTCGAGAAAAAAGGCGGTTCCAACGCAAGTCGGAACCGCCTTTATTTTCATCAACGATCGATCTCTTTGGCTTTGAACCTCCGAGCCTTAGCCACCGCTAACGATCAGGCCACCTCACTCATCCCCATCATCGCTGTTATCGTCATTCGTCGTCGGCGCGGGCACGCCATACATCTTCACCAGCTCCGCTTTAAACCCAGCCAGCGGCTTGCCCTGATCGTCGATTAACTGATAAACGTCCGCCAATTGCTGCGGCCAGTCATGAAGCTCGGTGGAGAAGATCTTCAACCGGGCGATGGTATCGAGTGCATCCTGCGTCTGTCCGGCTAACGCCTGCAACACCGCATAACGGCGCAGTACGGTTTCCCCAGGCAGTAACGCAAGCGCCTGACGATGCATCCCGAGCTTGGCCGCGAGGTTCTGACTGTTCATCGGCAGCAGCGTCGCGGCGCCGTACTCGCCCCAAGCCCCAAACAAGAACGACGGATCTGCGCGATATTGCTCAGCCGGCTGGCTACCGTAATAAAGCACTTCCGAACGGTTGTAGTCGCGCAAGATGGGATACAGCGAAGCCAACCCGAGCACAACCAAAACCACGTACATCCCATAGGAAAATGAACGCGATACCAACCGCAACGGCCGCGTCTCAAGCAAACCGAAAATCAGCATCGCGGGCATCAGATAGAACATGTACTGCTGCGGATATTCAACCAGCGCATGCATCATCAGCACGCCCAGCAGCGAGAGCGCAAAAATCCGCGCCGGCGTGTGCGGCGCGCGCAGCACGCGCACGAGCCAGCACGCCACGCTGAACAGCACGATCGCCATGCCGAGCAGACCCGTTTTCGCAAGCAAGTCGATGAAGATATCGTGCGAATTGTTCGCGATCTCCACACCGCCAAGCTCCCGCACGAACTCGAACTGATGCAGCGGAAACTCGCCCCAGCCGACACCCAGCAAAGGATGCGTCAGGAACATGGTCCAGCCGTACTTCCAGAGTGCAAGCCGCGGCGCGATCTGATTCGCGTCCTGCATCCGTTCTGCCGCCGACTGGCTGAGTTCGAGCTGATAACGCAAGTTCGCCCAGCGAATCGCGGCGTTCACGGCGAAGAACAACACGAGCAGCACGATCGGAATCAGCCACGCGCGTGTTTTGCGACGAGCAGTGCTGTTCGCAGGACCATCCGGATCGTCGGCCACGGTCGAACGGCTCTGAATGAAGGCCATCCAGAATCCCCCGACAGCGATCACGCCCATCTGCAACCATGGTCCACGCGACACCGTCAACGCGAGCCCTGTTGAAAATATCGTGGAGAGGACGAGCCATACGATCACCGGCAGCCGTCGTGTCTGGACGAGATACAGCGTGCCCGCCGTTGCGAACGCAATGTAGGTGGCGAGGTGATTCGCCTGCGCCATGTTGCCGAACGGCCGCCGTTCGATCACGACGTTGTAGGCAACCACGAACGGCGAAAACTTCGCTTCCATATGGAACAACTGCACGACCTGGCAGAACACGGCGAACAGGCCACCAACGATCAACGCCGCCGCGCCCCAACGCAATGCCTTCTCGCCGAGACCCGCTCGCGCGAAGCCGTAACCGGTATGCACTGCGATAAACGACGCCAGCAAATAGCCGCCGCCGAGCCAGTTCATCGATGGCTGCGCGACCGGCAACACCACCGTCTGCGCCACGAGCAGCAAGCCGAGCACCAGCGGCATCAACGCGATGACCGGCGTCGCGAACGGCACACGCGGCTCAGACAGACGCACGATCAGCACCATCGCTCCGCCGAGCACCAGGAACAATGCCAGCGCGCTGAACTCAGCGTAGAAGGTCGGAATGGGATAGGTGTGGTTGACGACCGCGAACGGGATCGTCAATGCCAGACAGAGGACAGCAAGAGAGAGGTAGCGCGCGATGTTTGAAGGCATGTGGGGTCGGGAACGTCGGCAACCGGCGCACTATACAAAAAATTACCCATGCTGTGCGGCACGTGGCATGAAATGCGCCGAAATCACCGTCATTCGTGGAAATTCCGTGGTGGTTTCGGCGAAACGTCCGGGCTATCCGCAAATCCGCGTGCTCGCTCAGAGGTGTCAGTACCTCGATTGACGCGATTACGGTTTCATGTGGCCAGCCTTTCAGCTCGTCACCTCCGGCATTCCGGCGGTGCGAGATTGGGTGGAAACGTGGGCGCTTCCGAGGGTGACGGACCCGCACCCGGCGCCGGCAAAGAGGACGCCGTTTTTGTGGCGGCGAAACATTCCCAAGTGATCGATCCCGCCTGAACCGAACCCTTCGTCAGAACGGTTCGCGCAGTTGGCGTCTCCGCATTGTCCGGTGTCGAAGGCACGAGCACGAGCGTATTCGATCCCACCGGCGCGACGCGCGTGGAAAACGCGATGGTGATTTGCCCATTGGTGTCGTCGACGTGAATCGATTCGACGTTTCGAGTCCCCGGTGGTGAGGCATATCCGCCGCCCAGTTCAGACCCGCTCGCGGCATTCTCCGCCATCGCCAGCCTCGCCGACGATGCGAGCGACAACCCCTCGCCCACCCGGCTGCGCGCCAGATAAATCCTGATAAGCCGGAATGGCATACGCCGCGACCACACCGACAATCGCCAGCACGATCATCAACTCGATCAACGTAAAGCCCATCCCGAAGCGCCTTAACTTGCCGCGCATGAGAAGTCTTCGAAACCACGCTTGGCCGCCATCCACACTGTTGAACCCGCACACTGCTACTGTCATCGCTGAACTCCCAAAAAAACGAAGCGCCTGGTTGCGTAATGCAATCCAGGCGCTTCGATCTTATTGAGCCCAACGGAGCCTTGGCAGTCAGCCGAACGGCCAACGCACAAGCCCAAAATCAGTGCGCGGCTTTCGATTCCGCGGCCTGCACGCGCCGACGAAAGTACCAGCCGACGGCCAGCACCAACACCGCCCCCGCCACGCGCGCAGCGTACTCGGCGCTCGGCACGTTCAGCGCGGGCCAGCGGTCGATGAACGGATCGTCGATGATCAACCCGCCCGCGATCCACCCGAGCAAACCGGCGCCAAGTGCAATCACGATCGGGAACTTGTCGAGCAGCTTCAGCACCAGCGTGCTGCCCCACACGATTAGCGGAATGCTCACGAGCAGGCCGAAGATAACCAGCGCCAGCCGATGCTGCGGATCAGCCGCTTCTGCGGCGCCTGCGATCGCTATAACGTTGTCGAGGCTCATCACGGCATCGGCCACGATGATCGTCTTGATGGCAGCCCAGAGCTGGTCGGACGGTTTGATAGTCGGATCGCTGTGATCCGGCATCATCAGCTTCACGCCGATCCACAGCAGCATCAGGCCGCCGACGAACTTGAGGAACGGGATATCGAGCAGCAGCACCGCGAACGAGATCAGCGCAACGCGCAGCACGATGGCTCCGAGCGTGCCAAGCAGCACGCCGCGGGTCCGCTGTTCAGCCGGTAAATTCCTGCAGGCAAGCGCGATGACGACGGCGTTATCGCCGCCAAGAAGAATATCGATGACGATGATCTGTAGAACAGCGCCCCAATGGAGCGTGGCGAAAAATTCGAGCATGGGAAAACCGGTGAACGACAACGACAGAAAGGACGCGCAATAAAAAAGCGGGGAAGCCTGAGCTCCCCCGCTTTTAGAACCGACGTGTTACGAAAGGCTTACGTAAGCATAGCAAAGCCCAGCGTTTTCTGCCGATCAACCGTTCCCTAAACCCTTAAAGCATCGCCTTCAACAGACGCGCCATTTCCGACGGGTTCTTCGTCACGGTGATACCGCACGCTTCCATGATTTCCAGCTTGGCATCGGCCGTGTCCGCACCGCCCGAAATCAGCGCTCCGGCGTGACCCATGCGCTTGCCGGCCGGAGCCGTGACACCCGCGATGAAGCCAACCACCGGCTTCTTCATGTTGTCCTTGATCCAGTAAGCCGCGTTCGCTTCGTCCGGGCCGCCGATCTCGCCGATCATGATCACGGCGTCCGTGTCGGGATCGTCGTTGAACATCTTCATGACGTCGATGTGCTTCAGACCGTTGATCGGATCGCCGCCAATACCCACTGCCGACGACTGGCCAAGGCCAATAGCCGTCAACTGGCCGACTGCTTCGTACGTGAGCGTGCCCGAACGCGACACCACGCCAATACGACCCTTACGGTGGATATGACCCGGCATGATGCCGATCTTCAGTTCGTCCGGCGTGATCGTGCCCGGGCAGTTCGGTCCGAGCAGCAGCGTCTTGCGATTTTCGCGACGCATACGGTCCTTGATCTCGAGCATGTCACGCACGGGAATGCCTTCCGTGATGCAGATCGCGAGATCCAGATCGGCTTCGACCGCTTCCCAGATTGCAGCAGCGGCGCCCGCCGGCGGCACGTAGATCACCGAAACGGTTGCGCCCGTTTCAGCCTTCGCTTCGGCGACGCTTGCGTAAATAGGAATGCCTTCGAAATCTTCGCCGGCGCGCTTCGGGTTCACGCCCGCAACGTACGCTTCACGGCCGTTCGCATACTCGCGGCAAGCGCGGGTGTGGAACTGACCGGTCTTGCCGGTAATGCCCTGGGTGATGACCTTGGTGTCTTTGTTGATCAGAATCGACATAGTGTGACCTCTGTTCGTCGACGTCGCCCGTGCCTCGAATGCTCATGGAGCACTCAGGCAAAAGCGGCGCCTTTCGTATCTGGTGGAACGCTCGTAATCCGGTTGTTAAGCCTGGATTACTTGCCCTCGGCTGCCGCGACGACCTTCTGCGCAGCTTCTTCCATGCTGTCGGCCGCGATGATCGGCAAGCCCGAATCCGCCAGCATCTTCTTGCCGAGATCTTCGTTCGTGCCCTTCATGCGCACGACCAGAGGAACCTTCAGCGACACGGCCTTCGACGCTTCGATCACGCCTTCCGCGATCACGTCGCAGCGCATGATGCCGCCGAAAATGTTCACGAGGATTGCCTTGAGGCCCGGGTTCTTCAACATGATCTTGAAGGCTTCGGTGACCTTTTCGGTCGTGGCACCACCGCCCACGTCGAGGAAGTTGGCCGGCTCGCCGCCGAACAGCTTGATCGTGTCCATGGTCGCCATTGCCAGACCGGCGCCATTCACCAGGCAGCCGATGTTGCCATCGAGCGAGATGTAGGCCAGATCGAACTTCGATGCTTCCACTTCAGCCGGATCTTCTTCATCGATATCGCGATACGCGACGATGTCGGGGTGACGGAACAGCGCGTTGGCGTCGAAGTTGAACTTGGCGTCGAGTGCGATCACCTTGCCGTCGCCGGTGACGATCAGCGGGTTGATTTCGGCCAGCGATGCGTCGGTTTCCCAGAATGCCTTGTACAGGCCTTGCAGGATCGCGCGCGCTTGCGGGATCGAACCTTCGGGGATGCCGATCTTGCGCGAGAGGTCGTCGGCGTCTTTGTCGAGCAGACCCGTCGACGGCTCGACGGCGAACTTGTGCAGCAGTTCCGGCGTCTTTTCCGCGACTTCTTCAATGTCCATGCCGCCTTCGCTCGATGCCATCACCACGACTTTTTGCGTGATGCGATCGAGCACGAGGCCGATGTACAGCTCCTTCTTGATGTCCGCGCCCTCTTCGATCAGCAGGCGGTTCACCTTTTGGCCTTCAGGGCCGGTCTGGTGCGTGACGAGTTGCATGCCGAGGATCTGGTTCGAATATTCGCGAACCTGTTCCAGCGTCTTTGCAACCTTCACGCCGCCGCCCTTACCGCGGCCGCCAGCGTGAATCTGAGCCTTGACGACCCAAACCGGGCCGCCCAGCTCTTGCGCGGCCTTGACCGCATCGTCCACCGAGAACACGGGCTTGCCGCGCGGGACCGCGACGCCGAACTTCCGCAGGATTTCCTTTCCCTGGTACTCGTGAATCTTCATGCGTGATTCCTTCAGTCTGAGAGTTGGATTGAACTTCGATTACGTGGATTACCTGAATTACGTTGAGCGTTGCTTCCGGCGTCGACGATACGCGCCTCCGGAGTCATGCTGATTTCTGCTGATCTTGCTGCTTTTACCGCTCGTCTTGGTCGGCCAGTTCTGTGAACCTGCTCTTGCTAGAGTTCGCTAGGGTTGCTGAGCCGGTTCAACTTCGCTCCCGGCCTTTTTCGGGTTGTCCTTATCCGCCATCCGGTCGGCCGCGCTTCGGGGCGCATGGCCGAACCAGCGCGGATAATATTGCCGCACGGCTTCACCGTCGAAACGCAATGCGTTGCAACGGCCAAGCTGGAATGGGGGTTTGTTGCTGTCGGCTTCTTTGTCTGAGGAACTACCGGCTGGTTTGCCGGGCGCGCCGCCTTTTTCGGTGTTCCACACTTCGCCGGCGAATGCCTGGATGGCGGCTGTGGGCAACACGGCGCAGAGTTCGGTGATGTGCGTGCAACCGGTCGTTCCAGCCAGCAGTCGGCTGGATTCACGACGGAAATTTTGCACAAGATTGAGGCCGATGAGCGCGCGATATGCCGGGTTCGATGCTGCACAAAGACCCGCGTACGGTGCCCACTCGGAAGCCGCTTCGGCGTCGACGATAGTGAACGAGCGGTCGATAGTGATGCGCAGCCAGAGTTCATGGATCGGCAGGCCTTGAGGCCGGACGCCCGTCGCGAGTTTGACGTCGCGCGGCTTTTCATCGGTTAGACAGGCTTCGATATCCCACAAGCCGTCGTCACGCTCAAACGCTTCCATTCGAATCGCGCGGCGATGGCGCAACTGTCGGGAAACGGGCGGAGAAAGCGGCATGTGCTGAGGAAGGCCGGAATGAGAAAACGCCGAAATTTTAGCATACTGGCCGTTTTCAGCCGGACCGAGTTGCGGCGGGGAAGCTTGAGGGGGAATGAGGCGGGTTGTGCGGGGGTTTGTTTCGCGATGGTCGCGGGAGGTGGGTGATTCCGCTCAACAGGGGTGGGGTGGGTTTTTTGTTTGTGTTTTTTGTTTGCTATTTGCGGGCGAACTGGGCTCTTGGCGATTCGTTATCTGCCCCGCCCGTATGAGCCGAATTTCCAGCCTGACGTCTATTCGTCGATAAATTCGTCGTCGCCCGCTTTCAGCACTTTCATAATCGTGCCGCTGGTGAAACCCCGTGTGGCGAGAAAGCGGGCTTGCTTCGCGCGTTCGGCGGGGGTGGTTGGCGGTTCACCGTATTTTTTGCTCCAGACCTCGCGGGCACGGGCGAGCTCGGTCTTGTTCAGTTCAGCGCCGGCATCCTGAATCAGCGTTTCGTCGATACCGTTCCGCTTCAACTCATTGACGATCCGGCTTGTGCCGAGGCGAGCGCCGCGCCGATGAAGCACGCTCTCGACATATCGCTCATTCGATAACCACCCTTCACGCTCGAGCGCATCGAGCAAGGTATCGAGAGAGTCGTTTTCGCCGAGATACGGCGTCAGCTTGCGAGTCAACTCAGCGCGACTATGTTCGCGACGCGATAGATAACCCAGCGCACGGCCGCGCAACGATAGTTGCGGCCCCTTTCGCTTGGAATCTCCGCCTGCCGATGTCTTTGCACGTCCGATAGATCCGCGTGAAAAAACCGGTTCGGCGTTTTGATTTTCGCTCACCACTTCTGCTATGGACGGTGCGCACTGTTCGAAGGGCTCGAATGGATCGGCTATGTCGATGCCAGCGTCTCCAGCGATGCCCGGAGAGATAACTGCGGGCGTCGATTGCAATTTTTTGGCGGCTTTTGTTGGCGCGACCTGTGATTGAACAAGTGCCTGCTCCAGCACTGCCCGAGCGCGCTTTAGGCGTTCCTCGGCGTCGATCACCTCCAATCCAGCCGTCGAATTATTCTGCGCCGGTTCAATTCGTTGCCCGTCAACTTGCGGCACAACCGCAATATCAGCGCTTTCGGCGCTTTTCCCGTCAGCGGCTTTTGCCGACTTCGGCGACACGCGACGGCTGGTATTTCGATCGGTGGATCGTTCGAAAACATCGTCGCTGTCAGC
>Ga0255336_102290_pt1 | contig 10052 bp, 9 predicted proteins | sample MeOH1_35cm_T3_17_FD_189102 | JGI IMG/M metagenome (GOLD analysis project Ga0255336, IMG submission 189102) | Sandy soil microbial communities from University of British Columbia, Vancouver, Canada - MeOH1_35cm_T3_179 | ecosystem: Engineered > Artificial ecosystem > Sand microcosm > Unclassified ...
TGCCTTGAGGATACAAAAAAGATGTCGCTTCAATCTGGTATCCCCTTGGCGGAAGATATATTACAATAACAACGTAATCTAAAGGCGTCGAATTCGACGCCTTTAGAATTATTCCTCGCTCTTAATTCCGTCAATTAATTTATCAAAGTCAGATTGAAATAGCCTGTCCTGTATAATGCGATATTTCTCAAACTCGCTTTCCGCAAAGGCTTTAGCAACTTCTGCGGTCACCTTCCCTGCATTGTTTAATATCTCATATTCAGAAAATTGCAGAAAGGTATCTAAGCGCTTTGCCCAATCCTGCATTGTCATCGGGATATGCCGCCGTGCCATCAACTCTGCCGAATCAAGATATGCGGTTACGATGAGCTCCAAATTCTGCAGTTCTTCTCTGGACAAATAGTTTTTGGCAATCGACACGTCTGATTTTATTATTTTGCCGCTCGGTGCATTTTTCCAAGATGTCAGCCCCATGTACTCTTTTTCAGCATTCGCTCGGTCTACAATTACTTCCGCCGCCGTACGGCCATGGATTGCCCAATGCAGCTTATTTTGCACAGTGGCAAAGAAGTCTTTCGTGGTCTTGGAATCACCGTCATAGTCTAATGCCGTGGCATAAATATCTGTTATCTTCTGATAAAACTTCCGCTCGCTGAAACGAATTTCCCGGATTTCTTCAAGCAAGTGTTCGAAATATTCTTCAGTGAGAATACTGCCGCCATTTATCAAACGCTCTTTGTCTATCACCCAGCCTTGAATTGTATAATCCTTAGCTATTTTGTTGACCCATTTTCGAAACTGTACCGCCCGATCGGAATTTACCTTGAAGCCGACGGCAATTATCATTTGCAGACTATAGTGTTCTAATTCACGTGAAACCTGACGTTCACCTTCATTTTGAACTATCCGAAATTTTCGGATAGTTGCCTCCTCTTGCAACTCCGAATCTTTAAAAATCTTTTTAATATGATAATTAACAGTGCGAACATCCACATCGTAAAGTACTGCAAGCATTTTCTGCGTAATCCAGATGTTCTCATCTTCGTAACGCATTTCGACGCTTTGTGGATCATCGCCTGTCGCAGCAATGTATGTTAGATATTCAGCAGCGGAGGATCGTATAGTTTTTTTCTCCTCAATCTTTTTCTTTTTACTCATTACAATTACCACCTTCTGGTTTATCTGTCCGATTGTTTCGGACAGATAAAATTATGGCGAATTCGCCATAGTTAAAATAAGAAGTCGATAAATTTTTGTCGGTTGTTCATGATTGACTCCTTTTTTTATAAGCCACTCCAATATTTCCGAGGGCGGTCAGTTCCTGTTAAAACTTTAAACCTATCGAATTTGGTAGGTTTAAATAAGTTCCATGCATATTATACAAAACATATGTTCTGATTTCAAGATTAATTGGGAATAATATCCTTGTCATCATTTTTATATCCTCAAGGGTAGTATGAACATTGCGAGGGCTATAGATCCTTTTCAAACCCTTTATTCGCAAGGATTTCATCTTTGTTCAAGCAGGCAAACCGTTTCTGTATGAGCATTTCCGAAACTTTAATGGGTAAGGCTCTTAGTCTTCGGGAAATTTGGCTGTGACTAATGCTTTCTAAATCAATAGCTTGACTTAATTGATCACTCTGAACACTGGAACTGATCTTTCTTAAAGCTTTAAATTCTTGAAGTTGAGCATGACTAATGAGAAGGGTAAGTTGGTTTGTTTTAAGTTCTGAGCTCATTTATCCAGATTGGGAACTTGTTGATGAATTTTTGCCCAAATTACTTTTGAAAAAATCGGTTCAAACAGTTGCATAAATGTGGATTGTGTAGTATCCTTGTCCTGCATTTTTATCTCCTTATAATTTGAGATTTGGGCAAGGACTACCCTAACTCTAATTATAAGGATTTTTTATTGCCTTACAGGAATAATCAGGAATATTGGCTGTTTACAAAGGATTTTCTCGAAATTTAAATGAGTATAGGATTTGACTTTTTATTCACTACTTTGATGCAACGCTACTGCTTCAAAATATAAAAATTTCCTTTAGCCCCAACTTCAATGTCATGAAGATCATCCAAGGGACCTTTGACCGCTTTTTAGTGCGGCCGATCCACCCCCTTTTTCATTTTATGTCCATGAAATTTGCACGATCCAACAATCCTTTTTCTGGATGTCCACGATTGGCTTAGATGTAGTGGCTAAGGACCGGATGTGGAGTTTTATCCGGGAAATTAACCAGGAGCAAGGGATCACCGTCATATCAACCACGCATGATGTCTCTGATATCGAAAAACTCTGTCAGCGGATGATTCTCATCGATAACGGACAAGTGATGTATGATGGGGAAGTGGCGAAGATCAAAGAGAAGTTTGGTAAGGAGCGAGCTTTAATGATTGATTTGGAGGAGGAGACAGCCGATTTTTCCATAGCAGGGGCAAAAGGGATTAAGCAAGAAGGAAACCTTCAATGGATCTAGTTTAGTCGGAATGAAGTATGTGCCTCCCAACTGATCAGCTCGATTTTGGAGAAATACGAAATCTAGGATTTAACCCTCCAAGATCCAGAGATTGTAAAAAAAGACTTAACGAGCAAGACACAGAGTTAAGTTAGGGGTAACGGGACGGTCGCTTTGAAGCCTCCCGATCGGAAGATAAATTAAACCTCGTGCCTCCCTTGAAAGGGGTACGAGGTTTAACTTGAATGATAGCTTTAGCGAGCTAAAAGTAAGTCGATTTTTTCTTTAATCTCTTCGGCTTGCTGGACGAATTTCGGACTTAATTCAAAAAGGTTTTTGCCGTTTAAGTCTGCACTGACCACGACTGGGTCGTAAGGAAAATGGCCGATAATGGGGAGAAAATTAATTTCTCGTTTAATTTCCTCCAATTGTCCTTCATGGACTTTGTTGACGACAGCATAAATCTCATGAATTCCGAGGTCCTGTGCAAGCTTTACCACAGAATGAGCCGTTTCAAAACTCCGTCGACCAGGTTCCACGACAACGATGAAGGCGTCTACACCTTTTGCTGTTCCCCGTCCGAAATGCTCTAAACCTGCCTCCATATCCACAATGACAGTCTCATTTCGTTCGAGAACAATATGCTCCAGTAAATTTTTGAGAAGAGTATTTTCAGGACAGGCACAACCCGTTCCTCCTTGAGTGATAGATCCCATTCTTAGGAGCTTAATCCCTTGATACTCTGCTACATAGGTATCCGGAATATCATCTACTCTCGGGTTTAGACTGTAGATCGCTCCGATCGTTCCTGGTTCTGCTCCAGTACGATCTTTTATCAGTTTTCGTTCCTCTGATATGGGGGTTAAGGTCTCTAAGATTTCACGCGGAAAGCCTAAAGCGGTCCCTAAATTCGCATCAGGATCGGCATCAATAGCTAATACTTTTCGTCCCTCACGAGCATAGAGATGGCACAATAGGGACGATAAGGTCGTCTTGCCGACACCGCCTTTACCAGAAATAGCGATCTTAATGCTTTTATCGCTCACGGAAATTCTCCCCTGTCTTTTTATTTTGCGGCACTCTCTATATCTTCAGGACAGATGAGTCCTAAAGCTTTGCGTTTCTGGATGATCCGGCCGATAAGGGTGCGAGCCGCCGCAATCGGATCTTCTTCATAAATTAGTTTTCCTCCAAAGAGCTCATCCGTAGTCACAGGAAACTCACCCTTATTTGCGGTAAGGGCCTGCTCGACAACAGGAGATCCGGTGATTGGAGCGTTCACTCCGATATGGACATCGACCCCTTGGGCGATGAAGAACGTACCGATAGACAAGGCCTTGGGACTATGATTTTCAGGACTTGATCCGGCCACGGGCAGTTCCTTTACAGTCACACCCAAGCGGTCCGCTACTGCTACGAGTAGATCATCAATCCGAGAATTGTCGACACAGCTTCCCATATGGAGTGCAGGGGGCAAAGCTGGCAAACCATTCGCCTGACCGATCGCTGTCAGTACGTTTGCAAGTTTTGATCCACAATACTTTAACCCTTCGGGCGATAACAAGCCATTTTTCCCGAGTGAATGAGCAGAACATCCTGAAGCAACGACTAAAACATTGTTTCTTAGGAGTTCTTTAGCGACTTCAGTATTGGCCCAGTCTTGTTTGACTTTTGGATTTGTGCAGCCGACAATGGCTACTACCCCTAGAACATCACCCTTAGCGATCGCGTCAATTAACGGTAAAAGAGGGTCTTCGTGGTTGAGCGTTGACAACAGTTCGGTAATTTGCTCTATGGAAAAACCAGCGTAAGCTTCTACGGTGTCCGACGGGATCTGAACCTTTGATTTATCGCGTTCGACATACCGGGCGAGAGCTCGACGGACGATTTCTTCACCCATCTTATCAGCTTCCTCTGGCGTCCAGTCCACATAAGCGGCACCTTCTATTTTAATATTGGGTAACGTTGAAATAAGCTCGGTATGATAACAATCGGCAACTTGAGCTAAACCCGGCATAATGCACTGGGCATCGACAACCATGGCTTCTAATGCTCCGGTAATAATGGCTAATTCCTGGCTCGCGTAGTTCGTAGCGACGGATACGCCTTGGCGCATCAACAGTTCGTTGGCACTACAACAGATTCCTACGATGTTGATACCCGTAGCTCCTAAAGCCCTGGCTTCGTGATTGAGCTTACGGCTCCATTCGAGAACTTTTTCTGATACCATTGGGATATGCCCGTGAACCGCAATATTGACAGAGTCCTCTTTAATGACTCCCATACGATATTGTGTCTTAACAAGCCTTGGCGTGCCAAAGAGGATATCTTGTAAATCGGTGGATAGATGTAGGCCGTCATATCCTTCGACTAGACCCATTTTCATGATCCCTAAAAGAAGGCTCACAGGATCGCTTTCGCAGCCCATAGCCGTTTTATTAATAGCATTAGCGATTTCAAGATGTGCATTGGAGGGGAGGATGTTTAACTTCTGCCAGGCTTCAATGGACTGGTCCTGAGCCCGCAGACGCAGCCAGTGCGAAACCCCTGATTGCTGCTGAAAGTCTTCTAAAGCAGTCAGAGCCACTTCTTCAGCCACTTGATTAATCTCTTTGCCGTCCACTGTGAGTCCGAGCTTTTGGGCAATGGAGATTAGTTTCTCTTTACCCTTAATCTCGTAAGGCGATTTTCCCTTGGCTGCTTCTAAAAGCGTGTGGAGAACTTCTCGAGCGTGTTCGACGTGCGGTGTAGTCCCTTCCACGATGAGCGACAGTAAATTACGGGCCACAATCTGGTCCGCGGTCGCACCGCAGACTCCGCGTTTGGCACCTTTCGTTCCATTAAAGGTAATACGGCAAGGGCCCTGTAAACAGCGCCTGCAGCAGACTCCGGTCAAGCCAAACTTACAATGGGGTTCTTGTTCTTTAGCACGCTCAAATGCCGTTTCAATATTTTCTTCTCGCGCTTTGAGCAATAACTCTTGAACCCCTGTGTCTAGGGTTAAATCCGTGACGGGTATAGTTCTAGACATCTTCTTTCTCCTCCTCTTTTCAAAAACGTTTCGCTATTCTGACAATTATTTTAGTTTAAGGCCGATTAAAAAACTGTCAGATAACTGACAGTTTTTTTATTTCTTTGAGAAGTTGTTTAAGGAATTTCCTCTTCCTGCTAACGTTATTAAATTATTTACATCCAACACTAACACCGATTTTCGGTAGTGTTTGATAACTCCCTCTTTCTCCCAACGATTGAGCAGCATGGACGCAGTTTGACGCGAGCTGCCTACGGTAGATGCAATATCTTCAACTGTGAGGCCTAGATTGATAAGCGTACCTTCGCGCTCAGCGATTCCATTCTCCTCGACCGCGTCCAATAAAAAACTGGCAAGGCGTTTATCAACATCCCTAAAGGCCAGATTCTCAATGATTCGTAGGGTATTACCTAGGCTCTCGCCCAAGATTCTCACCATTCCGAGAAGGATCGCCGGATTATTGATCATAAAGCGTTGAAATGCAGCACGGTCGATAGCTAAAATTCTTGAGGGCTCCATAGCCTCCGCAAAAGTACGAGAGTGGCTACTATAGATATCTTCCCGATCGAGAAAGGCAACAGTAAATTCTTTGCCGTCTGGATAGGCTAGATAGATGCGAACCCTGCCACTTAAGAGGATCATAATAAAGTCGTCATGGTCATCAGGCGAAAATATATTTTCACGTTTTCCAAAGGTCCTTTCGCGAGACGTCTTGTAAATTATTTCAAATTGTTCTTCATTTAGCGTCCTTAGCACTGGAATATTTTTCAACTCGTTTAAATCCATTGATGCACAAGCTCCTTTCTTGAATTCAAGAGGTGACATTGTTATGCTGTGAAGTTAACTTTAAGCCATTCTAACACAGTCGAGAACCAAAAAACTAACCAACCCATTTTTCCTAATGAACAAATCCCTATTACCAAAATAATACACTATGCAGATTAATTATCAAAATAATTAAAAATTATAAGGTTCTGATTCCACCACCGTCAGTCTATGCCTTTCTCGATATGCATGGGCTGAATTTCGGAAAACGAAGGGCAGGGTGAAGGCTCATCTTCGACTAAAATTTGATGGAGAATCGACTCCCGATAAGGTGATTGTTACGCCGGTCAGACCCGCCGATAAAACCCAGATGGATCAGCTGGTTGTCGATGAAGAAGGGGCTCTTAATGTCTTCGACCGTGGTTACGTGGATTACAAAAAGTGGGATGATTACTGCAAAAATGGAATCCGCTTTACAAGTCGTTTAAAGGACAATGCTATCATTGAAGTGCTTGAGGAGTTTCCCATAAAAGCAGGAAGCCCTGTCAAAAAGGATCAAAGGGTCCGATTAGGCAAAGCCGGGTTAAACCAAATGGCCCACGACGTCCGTTTAGTAGTGACGGAAGATTTAGAGGGAAAACCGATAATCATTGTTACCAATGACTTTAACCTGAGCGCTGAGGAAATCAGTGATATTTACCGGTACCGATGGAAGATAGGCGCGTCCAGTTAAGGACGCATTATCTAGTTGGTGAAAGTCCAACCGGGAGAAAAGACTTTACTCCTGTAGCTGAGAGGCACCGTGGAACGAAAGTGATGCGGTGAAGCCCTCTGACAACATGTTCTTTAGGAACATGGCGAAATTCCAGGTTGTAACGCATAGTGAACGTAGATGTAGCCTCGTTACACGCAATTCCGGTGGCTGAGACGGTCTATAACGTGCGAAAGCAGCAAGGGCTGACCGAAAAGAGTCTGAAACGGCAGTGCTCACCGGCGGGGTATCAACGGCGACATGGAAGGAAAGATAATGTGGAAACTGGAGAAGCCCTCGACACCCGGTGAAGAAATCTCACTGAGGAGGCTGACCCTATAACCGTGATCGGGAAGTGGGAAGGTAGGTGTCAGGGTGGCGGAACGGATCGTAGTACCAAAGATCTGCATGCAGCAAAACGTGCGGGGAGGGAAGGGTCCGAACCTGTAAACACTTCGTACGACCAAAGGAGGCAAGGGTGCCATGATAAAAACACCCATTGATTTGCAGGAACTAAGGCGACGAATCTATCGTAAGTCGAAGGCTGAACCTACGCACCGATTTTGGGGAATATTTACCCATATCACTAAGATGACCACTCTTCAGGAAGCGTATAAACAGGCGAAGAAAAACGGCGGTGCCCCAGGTATCGACGGACAAAGCTTTGCTGACGTGGAACAAGAGGGTGTCATCCCGTTTCTGGAAAGCATTCAAGCAGAACTGCAGACAGGGACCTACACACCGCAAGCCAATCGTAAAGTAGATATCCCGAAAGCAAACGGTAAAACGCGGACCTTACAAATTCCGTGCATTCGAGATCGCGTAGTCCAAGGGGCGCTGACACTTATTTTAGAGGCGATTTTTGAAGCTGATTTCTGTCCAAACTCCTATGGATTCCGCCCGAAGCGTTCCCCTCATCAGGCACTGGCAGAAGTGCGACGCAGCCTACTGCGACGTATGACCATCGTGATTGATGTCGATCTAACCCACTACTTTGATACGATACGCCACAACATCTTGCTGGAGAAAATTGCGAAACGTGTCCAAGACCCGCAAGTCATGCACCTTGTAAAGCAGGTGATCAAAGCGGCTGGGAAAATTGGCGTACCCCAAGGCGGCCCGTTTTCCCCACTAGCTGCGAATATCTATCTGAATGAGGTTGATTGGTTCTTCGATTCCATACGACGCAAGACGGCGGAAGGCGACTACGAAGCGGTGAACTATCATCGGTTTGCCGATGATATAGTCATCACGGTAAGCGGGCACTCCAGCAAACGGGGATGGGCTGAACGGGCACTGCAGCGACTGAAAGAACAATTAGAACCTCTGGGAGTTGAGCTTAATTTGGAGAAAACCCAGATGGTCAACGTCCTAAAAGGCGAATCTTTCGCCTTCTTGGGGTTCGATCTGAGGCGAGTACAGAACGGAAGCAGAACGGGATACTTCATCCTGATGACCCCGAAGAAGAAAGCTCGTATAGCGGTCAAAACGAAAATCCGCGGAATAATCCAAAATGGAGGAGCGGAACCGGCAAAGGCCATAGTAGAACAAATTAATGCCGTGTTGACCGGATGGGTGAACTACTTTCGGGTCGGGAACTCGAGCCGTGCATTTAGTGAAGTGCGTGACTACACAGAGATGAAAATCCGAACTCTGCTGACAAGAAGAAAACGGAGACAAAAGCGTAGCATCGGATGGCGGAGATGGAGTAATGAATACCTCTATAACGTGTTGGGGTTATACTGGGACTGGAAGGTCCATCCCCTAAAAAGCGCAGAGGAATTTTGATGAAAGTGTCCACCATTTGATAGGTCTCATAACCCTTATGATGAAGATTACGGGGTGAGCTGCTTGAGGGAAAACCTCACGAGCAGTTCTTATGGGGAGGGGCTGGAAACGGACGGAATCCGATACCGCGCCAGTCCTTTACCCGACAGCTATTCTTTAAATGGATCAAACAACATCTCCAAATTAAGCACCTATTCAGTAAAGGAAAACTTGGTGTAGAGAACCAAATCTACATCGCCCTAATTACCTACTGCCTGTTACAGTTAATCAAATTCAAGGCTGGTTTCAAGGGAAATCTGTTAAAGATTAAACAATTAGCCCTTACTTGTCTTTATGAACCTTTTACTGACTTTGTAAGAAAACTTTATGGTAAAGGGAAACGACCATCGAAAGGGCGACAGGCGGTAGATCTGGCAAGGAGTTTTGGGGGAGAACGTATTGGCAGTTTCTAAGTGGAGAATGCCAAGGATTATTCTATAGCACCGAAATTCTATAAATGTTGGTATGGCAAAATATGGAAAATGAGCTACTTTTGAGTCGATACTCCTGTTAGCAAGAAGAGGAGAATAAGAACTTACTGTATACACCATTTCATCCTATAACTCGGTTATCGGTAAATCTTCTATTACTTCTTGACAACCACTTAGATATTTAATGCAATGCTAGTGATCATATATAAAACGGCTAACACTAAAACCCTCGGCAGCTCTAAGGATTTTAGTCTTAACAGCTGCTATCTCTAGGCAGGAACAGCTTTTCAGCTGTCCCTGTCTTATGTTAATCAAAGTATGAAACCCTTGGTTCATCACGATTCCGGATTTGAATTGGATCTCTATCAGATCGTCGCTGATGACCTTGATGTTCTGCCGAAGCCTCCTGACCAGGTCGTTGTCAAACTCCCTGACCTCGCAGGTGTTTTTTTTCAGGCAGGCGTCCATATCCTCAACCCTCTGCTGAAAATTGGCCGCCATTTTCTGCTCCCGCACCAGCTCCAGCTTCTTCTGCTTAAGACCGTTGATCTGCTCCGCGATCCTATGGTATTGCTCGTCAAAATCCTCCGTGATGGAGCCTTGCTTAGCGTTTTCCTCTATCAAGGCCATCATCTCACCCTGCAGCTTTTCGATCTGCTCATCATATTCGTTGGTCACGTTTTTAGTGGAGTGGTTGCCGATGACCCGTATGACGTTCTCGCGGAAAGCACTGACAAACTCGCCGCGGTTTTCTACGACGCTGTTTATGGCGGTCATTATCGCTTCAT
>Ga0255336_102291_pt1 | contig 10042 bp, 11 predicted proteins | sample MeOH1_35cm_T3_17_FD_189102 | JGI IMG/M metagenome (GOLD analysis project Ga0255336, IMG submission 189102) | Sandy soil microbial communities from University of British Columbia, Vancouver, Canada - MeOH1_35cm_T3_179 | ecosystem: Engineered > Artificial ecosystem > Sand microcosm > Unclassified ...
GGCGCAATGACAAGATCGAAATCATGGAGATCTCGATGCGGACGGCCGACGACCACGAGCTTCGTTCGTCCGCCGGATTGCTTTTTCACCCAAAGCGCCGCACTGGACGGCCGACGGCCTGACGTCAGAATCAGATCGGGCCAGGGCGGCGACAGCAGGGCGGAAGCTTCGATGTCGACATGATGCAATGTTGCCCGGAAAGCCGGCCGCGATTGCGCGTATCGTTTTTTGAAGACCAGGTGTTTGCGCTCGCATGGCCAACCCAGGCTATCGACAATCCGTTCGACCTGCGCGTTATCGCCGAGCTTATCGCCCAAAAGGAGCCATATGCGCGGTGTTGGCGGCTGCCCGGCAGCGGTGTCCGATTCCAGGTTACTTGTCAGGGGATTCATCTTCGACACCGGCGGCTACATATCGACAACTACTGAGAGCGTCCAATTCTAACTGAGCGAAGAGAGATGTCACAGACTATATGGCCGTCCTCAAAGACCAAGTTTGTCTAGCCAACGTGATGCGGGATGGCCCAACGGCAGGGAGGAAGGATTGCTGATAACGCGGCGGAGTAAGGAACCATTACCAGATAGCCCGGTTGTGTTGTCGATGCGCAATCCTGCGAGGTGAGGGAAGAGGGACAATTATGGGACGTGGAATTCTGCTTTGGCTGTTGGGCGTGCCAATCCCGATCATCATTTTATTGGCGATTTTCTGGCGCTAACGCTGCAGCCGAGGAGTTTCGTCGGCCATTAATGCGGGTGATTCAAGCCATTCGCTGGATCGCGTAACGGCGCATTTTCATTGAAGGGACATCGTCATGACCGTTGACTATCCGTCGGGACCTATCAGCGCGCCGACCACCGCAGGTGCGCGTTCTTACGAAACACGCCTTGAATCGCCATTCTCAGGCGTTTCCTGGGGCGCCATCCTGGCTGGTGCTGTGGTGGCCGCCGCCATGGGCATCGTTCTGCTGACATTGGGAGCCGGGCTGGGCTTGATCGCCGTTTCGCCCTGGGAGGGAAGAGGTGTATCAGGCGCCACTCTCGGGATCGGGACGATCGTCTGGTCTATCATCGTCCAGATCATTGCCTTCGGGTTGGGGGGCTATTTAGCGGGCCGGCTGCGCACCAAATGGGCCAACCTGCATGGCGATGAAATCTATTTTCGGGATACGGCGCATGGTGTCGTCACCTGGGGCCTCGGTACCTTGGTCGGCATGTTCCTGCTCGCCTCGGCGGCAGGCAACATTGCGCAGAAAGCGGGTGAGGTCGGCGCCGCCGCGTCCGGTGCCATCGGCGGCACAGCGATGTTGGCAACGGGCGCCATGGCCGATAACCAGGGCGGCGCGAATGGCGCCATGAGGGGCGGCATGCGCGGCAACCCCATGGACTATTTTGTCGATATGTTGTTTCGCAGTGGCCAGGCTTCGAGTAGCCAGGCTTCGACAGGCCAAGCCTCGACAGGCGCTGCGGCCACCGGTTCCTCCGAAACGAATGGTGCCACCAACAATACTGGAACAACTGCCGCGCCTGCCGGAGACACGGCACAACAAAATCGCGCGTCGGTAGGCGTGCTGCCTTCGCCAAATGCAGATGGCCCGGCAGCGCGGGCGGAGGTCAGCCGCATCCTCGTCACAAGCTTCGTCAATGGCAGTATGTCACCAGCCGATAAATCCTATGTAGCGCAGGTGGTTGCGGCACGTACGGGTCTTAGCCAGCAGGACGCGGAAAAGCGCATCGACGACGTGGTGGGTCAGGCAAAAGCGGCGATGGATGCAGCCGAGACAAAGGCGAAGGAAGCCGCCGATGTCGCACGCACGAGCGGCGCCGCTCTGGCGCTTTGGTCCCTGATCGCCATGCTGGTCGGGGCCTTCGCAGCCAGCTATGCAGCCGCTTTGGGGGGCAGGGCGCGAGACCTCTGAGGCAGAACTCATAAAAACCTGATCTCCGTAACGTTGCATGCCGGACTAAGGCCAATATTGGCGGTGGTTCGGCATGTACCGTTACGGCTATAGTTCGAGGGACGAACCGGCCAAAGTACAGATATGGAGTCAGCCTTGAGAAAACGCAGTACGAAAAGAGACGCGAAACGTCTCGGTTCCACGCTCACCCAATCGAATGCGATCGCCACAAACACGCAGGCTATGGGCAGGGCCGCCGCTGTGGTGATCGGAAAACGGATGACGATGGGACTGGAGGCAATGTCCCGCCCCGAAACCGCCGATTATGCCGAGTTCTCCCGCATGTTTACAGAGAAGGCCGTGGCCAGCTCGCTTTCGGGTGGCGTCATGGCAAAAGAATTCGGCGCCATTACCCAACGAATGGCTGGTTACGCTGTGGAGCAGGCATTGGGATCAGCCGAGCATCTGAGCGCAATCGGGCGATGCACGAATCCCAATCAGTGGATGGCACTCCAAACGAAATACGCCGCAGACGTCGGCGCACAGTTCACGTCGATTGCCATTCAGATGACCTCCATGTGGGTAACGTTGATCGGCACATCACTCGTGCCGATCCATAAGGCCGCAGCTGCGAATGCCAAGAGATTGATGTGATGGTCAGGGCTGAGTGGCCCGATAACTTGGCAGCATTTCGATCTTTGCCCACCAATCGGAAAACCCATCGACATCGAAAAGGCGATCTTTGTCCGGTGTCATCGCCACATAGGCGATGATCGGTGCAAGGAACAGGTCCGCAAGGCTGAGATCGCCGGCAATAAAGGGGGATTTCCCTTTCGTCGACATCGTCAGCTCAAGCACCTTCCGGCCGGTCGTCAAGCCTTCCGCGCGAAGGGCGTCGCTCTTGCCGCCGACAAAGTCGGGAAACAAGTGATAGGCCGCGACGCCGCCCACCAACGACCCATAACCGTAAGAATCGATCAATCCAATGATCATGTCCATGCGTGCGCGGTCTTTAGCGCTGCTGGGGATCAGCGACTTCCCGGGCAGGACGTCGTTGAGGTAACGCATGATTGCCGACGTTTCGAGAATACGCATTCCATCATGGTCAAGTACAGGAACCTTGCCGAATGGGTGACGCTCCAGATGGTCCGGCTTTCGCGGCTCGCCCTGCAGCACGTTGATCTGGATCTGCTCGAAATCCTTCGCACCTTTCTCGGCAAGCAACATCTTCACAGAGCGAACATAGGTCGAGCCATCGAATCCCCACAGCTTGAAGTCTGCCACGTTGAAATCTCCTGACGGAAAGAGGTGCGAACGAGCGGTTAGGGCAGCATATAGAAAGTGCCACTAAATGCCATGGACACGAATGAGTGGTCGTTGAGGTTACTTGATCAATGCTTCAGCAATCCAGACCTTAAGTCAACCCAGGCCGCCGCGATCAATGGGGCGGAGTATCGAGCTTAATCGTCCGAGATTCGCTTGGTCTCTGCCTAGCGACGGATAAGGTTGGCCGCTGCCTGACAGACGACGCTTCTCAGATTGAATGCCGACCGGCGTGGTATTTGTCTCTGGAAAGCCGATAGATCTGCCGGGAGGCTTCGCTCTTCGAGATGCCGGACCGGATCAGCCTGGATTGCTCGATTTCGTCGAAAAGACTTTGTGCTTTGGCCTGGGCGACCTGCAGGGACCTGACGCGTCCTGTTTCATGCATGGCGAAACCTTCAAGACGCTTGTGCGAGGTGATCTTCGGGCGCGGTGCGTCCGGGCAGCCGGGACAGCGCCTCCGCGATGCTAATCCGCCGGTAGGTTTCGCTCACCAGACCGTTGACGCGAATCCCGTCTCGCCGTGCGATCGCCGCTGCCCGCTGATCCGCAGTGACGTCTGGCTCTCGCAGCTTTAGCCATTGCACATAGGCGGTGTCCGCTTCCTTGAACGGCTTGGCCAAGGTCTTCGGCTTCTCCAGGTAGACTGGCTTTAGAACCCGGCCGGGATTCAATTCGGTGCGCGGATCGTTGCCGGAAATCTTCACATCCGCATCTTCGACCCGTCCGCCGGGGGCATAGAGGAAAGCCGACTGTATGCGATCGAGCGCAGTATCTGCTTCCTTGCTGCGGAACTCGATCTCACGTCTTTCCCGATCTGGAATGACCAGGCGGGTGATGCCACGGTCGTTGATTGCATCGAGAAGGTCGCGAGGATCGTGCGACAGGATTACTTCGCGCCGGGCCGGCCAGAAATCAAAGGCGGCATGCGAGCCCTGGCCGCCGCCGACATGGAATGCATAAATCTCCGGGTAGACCGTCAGCGCCTCGCGGCGGCGCTGGGATATAGCGTAGAAGCAGCTGATAGCGACCTGCACCAGATGCGTCGCGCCCAAGCCGCCCAGCGGTTGGTCGATCACCAGGCCCAGTCGGTCATGTAGGTGCCAGCCCGGCAGCAATTCGTCCACCCCGCTCGGCGCACCGCCGATCTCGAGGTCGAACATGGAAGTCCGCAACAATGTCGCCGTGTGCATGCTTTCGTCTCTACCCGCTGCCAGGGTGGGAATCTTAACAGGAGATTTTAATGTCTTTGCACCGAGTGTAAAATGACTTCTTTATATCGCGATGGATATCTTCATCATCCGCTTTTGACGGTAGCTTCGTCGATTTCCATCCCGACGGCCGTCGACCGCCCGCATCCGCAGACTTGACTTAATTCTATTATTCGTTATTTATGGAAATATGAAAAAGACACAAGCCCTTGACGCGTTTTCGGCATTGTCGCAGGAGACACGTCTGGATGTACTTCGTCTGCTGATCAAGGTGCAGCCGGAAGCGCTAGCCGCAGGCGTTATCGCGCGCCAGGTCGACGTACCGCCGAGCACCATGTCAGCGCATCTGGCCATTCTGAGCAGGGCTGGTCTTGTGACATCGGAGAGAAGCGGTCGCGTCATAAGTTACAAGGCTGACATCGATGGTGTCCGCGGTCTTTTGACTTTTCTGGTGAAGGATTGTTGCCGTGGCCAGCCTGAACTCTGTAGCAACCTCATCGATGCAGTTCTTCCAGCGTGCTGCCCATAAGGCAATGTCATATCTGCATTGCTGGATCTATCTTACTTATGGAAATCATGATGGCCGGACATATCTTTAACGTGCTCTTTCTTTGTACTGGAAATTCGGCTCGTAGCATCCTCGCGGAAGCGATCATGAACCGGGAGGGGCGGGGTCGCTTTATGGCATACAGTGCCGGCAGCCACCCAAAGGGCCAAGTTCATCCCTTTGTTTTGGATCTTCTTGCGAAATTGAACCATCCGATCGATGGCTTGCGATCCAAGAGCTGGGATGAATTCGCAGAGCCGGGCGCGCCGGAGATGGATTTTGTCTTTACAGTCTGTGACAACGCCGCGAACGAAGTTTGTCCGGTCTGGCCGGGCCAGCCGATGAGCGCGCATTGGGGATTGCCGGACCCGGCTGAAGCCTCCGGCACCGAGGCCGAGCAGCGTCTCGCCTTTGCCGACGCTTACAAGATGCTGCGCAACCGCATCAGCATCTTCACGAGCTTGCCTTTAAGGTCACTGGACAATCTTAGCCTCCAGAGGCACTTGAACGAAATCGGAAAGAACTTATCCGAATCCGCATGATCGTCGGATCTCGCCGGCCGCAAATAAATCGAGAGTTCATATGTCGACCTTCGAACGCTATCTGACGGTCTGGGTAATTCTTTGCATTGTCCTCGGCATCGCTCTTGGAAGCTTCTTTCCGCCTGCGTTCCAGTCTATTGGCGCGATGGAGATAGCCAAGGTCAATCTTCCCGTCGCCGTGTTGATTTGGCTGATGATTATCCCCATGCTGGTCAAGATTGACTTTGCTGCGCTGGGGCAGGTGAAAGAGTATTGGCGCGGCATCGGTGTTACGCTTCTGATCAATTGGGGCGTGAAGCCGTTTTCGATGGCGGCGCTCAGCTGGTTCTTCATTGCATATCTGTTCCGTCCATGGCTTCCCGCGGATCAGGTCAATTCCTATATAGCGGGGCTCATTTTGCTCGCGGCGGCCCCCTGCACGGCCATGGTATTTGTCTGGAGCAATCTGTCCGATGGAGAACCCCACTTTACGCTCAGCCAGGTCGCGTTGAATGACCTGATCATGGTGTTTGCATTTGCGCCGATTGTCGGGCTGTTGCTGGGGCTGTCTGCGATTACGGTTCCTTGGGAAACGCTCATTCTTTCAGTCAGCTTATATATCGTTGTTCCCGTTATCCTGGCCCAGCTGGTTCGTTTTGTGGTCATCGGACGTGGTGGATTGACGGCGCTGCAACGGCTGCTGAAAACGCTCCAACCGGTGTCCTTGCTGGCGCTGTTGACAACTCTTGTGATGCTGTTCGGCTTCCAAGGCGACCAGATCCTTGCGCAGCCTGTGACAATACTGCTGCTGGCGGTACCGATCCTAATTCAGGTCTACTTCAATTCCGGCCTGGCCTATCTATTGAACCGGGCCTGTGGAGAGCAGCATTGCGTCGCTGCGCCATCGGCGCTGATCGGTGCCAGCAACTTCTTCGAACTCGCCGTGGCAGCCGCGATCAGCCTGTTCGGTCTTCGGTCCGGCGCCGCCTTGTCAACCGTGGTCGGCGTCCTGATTGAAGTTCCGGTCATGCTCTCGGTCGTGAAGATCGTGAATTCGTCCAAGGGCTGGTATGAGCGCGGGAAGGGCGTCCGTCCAAGCCTAGCCGTCCGCCAGCAACGATGATTTCCAGCTCTTAATCCCTTGCCTGGAATCGTGGGGCGGAGTCTAGAGATGCGATGCCGAGGCTGCGCCCTGCGCGATTGTCGCGCGCGAAATCCCGAATAAGCTAAGAACGAGAACAACGTTTATGAGCGCGACACAGACCACAACGCCTAGCGCTTCAGATGTGCCGAAAAATTGGATCATGACCGCGCCGACCGAAGGCGCCGCTGCCTGGGCCATCAAACTCGGCCTGGCGAGCTTGCCCATAATCGGCGGGTAGTCTTTGGGCCCGAACAGGGCCAATGGCAGCGTCGCTCGCGCTATCGATTCCAAGCCGATCCCGGCGCCGTAGAAGATGAGGGCGAGAAAGACCGCCGGTATGTTGGCCCATAAAAGCGACAGGCCCGTGGCCACCAGGCTGACGGATGCGATCTTCACCCAAATGGGATGATGGTATTTGGCAACCAGCATTTCGGTGAATCGAGCACCGACCTGGCAAGGGCCCACGATCGCACCGAGAGCGACGGCCGCAGCCAGCAGAATCCCGCGATCCTGTAAAATGGTCAGCAGATGAACCGAGATGAGCGTGGAGACGACTGAGCTGATTGTTATGGTCAACGCAAGCAGAATGAAGACGCTTTGAGGCACGTTCGGAGCATTGGCCGCTTCATCAGCACGCTCCTTCCGAACATCGCCCTCTTTGCTGGTTCTGGGCAACGCCAAAAGATAAAGGGGAAGGCAAAGGCAGAGCTGGATGGCCGCATAGGTCAGGCAGGTGCCACGCCATCCGAGATGGGTCACGAGGAATGCTGATAGCGGCCAGCAGATGGTGCTGGCAAAGCCACCGAACAGTGTCAGCGTTGCGATGTGGTGTCGGGCGCGCTGCCCATATAAACGACCGAGTGTGGAAAACGCGGGATCATAGAGGCCGGTGCCCATACCCAACCCCAGAATGGCCCATGCCGCAAAGAAACAGGGAAGGTTGGGAGCGGCGGCGAGAGCGCCGAGCCCGAGGGCGAGCAACCCTGCACTGGTTGCAAGGACGGGACGGCCGCCCATTCGATGGATATACCGGCCAACGGTTGGCGAGGCGAGGCCCGCAATCAGCAGGCCCAATGAGAGCCCGCCGGCAACCCAAGACAATGACCAGCCGGTATCTTTCGCAATCGGCCCAGCCAAAACAGCGGGAAGATAATAGGATGATCCCCAGGCAAGGATCTGCGTGATGCCCAGCGCCGGGATAATGACATGCGGCGAGAATGTCCCTTTGACCATTTTCGTGGCTATCGACTGGCTCGCACTGTTGCCGCACCACAGCATCCACTCTTTCCGGCTGGTATGGTAACCACCTCGGCGACACAGCAGCCGCCATCAGCCATGACGGCATCTGTCGAGCAAATACCCGTCTCGGGCAGAACAAGCTGTACGTTATCCGCAGCTTCCATATCTCCGGCGATTGCCGCTGCGACCGACCGTGCCTGTTCATATCCCGTCAGCAGTAAGAATGTCGGTGCGCGGCCATAGCTCTTCACACCGATGGTGTAAAAGCCATGTTCCGGATGCGAGAGTTCGCGATGGCCATGGGGCGGGACGGAACCGCATGAATGCAGATTGGGGTCGATCAAGGGGCCCAGTTCCTTCACGCTTTCCAGCCATGGATCGAGATCAAGGCGAAGTTCGCGTGTCATCGTCAAATCCGGCCGCTGGCCGGTCACTGCGACGATGCGGTCGAATGGCCCTAACTGGTGGTGTCCGGCGGCGGTCGCGCCATCGAGCAATACGCCGTCGCCTTGCGGCGTGACTGCCTCGGTGGAGAACCCCGTGATACACGTGATCTTATTCTGTTCGACGAGCTGCTTCAGATGCCAACCGAGGGCGCCTCTGGCCGGAAGCTGATCGGCCGAACCGCCACCATAGATGCGGCCCAGATCGGTGCTGCGGACCACCCAGACGATAGACATACCGGGATCGGCCTTGGCAAGTTGCGCAAGATCCAGAAGGACATTGATCGCTGAGTAGCCTGAACCGACCACCACAACACGTTTCCCGGCATAGTGCTCCCGGGCCGGTCCCAGAACATCGGGCATGCCATAGGCGATCTGGGCCGCATTCTCCGTCTCACCCAGCACAGGCAGTCCCGAACCGCCGAGCGGGTTCTGATGTGTCCAGGTGCCGGACGCATCGATGACCGCCCGCGCAAGGTCATGGCGTATGGCACCCGTCCGGTTTGTGATCTGCAGACGAAACGGTCGGGCTTCTCTGTCCTTGCTGACGACCTTGTCGATGCCAAGCCGTGTGATGGCAGCTACCTTGGCATCGGTCTCGATGCAGGCGGCCAGATCCGGTGTTTGCGCCAGCGGCCTGAGATAGTGATCATATAATTCGCCGCCGGTCGGCAGGGCATTGCTGCGGGGTAGGGACCAACCATTTTTCTGAAGCAGCCGGCAGGAGGCCGGATCGACATTCTGCTCCCAGGTCGTGAAAACGCGCACATGCCGCCAGTCGAGGATATTCGTGCCGACCGTTGCACCAGCTTCATAAACCTTCACCGGCACGCCGCGCTCGACGAGATTTGCCGCCGCCGCCAAGCCGATCGGCCCGGCGCCAATGATCGCCACCGGAAGGTTTTGCAAGTCAGTCATTGCGTGGCTCCTTCGCTAATTCCGGAATGATAGAAATATGATGGTAAAAAAAGACTAGGCTGCCTTGCCTTTATTCTTGCAAGCCGCATCCAGGCAGCACTCGTTCACAAGGTAACCAACCAATGCGTCCATTGCCGAATAGTTGGCCCGGCAAATCAATGTCGTCGCCTGGCGCTCCTGGGTGACGAGCTCGGTCGCGATCAGATTTCGCAGATGGTGCGAGAGCGTCGACGCGGCGATGCCGATCTTCTCCTGCAAATGGCCGACTGGAAGCCCATCATCGCCGGCCCGAACCAGGGCGCGATAGACCTGGAGACGGGTGGGATTGCCGAGAGACTCAAGCTGCCTGGCTGCTATTTCGAGTTTCATGGAAATAAGCTAGATGATCGGACCGTTACGGTCAATGGGTATCGGATATCCATTATTCGCATAATATATATTATGGAAAATAAAGGATATCCACCAACCCATTGTTTTGCTTTATTTCCAGCTTCGGATCCGCCGGCAGCGCTTCCGCAAATCCCTCATTTGCTACACCACATGCTCCGGCGCCAGCCGGCATTTGTCGCCGCTGAGCTCGACCTGCAGCGTCGCATGGCCGATGCCGAATTTCTGGTGCAGGACATCGGAGATGCCATCCAGCACGTGGTCGCCCGGATGGCCTTCGGGCATGACGAGATGTGCCGTCAGGGCCGTTTCCGTGGTGCTCAGCGACCAGATATGCAGGTCATGAACCTCCATCACGCCCGGCTGGTCGATCAGATAGAGCCGCACCGCCGTCGGGTCGATCGCATCCGGCACG
>Ga0255336_102292_pt1 | contig 10040 bp, 9 predicted proteins | sample MeOH1_35cm_T3_17_FD_189102 | JGI IMG/M metagenome (GOLD analysis project Ga0255336, IMG submission 189102) | Sandy soil microbial communities from University of British Columbia, Vancouver, Canada - MeOH1_35cm_T3_179 | ecosystem: Engineered > Artificial ecosystem > Sand microcosm > Unclassified ...
CCATGGATGCGGATCTCGCCGCCCTGGATGCCCTCGAGACCGTTCATGCACCGCAGCAAGGTGGACTTGCCGCAACCCGAGGGGCCGATCAGACACACGACCTGATGTTCCTCGACCTCGAGGCTGAGGCCGCTGAAAATCTTATGATCGCCGTAGCTCTTATGGATATCGCGGATTTCAATCATCGCCATGATAAAGGCAACCTCAACTGCCGCCGGCGCGCATGCGCCGCTGATCGCGTTCGACCAGCTTATCGACGAAGCGTGCCTGGGGGATGGTGATCAGGATGAAGAGGAGGGCGACGGTGGTCACCGGCGACAGGTTGAAGTGATTGCTGGCGACGATCTTCGCCTGGTTGAAGGCGTCGATCGAGCCGATCACATTGACCAGCGCGGTATCTTTCTGCAGACCGATGAAGTCGTTCAGGAGCGGCGGGATGATGCGCCGCACCGCTTGCGGCACAATGACATAGCGCATGGTCTGCAGGTAAGAGAGGCCAAGCGAGCGCGCCGCCGCCACTTGGCTCCAATGAATACTCTCGATGCCGGCGCGATAGACCTCGGCGACATAGGCGCCATAGGTCAACGTCAGAGCAAGGATGGCAAAGCTCTCCTGCGAGAAATCCTTGACCCAGGGCAAACCGGTCAGCGAGAGACCGAAGCCGATCAGATAAATGTTGATGATCGCCGGCAGGCCGCGGAACATGTCGGTATAGATGGTCGACATCATGCGGATCGGCCGCCCGGCTTCGCCCGGAACGAGGCGCGCCACGGCGACGATCAGGCCCCAGACCAGCACCAGGATCTCGGCCACCACGAAAATGTAGATGTTGATCCAGAAGGCTTTGAGGATCAGCCAGAAGGAGCTGAAGATCAGCGGCAGCAGGAAGAAGGTGCGGCTGACCGCGAGATTGTTGGCAATGAAGAACTGGATGACGAGCAGCAGCGTGACGATCGCCGCGGCGAAACCGAGCGTGTAATAGGCATAGTCGCGCGACGCCGCGGTTGCCACCCGCGCATCAACCAGGTTGCCGCCGGCAAGGGCAGCCTTCGCCACCTGCGATTTGCCAAGGCTGCGGAAGGCCGGCCAGACCAGCGGCAGAATGATTAAACCGCAAATCACCAGAATCGCGTCGGCGAGCAGGCCATCGATTTTCAAGTTGACGGTCGCGGCACGCACATCGAAGAGCGTTTTCCAGCCGGCGGCAATGACCAGAAGACTGACGATAACAGCTGTCGTTGCCCAGCCAGTGACATCTTTCGGCGGCGTCCCGGCGCTCCAGCGACGCTCTCCGCCGAGGAGGCCAAGGGTCTGGCCTCCTCGGTTATCGGTGTTGGATGACATCAGTTAGAAGCCGATTTCACGCGGATTAAGGCTTCAGGAAAGTGATCTTGGTCGGATCGACACCCCAGATTCCAGCCAGATATTTGGCCGAGAGCTGCGCTGTGGTGCCGTCCTTGATCAGGGCGTCGAGGATCTTGTCGATCGTCGCTGCATTGGCGGAACCCTTGGGATAAAGGGCGCCATAGGTTTCGCCGGTTGAATATTGCGCCACGACCTCCAGCGCCCCACTGGCTTGCGCCGCTTGGCCCAGCACGATGCCGGTATCGGTCATCGCCGCATCGACCTGGCCCGCCATCAAAGCGGTGAACATGCCGGTCGTATCCGGGAATACCTTCACTTCCGCCGGCTTCAGCTTGTTGGAGACGAAGTCGGCGCCAGTGGTCGCCGACTGGACCCCGATCCGCATCTTCTTGATCGAGTCAGCGTCAACCGTGGTCCCCTTCTTCACCAGGACGCCGATATCGGAATTGAAATAGGGAATGGAGAAATCGACCACCTTCTTGCGCTCGTCGGTGATGGAGATTTCCGAGAGGGCGAGGTCGAAATCCTTCGTCTGGCCGGCGACCAGCGCATCCCAGGCGACGTTGACGACCTTCACCTTGTCGAGGCCGGCACGATAGGCGATGTTCGCCGCCAGGCAATATTCATAGCCGTCCTGGATCTGCTCGACGGTGTCGCCATTCCACCAGCCGGGCGCCGGCAGATTGACCTCGACCGTGAGCTGGCCCGCTTGGGCGGGCGTGAAGGGAATCGAGCCTTTGGTGCCGGTGACTTCGCACTTACCGATCATGTCCGCAGCCATGGCCGACGGCGCGACAACCAGAGCGAGAAGTGTCGCCGCCACAGCGGGGCGGCCGAGAGCGAATAAAGTCCCAAGGCGCGTTTTCATGATGCGTTAGCCTCCTGTTGCAACGCGAAGTGTTCAGTTTTTCTTAGCGAATATCTGCTTTTTTGCAGATGTAGCTTCCCTGGCATCTGCCGCTGCGACTTCGCTTGGTCGACATGAGGCACATGCTTGCGTTGCATTTGACGTCCAAGCAGGACCAAAAAACAAGTCCTAAATGGCAGTATCGTTAACGAATCGCGCGAGAATGACTCGCTTGTCGATTTGACGTTGCCAAGGAACGTCGATGACTAGGCAGTCAGGAGCGACTTGGCTATGCTTCCGCAGCGTAAAAAAAGGTTTTTGAACTCGGAATGGACGACGGCCACGCGGACGCCATAAAGCAAGCATTGTCGAGCTCGACCTTGCGGCGTCTTTACGATTATTGGCGCAATAAATGGCACGGAGCCGATCTGCCCGGACGGCAGGATATCGACCCGATCGATTTCTCTTATGCGCTGGGGGACGTGACGCTGGTGGACGTCTTCTACGATCCGATGCGTTTTCGTTTCCGTCTCGATGGCACGCGCCATGTCGAGCATTTCGGCTTCGACATGACCGGCCGGTTCCTGGATGCGTTTCCCGAACCGGGCATGCGCCAGGCAATCTATGACAATTATCGCAGCATCGTCGAATCGCGCCGGCCGCAGCGCTATTACCGCGACCTCACGGCCGATGGCCGGCCGTTCCGTTATGAGGCGTTGCTCCTGCCACTGGCCCGCGATGGCAAGAAGATCGACATGATCATTGTCGCCATCGCCTTCCAGGACGCCTGATCGCGATACCGTAACAATCGAATCCCGCCTTAAACGAAAAGAGCGACGCCGACGCGCCGCCCTTCCCGGATAAATCCAGATTTTCCGCTGATCAGCCGGCAGACAATTCCTTGGCGAAGTCGAGAATCGTCTGGCGCACCGATTTGCCGATCTTGGGATGCTTCAGCGCAAAGGCGATGTTGGCCTCGATGAAGCCCGCCTTGTCGCCGCAATCGAACCGGCGTCCCTCGAAACGATAACCGTGGAAACGGCCGCGCCCGGTCATCTGTGCCAGGGCATCGGTCAGCTGGATCTCGCCGCCCGCACCCGGCTTCTGCTGCTCGAGGAAGCCGAAGACATCCGGCTGCAGGATATAGCGGCCGATGATCGACAGGGTCGACGGCGCCTCTTCCGGCTTCGGCTTTTCCACCAGACCTTCGACTTCGACGATGCGGCCCTGTTCCTTGCCGGTCTTCAGCACGCCATAGCGATTGGTATGTTCGCGCGGCACATCCATGACGGCGACGACATTGCCGCCGACCTCGTTATAGACCTCCACCATCTGGCGGAGGCACGGCGCATCGGCCTGCACGAGATCGTCCGCGAGCAGCACGGCGAAAGGCTCGTTGCCGGCAAGATTGCGCGCGCACCAGACGGCATGGCCGAGGCCATTGGCCTCCTGCTGGCGGATATAGGCGACCTGGCCCGGCAGCGGCAACAGGTCGCTGATCAGCTCCATTTCCGCCTTCTTGCCGCGCGCTTCCAGGGTGTGCTGCAGCTCGTAGGAATAGTCGAAATGATCCTCGATGGCGGATTTGCCGCGACCGGTGACGAAAATGAATTCCTCGATACCCGCCGCCTTCGCCTCTTCAACGGCGTATTGAATGAGCGGCTTGTCGACGACCGAAAGCATTTCTTTCGGCATCGCCTTGGTTGCCGGCAAGAAACGCGTGCCGAGACCGCCAACCGGGAAAATTGCCTTACGCAGTGGTTTGCGCATGTAGCTATACCTTACAACGCTGCAATGGATTAAAGGGATGAAACCGTTTTGGTTGTGCCACTTCACGTCGACATCGGCAAGTCTGCCGTCGTTCAGCCACGGAAATGTGACGCTGCCCCCGCGACCGAAACCGGCAGCGGGGGCAGTACTTTGATAACGCAAAGCTGACCTTTTCGTTCCCGCCACCCGGGATCGACCGGCGGCACAGCCCACGAAATGACCCGCCTTAGGCGGCCGGCGTTGAAAACCGGATGATGGGGAGGTCGTTTTCCTCGGCGGGTGCCGGCTGGGCCGGCGCAGGCTGAGCGGCAGGTGCTTGCGGAACTGGCGTCGATTGAGAAGCCGCTGAAGGTAACGTCGTCGTCACATGGCCTGGCATGGCAGCCGAAACCGAGACCTGGCCCCGTTCCTTCGCCAACGCCTTCAGCGCCAGAGCATCGACTAAGTCCCGGACTTCCTGGCGGGCGGCGACATGCGACATGCGCCAGGCAACGCCGGTATCCTTGCGGCTGAGATCGAGCAGGGTCAAGCCGCGCGGGAACAATTCGCGGAAGATGACGCGCTCGGTGAAACCGGGCGCCACGCGAAAACCGATGCGCTTGGCGAGCTGCTGTAGCAACTGGCCGATATCGCGCTTGTTCTTGGCATCGAGGCTGCTCAAGCGGCTGCGCATCACCACCCAGTCGATCGGCTTGCCGCCGCGCATGGCCCGCATCTTGCGCTGTTCCCAGACCATCTCGCTATAGACGCTGAGCTTGAGGATCTTCGCACCATCGGCATCGACGCGGCCCAGAAGATCGAGATCGAGGAAACTGTCATTGAGCGGCGTGATCAGCGTGTCGGCCAAGGCATGGCCGAGGCGTGAGAGACTGGTATCGGCACCCGGCGTGTCGATGACGACGAAATCGCAATCGGCGAGCTGCGCCATCGCCGCGGAGAGGCGCTGGTCCTCGTCGGTGCGGCCTTCCGTGGCGCTGTCGAGGCTCGACCGCTCAACCGAGAAATGGCTCGATTGCGGCAGCGGCACCAGCATGCCGGCATTGGTCTGCTTGCGGTTCTCGACATAGCGGGTGAGCGAGCCCTGACGCGCATCGAGATCGATCGAGCCGACGCGATGCCCGTCATGCAACAGCGTGACGATGAGATGCATCGCCGTCGTCGACTTGCCCGAACCACCCTTCTCGTTACCGAGAACGATCACATGAGGCCGCGACATCTTACGCTGCCTTCAACCAGACAGCCGTATCATGGAACACGGCACCGCCATTCGGCAGACCCGGCTCGGCGCTCACCAATGCATTCACCCCGACACCTCCTTCAAAGGCGCTGTTCGGCCAGATGCTTTCGATCACAACGACTCCACGCAACAGGCCATCGAATAACCGAGCATGTACCACAATCGTTGCCTGATCATTACCGATTTGCACCCGCACCCCCTCGCCAAGCCCCAACGACTCGGCATCAAGCGGATGAATCAGCAAAGTCGGGCGCTTTTCGCGCGCCTGCGAGCTCGGCGTCTCGGTGAAAGTCGAGTTGAGGAACTGCCGCGCCGGCGCGGTCACCAGTCGGAACGGCCGAGTCGCATTGGCGGCGTCGATGACGGCTGCAAAGTCGGGCAGCGCGGGGAGCTTGTCGCCCGCCGGGCCGATGCGGCTCCAATCGGCCTTGAAATGAAACTTGCCATCGGCATGGCCGAAGCCGTCGAGGAAACGCATCTTCTCCGACGGTAATGCGCAATCCTGCCAGTGATTCCGATGGAGATCTTCCGCGCTCGGCCAACCGGAGCGCTGCAGGGTCTCGTCGATGATCTCCCAGGTGCTCATGAAGAAGCCGCGATGGCGGCAGCCGAGGCGATGGGCAAGCCCGCAGATCACATCATGATTGGGCCGCGCTTCTGCTAACGGTTCCACTACCTTGCGCGTCACCTGCAGATAGGTATGCCCGCTGGCGCGATAGATATCGTCATGTTCCAGGAAAGTGGTCGCCGGCAGAACGATATCCGCCATCATCGCCGTCTCGGTCATGAACTGTTCATGCACGGCGACGAAGAGATCGTCGCGCCGGAAGCCTTCGCGCACCTTCAGGCTGTCGGGACAGACCATCATCGGATTGGTATTCTGGATCAGCATCGCGCTCACCGGCGGGCCATCGCCAAGATCGCGTGGATCGCCGGTCAGGACCGGACCGATACGCGACATATCGAGTTCGCGGATCGAAGGATCGCGGAGATCCGCACCGGTGATGAGCGTGTTGTCGATGTGATAGATGCCACCGTTCGAATAATGCGCCCCGCCGCCGCGATACTGCCAGGCGCCAGTCACCGCCGGCAGGCAGCTCACCGCATGCAGGCTGGCGGCACCGTTGCGTGAGCGCGAGAAGCCATAGCCGACGCGGATGAAGCTGCGTTGCGTGTTGCCGTAGAGACGGGCAAAGGCTTCGATCGCTTCGACCGGCACACCGGTGATGGCGCTCGCCCAGGCGGGTGAGCGCACGGCGACATGGGCTTCGAGCGTCGCCGGGTCATCGGTGTACTTCGCCATATAGGCGCGATCGACGAGGCCGTCGCGAAACAGCACATGCATGATGGCGACGGCAAGGGCCGCATCGGTACCCGGCCGCAGCATCAGGTGATGATCGGCCTGCTCGGCCGTGCCGGTGCGATAGGGATCCACCACCACCAGTTTGGCGCCGCGCGATTTGCGCGCCTTGGCGATATGGGTCATCACATTGACCTGGGTGGAGACCGGATTGCCGCCCCAGACGACGATCAGGTCCGCTTCGGCGATCTCGCGCGTATCGGTGCCGCGCATGGCACCGGCGCCGGCCATCCAGCCGGCATTGGTGAGCGCCACGCAGATGGTGCTCTTCTGCTGCGAATATTTCATCTCGTGGCGCAGACGATCGATACCGTCGCGCTGCACCAGGCCCATGGTGCCGGCGTAGTAAAACGGCCAGACCGCCTCGCTGCCATGGCGCTGGGCGGCCTGGACGAATTTCTCGGCGACGGCATCCAGCGCCGCGTCCCAGGAAATCTCCTCGAAAGCGGCCCGGCCGACGCCCTTCTCGCCGATCCGGCGCAAGGGACGGGTCAGCCGATCCGGGTGATGCTGGCGTTCGGCATAACGCGCCACCTTGGCGCAGATCACCCCGGAGGTGTAATCATTGCCGGAAGCACCTCTGATGCGGCCGATGCGATGCGCATCGAGACGCTCGACTTCCAGGGCGCAGGTGCTGGGGCAATCATGGGGGCAGGCACTATGGACAATATCGAGCGGCATGTTCCGGCGGATCCTGAAACGTCGAACAGGACCGATACGCGCATCCGCCCTGTGGATATGTTCCCTAGATAGCCGGTTTAGACAGGCTGATCAAACCCCCTGCCGCAAGTTTTCGCCAGCCCCGTTTTCCCAGCCCCCGTTCCCCAGGCACACCCGCGCAACATGCACGCCGATCTCGCCAATCTCCGCTCGAATCCCAGGCCGGCCGTTGCCTATAGCCTGACCGCCGCCTTCCTGCTCACCACCATGGATGCCGTGGTCAAGTGGCTGACGGCGGATTATTCCGTGGTCGAGATCGCCTTCCTGCGCTATGTGATCGGCCTGTTCATCGCCATCGGCCTTGCCAGGATGAGCCCCACGGGCCTTGGCGGCCTGGTGACACGGCGACCGGTGAGCCATCTCTGGCGCTCGGTCTTCAACATCGCCACCATGATCACCTTCTACCTGGCGATGCGGGCGATCCCGCTGGCCAATGCCGTCTGCATCAGCCTCGCTTCGCCGATCTTCATGACCTTGTTCAGCATTCCGATGCTGCGCGAGAAAGTGCCGGTCGACCGCTGGGTCGCCGTCTTTCTGGGCTTCGTCGGCATCGCCCTGATCGTACAGCCGGATCCCCAGGCCGGGATCGGCACCGGCGCCCTACTGGCGCTGGCTTCCGCCGTCACCTGGTCGTTGACGCTGGTCAGTTCGCGGCGGCTGTCCTCATCGGAATCCAGCCATACCATCCTGTTCTATTACGCGCTCGCCGTCGTCATCAGCCTCGGCGGCACGCTGCTGCTGTTCCCCTCGCTCTGGCATCTGCCGACAAATGCCCGGGATATCGGTTTCTTCGCGCTGACGGGGCTGCTCGGCAGCTTCGGCCAGTTCTTCCTCAACCAGGCCTATCGCTACGGACCGATCTCTCTGCTGGCCCCGTTCGAATATAGCGGCATGATCTGGGCGGTGCTGTTCGACATCGTCATCTGGTCGAACTTCCCGAGCCTCGTCATGGTGCTCGGCGCCCTCGTCGTCATCGGCTGCTGCCTGCACATCGCCCGCAGCGGCAGCAAGGCGAAACGGTCTGGATCGGCTTAGGGGTCTCCCGGCACGCCATAGGCCGGCGCCTTACGCGGATCGAGCGCCCGGATGACATAATCCTGCGCCTGGGGCTTGAAGGCGTCCCACAATCGGCGCAAGGGCGGCAGCGGATTGTCATCATCCCAATCGATCCTGAGATCGACCAGCGGCCATTCGGTCTTGTCGACCACCAGCAGGCCTGCGGAATGAACGGGGCCCATCTCACCGCCGGCGGCCAGCCCGGCCTCCAGCGCCGTCAGCAGGCGGTCCGCCAGATGATCGCCGGCGGCCGTCTCGAAGGCTTTGACGAGGACCTGGGGTATCTCGGTGCTGCGCAGGAGATTGCCCGCTGCCACGCAATCGCGGCCGCTGGCGGCGCCATGGATGCCGAGCGTCTTCTCGCCGCCCCAGATGGCGGTGCGGCCGGCGGCATCGATCATCGTCACCTGGCGATAGGCGGCGTATTCCGATTGTTGCATCAGTTCTTGCAGCGCTTCGGGCGCGGCCTTGCCCGATTGCAGCAGGTCGAGGCCTTTGCGACCCAGGCTGGGATCGGTGATGTTCTGCGTCGCCACGGCGCCGACACCGGCCCGCGCCCAGGGGCAACGGCTCGCCACCGCGATCGATGACGTGGTGATGGCGACGCCCAGCATCCCGGTCTTGGGGCAGCGCGCGGCGATGGAGAAGGTCATGCACGCATCCCCTTGCCCGCCGCACGTTTCGCCACCGTTTTCCTGGCGAGCGCGCGCTTGCCGCCGCCCAAGGCCGCCTTGTTGCGGGCATCGCGCCATTCCAGGCTGGCGGGTGGTGTCGGCAGCTTGTTCATTCGCTCCTCAGGGATCACCGCCCAGACATCAATCTCCATCAGCCATTCCGGCCGCGCAAGACCATTGACGATGAGGCCGGTGGAAACCGGATAGATGCCCTTCAACCATTTGCCGACGACACGATAGACCGCCTCGCGATAGGCCCGGTCGACGATATAGATGTTGATCTTGCAGACATCCTGCAGCCGGGCGCCCTGCTCTTCGAGGAGCTGCTTCACGTTCTTCATCGCCTGCTCGGTCTGGGCCGCGGCATCGCCGACGCCGACATTGTTGCCGAGCAGGTCCTGGCCAACCTGGCCACGCAGGAAGATCTGATTGCCGGCCCTGACCGACATCGAGAGGTCGTTATCCAGATTCTGTTCCGGATAAGTGATCTTGGTGTTGAACTTGCGCAGGCGGATATGACTGTAAGCCATCTTGTCCCCAAATCGTTTCAATCGGCAGAGCTAACTTGGCCGCTTAGCCCCTCACCCCGACCCTCTCCCCACTTCCGTGGGGCGAGGGAGACAGAATGCGCCACTCGCTCCTTCTCCCTCGCCCCTTTGGGGAGAGGGTCGGGGTGAGGGGAATTGCCGGCCCGCACTTTCACCGTTTCTGCCATTGCCCCATCACATCGTCCGAGAGATCAGCAGCATTCTTGACCATCTGCAAGGCATTGCTGGGGTCGAAGTTCATATAGACCGCATTCAAGTGCGCGAAGGGCGGCGACTGGGCGAAGAGCTCGAAGGTCACCATATGGCCGGCGCGATCGGAATTGATGAGATCGCGGGCGAAGGCCAGCAGCTTGCGGCGATCTTCGGCCGCCCAGAACTCGTTGACGTGATAGTATTTCTCCAGCCAGTCGGCGATCTCCGGATGGTCGAAGGACGCTGAATCCGGCGTGACGCAGATCTGGCC
>Ga0255336_102293_pt1 | contig 10039 bp, 7 predicted proteins | sample MeOH1_35cm_T3_17_FD_189102 | JGI IMG/M metagenome (GOLD analysis project Ga0255336, IMG submission 189102) | Sandy soil microbial communities from University of British Columbia, Vancouver, Canada - MeOH1_35cm_T3_179 | ecosystem: Engineered > Artificial ecosystem > Sand microcosm > Unclassified ...
CGACGCGGCCGCTTCATGATCGCGGGCTGGCGCTGCGGGCATGTGTTCGTCGGTATTCAACCTGCACGATCACGTGAACGCGGCGACTACGCGAGTTATCACGATGCTGAACTCGTGCCGCCACACTCGTATCTGGCGTTCTACTTCTGGCTGCGCATGCGCTTTAGCGTCGATGCAATCGTTCACGTCGGCAAGCATGGCAACCTCGAATGGCTGCCGGGCAAGAGCGTTGCGTTGAGCGCGTCGTGCTGGCCCGATCTGACGCTAGGAGCCATGCCGCATCTTTACCCGTTCATCGTCAACGATCCGGGCGAGGGAAGTCAGGCGAAGCGGCGCGCGCAGGCGGTCATCATCGACCATTTGATGCCGCCGCTTACGCGCGCTGAAAACTATGGGCCGTTGCAGGACCTGGAGCGTCAGGTCGACGAATACTATGAAGCGCTGATGGTCGATCCGCGCCGCGCCAAGCTGCTGCGAAAGACGATTCTCGCGAGCATCGTCGAGCATCGGCTGCACGAAGAACTAGGACTCGACAGACCGCGTGATTCCGATACTGAAGATGCATTGCTGACGCGCGCGGACGCGTATTTATGCGAGCTCAAAGAGGCGCAGATTCGCGATGGCCTGCATGTATTCGGCGCGTCGCCGCAAGGCATTCAACGCCGCGATACCTTGCTCGCGCTCGGCCGTTATCCGACCGGCGATGCGCAAGGTCCGAACGCGAGCGTGCTCACTGCGTTGGCTCGTGACTTAAAGCTAGGCGACGCGTTCGATCCTCTCGATTCTGACTGGACCGCGCCCTGGACCGGACCTCGTCCGGCTGAACTCGTGAACGTGATCAATGCACCGTGGCGTCATCACGGAGATACACGTGAGCGTCTTGAGTTGCTTGCGACGTCCTTGTTGGATCGACCTTCCGACAATGCCGGGCCGCATACAATGCAGGTACTGACACGCTTGAACGGCGACCTGCTCGCACGACTCGATGCTTGCGGTCCGCAAGAACTAAAGCAGCTTCAACGCGGCCTCGATGGGCGTTTTGTACCACCCGGCCCCAGTGGTTCGCCTTCGCGCGGAAGACCTGACGTACTCCCCACCGGGCGCAACTTCTACTCCGTCGATACACGCGCCGTGCCGACCCGGGCAGCATGGACACTCGGGCTGAAGTCGGCCAACCTGCTGATCGAACGCCATCTCCAGGAGCACGGCGACTACCCGCGCGCGATCGGGTTATCCGTATGGGGCACTGCCACCATGCGCACGGGCGGCGACGACATTGCGCAGGCCATGGCATTGATCGGAGTGCGTCCCAAGTGGGCGGCGGGCAGCAACCGCGTGACTGATTTCGAAGTCTTGCCGATCACCATTTTCAATCGCCCGCGCATTGACGTGACGCTGCGCGTGTCGGGATTTTTCCGCGATGCCTTCGCCAACCTGATGCACCTCTTCGATGCCGCCGTGCAAGCCGTCGCCGAACTCGATGACGAAGCCGAAGACATCAACCCGATCCGCGCGCGCATCATGCGTGAACGCGACGAACACATGGCGCGCGGACTGGACGAGCAGGAAGCGCGCTTACGTGCGGGATGGCGCGTATTCAGCACGAAGCCGGGTGCGTACGGTGCAGGCTTGCAAGAGATGATCGACGCAAAACAATGGCAAAACGACGCCGATCTGGCGCGCGGTTTTCAAAGCTCGGGCGGCTACGCGTACTCGCAGAGGGGCGATGGCGTGGACGCGCGCGAAACCTTCGGCGCGCGCCTGTCGACTATCGACGTGGTGGTGCAGAACCAGGATAACCGCGAGCACGATTTGCTCGATTCGAACGACTATCACCAGTTTCAGGGTGGCATGGTGGCAGCCGTGCGGCATCTTTCCGGTACTCAGCCGCAAGCGTATAACGCCGACCACAGCAATCCTGCTGCGCCGCGTATCCGTACGTTGCAGGAAGAAATTTCGCGCGTGATCCGCTCGCGCGTGGTCAATCCAAAATGGATCGATGGTGTGAAGCGGCATGGTTACAAGGGCGCGTCGGAACTTGCGGCGACAGTGGATTATCTGTTTGGTTACGACGCCACGGCGCGGGTTGTATCGGATCATCAGTACGCACTGGTCGCCGATGCTTACGTCAACGACGCAGATACGCGCGAGTTCATGCAACAACACAACCCTCATGCGCTGCATTCCATCTGCGAACGTCTGACCGAAGCGATGCAGCGAGGCTTATGGCAAAGTCCGGGTGCGTATCAGGACCAGATCGAACGCCATCTGCTGGACGCCGAACAACAACTCGAAGGGCAACGGACGTGAACGAAACCATCTTCCCTTTCGCGGCATTGGTCGCACAAGAACCCTTGCAGCAAGCACTTTTACTCGCCGCGGTCGATCCTGCGCTGGGTGGCGTGTTGGTCAGCGGTCCGCGCGGCACCGCGAAATCGACGACCGCGCGTGCGCTTGCCGAATTGCTACCAGAGGGTCAGTTCGTGACCTTGCCGCTGGGGGCGAGCGAGGAGCAGTTGATCGGTACGCTGGATATTGAAGCTGCGTTGCGCGACGGCGGCGTGCGTTTTTCTCCGGGCTTGCTTGCGAAAGCGCATCAGGGTGTGTTGTACGTCGATGAAGTGAATCTGCTGCCCAATCAGCTCGTGGATCAGTTGCTGGACGTGGCGAGTAGCGGCGTGAATGTGATCGAGCGTGACGGCATTTCGCATCGGCACGAAGCGCGGTTCGTGTTGATCGGGACAATGAATCCGGAGGAGGGCGAACTCAGGCCGCAATTGCTGGATCGCTTCGGTCTCGCGGTGGAATTGCAGAATTGTTTCGACGCCGAAAAACGTCGGGAGATCGTCAAGGCGCGTCTCGCATTCGATATGGAACCCGAAGCTTTTCGTTCGCGATTTAATGGCAAACAAGAAGCCTTGGCTGAAAAAATTCGTCACGCCAGGGCGATACTCCCGAACCTCGAATTCGACGACGCGGTGCATGCACGCGTGAGCGAGCTATGCATCGAGGCACGCGTGGACGGCTTGCGTGCTGACCTCGTGATGCTGCGCGCCGCGCGAACGCTGGCGGCGTTGGAAGAGGCTTCAGCGGTTGATGTTGAGCACGTCGAACGCGTTGCGAAGTCGGTGCTGTTGCATCGGCGAAAGGAAAGCAATGCGCTGACAGGCGATCAACGCGCTGAACCCCGCACAGAGCAACGTCCTCAAGACGGCGACCAAGCCAATTTCGGCTACATGCCGCCCGAGCCGCCCGAGCCGGTCGACATCGCAACAGTGAAAAACGTGAGGCCGCTCGCCGCAAAAAAATCCTGAGCCATCGAAGGCCGGATGCACGCGCCGAACCCGGGCGCCTTCGATGGCTAGAACCTTCCGCATCGGGTAGAACGCGATCACGCGAGGGCGAAGTGAGCGCGCGCATCGACTGGTTGCAAACGCTGCTGGCGAAACGCAATCGGGCTCTTGATGCGATGCACCTAAGGTTTCATCGCGAGCGAGGCGATAGCGCCGCGTTGCATTGTTTCGTGCTCGATTGCTCCGGTTCGATGCTAAACGGCAAGCGGCTTGCGCTTGCTAAAGGTCTGGTCGTGGCGTTGTTCGACCGGGCGTATCGCGAACGAGCGGAGGTGGCGCTAGTTTGCTTTGGCGGTGCAACGGCGCAAGTGCGTCGCGAGCCCGGCGCAGCGCACTGGTGGAACGGTCGCTGGCTTGCACCGATAGGCGGCGGAGGAGGCACGCCGCTCGCGTTGGGTGTACGCACGGGTGCCAACGTGCTTGCCAAAGCTGCGCGGCATCAGCCTTCTCAGCGGCGTTTCCTTTGGTTACTGACCGACGGCCGCAGCCAGGAAACGCCATTGCGTCCCGATGCAGCGGATCAGATCGTCATCATCGATTTTGAAAGCGAGGCGGTGCGCCTCGGTCGTTGCATCAAGCTTGCAGAGTCATGGCAAGCGGACTATCGCACGGCCGCTTCCATGACTTCCACGTAGTTCATTCATACCAGCGCGGTGTGTAGACCCAGTCGCCGTTGCCGTCGCTACGCGGAAAACACCGCGTGGTGGATGACCCTACGATCACCATCGTGCGCATATCGACCTGATCGGAACGCAGATTCTCAAGCGTCGTTGCGCTCAGCGTTTCACCCGGCCTGCCGATGTTCCGACCCAGGACAACCGTGGTCGCACCGGTTCGATGTTCGCGCACGATATCGAGCGCACGATCAAGTTGCCACGGGCGCGCGCGTGACACCGGGTTATAAAATGCCATGACGAGATCGGCTTGGGCCGCGTGCCGCAAGCGCGCCTCGATTACTGCCCACGGTTTGAGATTGTCCGAGAGAGACAGCATGCAGAAGTCGTGGCCAAGCGGCGCGCCTGCACGGGCAGCGGTCGCGAGCGCCGCGGATACACCCGGCACGATCGACAACTCGACAGCGTTCCACTGCGCGTTATCCCGGGCTTGATCGAGTGCTTCGAGCACGGCCGCGGCCATCGCAAACACGCCGGGGTCCCCCGACGATACCACCACCACGTTGCGTCCCGTGCTCGCCAGTTCGAACGCATGGCGCGCACGCTGCATCTCTTCGCGGTTGTCGGTGCAATGAAGGGTTTGATGAGGCGCGAACGGACCAGCCATGCGTACGTAGGTCTCATAGCCGAGGATGTCGTCTGCAAGCGACAACGCATGTCTTGCTGCCGGCACCATCAGGTCCGCGCTGCCAGGACCGAGGCCGATCACGGTAAGCGTGCCACGTGCCTGTCCGAGTGTTGAAGGATCGACCGGTTGTGGTGCGATAGCTATCAAAACGCCGTTTTCATGCTCTAACGTTTCGAAGCCTTCAGGGAGGGTTCCAAATCGCAGCGGCACGTCCAGCGCCTGTGCTGCTTCAGCAAGCCGTACAGAACCCATGATGCTTAAAGGCGCAAGCACTGCGGCCAGCGACATCGGTGCAATGCGATGGTCACGCAACGCATGACGTACGCGTTCGACAATCGATTCCTCTGAGGGCAACGCCGTCACATAGGCCACCGCGCAGCGTGGATGAATCGTCAACTCGCCAGCAACGTCGCTCGTGTGCGGCGTTACGCGGATGGCAAGGCGGGCGTCGGTGGCTCGCGGCAGATCTACCTGATCGAGCCACGGTGCAACACCTTCAACGCGCGTCGTGGCACCCGCCAGCAGATCGGACACGAAGCGTTTTCCCTGCTCGATATCGGCGAGCACATAACCCGTTGGCGGGTTCAGCAGGCAAGTGCCGAAGCGTAGTTCTCCGCTCGTCGTGATCGCCGGCACGACGTCCAGCGCCGAGGCGATTTCTCGCGCGATCACGTTCACGCCACCCAGGCCGCCAAGCAAAGGCACGACCGCACTGCCGTCTTCGGCAACGGCCAGCACAGGGGGCTCGAAGGTCTTATCGGCGAGCGCGGAAGCGAGGCAACGGATCACGATACCCGCCGCGCATAACGCGACGATAGGCGTGTTGCGTGCGTACAGGTCGCGTAGATGCGGACCGAGTTCGGTGAACGCGATATCGGCCTGCACGCGGCTCGCTAGACCATGAACAAGCGAACCCGGATACCGCGCCTGGATGCGGCGGGCGGTATCGATCGCACCCGTACCAAGCACCACGATGGCTATGGGTGTTCCTTCGTTCACGCCTGCCATTTTTCCCCCGGCACGACGAGCAGCGAGAAGTAGGGCGAGGCCATTGGATCGACTTTTTCCAGCGGCACGATGCGTTGGTTCGCCATGGTTGCGCGCTCGACATATAGCGCACGTTTGTCGAGCCCGAGTTCGGTCAGCACCCGCCGCACCTTGTCGAAGTTACGGCCGAGTTTCATGATCACGGCGGCGTCCGCGGTGGCGAGACGTTCCCTGAGATCTGCCTCCGGCAACACGCCCGATAACACCGACAAGCTCTGGTTCCGGTACACAAGCGGCACCCCAAGCACGGCAACCCCGCCAAGCATGGAACACACACCGGGCACGACTTCCGCTTCGAAGCGTTCGGCCAGCCGGTCATGCAGATACATGTACGAGCCATAGAAAAACGGATCGCCTTCGCAAATCACGGCCACATCACGGCCCGCTTCCAGGTGATCCGCGATGCGGATGGCCGATTCATCGTAGAAGTCGCCGATGATCGTCTCGTAGCAAAGCGGCGGCTCGAGCGTTTCGGTCGTCACGGGATACACCAGCGGCATGCGCGTCTGGGTCTCCTTGAGATGCCCTTCGATAATGCCGAACGCGTTACCTTTCTTGCCCTTTGCAACGAAGTAAGCGACAACCGGCGCCGAGCTCAGCAAGCGCAGCGCCTTCACTGTTATCAGTTCGGGGTCGCCCGGACCGACACCGAGGCCATAGAGGCGTCCGCTCATTTATTCGGTCTCCGTTGCCAGCGCGTTCACGGCGGCGGCCGCCATCGCACTGCCGCCGCGTCTGCCGCGCAACGCGACGAACGGCACGCCGCGGCTATCGGCGGCGAGCAGGGCCTTCGATTCCGCCGCGCCGATAAATCCCACTGGAAAACCCAGGATCAGCGCGGGTTTGGGTGCGCCGGCGTCGAGCATGTCGAGCAGATGGAAAAGCGCGGTGGGCGCATTGCCGATCACGACCACGCTGCCTTCAAGATCCGGCCGCCACAATTCGAGCGCGGCGGCGGAACGCGTGTTGCCGAGCGCACGAGCGCGTTCCGGTACGGATGGATCGTTGAGCGTGCAGATCACGCGATTGTTTGCAGGCAACCGCGCGCGCGTGATGCCTTCGGCGACCATGCGTGCATCGCAGAGAATGGGGGCGCCGCGGCTTAGGGCAGCGCGGCCTGCCGTGCCCGCGCCGGGCGAGAACACGAGGTCATCGATCACGTCCGTCATGCCACATGCGTGGATCACACGCACGGCGAGTTTCTCGAGATCGACGGGAATGGCAGCAAGATTGGCCTCGGCGCGAATGGTCGCAAACGACGCGCGATAAATCGCCTGGCCGTCGCGAATATAGTCAAGCATCAGGGGTGCTCCGGGCTAGCCATCGGGCTGCCTGTTCGAGAGTTAGATGGTGGGCAACGGCATCAGGTGCTTGGTGGTAAAGATCGTAGCGACCGGGTGCGACGGCCATCAACGTGGTCTCGACGCAGTGCGCCGCCGCGCATGAACGCGCGCAGCCGCTGAGGTGGACATCGCCTGCGGATGGCATCGACCGGGCGAGAAGTTGCGCGTCGGCTTTGGTATCGGTGAAACTTTTTGCACAGCCTTGTGAACCCGCGCATGCAATCAGGCGCGCGAATGGTTCGTCGGGGTTTGTCGCGAGGCCGAGTGTGGTGAGTTGACTAACGACAGCTTGTGCATCGGCAACCGGCACATCGAGCAGCATCACGCTTTGCCAGGGCGTCATGCGCAATCGCGGGGCGAGATCGGCGAGTGCCGATAGCGTCGCTGCATTCAGGCGCCCTAGCGGGACTTGCGCACCGACACACACGCTATCGCCCGTTCCTTGAGGATGCACGCCGAAACGCAGCCGCGCATCGGAAGCGGGACGGCGCCAGTTACCTACGTCCTGGCCCAACGGAAAGTTGAGCTTGTCCTGCACGTGGCCAAGAAATTCTTCGATGGAACACGTCGCTAACAGATCGCGCATCCTCGTATGTCGCGGCAGCGCGAGATCCAGAAACGTATGCAGCAATGCATCGACTAACGCAGGAACGTGGACGCGGTTAACCGCGCCCAACGCGGGCGCGTCGCTTTCAAACCTCGGCGGACAGCCCGCCAGCCCGAATACAAAACGTTCCGCCGAAGCCGCCGAAAACCACACATCGTGCGGATGATCGAGCATCGCGAGACGCTCGCCGCCGTCGACCATCAACGCAAATTTCGGCGACAGCTGATGCAAGCGAGTGTTCCGCTGCAACTGATCGAGCAAAGCGGAAGAGAGCGGTGTTACGTCGAGAAGGGCGTGCGGATCCAGGCCCGCGAGCGGACTCAGCATCACATTACGGAGATCATCAGAACCCGGCGTAGTTGGCCCGAGCCCCGCCCCGACGAGCCGCGAGATCAACGTCTCTTGCGAGCCCTCCCGCACGCCGCGAATCTGCAGATTCGCGCGATTGGTCGCGTCGATAAAACCCGAACCGAACGCCCGCGCCACCTCCGCGATCACCCGTGCCTGCGCCGCACTCAGTTCGCCCCACGCAAGGCGAATGCGGCACAGGCCGCCGTCGCGTGCAGGCACGATCCGCATCAGGCCAGGACAAGCCGATGGCCGCGATGCGTGCGATGCGTGCGTTAACCCGCGTACAGTAGTGAGTGGTTCGTTCAAAGCGTGACCCGTTCGGTCTCGCGCGGCGCCTCGAACCTGCCGGATCCTTTGCGGGAATGGCACGTTCGCGGCATCGGTACACCCCGCCCGATGTTGGCTTGCACGAAGAATTCCGGTCGGCAGGTCTCTTGGCTTGCAGGTCGTCGTCCGTACCGGCCTTCCCAGTCGAAACCAGTGGCAGTGGAGCGCGGACTCGCTGCGTACAATTGCGGGGGCAGCCACAGTTCTGCTGTGTTCCCTGTTAGGCCCGTAAGGGCACCGACTAACGCGGTATTATGCCCGTTTTTATGGCGGTTAAAGCGCATCGGCGTCACGCCGGGCGTGCTTTAGCCGCATTGTCTGAGCCACGTCGTAGACGCGGCGTAATCTGCGAATGAATCAAGCGAGGATCGGCGGATGTCACCGTGGTTGACTGTGGTGGGGATCGGGGAGGATGGCTGGCGCGGACTGAGCCGGCGTGCGCGTCAGGCGTTGCTGGCTGCCGATACGATTTTCGGCGCGGCGCGTCATCTTGCGTTGTTGCCGGCCCGGATAGGTGGGGAACGTCGCGCGTGGCCTACGCCGTTCACGATTGCACCGGTACTTGAACATCGTCGCGAACGGGTGTGCGTGCTCGCAAGCGGGGACCCGATGATGTTTGGCGTCGGCACCACGTTCGCCCGTGAACTGGCTGCGGGCGAATTTTGCGTGGTGCCCGCGCCGTCATCGTTGTCGCTCGCCGCCGCGCGTTTGCATTGGTCGCTGCAGGACGTGGCGGCGGTCTCACTGGTCGGGCGGCCGGTCGCGGCGCTTGAAATGCAGCTTCATCCCGGTGCGCGCATTTTCGTTCTCAGCAGCGATGCTTCGAGTCCCGCCAAGGTCGCTGAGTTGCTGACAAAGCGCGGTTTTGGCGCAAGCCGCCTGAGTGTGTTCGAGCATCTGGGTGGCGAGCAAGAGCGTCGTATCGATGAGCTCGCCAGTGCGTGGCAGGCAAGCGATGTGGCCGCGCTGAATCTGGTGGCGATCGAATGTGTCGCGGAAAACCATGCGCTGCGTTTGCCGCTGACGCCGGGTCTTCCCGACGATGCATACCGGCACGACGGCCAACTCACCAAACGCGATGTCCGGGCGATCACGCTGTCGCGGCTCGCGCCTGAGCCAGGCGAACTGCTGTGGGACGTGGGTGCGGGATGTGGTTCGATCGGTATCGAATGGATGCGCTCGCACACAAGCTGCCGTGCTATCGCGATCGAAGCGGACAGTCAGCGTCAGCGCCTGATCGAACACAATCGCGATGCACTGGGCGTGCCTGGACTGCAACTGATCGAGGGCGAAGCGCCGGGCGCTTTAACCGGACTTCCGCAGCCCGATGCAATTATTATCGGTGGCGGCGTGACGGCGCCGGACATGCTCGACACGTGTTGGTCTCATCTGAAGAAAGGCGGCCGGATGATCGTCAACGCGGTCACAATTCAAAGCGAGGCGACGCTGATCGCGTGGCGCGCGCTTCATGGCGGCGAGATGACGCGCATCAGCATTGCCCATGCACAGCCGCTAGGCGACTTCGATACCTGGCGTCAGGCGCTCCCCATCACGCTGCTGCATGCTGTTAAACCATGATGCTCACTCGTTACTCCCATGCGTGACGAAACGCCGGAACAGCCCGCGCCGCTGCGTACAGGACTGACTACGGGCAGCTGCGCCACCGCGACGTCGCTCGCGGCGGCGCGTCTGTTGCTGACGGGTCTGGC
>Ga0255336_102294_pt1 | contig 10036 bp, 10 predicted proteins | sample MeOH1_35cm_T3_17_FD_189102 | JGI IMG/M metagenome (GOLD analysis project Ga0255336, IMG submission 189102) | Sandy soil microbial communities from University of British Columbia, Vancouver, Canada - MeOH1_35cm_T3_179 | ecosystem: Engineered > Artificial ecosystem > Sand microcosm > Unclassified ...
ACCGCGACTGGAGCAAGGGAGGGAACGATCGCGTCCCTGAAGTCGGACGGTCTTTACTCCCTTGATCTGCCGCAGGGTTTCCAGGCCGAGCCGCAGCGTGTGGGTCCCACGCTCTTCGGCACGATTTCATATGGTCGAAAAGCCGCCGTCGACAAACAACTCCACTGGAATGGGTTGATGAGAACGACGTGAGAGACGTGTTGCTCCCAGTGGTCGCGTGCAGCAACGGCAAGCGCAACGCCTCCCCGAGCTGGAAGGCGTCAAGCAGACCCATAAGCGAGCGCACGCCAGATGATCGGAGCGCGGCTTACTGCCGGCGTCGCCCTCGCTTCAATCAATCTGTGGCTGCCCTTTGTCCACGAGGCAGGATCGCATCGAAATTTGCGATCACGATTCATCAGTCGAACTTGACCAAGTCCTTAAAGATTAGTTGACCCCAGCTATTTCCGCGCGCCTGCACAAGCAGTCCACCTTCCGAAAGCCCGCCAAGATTGATCGGCGAGAAACCGAGATTTTCCGCAAGCGCACCAATCTCCGTTGCGGCGCCGTCATCGTCGCTCGCTAGAAACACGACTCTCCTGCCACCATGTACGGCCGGATCTTGGTCAAGGACGGCAGCGCCCAAATGGTTAAAGCCCCTAACCAGTCTTGCACCAGTGAAGGCCTGCGCGACGACCTTGGAAGAAGGCTGACCTCCCAGTTCCTCAGGGGAGACGCCGTAGGCATTGGTCACATCGATGATGGTCTTTCCCTTCCAGGTCGGCAGCGCCTTCGCGACATCCCGGTGCGACTCGTAACGGACAGCCAAAAAGACGATGTCAGCCTTGACGGCTTCCGCCAGTTTTTTGGGAATGATCTCGGGTCCGATCGCGGCCGCAGCGGATGCAAAGCTTTCCGGGTCGCGCGTGGTTGCAACGGATACTTCGATGCCGTTGCGGGCAAACGCCTTGGCCAGGGCCTGGCCAATATTGCCGAAGCCGATAATTGCGTAGCTCATATATTTTCCTTCAGTTTACCGAGCCCGACGGCGCTCCGAATAATCGAATGGAGCGCCGTAGGGCGTAGCGTCAGAGTTGCGCTAGGCCGCCGTCGACGGCGACTTCGCTGGCGGTCATGAAGCTGCTGTCCGACGACGCGAGAAAGGCGGCCACGGCCCCGATCTCCGCCGGATCGGCCATGCGCTGGAGCGGAGTCATCGCGGCGTAGACCTTCTGGCCCTCCTCGCCGAGCGCTTCCTTCGCGAGTTCGGTCGCAGTCGCCCCGGGCGACAGCACGTTTATCCGGATGCCGGTGCCCTTCAGGTCCTCCGCCCAAGTCCGCGCGAGGTTGCGCACTGCCGCCTTGCTCGCGCTGTAGGCGCTCATTCCCGGGGCGCCCGTGGTGCCGGCGCTCGATCCGGTCAGGATTATCGAACCGCCCTCGCCCATCAGCGGCAGCGCCTTCTGGACCGTGAAGATCGTACCCTTCACATTGGTGTCGAAGTGTTCGTCAATGTGCTCGGCGGTGATCTTGCCGAGCGCAGCCTGGCTTCCCGCCCCGGCATTGGCGAAGACGATGTCGAGGGTTCCGCGCTCGGCCTTCACCGCCGCGTAGAGTCGGTCGAGGTCGGCCTCATCCGAGACCGAGCCCTTCACCGCGCGGGCATTGGGCCCGAGCTCGGCCACAGCGGCGTCGAGCGATTCCGGCCGGCGGCCGAAGATGAAGACGAAGGCACCCTCCTCGATGAAGCGCTTTGCTGCGGCGCGGCCGATGCCGGTAGCGCCACCGGTGATCACAGCGGTCTTTCCATTCAGTCTGGTCATGTCGTGCATCCTTCCTCGGAGTTGTACGGAAGCAGGGAACTGCTTGCTTGAGACAAGTATGCAGTTCTGATAACCTAAGGACAAGTATGCACCTTTTGGTAACCATGAAAAATGACTGACTGTTCTCAAAATTGCGGTGGCCGCTACTCCTACGGGCTCGCCGCCACGCTCAGCATCATCTCGGGCAAGTGGAAGCCGCTGATCCTGTACTTCCTGCTCGACGGCCCGAAGCGCTACGGCGAGCTCAAGCGCAACGTCCATGGCGTCAGCGCCAAGGTGCTGATCCAGCAATTGAAGGAACTGGAGGCCGATCACGTGCTGGCGCGGACCGACTACAAGGAGGTGCCACCGCGCGTGGACTACGCGCTGACCCCGCTTGGCCGCAGTCTGGCCGACAAGATTGTCCCGCTGTGCACCTGGGGAACCGAGAACATGGCAGAAATGGTGAGCATTCTCGCCGAGCGCGACAGTTTGCTTTAGCAGGATGCTGAAGAACCGCTGAGTCGGACGACCCTCCGCGTTCGTGAGAGGGCGGCAGGTCGAATTCTTCCGATCAGAAGTCGGACGGTCTCTACTCCCTTGACCTGCCGCAGGATTTCCAGGCCGAGCCGCAGCGTAAAGGTCCGACACTTTTCGGCGCGTTTTTCATATGGCCGAAAAGCCGCCGTCGACAGACGACTCCACTGGAATGGGTTGATGAGAACGACGTGAGGGACGCGTTGTTCCCAGTGGTGTTGTGGATTTGCCGGTGAGGACGTGGTGTCGGTGATTCAGCCGAGATCGACGTTCAAGGCGATGTCGAAGGTGCCGGCGCCGTTTTTAGCTAAACCGATGAGCATCAGGCCGAGCGACTCGAGCGTCGAGGCCATGTGCAGGCCGCCGACATCGAACGGACGCAGCCCGAGATTCTCGATGAAGGTTGAGACGCGCGCCTTCGCCTTCGGATCGTCAGCGGCGATGAACGCGTCGAGGCGTCCACTCCGAGCAAGTACAGGGCCGAAGAGGGTGTTGAACGCCTTCACGACATGCGCGCCGGCGGGGGCGGCCTTGGCGATCTCCTGCGCACCAGAACTGCCGTGGGGTGTGACGAGGCCCGTGAGGTCGGGGGAGATCGGGTTGGTGATGTCGATGATCACCTTGCCGTCAAGCGCGTCCCCGAACTCGGTCACCACCGCCGCCGCACTGCCGTACGGCACGGCGAGGATGACGATGTCGCCCGCTGGCGCGACGCCGTACGTCCCTGTGGTCGCTCCGGCTGCGAGCTTGTCGGCCAGCGCCCGCGCCTTGGCGGGGTCGCGGCTGATCACCTCGACAGTGTATCCAGCCTTGGCGATGCGGCCGCCGATCGCGGTCGCCATGCCACCTGTGCCGATGATGCTGATAGTGCTCATGTGCAGTCTCCTGGTGAGTTAAGTGGTGCTCAGTACTTTCTAAACGGGGCATCGCCCGGTCAATGTTCCGTGTGTGCCGAGCCGCGTGGGTCATCCCTCATGCCATCCCCGGGTCGACAGCGTCTTTGCACGGATGAATCACGGCGTCGCGACATGGCTGTCCGCCGGGCTCGTTGCGACTCGGCTTCCTGCCTCAGCTCAACTTAGAGGGCAGGGAAGTAGTGGCCGTTGTCGAGGTCCTTGAGCAGGCCGGGCTGAGCAGGCTCCCAGCCGAGGGTCTGGCGGGTGATGAGGCTGGACGCCGGGAGGTCCAGCGTGACCAAATTCGCGAGGAATCCAAAATATCCCGGCAGCATCAGTACGTCCACGGGAATGCTCACGGCCGGTAGGCCCAGACGGCTGCCAATGGCCTCGGCGATCTCGCGGAACCGGATGCCCTCGCCCTCGATCCCGTGCCAACTTTTGCCAGCCGGACCCTTCTCCAGCGCCAGACGGAACAAGGAGGCGAGGTCGCGGCTGTGAACGGCCGGCCACAGGTTCGCGCCGTCTCCGGGGTAGCCGATGGCGCCTTTCTCTTTCGCGAGCCCAATCAGCAGCGGGAGCAAGCCGGCATCGGTCGTGCTGTGCGCGATGGGAGGAATCCGCACGACCGAAGACCGCACGCCCCGCTGCGCGAGGCCGACGACGGTGAGCTCCACGACGTTGCGAACCCGCAGGGTCCCCTTGTACGCATCGCCGCCGGGAAGGGCCGGGTCCTCCTCGGTGGCTGGCCGGCCCAGGTTTTCCCACCCGGGCGAGCCAATGCTCGCCGACACGACCAGCGGCTTTCCGGTTCCGGCCAATGCCTCGCCGTACGCGAGCATGATCTGGAGCTCCGCAGCGGCCACGGCGTCAAGCCCGCCGGAGGGAAGCAGGTCTTGCCTATGCGCGATGTGGATGACGCCGTCGGACTCCGCCGCCGCCGCCTTGAGCCCATCGAGGTCGGAGATATCCCCGCGACGCACCTTGGCGCCGAGCGCGGACACCGCCGCCGCGGACTTGTCCGACCTGGCCAGGCCAGTTACCTCGTGGCCGGCGGCGATGAGCTCGGGGATGATGTACGAACCGATATGGCCGGTCCCGCCGGTGATAAAAACGTGCATGTTAGCATTCCTTATGAGTGATGTGATGCGAGAAGTGGTGGTACTGGTGCACTCAGCCGAGAAGGCTGACGCCGATTGAGAAGTGGGTGTGCTTGACGGAGTGGGTGAGGAGGCCCAGCGACAGCAGGCACGCGTGCTCCAGCGTCCTCGCCATGGGCAGCGGCCCGGTATCCATAGGGCGCAGTCCGAGGCTCTCGATGAACGCCGAGACGCGTGCCTTCGCCTGCGCGTCGTCCCCGGCGATGAACACGTCCAATGCGTGGCCCTCGGCGGGACCGGCAGCCAGGACGTGGGAGAACTGGGTGTTGAACGCCTTGACGACTTTCGCATCGGCAGGGGCGGCCTTGGCGATCTCCTGCGCGCCGAAACTGTCGCCGAGGGTCACAAAGCTCGTGTGATTGGAGGCGACGGGATTGGTGATGTCGACAAGAACCTTGCCTGCCAGCTCTTCGCCGTACTGCTTCACCACGTCAAGAACGGCGGAGTAGGGGACCGCCAGGATGACCATGTCCCCGGCCGGGGCGGCGCCGAACGTTCCTGTCGTCGCGCCGGCTCCGACCTGCTCGGCGAGCGCCCGCGCCTTGGCGGCGTCGCGACTCATCACCTCGACGGTGTGTCCGGCCTTGGCGGCAAGGCCGCCTATCGCTGCGGCCATGCCGCCTGTGCCGATGATGCTGATAGTGCTCATGTGCTGTCTCCTGATGATTTGGCTGGTGCTCGTAATCACTAGCAACCATCCTATTCACATTACTTGCAAAAAACAAGTAAACAACGGAATTTACTTGCGATATGCAAGCGATGTTAAGATCTAGCTATGAAGACGATCTCTAGAGAAGACGTTCGGTCCCATTGCGCAGTGAACTACGGCGTGGAGATCTTCGGCGACCGCTGGTCGCTCTTGATCATTCGCGACATCGTTTTTGCTGGCAAGAAGACGTATGGCGAGTTCCTGAAATCGGAAGAGGGAATCGCGACCAATGTCCTTGCTTCCCGCCTTGCCTTTCTTGAGGAGCAAGGAATCCTCTCGAGGGCGCCCAGCCCCGACGACGGGCGCAAGGACTTCTACACGCTGACCGAGAAGGGCCTGGACCTCATTCCCCTCGTGCTTAACATAGTCCTTTGGAGCGCGAAGCACGATTCGAAGTCGTACGTGCTGCGCCGTAAGGAATTCGTTGCTCGATTAAGTCAAAGCCCCTTACAGGTGAGCGAAGAGGTGAAGGCGCTGGTCCGCAATGGCGGATGTATGTTTCCTGAGAGCAAGGAATGAGCAAGACGGCGAGCGCGCCCTGTCACGTCGCACGAACGATATGCACACACCACCGGCTACGAGGTGCAGCGAATAGCGGGGCCGATGGCCGAAACGGTCCTGGAAGCCGCCATTAATGTTTCGCCAACCCCAGCGGCTGCTCAGGGTCGTCAAGCGCCCTTCGCGTCGACGGACAGCAGTCGTGCCTAGGCCCGGTATCCCGTTGCGACGGTCCCGGGGCCACGGACGCGCGTGAAAGCGCCGCTGGCGCAATATCCCTTCTTATCGCAATAGCGGCTTTTCCGACCGTAACTGCCCCGACGCAATTCGCACCGCGCGTACCTTAACAGGATCGTACAAGTGACCGCATCCGTGCCGCCATTTTTTTGCCGAATCAACACATGGAGCCGAAGCCTGGACTCGCGATGTGAAGACAGATTTAATTCGGACTCTGGAAAATTGATAATTTTATTGCGCTCTATGCCATTCAATTCTTGGTGGCAACGCCGACTAGTGGCGGTCAGTCATCGCATCGAGCAAGGCGGGCCCCGGATGAGTATGGAACCGCTCGATCGCCCCGGGTAACGCCAGAGCTTCGGCGACGCGCATGCCGCATATGCCCGCAGCGATTCCGCCTGGTCCCTTGGCCTGGAGAAGTCCGCGCGCCCACGCTGTATGCGGTTCTCCGGTCTGCGTGGACGATAGAGGTCGTACATTGACGAACTCGTCACGCGCCTTTTTGTCGAAGTTACGTGGCTGGAGTTCACCCTCATGAAGCCCTTTCGTTTTACCGCCGCCCTCGTCGTGCTCGCTGCCGGCTGCTCCTCGACGTGGTCGCCGCGGACTGTCCAGCATATTCCGGCCGACACGGATACCTGCATCCCGTGCGCTAACCACAGTCCGACGCGCGTTGACTCCACGTCAAAGCGACCGGTGCTCAGCGTCGGTGTCAGCGATCCCGATACGCAATTGATTCTGCCTTGGTTCCTCACTGACATCGTCAACGCCGTTAACGCGCACGAATCTGTCAGCGACTCGCTCCATACGATAAGAAGCGGCTTCTGACTACCCTCTTTTAGGCGAGCAGCGCGGATCCGAGAATGTCCCAGTGCGTTTAGACACTATGACTTTCCGTGAGGCAGGCGGCCAGACGCACACGTCCAGAGGGACTTGGCAGTGAGTCGCGCGCTGATGCACAGTGCAATAGCGTGGGATGAGCTGTGGCTGTGGTTCACGGACGGCAAACCCATCATGTTCATCTGAGACAACGATGGTGCGGCGCCGCGACCCAATTGGATGAACCGCTACCAGAAGATCAAGCACGGATGTCCGGACTAGGCGACGTCGTCCCAATGACTGCCTGGCCCCGCTGCCGAACGAGCGCGCCGGAACGCCTGACGACCTCACTATCTCGAACCTCCCCAACGACGAACTCGACGAATGCCGCGACGCGCGGCGGCAGGTGCTTCCTTGCAGCGTAATAAATACAGATGTCGCTACGCTTTGCACTAAATTTCGCCAGCACCCACTTTAACTTGCCCGCGGCAATCAGCGCAGCCGCATGATGTACGCCTAGCAGTGCAATCCCGCACCCGGCCACCGCGAGTTCCGTCAACGCCTCGGTATCGGTCACGACAAGCCGCGAGTGAGGCTGGAATACCACCTCCTTGTTTCTCGACCGCAATTTCCAAGTCTCAATTCTTCCCGAGGTCGGGGAACGGAACAAAATGAGTTCGTGGCGCTCCAGTTCTTCGACGGAAAGGGGTTCGCCGTGCTCCTCCAGGTAAGCGGGTGCCGCGCAAAGAATGAGCGTCACCGGCGCGAGGGTGCGCGCGACCACGCTGGAATCCGCATCGTGCAGTTGTCCGATCGCGCAGTCATATCCTTCCGAGATCAGGTCCACTTGGCGATTCTCGAAACGCAGATCGAGCGTGACATGCGGGAAGCGCTCCCGAAACCTGTTCAACACCGGTAGCAGCGCGACGCGGCTGAAGGCGATCGGCAACGATACCTTGACGAGCCCGCTGACCCGGGTTTCATCAGACGACAAGGCCGCGATTGCGTCTTCGATCTGCTGCGCCGGTTGGAGCACCATCGCATACAGGCGGCGTCCTTCTTCCGTGACCGCCAGGTGGCGGGTGGTGCGTTGGAACAGCCGGCAGCCCAACAACGCCTCGAGCATGCCAATCTGTTTGCTTACCGCGCCAGGCGTCACGCCTAGCTGACGGCCTGCCGCAGAAAAGTTCGTCGACTCGACCGTCGCGGCGAACGTTTTCAAGGCCCTGAACAGGTCGATCGAGGTGCCCCCGTCGGTTTTCATTTTGCACCGTCGCTCACAACTGTTTGAACGTTCTATAGCATAGACCAGCATCGCCCATGCGCCGAGAATGAGCTTCACTATGCAACCGTCAGGCGTTTGACAATGGTCCAGCAATCGGCGCACATCCCGCAGCGCAAGCGTTTCCCGCGTGGGCAACTTCTCATCGATGGTCAATGGCGCGATGCCTCAGATGGCGCGACGCTTCCGACCCTCGATCCCACCACCGAGGAAACGATAACGGAGTTTGCGAAGGCAACCATCGGGGACGTTGACGCCGCGGTCCAAGCGGCGCGCACGGCATTCGAAACGGGCGCCTGGCCGCGCATGCATCATGAAGCCCGGGCAAGAGTGCTGTTCCGCGTGGCCGATCTGCTGGACGAACGAGCCGAAGATTTCGCGTTGCGTGAGGCGATGGATATGGGCATGCCTTATCGCGACTTCGTCGATATCATCATGCCGCACTGCGCAGGGCTGTTCCGCTTCTTCGGCGGACTCGCGATGCATGCGATGGACGGTGCCTATCGCTCCTCATATGATCCTCATACGCGGATCCTGACCCGTCGAGAACCCCTCGGCGTTGTAGCGGCAATCACGCCATTCAACTTTCCTCTCGCCCTGACCTGTTCCAAGGTTGCCCCGGCGTTGGCCGCCGGTAACACGATCGTGCACAAGCCGGCTTCCGACACACCGCTGACAGCGCTGGCCCTGGCTCAGGTGATGCTCGATGCCGGTGTGCCGGAAGGCGTCTATAACCTGATTACAGGACCAGGTGGGACGCTCGGGGATACGCTCGTCAAACATTCACTGGTGGATAAAGTCGCTTTTACGGGGTCGACTGCCGTCGGACAGAACATCATTCGCAACGGCGCTGACACGCTAAAGCACACGACCATGGAACTGGGCGGCAAGTCCCCGAACCTCATTTTTGCCGATGCCGACATAGATGCCGCGGTCCAGGTGGCGTTCTGGGGAATCTTCTGGAACAAGGGCGAAGTCTGCGTTGCGGGTTCGCGGCTGCTCGTGGAACGGCCGGTCTACGGCGAGGTCGTCGAGAAGTTGGCCGGGATGGCGCAGGCGGCAGTGTTGGGCGATCCACTCGATCCGCAAACCCAGGTCGGTCCGATTGCCTCGCGGGCGGAATTCGACAAGGTGCGGCAATACGTCGAGGCCGGCAAGATATCGACGGCTCGCCTCGTCGCTGGCGGCGGTACCCGCAAGATCAATGGCAAAGGCCTGTTCATCGAGCCCACGATCTTTTCGGACGCTACCAACGATCTGAAAATCAGCCGCGAAGAAATTTTTGGGCCAGTCCTGCCCGTTATCCCGTTCGACAACGATGATGAGGCCGTGCGCATTGCAAATGACACGCCCTATGGACTCGCATCCGGCATTCAAACCCGGAATCTGGCCCGGGCGCTGCGCCTCGCGGACCGCATCAACGCCGGCACAGTATGGATCAACACGTGGCACAAGTACCACCCGAACGGACCATTTGGCGGATACAAGATGTCCGGCTATGGGCGCGAGCAAGGCGCCGAGGCGCTCGAGAGCTACGCGCAGTACAAGTCCATCTGGGCAAACATCGCCTGAGATCTGCCGTATCTGAAGGAGACTCGATCGTGAAAATCGGAATCATCGGTGCGGGAAACGTGGGAGCCGGTCTGACGAAGCATCTCGTCCCCGGCGGTCATTCAGTGATGCTGAGCTTCAGCCTCGACATGGAAAAGCTCCGAACGACCGCGGCCGCGCTCGGCGCAAGCGTTGGCACGGTCGCTGAAGCGGTGCAGTTCGCAGATGTGGTGGTGCTGGCCACGCCCTGGACTGCCGCCTCTGAGGCACTCACGCAGGTCGGCGACGCCCCGCAGAAAAAGATCTTATGGGATTGCACCAATGCCCTGAAGCCCGACATGAGCGGCCTGCTCGTCGGCACAAACACTTCCGGCGCGGAAGAGATCGCCAAACTTGTGCCATGGGCAAGGGTCGTCAAGGCGATCCCGCCGTTCGCAGAGATGCTGCATTCGCCCAGTATGCTGATCGGCGGCAAACGCGTCGGCGTGTTCGTCTGTGGTGACGACAGCGAAGCGCGAGCCGTGGTCGCGAAACTGGTCAGCGACATCCAGGCCGAGCCGGTCGAT
>Ga0255336_102295_pt1 | contig 10033 bp, 7 predicted proteins | sample MeOH1_35cm_T3_17_FD_189102 | JGI IMG/M metagenome (GOLD analysis project Ga0255336, IMG submission 189102) | Sandy soil microbial communities from University of British Columbia, Vancouver, Canada - MeOH1_35cm_T3_179 | ecosystem: Engineered > Artificial ecosystem > Sand microcosm > Unclassified ...
TTTACCTCATGACCATGATTTGCCTCGCGACCGTCACGCGTCATCGCCTGCTGCCGCTTCCGATTGGTTCAGTCACTTTCCTCTCGCGGCATCGATTGCCCGCCTTGCACCCCTGCCGCTGCACCTGATCGTCGGCTACGGCTTCATGGAGCACGGCTTTGCCAAGCTGGCGCGCGGCCCCGATTCTTTCGTTGGCATTTTGGCGGCGATCGGCGTGCCGGAGCCGCATCTGATGGCATGGGCCACCATCGCAATCGAGATCGCCGGCGGCCTCGCCGTCCTTCTCGGCGCCTTCGTGCCGCTGGCCAGCCTGCCGATGGCGGCTGTGCTGCTGGTGGCGATGTTCAGCGTGCACCTGCCTTACGGCTTCAGCTCGATCAAGCTGCTCGCCGTGACGCCGGCGGGCGCGCAGTTCGGTCCGCCGGGCTATGAGACGGACCTGCTTTATCTAGCCTGCCTCGCGGCGCTCGTGCTCGGGGGCCCGGGACCCCTTTCGGTCGACCGCATGATCTCCGCTCCGACGCGGCGCTTGTTCGCCTGCCGCGCCGTCGCGGCCGCGCCGCAACGCCAGGTCGTCATAGAGGTCGCAGCGCGAGAGGCCCATATCTCTCAGGAGGTGATCGTCGAGCCTGTCGAAGATGCGGCGCTGCTGCCGGTTTTCACGGGCGCGCTGCAACGCTTCCGTCCTGCCGGCCAGCGCATTCCGCAGCCAGCGCGCCGGCCGGCCGAAGAGCGCCAGGCCCAACGCCGCGATCGAGCGCATCAGCAGCAGGGCGAAGCTTGCTGCGAGGTCGGGCGGCAGGCTCGGCTGCGCATAGGGCGTGACGATGTGATAGCCGGCGGACTGCCAAGTCTCCAGGTAGTCCGCCGGTATTTCCGCCAGCCGAAAGGCATCCGGCCAGTCGCTCAGCTCCCCCTCCCTCCCATGGCAACCGTCGAGGCCTGCGCGGAGCGGCATGGCCTGGCGGGACATGGGGTCATAGGAATTCGCACGGTCGGGTGTCATCAGAGCTTCCTTTCGAAGAAGACGAGCCATGACTTCAAATCCTCCGTCACCTCGTAATAGGGCGGGATACGGGTGAAACCGGTCTTCTCATAGAGGCGAATCGCCTCCGCCTGGCGCCTGCTGGTATCGAGCCGCATGCGCGCATAGCCGGCCTGGGTCGCCTCGGCGATGGCGCGGCGGGCCAGCGCCTTGCCGACGCCCATGCCGCGAAACGTCAGCGGCACGAACATGCGTTTCATCTCGCAGCTGCCGCCTTCCGCACCGCTGCTGCCGAGATCGCGCAGAGCGACGCAGCCAGCAGGCTCGCCGCCGTGATAGGCAATCAGCAAGCCGCAGGTCGCGGCAGCCGGCGGCATGTCGCGCAGGCAATATCGCCCCTCCGCCTCGGCGTGCGCGCGCACCGCCGGCGACCAGCGATGCCGCAGCACATAGGGGCCAGGCAGCCCGTCCAGTTCCCGCTCGAATTTCTCCTGCTGGAAATAGCGGTCGATCAGCGCGCGGTCCTCCTGGTGGTGCGCGTGATGCCAGGCGACGAAGGCGCGCATCAGCCCGCGTATATGTTCGATGGACGTGGGACTGGTGGCATGGAAGATGCTGACCATCAGCCTCTGCTCCCGTCGATCATGGTGAGATGGGCCCGACTGCGAGCCGCCGCCCGCATCGTCAGCGCCGCGCCGGTTGCCGGCTGCCCGGTCTCCTCGGGTCCATGCGGCAATGCCAGGCGACTACCGAGAAAGACCGGGAGAACGGCGCCAGTCTGCTTTTCAGCCGAATGGTCTCGGCCATCGCGATTGGCGAGGCGATTGTTACTGTTGTCATCATTGTGCCGGGATTTCCCGCTGACGCGATCACCGCCGGGATGATCGTCATTGGCGGGTCGGGTTGGCAGGCCGAAGAAAACGCGAAACATGATATGGGGCGGCATGGTGACCCTCTCTCGCTTGCTGCCTTGCTGCCGGGTCGATTCCGGTGAAGGGGAAGCTAGTGACACGACGCCGCAGCCACATCGGGAGTTCTCCCTATTTTTCGCGAATATGCGGGCTTAGTGTCGACCGTCACGCAGAGAGCCATCGGTAGCAGGCGCGTGGCGAAACAAGCGTGCGGGGACGAGACAAAATTTCAGACGCAACACGGTCGCACCGATGACCTCTTACCTCTGCCTATCGCATGTGATGCAAGGCTCGCGATTGAGGTCGCCTGCCATCGCCGGCATGGGTGTCCGGATCGAGACCGGCGTGATAACGGTGAGGAGCGCGCGAGGCATTATTGCAGCGTGGTGGCCGCCGCCTCACTCATTCGCAGGAGAAGCGACACTATCCTCCTCATCCATTTAGATGAGATTCGCAGCTTTGTTGCCGCCTCTTTATCCAGCCGCGCCACGGATCACAGAATTATCACATGGCGTCGCGTTGACTCAGGCGTGAGGCGGGGCGCAGAGTTGCTGCGAGGGGAAGCGCAGCTGCGCACCATCCGATTTTCAGTATGACCAGGCCTTAAGTAACGCCTTGCGTCCGGTTCCACCGGCGGCCGTCTTGCCGTGCGCCGAGCCGAACCTGCGACATGTACCGCCGGCTGGCCTCGCGCCAATGCCGGAAGAGTGAGTTGTTGCCGTGCGGAAGGATCCGAAAAACGGGGAGGCGAAAATGGCCGAGCACTATGACGGGGACAAGGACAAGAGGGACAAGGACAAAAACGGCGGCTCGGATCATCAGCGGCCGCTGAACGCCGCGGAGCTGATGGAACTGCTGCGAGCACTGCTGACGGAATCGCGCGACCAGACGCAATACCTCTCGCGTTTTGGCGAAGGCCGCGAGCTGGATGCCTGCTTCCTCGACAAGATCTGCCATATCATTTGCCTGCTGGCCAATGAGACCCATGCGCAGCGCCAGCAGCTGACCGTCATCGGCGAGGCGATCAACAGCCTGCTGGAACTGACCCGGGCGGTGCATCCAGAACAGGCGCAGCAACTGGAGCGGCTGGCGCAGCTGCGCGCCGAGATGGAACGCTGCTGCCCGCCCAAGCACGAGAAGCCGGCGCTCATCTGCGACGACAAGGAATGCGACTGCCGCGGCGGCATCGATACCGGCAAGGGCCATTCGGTGAAGTCGCGCGGCCGCACCAAGCGCATCGATGGTGGCGACGCGCGGCATCATGAATGGGTGATCGAGCCGCATACGCTCAACGACAACGAGGACCTGCCGCCTTTGCCGCAGGGCCGCATCGTCGGGCAATTGCTGCCGGCTGCAACAACGCCACATGTGCTCGATTTCCGCAGCGGGCCCGGCCCCTCCGGTGGCGGCGCGCAGGAGCCTGTCACTTTCCGCACCTTCACCAATGGCAGCTTCACCGAAGTGGTCTGGCCGCCCGATATGAGCGGCGCCAAGAACGGCGATGTGGTGCTGATGTCGGCCAATCTCTGGCTGCGCCTCTCGCTCGACGGCGGCCACACCTTCACCGATCTCGACTTCACCAAGGTCTTCGCCAAGGAAACCAACTACAACGGCTGGAACGGCGACCAGGTCATCCTCTACCTGCCGCCGATCGACTGCTTCGCACTCTATGTGCAGTCGAATGTCGGCACCGGCACGAATTTCGGCAAGAGCGTCGTCAAGGTGGCGATCGCCAGCACCGCCGATCTCAAGACCTATAAGGGCGCAAAGGCGGCCTGGCGGCGGCAGTGGCATTTCACCTCCGACACTTTCGGTCTCGGCGCGCAATGGCTTGATTTCCCGGATATGAGCTGCGGCAGCGACTATCTCTACCTCAATACCAATGTCTTCGCCCGCACCGCCAAATCCGACGGCACCACCAGTGATAAATTCGGCGGCAAGCTGTTCTGGGAATTGCCGCTGAAGGATCTCGCCGCCGGCAAGGACCTCTCCTTCCTCTTCGGCTTCATCACCGACAAATACACTTTCGGCTCGCCCACCCAGAACATCACCGACGAGAATTACTGGGCGGCCCATGTCAGCAATTCGAAGATGCGGATCTACAATTCCAAGGGCAGCGAATCCGATTTCCACTGGCGCGATGTCGAGATCAACAACTGGCCGCTGACGACGGCGAAGACGCCGGGCGGCGCCCCCGACATCATCAGCGCCGCACCCGATTCCGGCGACTGGCTGAGCGAAGACCATCGCATTATCGGCGCCACCAAGGTGGGTTCGCAGCTGTGGTTTGCCTGGACGGCGGCGGCCGGCAATGGCGGCGCCGGCGGCTTCAACTTCCCGCAGCCGCATATTCAGATCGCCAAATTCGACGTGGCGCAGGATTACAAAAAGGTCGACCAGACCCAGGTCTGGAACCCCGATTTCACCTTCGCCTATGCCAGCCTCGCCACCAATTCAGACAACGAGGTTGGCATCTCGCTGGCCTGGGGCGGCGGCTCTGCCTATGGCAGCCATGCGGTCGGCATTCTCGGCGATTTCGTCGTCTGGTTCGGCGAAGCCAGCGACATGACCAGCGCCTATCTCAACCCGACGCGCTTCGGCGACTACCTGCATTGCCGCCTCGCCTATCCCGATACCCGCTTCTTCAGCGGCTTCGGCTATGCGGTCAAGAAGGTGCCGCCACCGACCGGCGGTGAATCACCTGACTATCTCTATGTCGAATTCGGCCGCGAGACCTTGCCCGCACCCGGCCTGCATTGACGGAATTGCCTTAAGGGGCCTGCACGCACGGATGGAGATCAGGATGGACTGGATCGAACAATGGTTTGGCATCGCCCCCGACAACGGCGACGGCACGCTGGAATTGGTGATCATGGCGGCCGCCCTGGGTATAGTCGCCGTGGTGACGATCTGGAAGGTAGCGCGCTGGCGGGCCGCCGCCTTGCGCTTCGTCGCGCAGCTGCGCCACGGCGACCGTCATAGTTCAGATTCCTGAAGCGGGCCTTATCCGATTGAGGCAGCCGGACTGCAGAGATAGCCGTGATGGAAGCCGAGCCGCGGATCGGCGATCTTGGGCAGTGTCACGTATTGATGCAGATCGGGCATTTTCACGCGCAGCCGGACCTCGTTGGACGGATAGTCATAGACGGCGATGTGGTTCAGCCCGCGATTGGCCGTGAAGAGCAGCGACTGGTCCTTCGAAAGCTGGCAGGCATAGACCGAATCCAAGACCGAAAAGCGCGAGATGCGCAAGGCGCTGGCGAAATGCCGGCTGTTGGGCACGAAGCTGCCGCGGGAGAAGGCATCGTAGACCTGGCTGGCGAGTTCGCGCTTGCGGTTGGCCAGCGCCGCGACCTTCGGCTTCTCGTCGATCATACGATAGCGCGCGAAACTCTCGAGATCGATGAAGACGATGGTCTGGCTAGCCCCGTTGCAGAAGATCAACTCGCTGTCGGACAAGGTGACGTCGGAGTTGATATGGGCTGGCACGTCGCGGCTGCAGACCCAATGGCGCAGCACCTCGCCGCTAGCGGCATCGATCTCATAGGCATATTCCTTGAAATAGGCCATGGCCCATTCGTGATAGTCCTCGTAATCCTGCGGCAGGACACGAAACGACAGGCAATAGAAGATGTCGCCGGCCGCATTGGTCGCCACATGCCAGCAGGTCGTCGGCAGCTCGATCCGGCGGGCCTCGCCGGTTTCTAGATCGAAGATGCCGACCGACCGCGCCTCGCCGTCCCGGCCAAGCCGCGGATTGTCCATCGATCCATAGACCAGATATCTCCCCGAACCCGTCAGCTTGATCGCGTGCGGCAGCTTGACGCCATGCGGACCAAGCTTCTCGCCGATGCCGAGATTGGCGGTGTTGAAACGGTAGAAATAATCGCCGATCGCGGTCACGAAGACGTCGTCGGCGAGCCAGACCGCGTGGGTGCTGCCGCGGATGGAGGTATCATTGGTTTCGAAGCGCAAGGTCGATTGGCGCGCGACCTCATCACAATTGCGCGCATCATAGAGCAGCAGATGCTGGCCGGTATTGCCGAGGAAACCCAAGGAGCCGCCGGGATTGACGCTGACCGCGTGGCCGCCGGCGATGCCATCATAGTAGCAGATCTTATAGGCGTACGAATTGTCGGCCGGATCGAAGCGGAACTGGCAGATGCCGGCCATCCCCTCCAGCCCGTTCATGCCGCTGCCGTCCAGGGCAACGTGAAAGCGATAAGGATATTCTGTCATCGCCTCTTTTCAGCTCGAGACTTCGATCAACGCAGGACGCATGGTCGTTGGACGCAGAAAGCAACGGACTCAAGGTGAAAATCGCAAGAATGCCCGATGCGGAGGATCGTATCGCCTGCCCCGGCACCGCGCAATGAAGACTTGATTCATCGTCACGCGCTCTGCAACATGTCTCGATAAGGCCCGGCAGCGTAACTTCGTGCAGCGGGCGAAAGATCCGGCACCGGGCGGCGACCTCAAGCTTGGGCGGTCATCACCTGACCAGTCGAGACATTGTTTTCTGAAGAGACGTCGTTTCGGAGGGGGCTTTGTTCTGACCAATGGTTAACAACAAAGTGGGTGCGAACCACGCACAATCCCATGCCGGCAGTCAGGCCCCGATGGTGCGCGCGGCAAGATCACGCAAGCGCGGGAAGCAGATAGGCGCCAGCGAAAGCATTCCGGGCAGTGAGGAGACTATCGTCTGTATCGCCCGGCAACTTGGGAGCCAGCCGCTGCCGTTGCTGGAGCAGGTGCTGGACGGGGCCGGATTCTGGCAGCATATCGAGCGAAGGCGGCAGGCCGCCGGACGGCAGCGCGATCAGTTCCGGATCATCATCAAACCCGATCTCGATTTCTATGATCCCCAGGTGCCGGCCGGAACCGACCCGGCCTTGGTTGAACATCTGATCGACCTGCTGCATGACCGCGGCTACCGGCAGGTCGCCGTCGGCGACGGGCGCAACAGCGCCGATGGCTGGCTTTATAACCGTGAAGCGCTGGTGGTGCCGGAACTGGTCGGGTACCGCTTCGCCACGGCAAAGGGCCGAAGCTACGATCTCGTGGACCTGCGCGAGCCCACGGAATCGGGCGCGACCGGCCAGGCCGCGCTTCTGCCCTGCAGCAGCCATTGGTCCGCGGCCGATTACCGGATCAATTTCGCCAAGAACAAGACGCATGAAGAATATGGCTTCGCCCTCTGCCTCCATAACCTCGCCGGCGTAGCACGGGCCGGATGCGGCGGCGGCATGCTCTGCCCGGCGGATGATTGCCTGGAGGTGCTGCGGCGAGTGCCGCCCGACTTCAATCTCATCGACGGCTTCATCAGCTGCCATGGCGGCGCCGGGCAACGCGCGCCGCAACCGATGGAAACCCATACCTTCATCGCCAGCGCCGATGCCTTGCTGGCGGACTGGGCCGGTGCGGCCAAGATGGGCCTCGACCCCTATGCCTCCGCCGTCAACAGCGTCGCGCTCAAGCGGATCGGCCTGCCGAAACAATACGAGATCGCCGGCGATCTGACGCCTTATCCGCTGTGGCGCAACGTGCATCCGCTGCTCAGTCACTCCGCGCGCCTGCGCCGCCAGTCCGATGATCTCGGCCGGATCGCCGAGCCCTGGCTGCAGACCGTCGACCGAGAATGCTTCCCCTTCAAGGACTTCTATAACGATCGAATCAATTCCTTCGTGGCCCCCCTGATGGCGCAAGTTGATAAGAACCCGCGATCGCTCGGGATGATCGTGCTGTTCAACTACGCCGTCGCCAAGCTGGGTGCCGCCGTCCAATCGCAGTACACGCTATTCTCCAAGGGAAAGCTGCGGCGGCGCGTGGCGCCGTTGGAAGCCGACCTCGCCGCCTATGACCTGGCGGATTACACGGCGATACCCGGCTATCTGCGGCCCTATGAAGAGATTCTGGAAGGCATGCCGGCAAACCGCTCGGGGCTGCGCTGGCGCCTGATCGACAAATCGGTCCTGTTCTCCTGCAGCCATACGTTTCCCATTCCGTTCGAGGCCTTCACCCGCAAGGTCGATATCGCCCAATCGATCCAATACATGAATGACTATATCGGCGGCTCCACGGTGGCGATACGCCGCGACAGGCGGAAGCGCGTTACCCATCAGGCCGAGCGCAACATCTACCTGCAGCAGCCGAACTGGATGGTGCTGTTCGGCGGCAACGTCATCGACGTCGAGAAGCTGGAATTCATCGACTACCGGCCGGACCGGCAGGCCATCTATTGGCGCACCGTCAACAGCCCCAATGGCAGCGGCCTCTATGACGACGGCAGCGTCACCTTCCAGCGCAGCGGGGCTGGCCAGACCACGGTGCGGATCTTCGCCCGGCAGCAATTTGCGCTGCCGCCTTTTTTCCAGATCTTCGATGTCACCCTGCTGCCGACCATCAGGGATCCGATCATCGAAAATGGCTATGCGGCTTTTTTCGCGGGCACGGTCGCCAATCTGCAGGCCCGCTACGAGGGGCGGGATTTCCGCATCGGCCAGGATAGCGAGGCGACGGCGGCACCGAACAGCGAAAGACCGGACGGTGGGAGGTTGGGCGGCGAAAGATTGGGCGATCTCGCGCGCTACCTGGCGACCGCCGTCTCCGCCGCCGCCGAATTGCTCAGGCATCGCGAAGACGTGGCCAATTTCGGTACCTGGCTGTTCCCGGCCGCCGCCGCCCCTGCCTCCGCCCCGTCACCCGGCTTCCAGAAAGTCGACCGCGACGGCTTCCGGCATTTCGCGCCGTCACCCGGCGGCAGCGACTATATCGAGGGCCGCGGCGACGAACAGGCGACGATCGCCGGACTGGCCGCCATCATGCGGGATGCGCCCGACTTCGTCACCGGGCTGGTCGACGCCGTGCGCGACGACCTCAACCGGATGGCGACCGCCACCGGCAATGGGGCCGCACCATGAAAGGCGCGATCTGGTAATGGGGATGGGGCGATGAAGGCGCTCGTCACCGGCGCCACCGGCATCATCGGCAGCAATCTGGTGCGTGCGCTGCTGGCGGCCGGCTATGACGTGCGCGTCCTGCTGCGCGCGACCAGCGACGCCCGCAGCCTGGCCGGCCTCGCCATCGAGCGCTGCGAAGGCGATGTCCTCGAACCCGGGACGCTGGATGCGGCGGTGCAGGATTGCGCCGTCGTGTTTCATGCCGCCGCGGTCTTTTCCTATTGGGGGCAGAGCGCCGAGGCGCTGCAGGACCTCGCTATCGGCGGGACGCGCAATGTTCTCGCGGCAGCAAAGCGGGCCGGTATCCCCCGCGTGGTCGTCACCTCATCTTCGGTCGTGCTCGGCTCCAGCGCGACGCCGGGTACCCGCGACGAGGCCGCCGTTTTCGACGAGCCTGACCCGCCGGCCTATACGCTTTCCAAGTTGCGCCAAGAAAGTGCGGCCTTCGAGATCGGTGCCGATCTCGGCATCGAGGTGGTGGCGGTCTGTCCGACCCTGGCCATCGGCCCGCATGATTATCGCCTCAGCCCCAGCAACGCCTATATCGTCAATTACTTCAACGACCCTTTCCGCTCGACCTTCGTCGGCGGCTGCAATTTCGTTTCCGCCCGCGATGTGGCAGCAGGGCATATCCTGGCCGCGGAAAAGGGCACGCCCGGCAGCCGCTATGTCGTCGGCTCGGAAAACATCACCTGGCGGCAGGCGCATGAGCTGTTGTCCGATCTCGGCGGCACCTTCGGGCCGTCGGTGGTGCTCAATCACACGGCTTCCTATCTGGCGGCGATGGGCGCGGAGATCGCGGCGCGCCTGACCGGTGCCCGGCCCGCCGCCACGCGCGACGAAGCGAAGATGTCGACACGGTTCTACTGGTATGAACATGAACGCCTCGCGCGTCTCGGCTATGCGCCCATGCCGGTCCGCCAAGCGCTGGCCGAGGCGATAGCCTGGCTGCTCGGTCGCGCCTATCTCGCCGATTCCGTCATGGAGAAGCTCAAGCCGGCACCCGATGTCCTTACGGCGCGGGCGCAGTTGTCGGAGGGGAAACCGAGGTGAAAGAGAAGACGGTGATTGTCGTCATGCAACCGCGCGATCCGCTCTGGCAGGCCTTATGCGAGCGCACCTGCGACCTCGCCCGCTATCTCGAGGATATCGAGAGTGCGGAGCTGGTCAGCAAGGAG
>Ga0255336_102296_pt1 | contig 10026 bp, 6 predicted proteins | sample MeOH1_35cm_T3_17_FD_189102 | JGI IMG/M metagenome (GOLD analysis project Ga0255336, IMG submission 189102) | Sandy soil microbial communities from University of British Columbia, Vancouver, Canada - MeOH1_35cm_T3_179 | ecosystem: Engineered > Artificial ecosystem > Sand microcosm > Unclassified ...
CACGCAACAGGAAATGCCTGAAAATGTGGATATCCTGGGGATAAGTCGGCCGCCTTACCCGTTGAAATATAACAAAACCTGAAAAACCAAACCAACGCAACACCACACCATAGGTGCCAAGATTCACTTTTTTGGTTGTTAGTCCAAAGTTCAGATGTCGTGTTTGGGGGTGCGGCGGATAAGTTGGACTGGTTTATGTACCGATACCGAGACGTTCCCGGTATTCTGAGGGACTGAGTGAGCCAAGCGATAGCTTGATTCGCTTGTCGTTGTACCAACGTATATACGAGCCAACCACTTCGATGAACTGCTCAATCGTCGTCGCTTGCCAGTTCCGAGGATAGAACAGCTCCGTTTTCAAACGTCCGAAGAAGCCCTCGCAGGCCGCATTGTCAGGCGAGCAACCTTTGCGTGACATCGAGCGAATCAGCTTTGCATCCCCCATTCGTGAGAGCCAGCCGGGCCAGCGATAATGAGCGCCCCGGTCAGAGTGAACAACAGGCCTGTCGACGCTATCGGCCACCGTTTCAACAGCAGCATCCAGCATCGTGTTGACGAGTTCCGCATCTGGACGCGTGCCGATTGACCAGCTGACGACCAATCCATCGAAGCAGTCGATTACCGGCGATAGATACACTTTTCCGGCCGGAATCTGGAATTCTGTGATGTCGGTAAGCCACTTTTTATTAGGTGCATTGGCACGGAAGTCGCGGTTGATGAGGTTCTCAGGCGCCGGGCTTACTTCTCCTTGATAGGAGCCATAGCGGCGTCGCTTCGTCGTCACGCTCAGGCTTTCCTGTCGCATCAAACGCCGCACAACCTTCTCCGAGAGGAAGACGTCCTGCCTACCCAGCGCGGCTTGTATCCTACGATAGCCATAGCAACGGTAATTGAGATCAAAGATCTCTGTGATGGCACCGCGCGCAGCAGCGTACTTGTCAGATACTCGTAATCTTGCCCGGTGATAAAAATAGGAACTGCGGGCAAGGTCGAGCTCAGACAATAGATCTGGGAGTGCGTAGGTTTGCTTCAGGGCATCAACCAGCGACATCTTTTCCCGATTGCTCAGGAGTCGCAGGTCGACGCCCAGGCCTTTTTTTAGCAGTTCATTGGCCTTCTTCAAAATGTCGTGTTGAAGCTGCAACTGCCGGATATCCCGTTGAAGCGACTCGACCTGGCGCTCCAGTTCCTCCCGATCCGGGGCTGGCGACCGATTTTCCTGGCGTTTCATGGATGCTGGGACCTCACGACCGAGTAGCTGATTTTTCCAGTTATACAGCGTCGGCCGACTCACGCCTATCTTTTGAGCTACCGTTTGGCCACTATCCTGTCGGGTGCACAGATCAATGACGGCTTTCTGCTTCAACTCCTGGGCGTGTCGACCGCCCGTGGCTTTGCCGACGACGCGCGCCTTTCTTGCAGGGTGTCGCTCATCGAGCCAGGCTGCGAGCGTTACGTCCACAGGGTATCCCAATGCCTTCACGGTCGCGGCCAGGCATCGACCATGGCTTAGATAGTGATCCACGGCAGCCTTCTTTTGCTCGTCCGAATATTTTGGCCTTGAGCAAATACGTGCCGCCGGCAAATCCTGGGATTGCTCGTATATCCGATACCAACGCTCAAGAGCTTTCGTTGTCGGATAACCCAATTGACGAACGGTCATTGTGAGACGCTTACCGAGTCGGATATAGAGTTTGACCGCTCGAATGCGGTCTTCGTACGAATACATGAACTACCTCCGGGTAGTCCAACTTATCCGCCGCACCCCCTTTCCGCTAAATTGAAATGTCGTGTTTGCGGGTTCAGGCTGATGGCCAGCATGCCTTGAGGAGCGCTGGCCATGAACGCAACTGGGACGATCACCATGTCGATGACCGAGTTGGACCGGTTGAAGGTGGTACAGGCCGTTTGCGAGCGGCGTCTGAAGCCAGGTCAGGCAGCGGACCGCCTTGCGCTGAGCGTGCGGCAGGTCGAGCGCCTGGTGCAGCGCTATCAGGCCGCGGGCGTTGCCGGACTGGTGTCAGGCAAACGCGGTCGACCGGGCAACCATCAGTTGTCCGATGGCGTGGCGCGACGCGCGCTGGCGATCATTCGTGAGCGCTACGCGGATTTCGGGCCGACACTGGCGTGCGAGAAGCTTCGGGAATGTCACGGCATCGGTCTGTCGGTCGAGACGGTGCGTGCGCTGATGATGGCCGCTGGTCTGTGGATTCCTCGCAGGGATCGTCCAGCCAAGGTTTACCAGCCCCGAAACCGTCGTGCGTGTCTGGGTGAAGTGATCCAGATTGACGGCAGCGATCACCGCTGGTTCGAGGAACGTGCGCCGGCCTGCACGCTGCTGGTGTTCATTGACGATGCGACTGGCCGGCTGATGACGCTGCATTTCACGGCGACGGAGTCGACGTTCAGCTATTTCGAGGCGCTGGGCAAGCATCTGGCAGCGCACGGCAAACCGGTCGCGTTCTATAGCGACAAGTTCAGCGTGTTCTACGTCAAGGACCGTGCAAGCACGGCCGGCAAAGGCGTCACACAGTTCGGTCGCGCCCTGTACCAGCTCAATATCGAGGCGTTCTGTGCGAACACGAGCCAGGCCAAGGGGCGGGTCGAGCGGGCCAATTTGACGTTGCAGGACCGGCTCGTCAAGGAGCTCAGGTTGCGTAACATCAGCACACGCGAAGCGGCCAATGCGTATGCGCCCTCCTTCATCGCAGACTTCAACCGGCGCTTCGGCAAGCCACCGAAGAGCGACCATAACGCGCATCGGCCGCTGCGTGATGACGAGGACCTGAGGCAGATCCTGGCCTATCGCGTGGCGCGCAAGGTCTCCAATGCGCTGACGGTGCAGTACGACCGGGTGATGTACCTGTTGCAGGACACGGAGGCCAACCGGCGTCTCATCCACGAGTACATTGAAGTGGTCGAATACCCGGATGGTGCGATCGAGATTCAGGCCTCTGGCCGCGTCTTGCCGTATCGCGAATATGACCGTATCACGCAGATTGATCAGGGCGCAGAGGTAGAGAACAAGCGGCTGTCCGCGGCGCTGCAAGTCGCGCGGCTGGTGCAGGCGCAGCGTGATGACCGGCGCGTTTCGGGCTCGCCTTCCCGCATCCACATTGGCGAGGACGTCCGGGCGAAGAAAGCGTTGGTGGGCCTGAAGAAACAGCGGGCCATCACGCTAGCGGATGTCACTCAGGCCGTGCATGAGGTGAGCATAAAAAAACATGAAGAACGGGGGGTGGGCGGCTGCGCCGCCCACCCCAAAAACATAAGAAAAAACGCCGCAAGACCCGACATTTCAATTTAGCGCAGACCCCGACATTTGAACTTGGCGGGGACATTGGTATGTTCTCGGCCGTTGCTCAGCGCACGGCCTCACGACGTTACATACCGCAATCGTGACATGCGCATATGGTAGGTTTTGCGAGCGCGTTCTGTTGCGGGGATTTCCATGTTCGTTCAGATCGGTGCCGTCGTGGTGCCGCGAGCACTCCAAGGCGTTTTGCTGTTCGACAGCAATCATGTTCCTCGATACTGGGCCGCGGTCTGACTGGTCATCGCTGCGTCGCAGTGGGCTACGTCGACGCAGACGATGTGACTGCGGTACATCGAGAATCTGTACGAACACGCGGATCGATCGTTCAAGGCAAATGCGCTCGATGACGCGCTAGCCGGTCTTGATGAAGCGCGGCTTGCCGACATTCTCGAGTCGTGGTTCGTGAGTTTGCGCAACCAGCCTGTCGCAAGCGGCGCCAACGAGGACCGGTGGCGGACCGGACTGGGTTTCGTGACGTCGATGGTCACGTGGCTTTCGAAGTCTGGCGACGCGAACATGCTGCACATTGAAGCGCGGATCCATCGGCTGTCGACGCTTTACCGCCAGTTGCACATACGGCAAGGCGGCCGTACTGAGACTCTTCGATCGCTGCCTGCCAGCGTGGTCGAAAGCCTCTATCAGATACTGGATCCGGAATCGGATACCAATCCGTTCCGACGTTCTCATACGCGCTGGCAGGTCTTCATCGCGTTCGTGTTGATGCTCCATCAGGGACTACGGCGAGGCGAACTGTTGCTGCTGACCGCGGATGCCATCAAGAGCAGCCATGACCGCAAGCTTGATCGGACACGGTACTGGTTGAACGTCCGACAGAATGGATATGAAGAAGCGGACGGCGATAGCCGCTACTCGAAACCTAGCATCAAGACCATTCATTCGATCAGGCAGATTCCTGTCAGCGACGCGACTGCCCGCCTCGTGCAGGTCTATTGCGAAAATTATCGGGGCCGGCCTTCCCATTCGTTCATGCTAAATGCCCAAACTGGCGGCCCTCTGTCCACCGAGTCGCTTACAAAGATCTTTACATTGATATCGAAAGCGCTGCCCTCCGAGATACGGCAGGAACTTTACGATCGCACCGGGAAAAGGACTGTGACGTGCCACGATCTCCGCCACACCTGCGCCGTGTTGAGGCTTCACCAGTTACTGGAGCGCGGCGACGCGATGGCCGAAGCGCTACAAAAGATGCGCACATTCTTCGGCTGGTCGAAAAGATCTGACATGCCATCGCGCTATGCGCGGGCTGTCTTCGAAAACAGGCTCGCGAGCGTATGGAGCGACGAATTCGATGATCGTGTGGCCGTGTTGCGCTCGCTTCCGAAGGGCCGTTGAACATGCCAAAAGCTCCATCGGGCCAGAGCCGCCCCCGAATCGAGCCATCGACGCTCGAACACATGCTGAGATCGTTGCCGCAACTGCCGCCCGTTGTGCGTTACTACGACGACTTCGACGACAAACTCCGCTCCTTGTCTGAAGTTCGCCAAGGCGATGCCTTGGGGCTTCACATCAACGGTCGACTGTTCCGGCTTGACTTTAGCCGCTACCCTCCGACATACAGTGCTCTCCAGAAGCACCTGCTGGTCTTCCTGCTGGGCGAAGATCTGCGTATCTCGACCTGCTTCAATGTTCTGAACGCAGCAATGCATCTTGATGTGCATGACGTCGAACACATCGTCAAAGCCGGACCGCCAGGCATCTCAGCGATATGGTTGGCACTGCGCGCCCGTCAGCTGCCCGTTCACGCCTATCGCTTCGTTAAGGCCGTGCTGCGTCTCCTGTGCCGGCATCGACTATGTGGATGGTCCGAGTCCTACCTGACCTATGTCAGTACTTCCCTGCCCGGCCCCGCAACAGACAAGTACGCCCGTGTGCGATCAGGCGATGTGTTCCTGTCCGCCGACGAGGAAGCCGCGATTGTTCGCTATCTGGATGAAACGTCTGACCTTGTAAGGGCAAGTGGCTGGTCAGGGCTCGCGTATGAGGCGCTCTGCGACGCGGCGATGGTGCTCTGTTCCTATCAGTTTGCCATGCGTCCGATTCAGGTCGCGATGCTGACGATGCGTGACATACGAATCTGGAAACCGGAACGCGACACCGAACCGACCGTGCATCTCACGTTCCTGATGGTCAAACAGCAGGGAAAGCTTCGAAAGAGGCCGATGGTCCGTCGTGTGAAACAGGAATGGGGGGTACTGTTCATTGCGTTGGTTGCATATGCAGACTCTCAGGGCCGCAATGCTAGTGATCGCGTCTTCGGCGTCAGTTCGAATCATGAAGCCGGTGCGCTGCACCGACTGCTGGGCAAACGAAGCCAGATGACACGCGAACCCTCGTGCGGTGCCTCGCCCATTTCGACCAGATGGTGCGCGAGCACGGCGACGGGCGAAGGGACACGACGAACCCAGCACCGCTCCGGCGCCGAACATCAGGTGGTGCGAATTGCACCACCCGACAAAGCCTTGCCCCGTCTGGATTTCAGGCGACTCCCGGCTTCCGGCCCCGGCTTTTATAATTTTCATGTGTACCGCTGCAAATCCAATACCCGTGCGGGTTTGCTGGGTTTTTGCAAGCGCTTTGGCGCGTGCGTAATGTGTGTAGCTTCAACAGGGGGATTTCGATGGCGAACCACCACGACCAATCTCGCAGTTCGGCGAGCGAACCGGCCGACCGGCAATACGACGCGCATCGCGTTATTGCCGACGAGTGGCTACAGCGTGCGATCGCCGGAATCAGGGAAATGCACACCAACGAGGACGCCCGCAGGGAAGTAGCGCAAAGGCTGTTTTAACCCTCGCGATGCTGGACGCATGATCGCTGGCGAATGCGCAAATCGGGTGGCAGCACTCCAATGCTTCACAATTTCACCAATGACAAACCCGGCTCTCGGCCGGGTTCAGTCTTCTGTAGTTCATGCGTCATCCGACTCATCATCAACTGTGTCGAATCGAGCTATCAGGTTCCTGCATGCCTGCGGAGCAAATGACCTTGCCCACTCCTCTGTCCGTTTGAGTTCTGGTTCAAGGCGAGCAAGCGCTTCAGGCGCCCAGAGAGGCCGCTGAGCTTCAAGAGGCAAATGATCGGTTTCAGACATGATAAGCAGAAAGGCACCAAAGTCGGGATCACGCTCGGCAATACCAATTAACCGATTCTTTATGGCGTGCACCTGAACTGCGCCCTCAAGGAACGATAGCTTGCCGTCAAGCATGGCGTGAGCCACCTCGACCAATCTTCGGCGCTCCATCATCTCGCGTTCATTCATTACTTGCCACCACTCATTTCAACGGGATCGATTTTGGTTCCACGACTTGACCGGTCACGGCGTTTCTATACGCATGAATCTCGAACTGTGTTCCGTCGGCCGCCGTATAACTTGAACTACTCACCTTACTCCAATCGCTGAGCTGGCCTCCATATTCGCATACCAAGCGAGGAGCATCCCTGAGAACAACATCTGTCCCGTTGCCCGAAGTAGCCACTCCTTTCCCGGACATCAAATCAGACAACTGTTGCTGGCTCGCCAATGACTTGTTGAGATTTAAACCATTCGTCGCGTTTGCTGCACTGTCCGCCCCAGCCGCGCTGTTTGTGGCCTTTCCCCCACCCAGCGCTGGCGGCGGCGGTTCGTAGGCCGTGATCGGATTGCCTTCGGCATCGTATCCTGTGATGACCTGGCCGCCCCCATCAACAGCAGCACGGGTTTTCGATTGCTGCGCCCTCAGATAGTCCGCTTCCTTCTGGGCTTCGGTGCGATGATCCTCCGCGCTGTTATTCAGGGCCTCATTCTGGGCGGCAGTCGCTGCGCCTTGCACATTCTGCCCCAGCGCTCCTGCAATGCCGCCACCCGCAAGTGTCACAAGCGCCGCCAGTGCTGCAAGCCCACCCGGATCAAGATTACCCGGACCGCCCAACTGGTTGACCGCCCAAGGGGCAATAGCCGCACTCGTGGCCCCACCAATGGCTCCCCCTGCGCAACCCGTTCCCTCGGCAGCCGAGAGTGCGCATCCAAGACCGGCGTGAGCAAGCACATAGCCAGGGCTGCCCTGAGCGAGCCACGACGGTCCATTTTGAGACAGCGTACCAATGGCTCCGGCTCCAACCGCGCCAGCGTCGCTAATCGCGCTGTATTCAAGAGCGCTGCCAAAGCTCCCGCCATACACAGCTGTGTCGATACCGGCGGTGACAACGCTGTGCTCTGCAATGAGTTCGAGTCCTTGCGCGATCTGGCTCGCCGACGCCGCACCTTTGCCGATGGCTGAAGTGATCGTCTGCAGCGACTGACCACTTGGATCAATTTCATTCAACGCACCAACGGTCAGTCCTCCGACGACACCGGCCTCAGCAAGCGCCACCAGATTGAGTCCGTTTCCTGAAAATGCCTGCGATACAAAAGCCCCAACCATCCCGGCCAGCGCACCAGACAACACCGGCCCCAGCGTCGCAAGTGCCGCCCCTCCGGTCACTACGGACGCTGCAATTGCGATCGCGGCAACGACGACCGTCGGAACACCACCGCCCTGGGCAATGAAATCCGTGTGAATATCATCGTGTACAGCCGTCTGCGTGAACGCTCCGCCAAGTTGCTGCTGCAGGTTCGCCAGCAACTGCTGCGTGCCAGCGGAATCGACTGTGCCGTCCGAGTTCAGTTTCTGCAGCGCGCCACCAATCTGGCTTAGCGTCTGAACATTCAGGTCCATGTTTGCCGCACTCATGAACCCGCCGGGCTGAACCTCCGTGCCGGTCGTCTTCGAATACCCGGCGTCCTTGACGTACCCCCAGATCTCTCCGACGTTGACCTGATTGGCCTGATTTGTGAGCGTACCGGTGTTGACAGTCAGCGTGCCGGAAGCCGTGATGCTTCCGGTATTCAGAACGCTGCCGCCACTGTCCTTGCCGAAATTAAGCGTGACGTCCGCGCCGGTAATATTGCCACCCGCCGACATCGCACCCGTGTTCTGCGGCAGATACACCTGCGGCATCAGCGCAGTGATGGTCGGGCACGTGGCCGTGCCAGTCGTCGTACATAACGGGTCCGGCACAGTCTGCTCGACATACCAGAGCATTGGCTTGTCGAGTGCGTTGACTTGCGTCTGCGTCAGCGCATCGCCGAGTTGCAGGTTGTTTGCCGTCGCATAGTCCAGCGCGTTCTGATACAGGTACTGCTTCTCCTGTTCCGTCACCGACTTACCGGTCTTGCTGTCGTACGTCAACCCGTCGACAAAACTCGCTTTGCCCGTCTGCTGCAATGCCGCCTGCTGCAGCATCACGTCTTCTTCCTGCGGGTTGTAGTAGAACAGCGTCGAGTCCGGCTGAAGGCTGGCCGGCAAGGCATTCAGCAGATCCTGCGGGCCCAGACTGCCAAGCGCGGACCCACCCAGTGAATTATCGACAAAGGATGCCTTACCAGCGACCGGCGCAGGAAGCTTCGCGCCCACCGCACGTGGCACTGAGAGGTTGAGTCCCGGCAGACTGACTGCGCTAAGGGAAATCACCTGAGACGGCCCATTGACGCGCGGCGTGTAGGTGTTCGCGGTGGTAATGCCGTTGATAAGCTTCTGGCCCGTCAGCGTCACGGACGTACCAATCACATTGCCGACGTTCTGGATCTGCCCGTTCGACGTGATCGACAGATTGGGTGCCTGGATCGTCGCGGCAATATTACCCACCGGCTGAGGTGGATCGATCGTGCCGCCGACGCTTGTATAGGCGCTGCCGTAAAGCGCCGTACATTCAGCCGCCGTCCCGCATGCCCACACGTCGTGGCGCTGGTCGCTGCTGAACACCCCCGTTTCCTGAACCCAATGCGAATGCCAGTAGGCGTTCAGCGTCTGCGCTTCGTTGACGACGGGTCCCGCAACCGAAATTGTCGCTGTATTACCTGCGGCGATCAGGCTACCAATGTTGGTGAGACTGCCGGCGTTGATCTGCAGGTTATTGCCGGCGCTGATAACCGATGAACTGCCAGACTGCTGATCGACATAGCCTTCGCAATAGCCCTGTTTGTAACCACCGGCCGTCATGCAACCGGAGTACTGCTCACTCAGGCCATAGTTTTCGTGCACCGGCACAGGCGGCGGCAGGTTGTTGGTGATCGCGCCCGACACGTTGAGCGTAATATCGTTGCCCGCGACGATATTGCCCGATGTGTTGTTCAGGCTTCCAGCGGGCGTCGTTGAGCTGGCAGTCGTACCGACACCGCCGATCACGATATTGTGCCCGGCGAGCAGGTTACCAAACGTATTGTTGATCTGGCCTGCGGCGATGACGAGGTCGTTCCCCGCGTAGATCGTCGCATCGTTCTGGCTATAGCCGAATGTCGTCGTGGTCGGATTGGAGCCATACGAGCCGCCGCCCGTGTTACAAGCCGAACTCGGCACCCCTGACGCGCACCCCACTGAAGACGAGTAGTTCTGTGAATTACCGCCCTGATTGGTCAGCCCTCCTGCCGCGACGATGACGTTGTTGCCTGCGTACATCAAGCCGGCGTTGACAAGGGTGCCAGCGGAGGAAACAGTCAGGTTGTAACCCGCGGCAATCATGCCCGTGGGCGGGCAGTCTCCCCGTCTTTAACGGGGCTCAGAAGTAGAGGTCATGCCGCGATGGGCAACTTCTGTTTCGGCGGCACGCCGCCAATGGCGGTGTTCGGCCGCTCGTGATTGTATGACCACAGCCACTTCGTTGCATACTCCTGA
>Ga0255336_102298_pt1 | contig 10013 bp, 13 predicted proteins | sample MeOH1_35cm_T3_17_FD_189102 | JGI IMG/M metagenome (GOLD analysis project Ga0255336, IMG submission 189102) | Sandy soil microbial communities from University of British Columbia, Vancouver, Canada - MeOH1_35cm_T3_179 | ecosystem: Engineered > Artificial ecosystem > Sand microcosm > Unclassified ...
CATGGACTGGCAACGCTGGAACTGGAAGGCGGCATTGCGATGGCGATGCCGCGCAAGCCCGGTCTTGAGCATCTCCGGCCGCTGCTGGAAAGTTTTCTCGATATCCGATCCTGACACCACGGTCTATCGCGAACCGCTTCCGGCACAAGGGTTGCATCGTTTTTGTCGAATGGCACGGAATCGAGCGAGCGCAAGATGTTCTGCTCAATCCATGCACTGAAGTCACGCAACGGCAGGACTACGCGAGATTCTTTGCCGCCGTTCCATACTGTGCGGAATGCGGCATCGAACGCTTTGAGCTGTTGCGGTTGTGGCAGCTTGGCGATTTCCAGCGCATGGCCAACACCGATCTGGTCTGCGAGAAACGCCTCCGCAATCAATGGTTCAAGTTCAGTTAACCGAATTCTCTGGAGCACGTAAGACGCCGATTTCCCGAGCCTGGAAGCTATGCTCGAAACGTCATGCTGCGCTCCCTCCAAATGCATAAGCCCGGACAGCGCCAATGCCTCCTCATACGGGTGTATGTCTTCTCTGAGCAAGTTTTCCGTTAATTGGCTCTCTCTGACGGCGGCATCGGAGAGCTCCACCACGCGCACGGGAACCTCAACGAGTGAGGCCAACTGGGCGGCGCGGAACCTACGTGCTCCGGCAATGACTTCATATTTGTGATCGCTCGCAGCACGGACAAGCAAGGGTTGCAGAACACCCTGAGTTGTAAAACTGGCTGCCAGTTCTTCGAGCGCCCGCTCATCAAAACGTCGGCGCGGGTTGGTGGGTGATTCCTGCAACTGCGCGAGTGGCAGGTTGCGATATTCGCTGGAAATAGCGACTTGCTTTTGCATGACAATCTCTCCATTTCTGGTTAAAGGTGGAAGCCATGCGGACAGACACACACCTCGCCTGTCCGCGCCTATGGACGGGTGCGGTTAGGCGGCGTTCTGCGCCGTCTCCATGGTTGAAAACTGGGACTCTGAACTTTCCTGCGGGACAGGTTCTTCCGGCTGGATTGCCGCAAGAATTACAGAGGCCGTCTGCTGGACAATCTCAAGGCTTTCCATCAGCAACTCGGCGTTGCCGTGGTATAGCTGAATGTAAGAAACACTGGTTTGAGATTTCAAACCGATGGCTTGGGATACGACAAAAGCAACGGCTTCGGCCTCTGTCTCGCGAACGGTTTTGGTGATGGTGGTCCGGCGAGAGGACTTGTGAATCGCCTCATGAGCCGCCTCATGAACTAGGGCCATAAATTCTTCGGGCTTGTTCTGTCCGGCAGGAGCGCGATTCTGCCGCCGTAAGAAACGCCAAGCGCGGGTGCGATATCTTCGCTGTACTCCAGTTCGATTCCGCGTGAGGCAACGAATTCACGTAAGCGGTCGAGGTATTCGCCGACTTCTCCGGTTGCTTCGCCAAGCGTGGGCAACGGTGCGCCTTCGGTCTGCTCCTCCGACCACACGTAAACTTTTCGGAAACCTAACAGCACAGATTTGTTTGCATCGGCATCTTCGGTTGTGGACTGTTCTCGCTTCTTGCGGTCTTTGCCAATCATCGGGGCAAGAATCGCGATGCCTTTCTCGCCGCGCCTGACACTGCGTCCAAGCTCGTTCCATGTCCGCATCCCGGCCACGTTGCGGGCTCCTGGCTTTTGTCTTGCGATCAAAAGCACGTTCCCGAAAGAGTAGCTGTGAAAGTGAGCCATCGCATCGAGAAATGCAGTGAGGGCTTCGCTGTGTCCGGCTTCAAGCTGTTCGATGAGGTACTGGACGTTTTCGCGGATGAGTTGCTGCGCCGACGTAGGCTTCCGATTCTTACTGTCGGAAGCCGGATTGCTGGCAATGCTGCTGGCTGTGCCATGGCTGGCGGTGGTCGCTACGCTGCTGCCGTTGTCGTTGCTCTGATATTCCATTGTTTTTCTCCATGTCGGCCCTGTCGGGCGAATTTGTTGTTCACCAAGGCGCAGCCGACAAATTCGACTGGCAGGACGACTGGAGGAAACGAGGGCAGCGAGGGTGGAAGTCCGGAGGAAGGGCGCGTCCAAGTGACAAACACGCTTTATCGTTTGGCGCGCAGGCGGCGCTTGCCCGAACGGACGGAAAAGGCCCGTCTTGTGGGCCGTCCACCGGAGCGGTCCGAAGTGGATGGAAGACGCGCGTAGCGCCGCCTGGATTTGTCTTCGCAATCAAGGCACTGCAATTTGCAGGATGTTCGCTGGACGCAAACCATCATGCAGTCTTATCTTGGTGCAAGAAAGTATCTGGATTGGTGGGGAACGCAATCCAGGTTGCCAAGGAGGTGCCTATGCAAACTCCCCGGGAAGATGGCAATGAATCAACGGCTGGCCAGAAATCTCCAAAGCTCAGTTTGGTGCGTGACTCAAAACAAGGGGATCACACGGCTTCGTGCCCCACGCCGGATGGTCTCCCTTTCCGGTTGGTGGCTGATTTTGTGGTTGAGGTCAATTCTGTAGAAGCGTTTCTGGAGGAGCCTGATCTCACTGCGCAGCAACGTAGCTTTTTCACAACGATCCTTTCCGTCCCGGAAGCGTTCAACCGTATGTGCCGCCTCGCAATCGTGAGCGATCTAGAGACGGACGGAGGAGAGTATTTTGAGAGTGAATTTGAGGGACCCGAACCTGAAGATATCCTCAACTGCGCTTTCCCATATCTTTCGCTGGAGGATCGGGAGTACTGGAGCCATCTTCAGCTAGACTCCACTGCACATGTGAATAACGATCTGCTGACGATTTTTGTGCAGTTTCGTAGCTTGTTGAAACGCGTCGTAATTCAGGACATGACAACGGGCGAAGCGATTCCGCCGCGAGTTGGCAGCAAGTTTCGCAAAGGTAATTAAGTCGCCAAACGGCAGATATTCAAGGGGCGGCAAGAGGTCCGTTCTGGGTGTGCTTCGCTGCTCTCTGTTTCGAAGAGATCGGAGAGAGCACATACCACATACAGAGGAGGTGAGGTGTGGACTACGATCAGGACAAAGTAGATGACATAGTGCTTGCCCTGCTATGCCTGACGATGTTTTCGGAGGCCGGGAGTACGAGAGCGTGGAAGGGGCACGCCTGGGAAGCGCTGGATCGGTTGCACGCCAAAGGCTACATCTCCGACCCGAAGACGAAAGCCAAGTCAGTGGTCATGAGCGAGCAGGGGAGCAAGCGGGCGCAAGAACTGTTCGAGCGGCACTTCGCGCGAAAGGGTTGACCCATCATTCCTGTGGGAGGACGATCGTGACTCCCTGGCGAACCCCCATGCAAAGAGAAGTCCAACTCGCGCCGATATACATCCCCTGCGTCACGTATCAGGAAGCCTGATAAATCCGAGAGAAATGATGATTGGACTCTGACTGAAGCATCTTCGAGAATCTCCAGATGCGCGATTCGGCATACCAGGCATCGTCGGGGCGGTGGACAGGTGGACGGTGGACAGAGCCGGAGCCGGTCTCCGGAGATCCCGCACTCAAAAAGCATTACTCGGTGGGCGAGGTCGCCAAGCTTTGGGGGCTCAGCGGGAATACAATTCGGAGAATATATATGAAGGAGCCTGGGGTGATCGAATGGGGTACGGCGGAGAGCCGATTTTCGCGAGGTTATAGAACTTTACGGATACCGGAGAGTGTCATGCTGCGTGTTCACCGGCGTATGCGGAAGTCTGGCTAGGGTGAGAATCGCGTGCTGGGCTCCCAAATATGCTCAATCCACCTGCGTTCGGAGTCCAATGAAAAATCAGAGATCAGGCGGATCATACTCCGGGATGTTCACTTTCTCTTTGTGAAGATCATTTCTCCGTTCGTTGAGGTTCGGCGCACGATTTGAACATCAGCCCAATTCTACGGAGCGCGAATTTGTCATCCTATGTTTGTATTTCTTCCGGCCAGGGCCGAGCGCCGTGCAGTACGCGCAAAACGCGGATAGTTTCACCCAAGAGGCAATAAGCGGCGATGTAGGGAGTCCCGGTGATGACTGGTTCCCGCGTGCCATCGACACGAGCAGGGAGACCTGATCGATGGGCACTCCGGCCAGTAACAGTTCGACCGCGAAGGTGTCGCGAAACATGTGGGAGTGGCAGCGCTTCAGCGTGCCGTTCGGATTCTTTAATGCCGCGATCTTGAACAATAAAGCAAGAGAGCGCGTCCAGCCACGCTTGCAAGTCTGGGTATCTCCGTTGCCGCTCCAGAAAAAATAATGCGGGTTGGCGTTCGGAAGAGAACAGAGCAAACTGTGTACGTCGGGCGGCAAGGGCACGTAGACCGGAACACCGGTCTTGGCGCGATAGAGAAACAGGTTTCCATCATCGCTGATCCGTTGCCGCTCCAGCGTCACCGCATCCTTGATCGCAAGCCCCGACCATCGCATCAGGAGAATCAATGCCCGCAAGCGGTCCTGGCGATGCTCAAAGTCATGACCGCCACGCCAGTTGCCGTAGGCGTGGGTTGCATCTACCAGAGCGCGGAACTCCTCTTTGGTGAAGTAGTCGGTGGGAACAGCTTCTACCCGAACCCGTTTGAGAAAGGTGGCCGGATTTTTGGTGATCCAATCCATGCGCACGCAGAACCAGAAAAATGCGATCAGCCGCTCGTGCTTGCGCTGCGTGGTCTGCGCGGCGTTACCCCAGCTTGTGCGAAACTTGGTGAGATTAGCGGGCGTTAACTGATCGAGATGGACCAGCCCTTCCTTCCTGCGCCCACTCTTTCAATTGCGTTTCAAAGAAGTACCGGCTTTTCGTTAGGGTGCTATCGCTCAGATGACGGGAATCCTCGTCGTCGCGAAAAACTTGAATGGCGTCGGTGATCTTCGTCCGTGGCCGGGCTTCAGGCTTGTTCGGGTCTGATTCATCTTCCAGCCTGCGGCACTGGAGTTCGGCTTTCTCCCAGCTGCGCGTCTTGGCAGACTTGCGCAGGTAGCGTCCATCGGCCAGGGCGCCTTGAATCCACTTGGGGCACTTGCAGCGGCGGTAGGAGATGTCGGTCTGTTGACTGGGCAGGTAGTGACGGGTGTAGGGCGAGAGCATCGAGCATCGCACTCCTTTCCACGCGTCTCCGGGACGAGCGCAGGGAGAGAGTATAACCGATCCGATTGTACGATTTTTGTACGATTGGTTCGGCGGCTCGCTAAGCCTTGAATTTTTATGGTGTTAGGTTGGTGGACCTGGTCTGGATCGAACCGACGACCTCTTCCATGCCATGGAAGTTCCGGAATGGCTCCGTATTGACGGCAAAGGACTTACGAGCCGGCACAACCGGCAAGAACGGCCCAATCGGCGCTATTTGTTATCCATTTGTTACCAAAAATCATGTGGGTCTGCGGGGCTGACCGTGGGGGATCAGCCTAACTTTTTTACGCATCGAGAATTCTGATAGAGGAATGCAACCCGCCTTACAAGCAAACTTGGTCGGTCTGGCACTGCTGAGGCTGCTCATTTTGGTCAATGAGCGACTCGCCGATTATGCGCTCGTTGAGGAAACGCTGCCCGGATTGCTTCCGGCAACGGTGTTTCTCATTCCAAATCAACTAGGGGCAGCCCCGAGTCGGTTGTTCCTTCTACATCACTCCTCGATTGACTCGTCAGGATTGCACCCGCGATAAGACGGAAAAGATGGTCGGCTCGTGGGGCAAGAGAGGGTTGATCGTGAATCCAGGCCAGCGCTCCAACCAGCGCAAAAAGGTCAGTACCATCGACATCGCGCCGTGCTAGTCCCGCAGCCTGAGCGCGGGCAAGCAATCGCGCGCCTGCCGCTCGCATGGTGACGCATGAAGCATGGAGCGCAGAGTCCTCGTCCGCGATGGCAGCCGCCATGGACGCCACTACACCGCGAGGGCGATGTGCAATCGTGACCACATCGCGAAGCCATGACACGAGAGCTTCCGCAGGCGAGGTCGATGTTGCGCGTTCCTTTGCCTTTGCAGTCAGTTCGTCGAAGCTTGTGCGAAGCAGAGCTTCGAGCAGCGCCTCTCGCGTTGGAAAGTGACGGTACAGCGTGCCGAGCCCGACGCCAGCTCTGCGTGCCACGTCGCGCAGCGATGCATTGGCACCTTGCTCAGCGACGACGGTGCGCGCAACCGCAAGTAAGTGCTCGTAGTTTTTCTTCGCATCAGCGCGCATAGGGTCTTGACAATCGGAGCAGTGCTCCATATATTAGGAGCACTGCTCCGGTAATTATAACCGATCGGCGGTAGAGGAGAAAACGATGCCGACAAACACAATGAAGGCGGTTTTATTGCATGCGTTCGGTGGTCCTGAAGTGCTGCGTTACGAAGAAGCGCCGGTTCCTGAACTGAAGCCGGGGGAGGTGCTCGTTCGTGTTCATGCGGTGGGCATCAACCCTCCGGACTGGTACCTGCGCGAAGGATACAAGATCTTTCCTCCTGAATGGCAGCCGAAGGTGGCTTTCCCCGTGGTTCCGGGAACAGACATTTCGGGCGTCATCAAGGCGGTCGCTGACGACGTTACGGGCTTCTCCGTCGGAGACGAAGTGTACTCGATGGTCCGCTTTCCCAGCGGTCTTGCCGGTGGCAGTAAGGCTTATGCCGAGTATGTCAGCGTGCCAGCGTCGGAAGTTGCACTGAGGCCGACCGGCATCGATCACGCGCATGCTGCTGGAGCGCCGATGTCGTTGCTCACCGCATGGCAGTACATGATCGAACCTGGGCACAATGAACCGAACCCGCTCCAGCCGAATAGACATGAGCCGGTACCGCTTGAGGGCAAAACTGTTCTCGTCAATGGAGCCGCGGGCGGCGTGGGGCATTTCGCAGTGCAACTAGCGAAGTGGAAGGGCGCGCGAGTGATCGCAGTAGCATCAGGCAAGAACGAGGTGTTTCTGCGCGACCTCGGTGCGGACGACTTCATCGACTACAAGGAGACCGTCCCCGAGGATGTCGTCCGTGACGTCGATCTCGTTATCGATGCGGTTGGCGGCCCGACCACTGGCCGTTTCCTGCGCACGCTCAAGCGCGGCGGCGCTCTGTTCCCAATCTTTCCAATGGGTTTCTCCGGCTCCGAGGAGGCTGAGAAGCTGGGTGTCACGGTCTCGGCAACCCAGGTCCGATCGAACGGGCCGCAGCTGGCGGAAGTAGGGCGCTTGCTCGATGCGGGTACCGTTCGCGTCGCCATCGACAGCACGTTCCCGCTTGCAGATGCTCGAAAGGCGCACGAACGAGCCGCACAAGGGCACATCCAGGGAAAGATTGTTCTTACGGTTGCGTAAAGACGAAGCAAGAACGAACATGTCCCCGCGGTTCTTTCTCGCTATGGGTTTCGGGGGAGCACTAGTTCTAACTGGTTGAAACGGAGAAGCGAAATTGATCATAGTTATGGGCTACGTTCACCTGCTCCGTTCGACGTAAAGGATTTTCTGGCTGATATTGAAGTGATCGGCCCCGGCACGAGAGCCGAGAAAGGGTATCTTTTCTATGCCGTTACTCTGGACGACGCGCGTGCCGAACGCATGGTGGTCGCTGAGCGCTGGCGAGATCAGGCATCGTTGACGGCTCATCTTGAAGGGCCCCAGACGGCATCCTTTCAGAAGTGGATCAACAGGATCAGAATCGAAGCTCTACGATACGACGCCTCAAATGAACGGCCGATCATCGATTGAGTCGGCTTTTTCCCCGCCTTATCCAGCGGAGACCGTCTGGCCAGCTTGGCGAACGATCAGTAACGAGATTTCTGTTTACCTATCTCCGACTCAATTGGCGAAAACAGGGCAAAGCACTCGTCGAGATCGGGAAAATCGGCAGGCGACCTCAAGTTTAGGTCGAGGTTCTATCCGAAACCCGAACGACTCAGGGACGGAATGCCGCCGCCATCATCTCCCGCTCTGCTTCTGGAATGCCCAACCGTTTTGCTTCTGCCCGCCATTTGCTGACGGCTGCTTGAACCTGCCGGAGCGCATTATCTGCCTCTTGCGCAGACAGCCCATAGTCTTTCCTGGCATCCATTGCGATTGAGACGTCACAGGCGGTCTCAACTTCGTTGATTGCCAGCGTCAGTTCTCTCCGCTCGATGGACGGATTCAGATCATAGGCGGGCGAGAGCCGGATGCCGTTCTCATCGATAAAGAAGCCGTGATTGCGCAGATGGTCGTCGGTATTGTGGATCAGGATATTAAACAGAACACGCCGAAAAAGCTGTTCGCAATCGGCTTTTGTATTCGCGCCCCGTGACTGGAGGAGGTCAACCAGTTCCAGGTAGCTCGCGCCGGGTTCGCCATCGGCACGTTGTGTAAGAGTCATGGCCGAGACGAGCGCGCGCCGCTTTCCCTGTTCTGTGCGATCGAACCGCTTTACCAGAAACGTGATGTACGGACTTTCCCCCAGTCGCAATGGCTTGGCTTCCGGGACGTGGATGCCAGCTTTTACCGCTAGCCGGTGAGCGACCAGTTCCCAAGCGCCAACGTCGCGAGTGTCCTGCCTACTTGGAAACTTGGCGATGCAAAGAAATCCGTTCTCATCGCGCACGGACGCCTTGGGTCGTGCTCCCCCAAGCGAACTTCCAGGAGCGAGCAGTTGCGTGAGCCACCGTTCGTAATGGGGATGTTCTTCGTCCTGAAGATGCTGTTCGAACCCAAGACTTGCCGCCTGTAATTCACGCAGAGACGTGATAGGTGGCGCAGCCATGCTAGTTTCGCTGTCAATGAAAGGGCCATCAGCGGAAGCACGAAAGCGTAATGCTCCGATACGGGTGAGGTCGTGAACCCCGAGCAGGAAATCCCATTCTGTCAGAGCACGCGGCCTGCGTTGCTCGCGCCGGGCACGAAGATTCTCCCGTCGCTGCATCAGCATGCGCCCCCAGCGATCAGGCGAGGAATCGAGGAAAATGCCGAAGTTGGCGCGTTGAGGCGAAGGGTATTGCTGGCCGGTCACGAGAGCAAGGTCAGGATCGAAGGCGAAGGCTTCTCCCTGATCCAACCAGTTCCGGCTGTACTCAAAGGAGAAAATCTCTCCAGTTCCACTGGTCTGACAGTGCAGAACGCCCATCAGAACGGGTTGCTCGAAACGCTCTAGATCGAGCCAAACCTGGACCGTCTCGAAGCGCGCCATCAGGAGTTCTCCGTTGGGAGATCGGAATCATTCTTGCTTCGCTCGATAGCCCCACGTTTCGGCGCTCTGCGCTTAGGAACGAGATTGGCATCCTGCAGTTTGCGGCCAAGCAAATCGTCGACGGCCAATCTCTGTAGATCGTCTTCCAGTCGGAGCACCTGCATCACGCGGGCGTAGATGCCGAGGGCGACTGCGGGATCGCCCTGCTCGACCTTTGAGAACGTCTTGCGTGAAATCCCGGCGCGCTGGGCCACGGTTTCCGCCGAGTATTTGCGCCGCAACCGAGCCAGCTTCAGGTTGCTGCCGTAGCTCTCCAGCAGGCGCGAAACCCGAGGCAGTAGAGATGGAATGTTCCTCGCCATAACGAGTATTATTTTACCCTAAAATGTGCTTGCTTGTCCTCGATACGACCTGTTATTTTGCCTGCGCTGATTCAGGTGAGGTGTAGCTGGCGGCACGCAACGGTATTGCGCTTTAGCAAATGCGAATTGTTGCGTAGGGCCTGCAACACTCCGAATTTGTTAACTATCCCGTTCAGACGACCACTGGTCGGACTTGGCATTTAGCAGATCAAAGATTTGTGGAATCAGGGTCATCGAACCGGCAATCTCTTCCATGCCATTGATCCAACGCTAGGTTTTTCAATCACTTACAGGACTTCAGCGGCCTACCTAAGTCCTTGTAAACATGTAAACGCCCGAGAACCAACGTATCGCGTTTCCCGATGGGCAGTAATGTGCTTCATTGCCGTCGCGCCTGTTCGCCCTCTTCAGACCCGGCCAGCGCTCCGCTTGCCAGCATTGAGGGCTCCGCGCAGGAGCGAAGCGCTGTGCTTGAGGCCGTTGACCGTAAGCGTCTGAGCAATCACACGGTTGACTGTTACAAGGCTGGCTGATTGTGTTTTGCGGCCCAGGCTGTGGGGGTGAGTTCGGCGAGGTTCTGGATCGAGAGATTGTTGAGTCCCGGCAGCACT
>Ga0255336_102299_pt1 | contig 10009 bp, 10 predicted proteins | sample MeOH1_35cm_T3_17_FD_189102 | JGI IMG/M metagenome (GOLD analysis project Ga0255336, IMG submission 189102) | Sandy soil microbial communities from University of British Columbia, Vancouver, Canada - MeOH1_35cm_T3_179 | ecosystem: Engineered > Artificial ecosystem > Sand microcosm > Unclassified ...
TCGGCGCGCCCTGCGTTCAAGAGGCGCGCGCTCGGGGAGGTGCTTTGACGCGACGGAGCCATTGTGCCCTTCATACGGATTGAACGGCATGCCACCCGATAAATTGGTTTCTTTATACATAGTTATCCGAATCAATTAACATGATTTACCCTTGCCAAGGGGTGGTAATGACTTGCCGTCCGACTCCAGAATTCCTCTCGCCGGAATTAATTCGACCAATGCCGGCTGGTGCTGAACGTGACGCCCCGCTGACATCGCGTCTTTATTTTTAGCGGGAAATCTCGGGAGATGGGCAGCATGAGAACCGCTGAGGAAGGTGGATGGACTTCCGCGATCGGTACGAGCGTCGGGGCAGGCAATGGGATTTCGCGCATCGACGCTTCAAATTGCACTTTGTTACGCCTCTCGCAAACTAGCAGCCGTCCGCCGCAATGGAAGCCTTCAGCCCAGACTGGTCGATCGCCAGTAGCACACCCAGTACCGGAAGCAGCAACACGCTCGTTTTGCCCGCGCCGAAACCGCACGAATGCGCTGGGAGCGCGAGCGCGACGAGGCCGGCTGATCATTGCGGACCAGGAATTCGAGCGCGATTGCGACTATATTGAATGATAAGACTCTGTCGAACTTGGCCGCCGGAACAGCAGGTACAGTCACGGCCGGTGCGACGGACAGAGTCACGGGTATTCCCGATAGGAGGCCCGAAATGCGGCGCATCTATTTCCTGTTGCCCAATGTGCAAAGCGCGAAGGGAATCGTCGACGAGCTCTTGCTGAAGCGGATCGAGTGGCGACATATCCACGTGCTCGCACATCCGAGCGTCCGACTTGAGGACTTGCCGCAGGCGACACTCGCGCAGCGCAGCGACCTACTTCCCGCACTCGCACGGGGCACCGCGGCGGGCGGCGTCACGGGCATGCTGGCGGGCCTTGTCGCAATGGCCTTTCCTCCGACCGGACTCACGATCGCCGGTGGCGTCGTCGTCTTGCTGACGCTGGCGAGCGCAGGATTCGGCGCATGGACAGCGACAATGATCGGTGTCGACGTGCCAAACACTCGCCTGAAGCGCTTCGAAAAGGCGATCGAAAACGGTGAATTGTTGATGATGGTTGACGTCGGGAAGGATCGCGTCGAAGAAATCGAGCAACTGATCAAGAGTCACCATCCGGAAGCAGACATCGAGGGGACGGATCCGACGATACCGGCGTTTCCATAAGTCCTCGCGTGGTCGGAACAGACAGGTGATCGTGGACAGACTTATCTGCTCCGTACTGCGTAGTTTCCTGCGCCCACAGGGTTGCCGATTACATCTCCTGGTTTCGCACGATCATATGCCCGGACACCACGAAAGACTTCGGGGCCGGCGCGTCGATTTTCCCGCTAGTCCTCCTGTTTGCATCACCATTTTCAAGCCAGGTGCTGGCTGGACTTCTCGAGGCCAGCAAGGTCACTCTTTGCGTGGCCCGTGCCGTGGCGCTCTTCAGCGTCCTTGGCGACTTCTAAGCCGACTTCTAAGCCGTTTTGCGTGTCGATTACCCTCGCGATCTTCAGCGCCAATCGCTTGCGCTTCTGTCGCTAAGGCACTTTCACTTCTGTTCGCAAAAACGCCCGCTTATCGAATCCGACAACCGGGCGTATCACCGCATCTTTATCGTTTAAAACCGCATCGAACCCATCAACGCAGTGCGGAATAAGCCGTCGGCGTCAAAAAGTGGTTTTCAATCCGCTCGACGATAGGTTGCTTCGCCTCGGTTTCACCGCGCTTCGCGATCCATTCGGCATCGGCCTGGAACGCATTCCATTTGGTTTCACGCTCAGCCAGGCTTTCCCATTTCAGCAGATAGGTCAGCGCATGGTTGCTCGGGCCGGCAATCGTGGTCCAGAAACCGATCTGCTCGATCCCGTATTTCTTGAAAAAGCCGAGCGTAATGTTGGCGAACCGGTCGTTCAATGCCGGCAGACGACCCGGCGCGCAGTGATAAATACGCATTTCAACGATCATTTTTTCCTCATTGACATGGAGTGATGCAGCCGTCAAACAGGCTGCGGTTGGAATTCACCATGAGCGATCGTACCGGCGTTTGGCGCGGCCCGCACGCGACGGGCGAACCTCTCTTAGCCCTCCCGTGCGATTTAACCCTGTCACTCGCCCCGGTAAGCCCGCTCCAGCCCCGCGATATCGAGCTTGATCATGCCCATCATCGCGCGCATGACACGCGACGATTTCTCGGCGTCCGGGTCCTGAAGCAATCTGCCAAGCGTCAACGGCACGATCTGCCACGACACGCCGAACTTGTCCGTGATCCAGCCGCACTGCTGAGGTTTACCGCCGTCGCCCAGACGTGCCCATAACTTGTCGACTTCTTCCTGGGTCTCGCAATCGACAAACAGCGAGATGGCGGGCGTAAAGGTGAACACTGGGCCGCCGTTTAACGCCTTGAACGCCTGGCCTTCCAGTTCAAACGCAATGCCCATGACCGAGCCCTTCGGTCCCGGTCCTGCGTCGCCGTAGCGCATGACAGACACAATTCGCGAGTTGTTGAAGATGCTCGTGTAGAACTGCGCGGCTTCCTCTGCGTTGTTATCGAACCATAGAAAAGGGGAAATCTTTTGCATGGAAACTCCCGGAGGTCAGCGGGTTTGAGCGGTACGGCGCCGCACACTGAGACGTCAGTGCGCGGCGCCGTTCTCGATCACGCTTCTTTCAGCAGTTACCTCGGCATCTCTTTGGCCATGTTTTCCTGGATCTGTTCCGGAGTCAGATCCCGGGTGTGCGTCGCGAGCGACCAGCGGTGACCGAACGGATCCTCGATCTGGCCGTAGCGGTCGCCCCAGAACATATCGCTGACGGGCATCGTCACCTTTGCGCCGGCTGCGACGGCTTGGGCGACAGCGGCATCAACATCCTTCGTGTACAAATGCAGCGTGACGGGCGAGCCTTTCAGTGTCAGCGGGCTGCTATGGCCGCAATTCGGAAATTCTTCTGCCAGCATCAGCGTCGAATCGCCGATGGTGAGCATGGCGTGCATCACCGTGTTGTCGGGACCGGGCAAGCGCATTTGTTCGACAGCATTGAACGCTTTCTTATAGAACTCGATGGCGTCGGAGGCGCCCTTGCAAACCAGATGAGGCGTGATCGTATGCATCCCTTCCGGGATCGGTTTGACAGCTGAAGTGGACATTGCTGTGCTCCTAGATGTAACGGGTTGACCAACTGGAGAGACGGCACCCAAACAGGCACCCTCTGTCGACATGACGTGCGATCGGCCCGCAAATCGACACATCGGCGAGACTTTTTTATGCGAACCGGCGGTTGGTTGCTGCGGCGGGCTGGTTTATTGGCGTCAGGCCCCGGAAAATTGCCGGAGCGTATCGAGAGAGCCGGTTCGTGCGCCCATTGTCCTGCAGGGAACCAACTGAGTTGTGACGACGTGTAATAACAAGCCGGCAAGCGGATGTCACATCGGACATGTGTTCAGAAACGAGGCGCGGGCATCGCTACGCGATCCGTACCCAGCCATTCGCCTTCGACGACGCCAGCACCGCATCCACGATGCGCGCCGAGCGCCAACCGTCGTCGAATGTCGGCAAGCCATCGCGCGTTTCTCCACGAATCACCGCGTAAGTGTCCGCCACGAACGCCTCGAAACACTGTGCGTAACCCTGCGCATGCCCCGCCGGTAAAGTGGCGAGGCGGCGCTGCTCGGCGCTTCCACGCGACGGGTCGCGCACCAGCAAGCGCGTGGAGTGGCGCCCGCCGACCCACAGCCGCTCCGGGTTCTCCTGATCGAATACAAGGCTCGCCTTCGCGCCATCGATTTCGAACCAAAGCCGGTTCTTGCGCCCCGCCGACACCTGGCTGACGGTCAGCGTCGTGAGCACGCCGCTTTTTGTGCGCAGCAACGCAACGGCGACATCCTCCGTATCGACCGTCTGGGTCGGCCCGCCTTTAACCGCCGCGGTGAACGATTGCACAGAACCGGCCGGACGTTCGGCGACCGTTGTCTGCAGGCTCGCTACGACCGAGTCGAAACGCTCGCCGCTGATCCATTCCACGAGGTCGCACCAGTGCGAGCCGATGTCCGCGAATGCCCGCGACGCTCCGCCCAAGGCGGCATCGACGCGCCAGTTGGTATCGTCGGCACCCAGCAGCCAGTCCTGGAGATAACTGCCGTGCATCAGTTGCAGCGGACCCACGCTGCCGTCCTGCACAAGCGCACGGGCTTCGCGGACCATCGGGTGATAGCGGTAGACGAACGGAACCGTCGCGATACGGCCCGACTTGCGCGCGGCGAGCGCGAGCGCTTCGGCGTCGCGAGCACTGGTCGCCAGCGGCTTCTCGCAAATGACGTGCTTGCCGGCGTCGAGCGCGGCCATCGCGAGGCGAAAATGGCTGGCGTTCGGCGTGCACACGTGGATAACCGACACTGAAGGATCTGCAATCGCCGCTTCCGCCGATGCATAACCACGTTCAATTCCCAGCCGTTCGGCCGCCTGCGCCGCACGGCTTTCACTCGATGAAGCAATGCCGCGCACCGTTGCGCCGGCGAGCCGTATCGCGCGCGTATGTACCTCGCCCATCATGCCCGCGCCGATGATCGCGACGCCCAATGTCTCCGCCATGCTGCGCTCCGTTCCTGGTTTCTCGAAGCACGATACCCGCTGAGCGCGGGTTGGGGCAATCGGGGGATGCGTGTTGCTGCAAATATGTCCCTGTTTTGCGCCTGCCTCACTTGTGTACACTCATGAGCCGGCGACTTTCGGCGCGTAGCAATTTCGCCAAATTCTCCTAAAGTTTTCCCAACTGCTGCCGAAAGCCCGTTTATGGACCACGAAACCACTCCGCCCGCCGATCCAAACGATCCGACCTTTCTGAGGGCGAGAGCGTTGAGTCTGAGCGTCGGTGCCATTCGCAAGGCCCAAGGGAAAAAATGCCCCGGCGATTTCCCGGTCGGCACGATCGAATGGCATGCGGTGGTCGAAGAATTTGCGAATGATGTACTGAAAGCGATGCTTTCGGAACCGGATTTGCCGATCCTCGAGTTCAAACGCGACAACGCCAGAAAATAACCGTTTCAGGCGATGCTGAAAGCGGGTAAAACCGAGCACCCGTTCCCGGCCCGATCAAAATGAAAAAAGGCGTCGCTGATTAATCGCGACGCCTTTTTGCTTGAGTTTTGCTTGAATCCTGCCGGCTCTCATCCGCCCAGTAAATCGATCACTTGCAGAATGTCCTTGCGCAATTGATCGACATCGACCGCAACATTCACTTGAGGAACCGCGCCGCCTTCCTGTACGTCCTCGATATCGCCGGACGAGCCATTCGGACGTCCATGTGAATCAAGCCGGTTACGCGCGCCATTGATCGTGAAACCCTGCTCATAAAGCAATTCACGAATGCGGCGAATCAGCAGTACTTCATGATGCTGATAATAGCGACGATTGCCGCGCCGCTTGACCGGCCGCAATTGCGTGAACTCCTGTTCCCAGTAGCGCAGCACATGCGGCTTGACTCCGCATAGCTCGCTGACCTCACCAATTGTGAAGTAGCGTTTAGCCGGAATCGGAGGCAGGACGACTTTTTCCATCGTCAATCAACCATCGTGGTGAATGTCGCGAATGGGGCGAATGTCGCTAATAAGCGCTCGGGCAGCACACGGCAAATGCCCGTCACTTCAGCGGCCGAAACTGTTTTCAGCACCGGCTTCGACCAGCGCTTTCAACTTCTGACTCGCATGAAACGTGACAACACGGCGCGCCGCGATGGGAATGGCTTCCCCTGTTTTTGGATTGCGTCCGGGACGCTGCGGTTTGTCGCGTAGTTGAAAGTTGCCAAAGCCGGATAGCTTGACACTGTCGCCGCTTTCGAGGGCGTCGCGAATGACCTCGAAAAATGCTTCCACCATGTCTTTGGCTTCGCGCTTATTCAACCCGACATGGTCAAATAGCATCTCCGCCAATTCGGCTTTTGTCAGCGTAGGCGTTTCTGCCGTTGCCGCACCGTTCGAAGTGGGAACATCTCGGATCATGGCGCTACGTTGCGCCGAAAGAAGGGCTTCGAAATCACTCGAGTTCATTTGGTTCATATCGAAAAAATGGCGTAACGATGAAGACGGAGGGGGCCAACTGCAGGCTACCCGCGCAATCGCGCGCCATGTACTCGAGCCAAGCGTTCCACCAGCGTTTTGATGGCCGTTTCGACCGTTTCGTCCTGAAGCGTCCCGCCAGTATCTTGCAACGTTACACGGAAGGCAAGGCTTTTCTCATGCGCGTCCAACCCACCGGAAGTGCTTGATTTTGGACGAAATTCGTCGAATAAAGCAACCCTGGTGACATGCTTGCAGGCAGGCTCCGAACGGGCACTTTCCAGCTCGTCGATGAGCGCCTGCACTTCAACTTTTTGATCCACGACGATCGCGATATCGCGGCGAACCGGCGGGAACTTCGGGACGTCCGAAGGCACCGGTAACGCGCGTTGCATCAATGCCTCGGCCTCGATTTCGAACAAAACCGGTGCATGCGGCAGGTCGTATTTCTGCATCCAGCGCGGATGCAGGTCACCGATCCAGCCTACCGCCCGGCCGTCGATTTCGATCCGGGCGCTGCGTCCCGGGTGCAGCGCCGGATGTTCCGCTTTCACGAAACGCGGCGCGACCGGCGCGAACAGCGCTTCCACGTCGCCTTTCACGTCGAAGAAGTCGACCGTGCGGGACGGCGCGCCCCACTGCTCTTCGAGCGCGGGACCGTAAGCCAGAGCGCCGATCATCTTCGGCTGGTCGAAACCTTCAATCGCCAGTTCGCCCGCCTTGATCGCCGGATCGTGCAAAAACACGCGGCCGGCTTCGAACACGCGAATCCGGTCTGCGCGACGGTTCAGGTTGTAGCGCAGCACGCTGATCAGGCTGCCGAACAAGGTCGTGCGCATGACCGAAAGCTGGCTCGCGATCGGGTTCAGCAATTTCACCGGGCTCGTGTTGCCCGCAAAATCCGCTTCCCATTCGGCATCGACGAAACTGAAATTCACGGTCTCCGCGTAATCTCGCGCGGCGACCGCGTGGCGCAACACGTGGATCGAGCGCTTCGTCTCGTTGGTCGGCCGCATTTCGCTGGTCGCGACCGGCGGACGCGCCGGAATCTTCTCGAAGCCGTAAATGCGCGCGACTTCCTCGATCAGATCCTCTTCAATCTCGATATCGAAACGATACGGCGGCGGCGTCACGGCGAAGATATCGCCGTCGTGCGTGAACGTCAGGCCGAGCCGCGTGAAAATCTGCGCGATTTCTTGCGCGCCGATGGCCACGCCGATAATCCGGTTCGCCCGTGAAACGCGCATGCTCACCGGCTCGCGTGTCGGCACGTTGAGCGTCTGATCATCGACGGGACCGGCTCGGCCGCCGCAAATATCGAGAATCAGGCGCGAAATACGCTCGATATGCTCGACGGTCGTCGAATAATCGACCCCGCGTTCGAAACGATGCGCCGCATCGGTGGAAAAGTTGTACTTGCGCGCGCGGCCGCGGATGCTGTCGGGCCACCAGAACGCGGCTTCCAGATAAATGTTGGTCGTGTCGAGCGAAACCGCCGTGCTGTCACCGCCCATGATCCCGGCGAGGCTTTCGACGTGCTGGTCATCGGCGATCACACCGACGGTTTCATCCAGCTCGACCGTGTTGCCGTTCAGCAGCTTGAGCGACTCGCCCTTTTTGCCCCAGCGCACCTCGATGCCACCGTGAATCTTGTCCAGATCGAACACGTGCGTCGGCCGGCCGAGTTCGAGCATCACGTAATTCGAGATATCGACGAGGGCGGAAATGCTGCGCTGTCCCGAGCGCTCAAGACGCTCGACCATCCAGTGCGGCGTTTTCGCGTGCGCGTTCACGCCGCGAATCACGCGACCTGAAAAACGTCCGCACAGATCCGGCGCCAGTACTTTGACCGGCAAAATTTCATCGATTGTCACGTCCACCGGCGGCATCTCGAGCGCATGCAACGGCGCGCCCGTGATCGCGGCGGTTTCCCGCGCGACGCCGAATACCGACAGACAATCGGCCTTGTTCGGCGTGAGTTTGATCTCGAAGACGGTGTCATCGAGGTTGAGCGTCTGGCGGATGTCCTGGCCAATCGGGGTATCGGCGGGCAGGATCAGCAAACCGCTGTGATCTTCCGACAGCTTCAGTTCACGTGCCGAGCACAACATGCCCTGGCTTTCCACGCCGCGCAACTTCGACAGCTTGATCGCGAACGGCGCAGCGCCCGCTTCGGCCGGGGGCAATTCGGCGCCGACCAGCGCGACCGGCACCTTGATGCCCGGCGACACGTTCGGCGCACCGCACACGATGCTCAGCGTCTCGCCGGTGCCGGCGTCGACCTGACAAACGTTGAGCTTGTCAGCGTTCGGGTGCTTCGCCACTTCCAGCACCTGCCCCACGACGATCTTCGAGGTCGGCGGCGCGACCGGCGCGAGGCCTTCCACTTCGAGACCCGCCATGGTCAGCGCGTGCGAGAGTTCGTCGGTCGAGAGCTTGGGATCGACGAAAGTTCTAAGCCAGGATTCCGGGAATTGCATGTGTGTCTAGTTCGAAATGAGTGGTGTCTGCGTCTGGACGACTGCGTCCAGACCACGGCTCGCAGCAATAAGCGTTCAGGCAAATTGCTCGAGAAAACGCAGATCGTTTTCGAAGAAAAGGCGCAGGTCCTGCACGCCGTAGCGCAGCATCGTCAGGCGTTCGAGGCCGCTACCGAATGCAAAACCGATATACCGTTCCGGGTCGAGTCCCATGTTGCGGATCACGCTCGGATGAACCTGCCCCGAGCCCGAAATTTCGAGCCATTTACCGGCGTTCTTGCCCTGCTCGAACATCATGTCGATTTCGGCAGACGGCTCGGTAAACGGAAAATACGACGGCCGGAAGCGCACGAGAATGTCATCGCGCTCGAAAAATTTCTTCAGGAAGTCGGAGTACACGCCCTTCAAGTCGGCAAAGCTGATGTTCTCGTCGATCCACAAACCTTCGACCTGATTGAACATAGGGGAATGCGTGGCGTCGCTGTCCACCCGATACGTGCGGCCCGGCACGATCACCTTGATCGGCGGTTTATTCATGCGTGCGTAGCGCACTTGCATCGGGCTGGTGTGCGTGCGCAGCAGCAGTTGCCGGCCATCCGCATCTTTGCCGTCGATATAAAACGTGTCCTGCATCGAACGCGCCGGATGATTTTCCGGGCTGTTCAGCGCAGTGAAGTTGTACCAGTCCGTTTCGATCTCGGGGCCATCGGCCACATCGAAACCGATCGTGCTGAAAATCTGTTCCACGCGTTCCCACGTGCGCATCACCGGATGCAGGCTGCCAGCGCCAAGACCACGGCCAGGCAAGGTGACATCGATCGATTCCGATGCCAGCCGCTGATTGAGCAACACATCCGCCAGCGCCTGACGGCGCGCGTTCAGTGCTGCCTCCACCTGCTGTTTGGCCGCGTTGATGCGTGCGCCCTCGGTCTTGCGGGCTTCCGGGTCGAGTTTGCCCAAGCCTTTCAGCAGTTCCGTGAGCACCCCGGACTTACCGAGAAAGCGGGCCTTTTCGTTTTCGAGCGTGGCCGCATCAGCGGCGTGTTCGAAGGCATTTCGCGCGTCGGCGACAATCTGGTCCAGATCCATTGATCCCATCATTTCAGCGTCAAAGTTCATCTGATCGTTTCCGGGCCGATGTTTGCGCAACTGGTGCATCGTTGCGTTTCAACCCGGCTTCACCAACAAAAACGGGGCTCGACAAGAGCCCCGTTTACGGTCGTTGCGCTGCCCGGTTAGAGACAACGCTACAACGAACCACGCAGTACCAATCTTGCTAACAAGCTCGATCAGGCTGCAACGGCGGCTTTTACCTGCTTGACGATCGCAGCAAAAGCAGCCTTGTCGAACACAGCCATGTCGGCCAGCACCTTGCGGTCGAGTTCGATCGAAGCCTTCTTCAGGCCGTTGATGAACACGCTGTACGTCATGTCGTGCTGACGCACC